>ERZ1643250.394-NODE-394-length-47834-cov-33.296658_pt1 | contig 47834 bp, 45 predicted proteins | sample MGYA00579262_ERZ1643250 | MGnify/ENA primary metagenome ERZ1643250 (study PRJEB29033, sample SAMEA4952265) | chicken gut metagenome | biome: Broiler Chicken; feature: Gastrointestinal Tract; material: Caecum | place: Ireland | collected 2018 | study: Broiler...
TACTACTTTTTCCGCCCCTTGTCAACCCCTTTTTTCAACTTTTTTCGGGTTTGACCAAACTTCTTGACAACTGCCCCGGGCAGCCGTTATGATGGTGTTGCCTATATATAAATAGAAGGAGCGTGGATCATCATGTCCTGCATCACGGTACGGGGCTGCGCCATTGGACAGGGCCGGCCCAAAGTCATCCTGCCCATCGTGGAAGAAACCCAGTCCGCCATCCTGGCCCGGGGGCGGGCCTTTGCCGCCCTGGCCGCCGACTGCGTAGAGTTCCGGGCCGACTGGTTCGAGGGCTGGCAGGACGCCGCCGCCCTGGCCCAGTGCCTGGCCGGCCTGCGCGCCGCCGTGGGGGACAAGCTGCTGCTGGTCACTCTGCGCACCCGGGCGGAGGGCGGCCGGGCGGAAGCGGCCTTTCCAGCCTATGCCGCCTTCTGCCGCCATGTGTGGGAGGGCGGCTGCGCCGACCTGATCGACCTCGAGCTGTTCACCGCCGGGGCCGAGCTGCCCGGCATGATCGCCCAGGCCCACGCCTGCGGGACGGCGGTGGTCTGCTCCAGCCACGATTTTGTCCGGACGCCTCCCCAGGCCGAGATGGTGGCCCGGATGTGCACCATGCAGAAGGCCGGGGCCGACCTGCCCAAGCTGGCCGTCATGCCCCAGAGCCGCCGGGACGTTCTGGCCCTGCTGGCCGCCACCGCCGAGATGGCCGAACTCCACCCCGAGACCCCCGTCATCACCATGAGCATGGGAGCTTTGGGCGGGGTCAGCCGGCTCTGCGGCGAGGCGATGGGGTCGGCCATGACCTTTGCCTGCGCCGGCAAGGCCAGCGCCCCCGGCCAGATCGAGCTGGACGTTCTCGCCCCGGTCCTGGACCGGCTGCGGCTGGAATAAAAACGAGGCGTGACCGGCCGGGCCACGCCTCATTTGCAGCGGAACGTTTTCAGGGGGGTCACTTGCGGCCTTTGCCGGTCAGCTTGCCCAGGGCCACCTTCCATTTGGGATAGCCCCAGCGGGGGTCCTCGGTGAAATCGTCGGCCAGCTTCCAGGGAAAGATCCCGTCGTCGAAGTACAGGCTGCCATCCTCCCCCACTTTTGTCAGCTTTTTGGGCAGGTACTGTTCGTCGTAATAGCCGGCCTTGGGCCGGGACCAGTGCAGGGTGCCGTCGGGGTCCATCCCGTCGCACCAGACCCCAAAGACGAAGGTGGCTGCTTCGCCATAGCAGTGCTGCTCAAAGCGGATCTTGCCGTCGTAGTAGAATTTCATCACTTCCAGGGTGCCCGACTCCTTTTTGCCGTCGCGGCCCAGCACGGGGCGGTAGTCCTGCTGGTAGCGGCAGCCGCAGTGGCTGCCGGCAAACTGTTTGGGCTCATATGCCATGGCGCTCTCACCGTTTCCTTTCCGTCGCACGTTCATAGAACAGCCCATCCTGCAAAGAATAGGGTGTATCCTGCTTTCTTTTATGATAGCAGACCGGCTTTCGTTTCACAAGGCTTTTCAAATTTCTTTTGCCGTGTTATACTGGACATACTTGCACAAGGAGGTAATAGGATGCGATTTTCCACCAAAAGCCGGTACGGCCTGCGCCTGATGGCCGAGCTGGCCTGCGCTGCGCCGGGCCGCGCCACGCCCCTGAAAGAGATCAGCGAGCGCCAGCAGCTGAGCCTGAAGTATCTCGAGCAGCTGGTCACCCCGCTGGCCCGGGCCGGGCTGGTCAAAAGCGAGCGGGGCAGCCAGGGCGGTTACCGCCTGGTGAAAGACCCGGCCCAGACCACCGCCGGCGAGATCATCGCAGCGATGGAGGGCAGCGTGGCCCCCATCCCCTGCCTGGAAAGCGAGATCAACGAGTGCCCATTGTCCGGCCAGTGCGCCACCCTGCCGTTCTGGGCGGGGCTGGACGAGGTCATCAACCAGTACCTGGACAGCGTGACCCTGGCCGACATCGCCCAAAGCATGGCCGAGAGCCAGGGCGGCCCCTGCTCCCAGGCAGCCAAACTGTCGAAGCATCCGTCCAAAAGCGCCGGCTGCAAAGCGCCGCAGCCCGGCGCGCCCGGATGTGCGGAGGACGTCCGCCCCGCCGGCGTGGATTGACGCGGGCCCTGCCGGGGCGGCTGCGGATGCGCCCGGGGCAAAAAATCGGGCCCCGGCAAAAAAACACCTTGACATTTGCCGCCAAATCCGTTATAATAAGCAGGCATTCGACGGAATGCCGGGTGTATAGGGGTATAGCTCAGTTGGTAGAGCAGCGGTCTCCAAAACCGCGTGCCGTGAGTTCGAGACTTACTACCCCTGCCAAGAGCACAGTGCCAGCCGGCGCTGTGCTTTTTTGTTATCCGCACGCGCTGCGCCGTCCTGTCATAGGATGGCCCCAGAAGGAGGATGCCTATGGATATCGAATACCTGCTGCTGTTGCAGCGGCTGCGGGAGGCGGCCGGCGCTGTGCTGACCCCGCTGATGGAGCTTGTCAGCGAGCTGGCCGCCAGTTCCGTCACCATCGGGGCCGCAGCCTTCATCTTCTGGGCTGTGGACCGGCACTTCGGCGGCTTTTTGATGCTGAACTATGTGGGCAGCAGCCTGCTGACCCAGATCGCCAAGCTGACCGCCTGCGTCTACCGCCCCTGGGTGCGGGACAGCCGGGTCTACCCGGTCATCACCGCGCTGGATACCGCCACCGGCTACTCGTTCCCTTCGGGGCACACCCAGAGCGCCACCGCCATATATGGCAGCGTGGGCCTGTGGTACGGCCGCAAGCGCCGCTGGCTGGCCGTCCTGATGGTGGTCATGGTCCTGCTCACCGCCTTTTCCCGCAACTATCTGGGGGTGCACACCCCGCAGGACGTCCTGGCCGGCATGGCCCTGACCGGCGGCTACCTGTGGCTGAACGGCAAGGTCGCGGCCCGGCTGGAACGCCAGCCCAACTTTGACAAGACGGTGGCGGCGGTGGGTACGGCGGCCGCCCTCGCGGCGGTGGTCTGGTTCTCCTGCAAGAGCTACCCGCTGGACTATGTGGACGGCGCGCTGCTGGTGGACCCCGAAGCGATGATGGAGGACGGCTTCATGGCCGCCGGGATGGTCTTTGGGTTTTACCCCGGCTGGCTGATCGAGCGGCGGTGGCTCCGCTTTTCCACCGCGCAGCGCTCGGCGGGGCAGTACCTCCTGGCCGCCGCGGCCCTCGTCCCCATGCTGCTGATCTACAAACTGCTGCCCGGCCTGCTGGCCGGCCTCACCGGCCCGCTGTGGGCCGAGTTCCTCAGCTGCGCGCTGCTGGCTTTTTACGTCATGGCCCTGGTCCCCGCCCTGATCTGCCGGCTGCAGCGCCGCCAAAACCGCCCCCAGCCGTAACTTTCTTCGGCTCCCTTGACTGTCAAAACGTCCCGACCGGGCGGCATGTGCGTACGGTCGGGACTTTTTCGCATCTGCGCGCTTTTTGCGCCGGCTGTCAGAAAATCGAAAAAAACTGCAAATTCAGGCTTGACAACCCGCCCCCCGATTGGTATAATAAAACACGTTCCGGCGGTCAGACGCCGGCGGCCATCGCAAGTATGGCCCGGTAGCTCAGTTGGTTAGAGCACCAGCCTGTCACGCTGGGGGTCGTCGGTTCGAGCCCGATCCGGGTCGCCATATGCTGCTATAGCTCAGTTGGTAGAGCGCATCCTTGGTAAGGATGAGGTCTCCAGTTCAAATCTGGATAGCAGCTCCATCGCAGTATCCTCGAAGGCATACGCCTTCGGGGATATTTTTTTGCGCTGCGCCAGGCGCGCCCGAAGGGCGCGCATACACAATCGGAGCGCAGGGCGGATGGCGCCCGGAAAAAGCGATGCGCAATACCTCTGACGCGCAGTAAAGAGCTTTTTCAGCCAGACGCCCGGAGCGACCTTCCGCTTTTGGGTCCAGGGCTCCGCCCTGGTCGTTGCGGGAGGGTAGGGAGTCCAGAGGGCCTAGGGAGGGGGAGTCGAAACACCCTCCCTGGCCCTCTGGCCCAGCGGAGCGTCAGATGACCTTGCGGAGCGCAAGACGGTAAAGCACATGGAGGCAGTGCTGACCATGACATACCCCCTCTTGCGCTTAGCCGATTTTCGCGGCGCGGGGCGGTGCCCGCTTGCGAAAACCGGAGCGCTGCGCCAGTTCTCATTCGGCTGTTTCGTCCGCAGGACGCGCCGAATGAGAACTGCCCATTGACGAACGGGGCACTTCGTTGTAATATAAGAAAGGCAAGAGTTAGCCACATACAACTTTTGCGATACGGAGGTATCATAAATGCTATTAAAGGACGCGCAGATCGGCCGGACCTATGTGGTCCAGGAGATCCGTCTGCCCTTCCAGCTGGAGCGCCGGCTGGAAGCTCTGGGCATGACCCGGCAGACGCCGGTCTCGGTATTGAACCGGAAAGGGAAAGGGATCCTCATCATCAAGCTGCGGGGCACCCGCTTTGCTCTGGGGTACAACATCACCCAAAACATCGAAGTAAAGGAGGGGCAGCCGGATGCCTGAACAGAAACATGACATGACCATTGGTTTTATCGGCAACCCCAACTGCGGCAAGACCACCCTGTTCAACGCCTACACCGGCGCCAACCTCAAGGTCGCCAACTGGCCGGGGGTCACGGTGGAAAAGGTGGAGGGCGCGGTCAAGCACCACGGGCTGAACATCCACCTGGTGGACCTGCCCGGCACCTACAGCCTGACCTCGTACACCATGGAGGAGACGGTCAGCCGGCAGTTCATCCTCAGCGACGAGGTGGACGTCATCATCAACGTGGTGGACGCCTCGGCCCTGGAGCGGGGGCTGTACCTGACGCTGCAGCTGCTGGAGCTGGGCAAGCCGGTGGTCATGGCCCTGAACATGATGGACATTGTGGAAAAGCGGGGCATGGAGATCGACCTGCACCGCCTGCCCGAAATGCTGGGCATCCCGGTCATCCCGGTGTCGGCCCGGCAGCGCCGCGGCCTGGACGCCCTGCTGCACGCGGCGGCCCACCACAAGGACAGCACCGGCCCCGACCTGCTGGTCCACCAGCACAAGACGGTGTCTCACCACAAGCACGACCACCACGCCGAATACACCATGGTCTACTCGGACCAGATCGAGGACAAGATCGACCAGATCATCCCCGCGCTGCAAAAGCGCTACCCCGGCCTGACCAACCTGCGCTGGCACGCGCTCAAGCTGCTGGAAGGCGACCAGGAGATCACCCAGAAGTACCCGGTGGACCTGCCCCAGGTGCTGGACCGCAGCTATGAATCCGACATCATCAACCAGAAATACGACTTCATCGGCGAGATCATCGACGAGGTGCTGATCCACAAAGAGCGCCAGGACGTCCTGACCGAGCGGGCCGACCAGCTGCTGACCAGCAAGGCGTGGAGCATCCCGGTGTTCCTGCTCATCATGGCGGTGATCTTCTTCCTCACCTTCACCATCGGCGACTGGCTGAAAGGCTACCTCGAGATCGCCATCGGCTGGCTGTCGGACGGCGCGGCCGCGGGCCTCGGCGCCATCCACGCCGGGGACGTCCTCACCAGCCTGATCGTGGACGGCATCATCGCCGGCGTGGGCACCATCGTCACCTTCCTGCCCAACATCCTGATCCTGTTTTTGTGCCTGGCCCTTTTGGAGGACAGCGGCTACATGGCCCGTGTGGCCTATGTCATGGAAGGGGTCATGTCCCGGCTGGGCCTGTCGGGCAAAGCCTTCATCCCCATGCTGCTGGGCTTTGGGTGCACGGTGCCCGCCATCATGGCCTCCCGCGCCCTGGAAAACAAGCACGACCGGCTCAAGGTCATGCTGGTGACCCCCTTCATGAGCTGCAACGCCCGGCTGACCATCTACATCCTGTTCTCCGAGATGTTCTTTGGGGACAACGCCATGGCGGTGGCCTACGCCATGTACCTGATCGGCATCCTGGTGGCCATCCTGGTGACGGCCCTGCTCCACCTGCTGGACCGCAAAAAGAGCGTCAACTACCTGCTGATCGAGCTGCCCGAGTACAAGCTCCCCGACGCCCACACCGTGGCCATCTACGTCTGGGAAAAGGTCAAGGATTATCTGGAAAAGGCCGGCACCACCATCTTCATTGCCACCCTGATCATCTGGGTGGTGCTGAACTTCGGCCCCAGCGGCTACACCCCCGATATGTCCGACAGCTTCGGCGCGGTGCTGGGCAAGCTGCTCACCCCCTTCTTTGCCCCCATCGGCCTGGGCTTCTGGCAGATCGCGGTGGCCCTCATCGCCGGCATCTCGGCCAAGGAAGTGGTGGTGTCCAGCTGCGCGGTCCTGTTCGGCATCGTCAACGCCTCCAGCCCGGCGGGGATGTCCGCCTTTGCCGCCGCCCTGGAGGGGATCGGCTTCGGGCCCTTCAACGCGCTGTGCCTGATGATCTTCTGCCTGCTGTACATCCCCTGCGCCGCCGCCCTGGGCACCATCCAGAAGGAGTCCGGCAGCTGGGCCTGGATGGCCTTCACCGCCGCCTTCCAGCTGGGGGTGGCCTGGCTGGTCACCTTCCTGGTCTACCAGGCGGGCATGCTGATCCTGTAAAAGGAGGCGCGCCATGGCTGCTTTCATCACCGGCGGGCTGATCCTTCTGGCCCTGGCCGCCTGGATCTTCTGGGCGGTGCGCCGCATCCGCCGGCGCAAGGGCTGCAGCTCCTGCACCCGGGACTGCCCCTACCGCAAATGACCCAACCAAAAAGCGCTGGAAGCGCCCGGCCATCCGGCCACGCGCTCCCAGCGCTCTTTTTACACAACGTCCCGCCCCGCCATAGGAACCGGCGGGGCGTTTTTTGTCAGTCCACGCCGTGGAGCGCAAAGCGCAGCGCGCCGATCAGGTTGGCGTCGTTGCCGTATCGGCAGCGGACGATCTCCGGCTTCCCGAACGCGGTGAAGGCAATGGCCCCATAGATGTCGTCCAGCTTGGCGCGGATGATGTCGGTGACCTCGGGGCGGGCGCTGATGCCCCCGCCGATGGCGTACCGCTCCAGGTCCAGCACCGACTGGATGGCGTAGATCCCCGCCGCCGTCATCTCTCCAAAAGCCGCCAGGGCTTCGGCGGCCTCCGGCTCGCCGGCGTCGTAGGCCGCAAAGAACTTCAGGCCGTCCAGCCCCTCCATCGGGATGCCTTTGCGCCGCGCATAAAGCTGCAGCAGGCCGGTGGCGGAAGCGCACTGGGCCCACATCCACTCCGAGCCATCGCTGCGCACATCCTCCATAAAGGCCCTGCACAGCCCCTCGAACCGCACCGGCAAAAAGGACAGCTCCCCGGCGGCAAAGGTGTGCCCCATCCAGATGCGGTGGTTGAGGACGATGCCCCCGCCGGTGCCGGTGCCCAGCACCAGCACCGCGCCGTCGGCGGTGTCTGCCAGGGCGCCGGTCCAGGCTTCGGCGTTGGCGGCGCACTTGCCGTCGTTGGCCACCGTCACCGGGCAGCCCAGCCGCCCGGCAAACAGCTGCCCCGCCGGGGTCTCCCGGATAAAGGGGAAAGCCCCGCCGGTGTGGGCCATCCCGGTCCGGGTGTCGATCCGCCCCGGCATCGAGACGGCCGCCTTCTCGTACCGGCCGCGGAACTTCTCCCCCACCGACGCCACGGCGGCCAGCAGGCCGTCCAGGCTGTCCATGGGCGAGGGCAGCTTGCCGCTTTCCAGAAAGCTGCCGTCCTCCCCCATCAGAGCGTATTTGATGAACGTGCCGCCGATGTCCAATACCAGATACTGTCGCATAAGCTCCTCCTTGGTTTCGTTTCTTCAATACCAGCCGAACAGGGAGGCCCCCTCGTTCATCCGGCCGATCCGTTCCATCTCCGCCGCCGTCAGGGCAAAGTCGAACAGGGCAAAGTTCTCTTCCATCCGCGCCCGGTGGCTGGACTTGGGGATCACCCCGATCCCGTTCTGGATCAGATACCGCAGCGCGGTCTGGGCCGCCGTCTTGCCGTGGGCCGCGCCGATCTCCTGCAGCGCCGGCTCGGCAAAAAGATCCCGCCGCCCCTCGGTAAAGGGCGCCCAGGACTGCATCCGGGTGCCCCGGGCCTCCAGCTTCTGCCGCAGCTCCAGCCGGGGGAAGTAGACGTGGGACTCCACCTGGTCCACCGCCGGGATCATCTCACAGGCCCCGGCCAGCCGCTGGTACTCGTCCCAGTTGAAGTTGGAGACGCCTACGGCCCGCACCTTCCCGGCCCGGCAGGCTTCTTCCAGGGCGCGGTACATGGCGGGCGCCTCCTCGTAGGGCTCGTGGATCAGCAGCAGGTCGATGTAATCGGTGCCCAGCGCCCGCAGGGACCCTTCGATGTCCCGCCGGGCCTTCTCGTAGCCGGCGCTGGGCCAGTAGAGCTTGGTGGTGATGAAAACATCCTCCCGGGGCAGGCCGCTCTCCCGCACCGCCTGCCCCACGATGTCCTCGTTCTCGTACATCCGGGCGGTGTCCAGCAGCCGGTAGCCCACTTCCAGGGCCTCCCGGATGCACCGCCTGCCCGCCGCGCCCCGCACGTCCCAGGTGCCGTAGCCCAGCATGGGCATCCGCACCCCATTGTTGAGGGTAAGGTATTCCATGATCCCGCCTCCTGTCCCTTATCTTTATCTTTTGGTTTGTCTCAGCCGGCCTCCGGCACAGTGCCCGTAAAACAGAACCACCGGTTGCGGCAGGAGAGGACGTACTCCCCGCCGTAGCGTTCCAGCACGCTTTGGACGTTGGCCAGGCCCATGCCGTGGCCGGGCCCGGCCTTGGTGGAGGCCGGCAGCTCCCCCGCCGTCAGGGGGATGTCCCGGGCCACCCGGTTGCGCACCGAGATCACGAACGCCCCGTCCAGCTTTTTGATGCGGAGGGTGACCTGGGGCGGGTCCGCTTCGGCGGCGCCCCGGATGGCGTTGTCCAGCAGGTTGCAGAACAGGGTCACCAGCTCGGCGTTCCGGAGCGGGAAGCGGGCCAGGTCGCACAGGTCAAAGTTCAGCATCACCCCGCTGCGGGCGGCCTGCCGGTACTCCTTGCTCAGGACGGCGTCCAGCAGGGGGTTGTGGGTGTCCACCACCGCGGTGCCGGCGGCCACCGCCTTGGACACGCTGGCCAGGTAGGCCCTGGCCCCCTCGACGTCCCCCTGCTCCAGATAAAAGCCCACCGCCCCCATGTGGTTGGTGAACTCATGGGTCAGGCGGCGCTGGCTCTGGTAGGACTCCATCAGGGCGTCGGCCCGCTCCTGCTCGATCTTCATCCGGGCCTCGGTCTGGCTGGCCTGGGTGGACCGGACGCTGAGCATGGTGAACAGGGCAAAATACACCAGCGTGGCCAGGATCAGCAAAATGCAGATCAGGACCATATAGCTGTACTGGTCGGTGTCCTGGCCGAAGTTGGTCAGGATCACGTTCAGCAGGGCGATCAGGCAGATGTAGACCGTCCCCACCATCTTCTGGACGGGGTCGATGGCCCCGATCCAGCGCCGGAGCAGCCGTATCCCCAGGTACAGCAGGGCGTTCAGCACCACGCCGTACAGCAGGATGCTCTGGGGCAGCCGCCAGATCTCGGACATGGGCATCTTGTTCAGCCCTGCCGCCAGCGCCCCCACCGTGTTGCCGTAGCCCAGGATCACCACCCCGCAGACCACCACCGAAAAAGCCTTCTGGAGCAGGCCGCCCCCAAAAAAGAAGGCGGCCGCCAGCATCCGCAGGGCGTTGAAGGTCAGCGCCCAGGGCGAGTAAGGGACATACGTCCCCCACAGCACCTGCGAGCCCACCCACAGCAGGCAGAGCAGCGCCGCCGCCCAGCGGGGCAGGCGGCCCCGGCCCAGGATGGCTGCTTCGATCTGGAGCGCGGCGACGAACTCGCCCCCGCAGGACAAAGCCACCAGCAGCCTTTCATTCATCCCCGAAGCGCCCCTTCCATTCCAGATACAGACTGCGCACCCCGGCGTAGCCGGTGCGGCTGACGCTGAGCTCGGCGCCGTTGCGCATCCACACCTTGTAGCCGGCGATGCGGCTGATATACTTCATGTTGACCACCGCGCTGCGCCCGATGCGGACAAAGCCGTTTTCAAACAGGTCCCCCGGCAGCTCGGACAGCTTGCCGTAATAGACGCACAGGGGCTTGCGGGGCTCCTCCCCCATGACCAGCACCCGCCGGCCCTCGCTCTCCAGCGAGTAGATGTCGTCGTAGGGGATCTGCCTTGCCTCCCGGTTGAACTCCACCGGCAAAGCGCGCCGGACGCCGAACAGCTCCTGATACACATCCTCCAGGCAGGGCGGCAGCATCCGCCGGATGTCCCCTTTCAGGATATACCGGAACGCGCTCACCGTGTACCCCTGCGGCGCAAACTCCAGATACGCTGAGATGTACACCAGCAGGATCCGGGGGTTTTTCTGCTTCAGGGTCCGCCCCAGCTCGATGCCGCTGGCCGTGACCAGGTCCACGTCCAGAAAAGCCAGCTGGATGTTCTCCAGCCCGGGCAGGGCCTGGGCTTCCTCCGCGCTGGCGCACACCATACACTGCACCGGCACATGGTTGGCCTCAAAAAACGGGACGGCCGCACTTTTGACCTTTTCCGCAAAGACCACGTCGTCGTCGCAAATCAAACAATTCATACACCAAATCCCTCTGTTGTTACCGCACCAACATCACGCCGAAAGCGGCCGGGCCGCCCGGCGTTCGCATTTTTCGCACTCATTTCAAATAAAATACACAATATCCGCACCCTTGTCAAGGTGTCAGGGCCAATGCGCCGGCCCTTGTCCGCCGGGCGGGGGCGTGCTACAATAAAATCAGAGATATGTTCCACAGCGAGGAGGTGAAGCCTGTGCCCATCTGGAACCCCTGGCACGGCTGCCATAAGATCAGCCCCGGATGCCTGAACTGCTATGTCTACCGCCGGGACGAGGCGGTGGGCCGGGACGCCTCGGCCGTGGCCCGGACCGCCGACTTCGACCTGCCCGTCCGGCGGGACCGGCACTGGGCCTACAAGCTGCAGCCCGACGGCCACACCGTGTTCACCTGCATGACCTCCGACTTTTTCCTGGAGGAGGCCGACCCCTGGCGGCCCGCCTGCTGGGCCATGATGCGCCAGCGCAGCGACCTGCGCTTTGCCATCATCACCAAACGCATCCACCGCTTTGCCGCGTGCATCCCGCCCGACTGGGGCAGCGGCTACCCCAACGTCTCCATCTACTGCACGGTGGAAAACCAGGAGATGGCCGACTTCCGCCTGCCCATCTACCTGACTTTGCCCATCCAACACAAGCACATCTGCCACGAGCCCATGCTCGGGCCCATCTGCATCGAGCCCTACCTCGCCTCCGGGCAGATCGGCTTTGTCCTGTGCGGCGGCGAATCGGGCCCCCGCGCCCGCCCCTGCCGCTACGAGTGGGTGCTGGACACCCGCGCCCAGTGCGTCCGGTACGGAGTGCCCTTCCACTTCAAGCAGACCGGCGCGGTCTTTATCAAGGACGGCCGGACCTACCGCATCCCGCGGCAGTTCCAGCAGAGCCAGGCCGCCCGCGCCGGCATCGACTACGACCCCCGCCCCAAAGACGGCGCGGAAACCGCCGTCCCCGAAACGCCCCAGCAGCTGCGCTGGCCCACACCCTAAAGCCACCGGTACCGAGCCGGTGGCTTTTATCGTGCGCTGTGCACCGTTTCCCTTGCCAACCGCCCCGGCTTTTAGTATACTATGTACAATAGTTCTTCGGAAACCGCGCAGCTTTTCGACCACTGCGTCCCTGTGGGGAAACCAATCCAAAAAGGAGGCCCTCCATGTCCTATATTATGGCCCTGGATGCCGGCACCACCTCCAACCGGTGCATCCTGTTCAACGAAGCGGGGGAAATGTGCAGCGTCGCCCAGAAGGAATTCACCCAGTATTTCCCGAAGCCCGGCTGGGTGGAGCACGACGCCAACGAGATCTGGACCACCCAGCTGGGGGTGGCCCTGTCGGCCATGAACAAGATCGGCGCGACGGCCGCCGACATCGCCGCCATCGGCATCACCAACCAGCGCGAGACCACCATCGTCTGGGACCGGGACACCGGCGAGCCGGTCTACCACGCCATCGTCTGGCAGTGCCGGCGCACCAGCGCCTACTGCGACGAGCTGAAGGCCCGCGGCTACACCGAAGCCTTCCGGCAAAAGACGGGCCTTGTCATCGACGCCTACTTTTCGGCCACCAAGCTGAAATGGATCCTGGACAACGTCCCCGGCGCGCGGCAAAAGGCCGAAGCCGGCCAGCTGCTGTTCGGCACGGTGGAGACCTGGCTGATCTGGAAATTGACCTGCGGCAAAATCCACGTCACCGATTATTCCAACGCCAGCCGCACCATGCTGTTCAACATCCACACCCTTGACTGGGACGACGAGATCCTGCGGGTGCTGGATATCCCCCGGTGTATGCTGCCGCAGCCCATGCCTTCCAGCTGCTTTTATGAGTACGCCGACCCCATGCACTTTGGCAGCGGCATCAAGATCGCCGGGGCGGCGGGCGACCAGCAGGCCGCCCTGTTCGGCCAGACCTGCTGGACCCCCGGCTCGGCCAAGAACACCTTCGGCACCGGCGGCTTTATGCTGATGAACACCGGCGAGACCCCGGTCTTTTCCAAAAACGGGCTGGTCACCACCATCGCCTGGGGGCTGGACGGCAAGGTCCACTATGCCCTGGAAGGCTCCATCTTCGTGGCCGGGGCGGCCATCCAGTGGCTGCGGGACGAGCTGCGCCTGCTGGAAGAAGCCCGCGATTCCGAGTACATGGCCAACAAGGTCAAGGACACCAACGGCTGCTATGTGGTGCCCGCCTTCACCGGGCTGGGCGCGCCCCACTGGGACCAGTACGCCCGGGGCGCCATCGTGGGGCTGACCCGCGGGTGCAACAAATACCACATCATCCGGGCCACGCTGGACAGCCTGTGCTACCAGGTCAACGATGTGCTGGGGGCCATGGAGGCCGATTCAGGCATCAAGATGACCAGCCTGCGGGTGGACGGCGGCGCTTCGGCCAACAACTACCTGCTGCAGACCATGGCCGACATCAGCGATCTGCCCGTGCTGCGGCCCAAGTGCCTGGAGACCACCGCCCTGGGCGCGGCCTACCTGGCCGGGCTGGCGGTGGGCTACTGGAACTCCCCCGCCGACGTGGCCAAGAACTGGGCGGTGGACTGCACCTTCCGGCCCAACATCCCCGCCGGGGAGCGCGCCAAGCGGCTGCGCGGCTGGAAAAAGGCGGTCCGCTGCGCCTACCACTGGGCCTTGGACGAAGAATGACCGGGAGAAAAGGAGAAGCCATGACAGATATCATCATCATTGGGGCGGGGGTGTCGGGCTGCGCCATTGCCCGCGAGCTCTCCCGCTATAAGGCGGACATCCTCGTGCTGGACAAGGAGGAGGACGTCTGCTGCGGCACCAGCAAGGCCAACAGCGCCATCGTCCACGCCGGTTTCGACGCGCGCCACGGCTCCCTGATGGCCAGGCTGAACGTCGAGGGCAGCAAACGGATGCCCGCCCTGGCCAAAGAGCTGGACTTTGCCTATGACCAGTGCGGCAGCCTGGTGGTCTGCCTATCCGAGGCCGACCGGCCCCGGCTGCAGGCTTTGTACGAAAACGGCGTGGCCAACGGGGTGGAAGGGCTGCGGATCATCGGGCGGGAGGAGCTGCTCGCCCTGGAGCCCCACATCGCCGACGAGGCCGTCGCCGCCCTCTGGGCCCCCACCGGGGCCATCGTCTGCCCCTTTGGGCTGACCTACGCCTTTGCCGAGAACGCCGCCAAAAACGGCGTCCGCTTTCAGTTCGACACCGCCGTCACCGGCGTCAAGCCCATCGAAGGGGGCTGGCGGGTCGAGACTTCCCGCGGCCCTCTCGAGGCCCGGCTGGTGGTCAACGCCGCCGGCGTCCACGCCGACGAGCTGCACAACATGGCCGCCCCCGGCGCCCCCATGCAGATCATCCCCCGCCGGGGCGACTACTTCCTTCTGGACCACGCCGCCGGGGATTATGTCCGCCACACCATTTTCCAGCTGCCCGGCCCCACCGGCAAGGGGGTGTTGGTCACGCCCACCGTCCACGGCAACCTGCTGGTAGGCCCCACCTCCATCGACATCGAGGACAAGGAGGCCACCGCCACCACCGCCGCCGGCCTTGCCGAGATCCGCGCCAAAGCCGGCCTCGCGGTCAAGGACCTGCCCCTGCGCCAGACCATCACCAGCTTTGCGGGCCTGCGCGCCCACGAGCCAAGGCACGACTTCTTCATCGGGGAGGCCGCCCCCGGCTTTGTGGACTGCGCCGCCATCGAATCGCCCGGCCTGTCCAGCGCGCCGGCCATCGGCGTCATGGCGGCCGGCATCGCGGCCGGTATCCTCCACCTGGAAAAAGACCCCGCTTTCGACCCCACCCGCAAGGGCATCCTCGACCCCAAGACCCTGCCCTTTGCCCAGCGGGCCGAACTCATCCGCCAAAACCCCGCCTACGGGCAGATCGTCTGCCGCTGCGAGAGCGTCACCGAGGGCGAGATCCTCGACGCCATCCACCGCACCCCCGGCGCCCGCAGCCTGGACGGGGTCAAGCGCCGCACCCGGGCCGGCATGGGCCGGTGCCAGGCGGGCTTCTGCAGCCCCCGCGTCATGGAGATCCTCGCACGGGAACTGGGCGTCCCCCTGTCCGAAGTCACCAAGGCGGGCGGCCGCTCGAAGATCATCGTAGGCGTCAACAAGGACGCGCTGTGAGGGGGGAGCCATGATGAAAAACGCAGATCTCGTCATCATCGGCGGCGGGCCGGCGGGCCTGGCCGCCGCCATCGAGGCCCGCCGCCGCGGGGTGGAAAACCTGCTCATCCTCGAGCGGGACAGCGAGCTGGGGGGCATCCTCAACCAGTGCATCCACAACGGCTTCGGGCTGCACACCTTCAAGGAAGAACTGACCGGCCCCGAATACGCCGCCCGCTTCATCCAGCAGGCAAACGACCTGGGCATCCCCTGTAAGCTCGACACCATGGTGCTGGACCTCGCCGCCGACAAGACGGTCACGGCCATGAACCGCACCGACGGCCTGTTCCAGCTGCACCCCAAAGCGGTGGTGCTGGCCATGGGCTGCCGCGAGCGGCCCCGCGGCGCTTTGAATATCCCCGGCTACCGTCCCGCCGGCATCTTCACCGCCGGCACCGCCCAGCGGCTGGTGAACATGGAGGGCTATCTCCCCGGCCGCAAGGTGGTCATTCTGGGCTCGGGCGATATCGGCCTCATCATGGCCCGCCGCATGACCCTGGAAGGGGCCGAAGTGCAGGTGGTGGCCGAGCTGATGCCCTACTCCGGCGGCCTCAAGCGCAACATCGTCCAGTGTTTGGACGACTACGGCATCCCCCTCAAGCTGAGCCACACAGTGGTGGATATCCAGGGCAAAGAGCGGGTGGAAGGCGTCACCCTCGCCCGGGTGGAAAACGGCAGGCCCGTCCCCGGCACCGAGGAGCACTACGACTGCGACACCCTGCTGCTGTCCTGCGGGCTGCTGCCCGAAAACGAGCTCAGCCGGGCCGCCGGGGTCCAGCTCAGCCCGGTGACCGGCGGCCCCGCCGTCAACGAAAGCCTGGAGACCAGCATCCCCGGCGTGTTTGCCGCCGGCAACGTGCTCCACGTCCACGACCTGGTGGACTACGTCTCGGAGGAGGCCGGCGCCGCCGGGGCCCATGCCGCCGCCTTCATCCGGCAGGGGGGCCAGGGGCAGGACGCCCCCGCCCTCCCCGTCCGGTGCGCCAACGGCGTCCGCTACACGGTGCCCAGCACCGTCCGGCCCGCCTGCGCGGGGGACAAGCTGACCCTCCGGTTCCGGGTGGGCAACGTCTACCGGAACAAAAAGATCGCCGTCTATCTGGGCGATACCTGCATTTTCACCCGCCGCCGCCCGGTGCTGGCCCCCGGCGAGATGGAGACCATCCAGCTGAAAGGGGACCTGCTGCGGCAGGACCCCGCCGCCGGCAGCATCACCGTCACATTGGAGGAGGCGTGAGCGATGGAAACAAGACAACTGATCTGCATCGGCTGCCCCATGGGCTGCCCCCTGACGGTGGAGCTGGAGGGCGGCGCCGTCACCCGGGTGACCGGCAACACCTGCCCCCGGGGCGACGCCTACGGCCGCAAGGAGGTCACCGACCCCACCCGCATCGTCACCACCACCGTCCGGGTCCGGGGCGGCGTCCTGCCGGCGGTCTCCTGCAAGACCCGCAGCGACGTGCCCAAGGGCCGGATCTTTGACGTGGTCCGGGCCCTGAAGGACCTGGAGGTCCCCGCGCCGGTGGCCATCGGCCAGGTCCTTCTGGAGGACGCCGCCGGCACCGGGGTGGCCGTCGTCGCCACCAAAAACGTGGCCGCCCAACCGTAACCGCAGCAACGCGCCCCTCCCCTCTGCACAGGCAGCGGGGAAGGGCGCGTTATGCTTTTACCGGTAATCCTCGTTGAGGAACAGGGCCTTGACGGCCACCACCTCGTCGTACTCCTGCTGGTCCACCTCGACCTCCGCGTTCAGGGCCTTCAGGTCCTGCTTGACCGTTTCCAGCGCGTCGGGGATGCGGGCCGCCCGGCCCTCCTCGATCACCCGCTGCATCCGCCGGAGGACAATGGGGTGGGCATAGCGGGCCGGCAGGGGGAACTCGCCCCGGTAGCCCTTCAGATAGCCGGCCATGTCCTGCTGGGCCTTTTCGTTCCGGGCCATGATGGCGTTCTTGTTGTTGCGGGCGGTGGGCAGGACGCTGACCCCCGAGAACATGAAGATGGCGGCCAGCCCAAACAGGGCGAAGTAGACCCCAAAACTGCCGGTGCCCTGCAGGATGGTGGCGACGCCGAACAGCAGCGACACCAGCCCCAGCACCGTGATGGCCAGCGCCACCCAGCGGTAGCTGGGCTTGCTGCAGAGGTAGGCCCGCTTGCGGCGGGCGGCCTTGCTCAGCTCCTGGGCCAGCTCGGGCTTTTGGTCCAGATAGCCGGCGGCGTCCTCCAGGGCGCGGAGGGAGCGCTGGGCCTCGTGGGTCAGCTCGGGCTTTTTGCGGGCGGCCCGCTCCTGCTCCCGCCGGGCCAGGCGGGCCTCGGCGGCGGCGCTGACCAGCTTGATCTCCGGGTGGGCCCGGCCGATGCAGTCCAGCATCTGGTCCACCTGCTCTTCGTATTTGAAGTTGCACTGTTTCTGCCGGCCGCCGTCGTACTCCACCACCAGGTAGGGGATGGAGGCAAAGATCCCTTTTTGGGAAAAGCCGCCCTGGCTCATGGCCACCCGCTTGAACACCCGGGTGACGGCGGGATAGGTGATGTAATAGCGGCGGTCGATGTAAAAGCTGTTGAGATACAGCGCCTTTTCGCCGACGCCGCAGGGGCCGAACTTTTTGCAGTTTTTCTTGTCGGCGGCCAGGGCGTCGGGGTCCAGGGCCGCGCCGCCCAGGCGGGCAGGTTTGAATAACATAGGCTGCAACCTCTTTCCACAAAAAATGCGCGGGGGAAGGAAACGGCCCGCCAACCGCTGTTGCTGGGCAGCGGCAGGCAGGCCGTTGTGTTTCACACGGAGGGCCAGGCCGGCCGGGTGAATCACTTCTTATTGTTCACAGGCTGCTTGCGGGTAGCGTAGAGGAAGATCGCCAGCAGCAGGACGGCGAACAGGATGCCCACAGGGTAAGCCACCGCCGTGTTGTAGATGGTGGCGCCGGAGGCGTCCTTGCTGTTGATGAGCTGGCCCAGGCACTCGTCGCCCAGCAGGAAGTAAGTAGCGGACACGGCGCTCATGAAGGTGGCGGGCACCGCGGTGATCCAGTAGTTCTTCTTCTGCTGGTACAGGTACATGCTGGCGGTCCACAGGACGATCATGGCCAGGGTCTGGTTGGTCCAGCTGAAGTAACGCCAGACGATGGAGTAATCCAGATGGCCCACGAAAGCGCCCACCAGAAGCAGAGGCACGCACAGGGCCAGGCGCTTCTTGAAGTCCTCCTGGTCGATCTTGAACCAGTCGGCGATGGTCAGGCGGGCCGAACGGAACGCGGTATCGCCCGAGGTGATGGGGCAGGCGATGACGCCCAGCATAGCCAGGGCAACGCCCACGCCGCCCATCGTCTTGGAGCAGACGTCGTAAATCGCGGCGGACTGGCCGTTGGCGAGGATCGCCTGCAGGCCGGTGTTCAAGCCGTTGGTCACTTCGTAGATGGAGCAGCCGGCGGCAGCCCAGATCAGGGCGATGACGCCCTCACAGACCATGGCGCCGTAGAACACCATGTGGCCCTGGCGCTCGGACTTCATGCAGCGGGCCATCAGGGGCGACTGGGTGGCGTGGAAGCCGGAAATGGCGCCGCAGGCCACGGTGATGAACATAAAGCTCCAGATCGGCTTGCCGGTGGGCTCCATGTTATAGAAGTGGGTCCACAGCTCGGGGATCTCGTAGGCGGGGTTGGTCAGGATGCCGAAGCCGACGCCCACCGCCATGATGATGAGGCAGATGCCGAAGATGGGGTAAATCTTGCCGATGATCTTATCAATGGACAGGAAAGTCGCGATGAAATAGTAGGCCAGGACGATCCACAGCCAGAACTCGGTGTTGGTGACGATGCCGCTGAAGCCGCCGTTCTGGAACAGGGTGACGATCAGGCCGGCGGGGCCGACGGCAAAGACGGTGCCCACCATGACCAGCAGCACCACGCTGAACACGCGCATGACGTTCTTCATGCCGTTGCCAAGGTAGATGCCGCACACCTCCGAGATGGAAGCGCCGTCATTGCGCTCGGACAGCATGCCGGAAAAATAGTCGTGCACGCCGCCGGCAAAGATGGTGCCGAAGGTGATCCACAGGAACACCACAGGCCCCCACAGCGCGCCCTGCATGGCGCCGAAGATGGGGCCCAGGCCTGCAATGTTCAGCAGCTGGACCAGGAACAGCTTCCACTGAGGCATCACGACGTAGTCGACACCGTCGTTGATGCGGATCGCGGGCGTTTCCCGGTCATCCGGCCCGAAGGTGTTGTCGACCACTTTACCATAGGTGAGGTAGCCAATAACAAGGAGAGCCAGGCAGATCAGAAAACTAATCATAAAATAACCTCCTCCAAGTATTTTTCCCGGCCGGGCTATAGGTTACCGCTGTCCGGCCGTCCATCTCTATTTTAGTACGTTTTTGCAAAAATGCAAGGGTTTTTCTTGAAATTTTTCATTTACTATTTATAATTCAGACATATAAATCACGTGGATCTGCATAGCAGGGACGTTTCATCGGGGTTTTCAGTCCAAAAGCTCCTGGATCTCGCTGCGGATCAGCCGGCCCGCCGCGCCGGCCAGCTGGTCCATGCTGCGGATGCGGGCACAGCTGCGCCCGTAGATCTCCCCGGCGTCCCCGGCGGTGCAGTCCTCCCCGGTGAACACCGCCGCCACCCGCACCTGGCTTTGCCGCAAAGCCCGCACCTCCCGGGCGGCGTCCTCCACGGCGGGGCGGCCGGCGTAGTCCCGGCCCAGGGGATACGCGCCGCCGGGCGGGATGCGGTGGCTGTCGTTGGGGGAGGCATCGGTCAGCAGCAGCACCAGGTGCCGGCTCAGCGGCGCGGAGCGGAGCAGCTCCCCCATGGCCCGCAGGGCCAGGCCATCCCGGTTCCACCCCGAGGCGAAATAGCCGAAGATCTTCCGGTCCCCGTTCCGGTCCTCAAAGCCCTTGAGCACCCGCAGGACGGTGTAGCCCCGCAGGCTGCAAAAGCTGGTGACCCGCACCGGCACCCCGCACCGGTTCAGGCTCTCGGCCAGGATGTAGCCCTGGGCCGCGATCACCTCCTGGCAGTGCATCCGGGAGGAGGAGGCGTCCAGCAGCAGGTCCACCGAAAAGCCGGGCCGGTGGACGTCCGCGTCCCGCAGAAAGACCCGGCCGTCCTCCACCACCGCCGCCCGCCAGACCCGGGGGCTGTCCAGCCGGCCGCTGCGGGCGGTCTCGGTCTCCCGCTGGCTGTGGACCTGGATGCAGTTGCGGATCTGCTCGGTCAGGCGGAGGATGGCGTTCCGGTACAGGCTGCTGTCTTTGGCATAGGCCGCGCGGTTGCGCTCCGCCTGCAGGGCGGCCTCCCCGGTCAGGCGCTGGCTGTCGCCGCTGCGGGCCCGGGCGGGGTCGGGCGCCCCCGCCGTGAACCACAGATGGCACCCGGCGTGGACCCCGGTGCACAGCTGCCCTTCGATGGCGGCCAGCTCCCGGGGCGGGTAAAGAGACCGGCCAAAACAGCTTTCGATGTACTGGCGGTCGGTCTCGGCGTTCTCGTTCAGTTTCAGGCGGGCCCGGCGCAGGTCCAGCTTCTGCCCTGCCCCGCCGCCGCTGGCATGATGGCCCGCGGTCAGCACGTCGGTGTGGACGATCTCGGTGGGCATGAATTTGGTCATGGCCGAAGCCCACTTGCCGTCGAAGTGGAGGCGGAGGGGGGCCCGGGCGCGGGCCGTCCCGTCGAACAGCATCGCCCCGGCCAGGGCCGCCCGGACGGCTTCGGCCAGGGCTTCGGCGTCCAGGCTGCCGCTGCACGCCAGGGCGGCGGACAGCTTTTTCTCGTAGGGGGTCAGGACCGGCGGCCGCCGCCCCAGGACCTGCCGCCAGCGGGCGGCCTGCATGGTGTACACCAGCTGGTTTTTGGCCATCCACTCCTGGCGGGAGAGCTTGTATTCCTGGGCAAAAAAGTCCCGGGCGTGGGCCTGGCGCAAACCGGCCAGGGCCGGCCGTACCGGCAGCTCCCGCTCAAAGGCGGCGTTTTCCAGGGCCAGCCAGGCCAGGTCGTCCAGCATGGGCTGGCGGCGGTCCTCCGCCCAGGCCCCGAACAGGCGGCGGGGCATCTCCGCCCCGTACCACCGGCGGACGCAGCCCACGATGGTGTTCATGTACAGGTCGGGCGCGCCATCGCTGCGCAGGGCCAGGAACAGCGGGTCGAAGCCGTATTCCCCTGCCGCGTTCCAGATCTGGTTCAGGGCGCGGCGCTGCTGGGCGCTGTAATGCTGGGTCAGCATCGCCGTCACCCCTCAAACAGGCTGGCGCCGTCCAGCCGGGCCGGGATGCGGGCCGCCACCACGTCCCGGATCAGGCCCTGTTCGTACCCGTCGAAGGCCTTGTTGGTGATGCCCATATCCAGGGCCGCCCCCACCGGCACCCCCTTGCGCATCAGGTCCAGCGCGTCCAGCAGGCCCCGCAGATCCAGGGCCTTGGTGGAGATCTCGGCGCTCTCGCACTTTTTTTGCAGCTCGAAAAAGAGCTGGGCGAACTGGCTGCGGTATTTCTTTTTCAGCCCGGGGAACTGGCGCGCCAGCAGCCGGTCCAGATTTTCGGGGGAGATGGTAGGCATCTGGATCACCGCAAAGCGGGAGGCCAGGGCCTCGTTCAGCTCCCGCGTGCCGGCATAGCCGTAGTTCATGGTGGCGATGAAGCGGGTGGGCTCCGCCATGTCGATCCGCTCGTAGCCGGGCACGTCGATGGCCCGCCGGAAGTCCAGGGCCGAGTGCAGCACGGCCAGGGCCTCGTTTTTGGCCATGTTGATCTCGTCCAGGATGCCGAACCCGCCGCAGCGGGCGCACTGATAGACCGGCCCCGGGCGGAACCGCACCTCCCCGCCCTCGAAGGTGTCCATCCCGATCAGGCTGGCCGCGTCCATGCTGACATGGAACGACACGTTCCAGGCGGGGCGGCCGAAGGCGGCGGCCAGGTTTTCGGCCAGGACGTTTTTGCCGGTAGCCTTGCCGCCGGTCAGCAGCAGGTTTTTGCCGCAGAGCAGGGCTGCAATGGCCTGCTCCCAGATCTCCCGGCCGTAGTAGTGGTAGCGCGGCCTGGGGATGCGCGGGCGCAGCGCATCCGCAAGAGGGTTGGCCTCCCGGTACGCCCGCAGCTCCCGCAGCAAGGCGGGGCTGACGGCTTCTTCTTTTTCCAAAAAATCAAGCATAGTCTCACTCCCTGTTTCAGCAAACGGAAAGGGCGGGAAGGACGCGCCGCTGCATCCTTCCCGCCCTTCGGCGCTCTCCTGCCGCCAGTATAGCACAATCGCTCAAAAATGGAAAGCATTTTCCAAAACATTTGACGCCTGTTACAATCCCGCGCCGGTCACTCCAGGATGTCCGCGCACTTGCGCAGCCACTCGATCACCGGCAGGTGCTGCGGGCAGGCGGCCTCGCACTGGCCACAGCCGATGCAGTCCGACGCCCTGCCCCGGCCGTCGATGGCGCGGGCATAGGCCTCTTTGGCCCCTGCGGGGTCGTCCTGGGCCAGCTGCTTGTTGGCGGCCGCAAACACCTTGGGGATGAAGATCTGCCGGGGGCAGCCCTCGACGCAGTAGCCGCAGCCGGTGCAGGGGATGGCCGCCGAGCGGGCCAGGATCTGCTGGGCCTGGGCGATGACGGCCCGGTCCCCCTGGTCCATGGGGGCAAAGTGCGCAAAGGTGGCCAGGTTGTCCTGCATCTGGGCGGTGTCGGACATGCCGGACAGCACCGCCAGCACACCGTCCAGGCTGGCGGCAAACCGCAGCGCCCAGGACGCGCAGGACGCCCCGGGCCGGGCGGCTTCGAACAGCTCCCGGACCTGCGGGGGCGGGGCGGCCAGGGCCCCGCCCTTGACCGGCTCCATGATGACCACCGGCTTGCCGTGCCGGCGGGCGATCTCGTAGTTGGCGCCGGAGGTCACCTCGGGGTTGTCCCAGTCGGCATAGTTGATCTGGAGCTGGACGAAGTCCACGTCGGGGTGCTCGGTCAGCAGGCGGTCCAGCAGGGCCGGGGTGCCGTGGAACGAAAATCCATACCGGCGGATGCGGCCGGCCGCCTTCTGCTCCCGGACAAAGTCCCACAGGCCCCACGCATCGTACTGCCGGACGTTGGAGTCCTGCAGGGCGTGGAGCAGGTAATAGTCAAAGTACCCGGCGCCGGTGCGGGCCAGGCTCTGTTCCAGCTGGCTGCGGGCGTCCTGGGCGTCCCGGGCCACGCGGGCATTCAGCTTGGTGGCCAGGGTGTAGCGGTCCCGGGGATGGCGCTCGACCAGGGCCTTGCGGGCGGCGTCCTCGCTGCCGTTGTAGACGTAGGCGGTGTCAAAGTAGGTAAAGCCCGCCTCCAAAAAGGCGTCCACCATCCGGCTGGTCTGCTCGATGTCGATCTGCTCCCCCGCCTGCGGCAGGCGCATCAGGCCAAAGCCCAGGGGGGCGTGCTGTACGGCTGTGCTCATGTTTCTCATCCTTTCTGGTCGTGCATTCGTCTGTGCCGGGCGGCGCCGGCACGGGGCGTTTGGTTCCAGTATAGCACCCCTGCCCGCAAAAAGCCAGAGGGCCGGGCGCTTGTGTCCGGGAACGTTTTTTGCTATGATGGTAAAAAACACAAAGGAGAACCCCTATGAAAAAATTCATCCAGGAATTCAAAGCCTTCGCCCTGCGGGGCAACGTGATGGACATGGCGGTGGGCGTCATGATCGGCAGCGCCTTTTCGGGCATCGTCACTTCCCTCACCGACAATTTCATCACACCGGTCATCAGCCTGCTGACCGGCGCAGCCCGGTACAGCCTGCAGGACGCGGCGGCCTTCGGCGCCAGTTTTGCGTCCTCCGTCGTCAATTTCCTGATCCAGGCCCTGATCCTCTTTTGTATGATGAAGGCGGTCAACAAGCTGCTGGCCCTGGGCCGCAAGCCCGCCGCGCCCCAGGCCCCCACCACCAAAAAGTGCCCCTACTGCCTCAGCGACATTCCCCTTGCCGCCACCCGCTGCCCCCACTGCACCTCCCTGCTGGAAAACGCCGCGGCCGCGCCGTCCAACTCCTGACCCGTCAGGATAGCGGCCTGCTTGCCATGTGCAGTTTTGGCCGCGCCGCCCGGCCGTTTGTGCCGCCCAAACGACCGCCTGTCGCAAAACGATTGCGCACACCGGGCCTTTCCTCTATACTGGGGATGAAAGGAGGAAACGCCATGCAGATCGAAATCAAACTCGACCCGTCCTGCACCGAGCCCAAAGTCACCGTGACGGCGGCGGCCATGGACGAAACGGTCCGGCAGATCGTCGACCGGCTGCAGGAGGCCCCGCCGCAGGTCCTGACCGGCCTCCGGGAGGACAAGTGGCAGGTGCTGGCCCCGGAGGACCTGATCCGCCTGTACGCGGCCACCGGCAAGGTGTACGCCGTCACCGCGCAGGGCGAATACAGCCTGCGGCTGCGCCTGTACGAGCTGGAGGAGCGGCTGGATCCCCGCCGGTTTGTCCGCATCTCCCATTCGGAGATCGTCAACCTGGACAAGGTCCGCTGCTTTGACCTCAACCTGGCCGGCACCATCTGCGTTGCCCTGGCCGACGGCTCCGTCACCTATGTTTCCCGCCGCTATGTTGCCAAGATCAAAAAGATACTGGGGGTATGACACCATGAAAAAGAAACTGTTTTCCCGCGCTGCGGCCGGCGCCCTCGCCGGGCTGGCCATCAGCTACGCGATCACCATCCTGCTCTCCCTGGGCTGGGGCGGCGGCAGCTATCTGCCCTGCAGGCCCGAGCTGGCCGCCCTGGCCGGCAGCGAGAGCCGGGCCGTGGCCCTGCAGGCCCTGTTTGCCCTGCTGGTGGGGGCAGGCTTCGGCGCCTGCTCCCTGATCTGGCAGATCGACCGCTGGAGCCTCGCCCGGCAGACCGGCGTGTACTTTTTCCTGATCTCCCTCGTCATGCTGCCCGCCGCCTACGGTATGTACTGGATGGAGCACAGCCTGGCCGGCTTTGCGCAGTACTTCGGGCTTTTCGCCCTGTTTTTCCTCCTGTTCTGGGGGGCGGGCGTGCTGGCCGGACGCCGCAGCGTCCATAAGCTCAACGACGCCCTCGCCGCCGCCCAGCGCCGCCGCCCCGAAGGCTGAACGCTTTTCAACACGCCAAAACGCCCCTCTCCCGCTGGGAAAGGGGCGTTTCTTTGTGCGTTTTGGGATTCAGTCCCGGGCCCAGGGCAGGTCCCGCCGGGCAGGCAGGCCGTAACCGCCTGCGGCGCTGTCCACCGCCCGCAGGATGGCCTCGGACACCACCTGCGCCGCCAGGGTGCCCACCATGTCCAGGTCGGCCTCCACCTCGCCCACCGACAAAGCGTACAGGCTGTCGCCGTCGGCGGTGGTGTTCACCGGGCGGATGGCCCGCACCATGCCGTTCTGGGCCATGGCGGCGATCTTGTTCATCTCGGTCTTGCTGAAGCAGGCATTGGTGATCACGGCGCCGATGGTGGTGTTGCCCACGAACTTGTTTTTGACCACCTTGCTGCTGCGGAACATCTCCTCCTCGGTGGAGAGGAAGCCGCTGCGGTCCTCCGCCAGAAGACCCGCCCGCTGGCGGCCGGTGCGCCAGTCAAAGACGTCGCCCAGGGCGTTCACCGCTACGACGGCCCCCACTTCCAGCGCGCCAAGGCGGACCGCATAGCTGCCGATGCCGGTTTTCATGGCCTGCCCCATCCCGCGGAACTTGCCCACCGAAGCGCCGGCGCCCGCGCCGAAGCAGCCGTCCTGATAGTTGCCGGCGTTTTCGCAGGCTTCGTAGCCCATAGCGGGGCCGGGGCGGACCGTGCTTGCGCCCACCGTCAGGTCGTACAGGCAGGAGGCGCAGACCAGGGGGACCTTGGCCACCCCGGTGTCAAAGCCGATGTCGTGTTCCGCCAGCCAGCGCATGACGCCGCCGGCCGCATCCAGGCCAAAGGCGCTGCCTCCGCTGAGCAGCACCGCATGGATCTTGTCTGCCGCGGCCACCGGGCGCAGCAGCTCCGACTCCCGGGAGGCGGGGCCGCCGCCCCGGACGTCGAGCCCCGCGGCGGCGCCCGCCGGGCAGAGGATGACGGTGCAGCCGGTCGCGGCCGCAGCGTCCTGGGCCTGGCCGATCTGGATGTTGGGGATGGAAGTGACTGGGATCTGAAGCATAAGCGCCTCCTGTTCTCACACAAAAGTCAGCGGGCCGCCGGACGGGGCGGCGCCGCATCGGGCAAACGCGCCGGCGTCACGGCGCGGTCACAAAGTCCTCCCGCATGGGGGTGAAGATGTCCAGCAGGACCCCCGCCTCCAGGCAGGTGCAGCCGTGGACCACGCCGTCCTCCTTCAGCATGGTGTCGCCCGCCCGGACGGTCCGGGTCTCGTCCCCGATGGTGAAGGCGAACGCTCCCGACACCACATAGGTGATCTGGGTATGGGGGTGGCTGTGCAGGGCCCCCACCGCCCCTTGTTCAAAGGTATTTTCCACGCACATCAGGCCGTCGGTGTAGGCCAGGATGCGCCGGGTGACGCCGGGGCCGCCGCTCTGGGGCAGGGTCTCCTGGTGGGGGACCCAGCGCTGTTTCTTTTCGGTCTGTTTCATGGGTCGCGCTCCTTTCCCGGGCAGTGCGGAACGCCTTGGCCGGCTCCCGCTCTGCCCCAAAAGGGCGCGGACGGTGGCCCGTCCGCGCCTGAAGTACAGAGTGATTCAACTGCAGGGGCTGGCTGCGATCAGCCGAACCATGCCGGGGTGACCTGCGGGACATAGCCAAAGAGCTTGGGGATGAACAGGCTGATGTCGGGGATGAAGGTGATGAGCAGCAGGGCTGCCACCATGCACAGATAGAAGGGCATGGTCGCCTTGACGATGGAGCCCATGGGCTGCTTGGCCACGGCTGCGCCGATGAACAGGACCGAGCCGACCGGCGGCGTCAGCAGGCCGATGCCGCAGTTCAGCATGACGATGATGCCAAACTGGATGGGGTCGATGCCGATCGAGGTGGCAATGGGCAGCAGGATGGGGGTGGCGATCAGGATGATGGGCGCCATATCCATGATGCAGCCCAGGAACAGCAGGATCAGGTTGATGAGCAGGGCCAGCAGGATCGGGTTGTCGGTCACGCTGGTGATGGCGTTGGCCGCCAGATCCGGCACGTGCAGGGCGGTCATGCAGTAGCCGAACACGTTGGAGGTGGCGATCAGGATCAAGACGATGGACAGGGTGTGGACCGCGCTGTCCAGCTCTTTCCAGACGCCCTTCAGGTCCAGGCCCTTGTAGACGAACAGGGCGACGAACAGGGAGTAGAACACGGCGATGGCGGCGGACTCGGTGGCGGTGAACCAGCCGGCGGCCACGCCCACCACAACGATGATGATCGCGCCGGCCGCCCAGATGGACTGGCCCAGCTGGTGGATCAGGTTCTTGATGCTGAACTTATCGCCGCGGGGGTAGTTGTTTTTGACGGACAGGATGTAGACGCCCACCATCAGGCTGACGGCCAGGACGCCGCCGGGGAGGTAGCCGGCCAGGAACAGGCTGCCCACCGAGATGCCGCCGGCGGTGGTGGCGTAGATGACCATGTTGTGGCTGGGAGGCACCAGGATGCCCTCCACCGAGGAGGTGATGGTGATGGCGGTGGAAAAGTCGGCGTCGTAGCCCTGGTCCACCATCATGGGGATCAGGATGGCGCCCAGGGAGGCGGTGTCGGCCGCCGCCGAGCCCGAGATGCCGCCAAAGAAGTACGAGTCAAGGACGTTGACCATGCCCAGGCCGCCGCGCATCCAGCCGACGCAGGCGTTGGCCAGCGCCACCAGCTTGTCGGACAGGCCGCCCGAGCCCATCAGCATGCCCATGGTGATGAAGAAGGGCACCGCCATCAGGCTGTACGAGCTGATGCCCTTGACCATCTGCTGGCAGACGGTGGCCAGGCTCAGCCCCTGGTACATCAGGCAGAAGATCGAGGACAGCGCCACCGAATAGGCGATCGGGAAGCGCAGCAGGATCATGACCAGGAACGAGACCAAAAGGATCGCAATAGCGGGTACGTTGACTGCCATATCACACTTCCTCCTTCAAGCAGATGCCGCGGATCTCCTCGTAGATGCACTCCAGCTCAAAGACGATCATCGCAATGCCGGCCAGCGGCACCGGGAAGTACATCCAGAAACGGGATACGTTGGGCATCGAAACATAGGTGCCCCGGGCGCCGATGGTGGTGGCGTACTGCAGGCCGATCACCAGCATCACCACGCCCAGCGCCAGGACGGCCACGTCGGCCAGGATGTTCAGGAAGTGGAGCATCGGCTTGGGGATGTAGCGGTCGAACGCATCCATCCGGATGTGCTCCTTGTGGCGGATGGCGATGGCCGCCGACAAAACGGCCATGTAGCTCATCAGGGTCAGGACGACCTCCTCGGTCCAGGAGGGCGAGGTGATGAACGGGATATAGCGGCCCAGCACCGAATAGCCGGTGATGCAGATATCCGCGATCAGCAGCAGCTTGCAGATGGTCATGACGATCTTGTCCGTCATGTCATAAATGGGGCGGAGCTTGTCCATTGCCGCGAAGAATTGTTTCATCAGGATTCCCCCTTCTATCAAAATATGCGGGGCGGCATGTTCGGGCCGCCCCGCCCACGTTATTTTGATGCAGGCTCCTGTCAGGCCATGTCAACCAGCTGCTGATACAGGTCCTCAAGGCCCTTGGTGTTGTCGGTGATGACCTGGGCGCAGGCTTCCTGCCACTCGGTCTTGTCGGGGACGTCGACCACGTTGCAGCCCTCAGCCTTCAGCTCTTCCAGGACGCGGTTCTCCTCCTCCTCGGACAGGCTGGCGTTGAACTCCTGGGACAGGCGGCCGGCTTCCATCACGGCCTCCTGCTGGCTGGCGGTCAGCTTGCCCCAGGCGTTGTCGGTGATGACCACCTGGATCGCGCCCAGGGTGTGGCCGTCCAGGATCAGGTTGTTGGCCACTTCGGGGAAGGCGTTGGACGCATAGTTGGCGATGGGCTGCTCGGCGCCGTCCACCACGCCGGTCTGCAGCGCGGAGTACAGCTCGTTGAAGGAGACGACGGTGGGGATGGCGCCCAGGCCCTCGACCAGGCCGTTCATGACGGGGTCATTGGACACGCGCAGCTTCATGCCCGCCAGGTCGCCGATGCCCGAGACAGGGTCGACGGTGAAGAAGTGGCGGAAGCCCTCCTCGCCGTAGAAGATGCCGCGGACGGGCAGGCCCAGCTCCTGGGGCTCGTTCAGGAAGTCGGGGGCCAGGTCGCTGTTGGCAAAGTTCCACCAGTGCTCACGGCTGACGAAGGTGTAGGGCAGGCTGAGCAGCATGGACTTCTGGCAGCCGTAGCTGGTCAGCGCAAAGGCCGAGATGCGGGACAGGTCGATGGTGTCGCCGCCGGCCAGGATGTTGTCCAGGACGTCGTTCTCCGAGCCCAGCACGCCCGAGGCCTGCAGGTCGATGGTGATGGAGCCGCCGGACAGGGACTCTACCTGCTCCTTGAAGTAGGAAGCGGTCTGGCCGACGATGGTGTCCAGAGGGTTGACCTCGGCATAGACCAGGGTCACGGCGGGGTCGGCCGAAGCGTCGCCGGAAGCGGCGCCGCCGGCTGTGCTGGAAGCGGTGCCGGCTGCGGTGCTGCTGCTGGAGCCGCCGCAGGCGGTCAGGACGCCGGCTGCGCCAAGCGCTGCGGATGCTGCCAGAAACGAACGACGGGAAATCATCTTCATAAGTAGTGTCCTCCTTAACGTTTTCCTCTTTCTTGCACGGGCGGCCGCGGTGCCGCCGCTGGTTCCTGTTTAGTAATATATCACATTTTGTTGTGCAAAACCATTGGTTTTTTCACACAACTTTGCCTCAATTTTTTGTATACATAACCAATAACCACTGCCAGAGCTTGCAAAAAATTGCATTTTGCCATATAGTTGAGGAAAGATATTTTTGCCGCCTGTCCCGGCCTGCCGGGCCGCGGCCCCAAGGAGCAGGACCATGAAACAGCTTTCCATCTACGTGCCCGTCCAGATCCGGGCGGCCGACTTCCGCAGCTTTGCCCTTTTCGACACCTTCCGGCACAAGGGGCTGTGGCGGCGGCCGGCCCTTTTCCTCGCCATCATGGGGGTGTCGGCCATCCTGTGCTACTCCCGCTACCCCCAGGAAGGCGCCCTGCTGCTGGGTACCATCCTGGCGGTGCTGGGGCTGGCCCTGCCCCTGATCTGGTACCTGAGCTACGAGCACAGCATCCGCACCCAGTCCAAAAAGATGGGCCTGCTGAAGGGCCCCCGCCGGGCCTACACCCTCATCTTCCAGGACGACGGCATCCAGGTCAGCCCCGACCAGGGCAAGACCTTCACCCCCTTGAGCTGGGACCAGGTGACCGGCGTCTACCGGCGCAGCGGCATCACCTACCTCTATGTGGGGGACCATGCCTACCTGCTGCCCCACAGCCAGGCCCGGGAAGGGGCCGGCCCCCTCTGGGACATGATGAAACGCTGCCTGCCGGCCGGCAAACTGCACGACCTGAACCCATCGTAACCACCGCGCCCCATCCGGCGCCCGAAAGGAGTGTCCGCTATGCTGCCCATGTTCCGCAAGTCCTTCTGGGTCCCCTACCCGGAGAGCGACGTCTACCCCACCGTGTCCAAAGCCCGGGAGGCCATCTCCCGCTACTGCGAGCAGAACGGCTGGTCCTGCTCCTTCCCCGGGGAGGACGAAGCCCTGATCGACGGCGCGCTCTATGAAGTCTACCGCGGCTACGAGACCGGGAGCCGCGGGAACTACGGCGTCAAATGCCGGGCCAAGTAAGCCGCCCTCGCCGGCCAGGCAGGGCGTAAAAAAAGTCCCGACCGGACGACATGCGCGTACGGTCGGGACTTGTATGTTTTACGGATGGTTCACGCCCCGGGGGCCTCGCGGCGCATGGCCTGCAGGCCGATCCAATTTGATCCGATCGCGGCAGGCCGTTTGTTTATGCGCGCATCATTTCAGCGGCGGCCTGGGCCATGCGCTCGTTCACCGCATCCGCCTCGGCCTCGCTCTTGCCCACGGCCGAGAGGTACACCTTGATCTTGGGCTCGGTGCCGGAGGGGCGCACCATGAACTTGGCGCCGCCTGCCAGGCGGTATTCCAGCACATCCGCGGCGGGCAGGCCGGTGCCGCCGGCGTCGTAGTCCATCACCCGGATGCTGTCAAAGTAATCGTGCTGTTCGATGGCTTTCAGCACCTGGTCGGCCACCTCCAGGGTGATCTGGCAGCCGTCGGCGCCATACACCTTGTAGCCGTTGTACTTGGCGGGGTTGTGGCTGGCGGTCACGCAGATGCCGGCGCCGCAGCCCAGGTAGCGGGTGGCCCAGGACAGGGCGGGGGTGGGCTCCAGCCGGGGGTACAAATAGGCGGTGATGCCGTTGGCCGCCAGCACGCGGGCCGCCTCCCGGCAGAACAGCTCGCCCTTGCGGCGGCTGTCGTGGGCGATGGCCACCTTTTTGGGCAGGCCGCTGGCGTTCAGGTAGTCGGCCAAGCCCTGGGTGGCGCGGCGGACGGTGTACAGGTTCATCCGGTTGGTGCCGGCGCCGATGACGCCCCGCAGGCCCCCGGTGCCAAAGGCCAGGTCACGGTAAAAGCGGTCGGTCACCGCATCCGGGTCGCTGCGGACTGCCTCCAGCTCGGCGGCAAGGTCGGGGTCCTCCACCGCGCGGGCCAGCCAGAGGTCGAGAGTGGACTGATACTGCATCATGGTAGCTCCTTTCAAAATGCCAGATTTTATACCATTATAAGGGAAAACGCTGTTCCCCGGCCGGCAGGATGCTGCGCAGCCGTTCGGTCAGGACCTGGGCGGCCTGACGGTGGCAGGCTGCGCCGGGATGCTGGCGCGCGCCCATGGTGTCCGGCGTGGCGGCGGGCAGGGCGAGGTAACACATCCGGCTGTCCCCGCACTCGGCGGCGGCGCGGGCCACGGCGGCCCGCAGCACCGCGCCCATCCGCCCTTCGCCCAGCATCCCGAAGGCCCACACGATCCAGGCGTCCGGGTTGTGGGCCCGCACCTTTTTCAGCACGTCCACCGCGGTCTGTTCCAGTTCGGCCAGGTGTTCGGGCGTGGGGCGCTGGGCGTAGGTTTTGCCGGTGGCGGGGTCGGTCCAGGGCGGGTTGCCCATGGCGCCGTCGTCGTTGGTGCCCAGGTTCAGGATCACGGCGTCGGCCTTCCAGCTGTCAAAGCGGTAGGGCTGCTGCGCGCCCAGGGCCTCGTTGTGGGGCCCGGCGGCCAGGCCGCAGACGGTGTCGTAGTAGTCCATCACCCGGCGGCGGGGGTCGTTGTCCCAGCTGGACAGCAGGCCCCAGCCGCTCTGGCTCACGATCCGCCATTCGGCGTGGAGGGCGTCGGCGGTCATCCGGGCATAGTGGTTGACCGCACTGAAGAACGGGGCGATCCAGTCCTCTTCACACACTGCGCCGAGGGCCCCCTCCCCGCTGGTGATGCTGTTGCCCACAAATTCCAGACGGCAGGCCGGCTCCGGCAGGGGCAGAAAATCGCCCCCCTCAAAGGCCAGCGCCTCGATCAGCAAAAAGTGGTCCGGGTCGTCGTGCATGGCCTGCACGTCCTTCAGCACCCGGACGTGCTTGGGCACCCCGGGGGTCATGCCCCGGAACAGGGTGACCTGGCTCCGCCCCGGCTGCACCGGGAAGCGGGCGATCCACGCGCCGTTCAGCTCGACGCTGACCCACGGCTCATATAAGGTAAAGCCTGCATCCAGGCAGAGGGCCAGCTCGCTGCCGGTGAACAGGCACTCGATCCCGGAAGCGGTGTAAAAACATGGGACGGGGCCCTGGCTCACCGGCTGGCGGCCCAGCAGCCGCACGGCGGGCAGGGAACGGATCGGCGCAGTCGTCATAAGAAGCCTCCCTATTTACCTAAAAAATCAGAAAATTTACTTTGTGATTATAGCTTATCACATTTAGCTTAGCGTTGCAATAGTTTTTTCCTAAATTCAAATCAAAACGCAAACAAATTTAACAGCCATTGACGTTGCTGCCCAGTGCTGTTATACTTTACTTTAAGTAAGCTCCGTGCGATGTTGCCTGAAAGTCCGCTGAGGCTTTGGCGTCAACCGTCTATTTTCAGGTGCAAACGACAGAAAAGAGGAATCTTATGGCAAAGCGAGTGCGCATGGCGGATATTGCAGAGAAGTTGGGGATCAGCATCGTATCCGTCAGCAAAGGGCTGGCCGGCAAAGACGGCGTCAGCGAGGAAATGCGCGAAAAGATCCTGGAGACGGCCAAGGAAATGGGCTATCTCCCGCCGTCCAAATCCACGGCGGCGCAGCGCAGCATAAACATCGGCATCCTGGTGGCCGACCGCCATTTTGGGGACAACACCTTCTACGCCAATCTCTACCGGTCGCTGGTCGGCCACTGCAACCGGCTGAAATACCAGTGCATGCTGGAGATCGTCATGCCCCACGCGGAGGACGGCTGCGTCCTGCCGCTGATCCTGGCGGGGGGCAGCGTGGACGCGCTGGTGTTCATGGGCGAGTTCCACCGCGGCTACCTCGCCGCCATGCTGAAAAACAACCTGCCCTTCGTCTTTTTGGATTTTTACGACGACGTCATCGCCGGGGACAGCGTCCAGAGCGACAACGTCAGCGGCAGCTTCCAGATCACCGAGCACCTGCTGCAGACGGGCTGCCGCAAGATCGCCTTTGTGGGCAGTGTGCGGGCCACCAGCTCGATCATGGACCGGTACCTGGGCTACTGCCGGGCCCTGCTGCAGGCCGGCATCGAGCCCCGGGCCGACTGGCGGCTGGAGGACCGCGACGCCGACGGCAGCTGGATCCCCCTGTCCCTGCCCCGGGAGATGCCGGACGGCTTTGTGTGCAACTGCGACGAGGTGGCCTTCAACCTGGTGGAAAAGCTGAAAAAAGCCGGCTACCGCATCCCCCAGGACATCGCCGTGACCGGCTACGACGACCACCGTTTTTCCACCATCTGCACCCCCCAGCTGACTAGCTACCGGGTGGACGTGGACGGCATGGCCAACGCCGCCGTGAACCTGCTGGCCCGCAAACTGAACGGCAAGGCCGTGCCCGCGCCCATCACCCTGGTGCCCGGCACCATCGTCTACCGGGAATCCACACAGGTTAAATAAAATAAATAAAGTAACTTTTCTTCGCTGAAATGCAGGCAAACCTTGGTTTTGCCTGCATTTTTTTGCGCACACCGCATCCGAATGTTGCAGGATAGCCAAAAATCAGGCTAAAATATAGGTAATTGCGCCGAATTATTGGCTTATATATCGACTTTTAATTAGCTAAATACTATACTAAACACGCAGACAGATCGGTGCGGGCAGCTGCCCGCACCCATCACCCGGGTGGGGGGAACACGCCCTTCATCCACCTTTTCACACTAAAAGGAGGACACACCATGCGAAAGATCCATCGTCGTAATTTCCTGAAGGCTGCGGGCATCCTGTCGGCTGCAGTCGCGGGCAGCCTGATGACCGGCTGCGGGGCTCGGACGCCGGCACCCAGGCCGCTGCCAGCAACCTGACCCCGTACAACGAGCTGACCGTCGGCACCGACCACACCGACCTGACCGCCACCATCAAGGTCATCAACCACCGCACCGACCTGATCCAGGACGGCACCTTCGACGGCTATGTGGCCGAGTTCCAGAAGCTGTACCCCAACATCACCATCGAGTACGCATGCTGTACATCAAGTGGCTGACCGAGTCCAGCAACTTCGCCTACGACCAGGGCGGCGTGCCCGTGCTCAAGAGCCAGGAGCACCCCGACACCCTGGCCGCCTTCGACGGCATCGAGCTGCTGGAGGACACCACCGCCCCCGACGAGATTGCAGACCTGGCCGTCAACGTCCAGCAGGAGGCCGAGCTGATGCTCAACGCCGACCAGACCCACGTGATGCGGATCGTGGAGGCCGGCATCAACGGCGACGAGACCATCGACGACATCGTGGCCGACTGGAACGAAGCCTGGAACCGCGGCGTCGAGCGCTACGCCCCCGAAGCCTGATCGGGCGCCATCCCGTCCGTACCGTTGCAGGGCGGGACGCCTGGCCCGCCCTGCATCTTTTATGAAAGGAGGAACCCCGCAATGGGCGCCATGCAAAACACCGCCGTCGTGCAGCCCAACCGGCGCAAGAGCCTGAAGCAGTGGCTGCGCAGCATGCGCGGCCAGCAGATCCTTGTCACCCTGGTTTTCCTGTTCGTGCCGCTTCTGCTGCTCGTCACCTTTACCTACCTGCCCTTCTTCAAGATGGTGCAGTTCAGCTTCTTCAGCATGCGGTACATCGGCCGGCGCACCTTTGTCGGCCTGCAGAACTACATCGACGTCTTTACCCGGGACGATATTTTCCACGCCCTGACCCTGAGCTTGTACTACATGGCCGGTTCGGTGATCCAGATGGCCCTGGCGCTGCTGTTCGCCACCCTGCTCAGCTTCAAGACCAAGGGCAGCAAGTTCTTCCGGGGCGCGCTCTACTTCCCCTGCCTGATCTGCGGCATCTCGGTGGGCTTCATCTTCAAGTTCTTCTTCACCCACGGCTTCGTGCTGGACACCCTGCTCAGCTGGGTGGGCTTCAATGTGGAGACCCTGCCCTACTGGCTGCGGGACGAGTCCATCAACAACATCGTCCTGGTGGCCTACTCGCTGTGGAAATACATGGGCCAGAACATCGTCATGTTCATTGGCGCCATCGCCTCGGTCGATCCCACCCTTTACGAGGCCGCTGAGATCGACGGCGCCAACGCCTGGCACCGCTTCAAGGACATCATCCTGCCTTCCATCAGCACCATCGTGGTGCTGAACCTCATCATCTCGGTGTCGGGCGCCCTGTCCGCCTTCGAGATGCCCTACGTCGTCACAGGCGGCGGCTTCAACACCTCGACCTACTTCGTCATCATGGACAAAATCGCCCACACCGACCAGAAGGTGGGCCTGGCCTCGGCCATGGCCGTGGTGCTGCTGGCCCTGATCATGATCGTCACCTGGGTCCAGAAAGGCGTGGAGCGCTGGCTGAACAACCGCGCCGACCGCCCGGTCAAAGTCAAAAAGTAAGGAGGGCGCACCATGAATGAAATCGCTGCACTGAAGGCCAAACGTCTGGTCCTGAATGTTATCAAGTATGCCTTTTTGATCTTTGCGGCTTTTGTAGCCCTGGTGCCCATCGTGTCCTGCATCTTCACCGCCTTCAAGACCGACGAGGAATATGCGTCCACCAATGTCATCGAGCTGCCCCAGAACTGGCTCAACTTCGACAACTTTATCACGGCCTGGCAGCAGGCGGACATGGGCCGCGCGTTCCTGAACAGCTTCATCATCCTGATCTGCGTGCTGGTGGGCAGCATCATGATCTCTTCCATGCTGGCCTACGTGCTCAACCGGTTCAAATTCCCGGGCAACGCCCTGATCCGGAACCTGTTCACCATCGCCACCCTGATCCCCGGCATCGCCTCCCAGGTCACCGTCTACCAGATCATGACCGCCCTGCACCTGGTCAACTCGATGCCCGGCTACATCATCCTGATGATGGGCACCGACGTCATCACCATCTACATCTTCCTGCAGTTCTTCGAGAACCTGTCCCCCACCCTGGACGAAAGCGCCACCCTGGACGAAAGCGCCATCCTGGACCGGGACGAGCCCAGCCGCGTGCTGCACCGCTGCTCCACCTTCCTGCTGACCCCGGAGACCGATTACGAGGAGCGCGGCTTTGTGCCCAACGTCTGCTTCCCCTGCGCCACCCTGCAGGATGCCGCCACCGGGCGCATCGCCCTCTACTACGGCTGCGCCGACAGCTATGTAGGTTTGGCTTTCACGACGGCCGACGAAGTGGTAGACTATATCAAAGCCCACGATCAGACCAGCGACGCAGACCGCGAACTGGGCCTGCGCTGAATCCGACGCCCCGGCGCCCGCTCCAGCCCCTGCTGGGGCAGGCGCCTGTGTGAAAAAAGGAGGCTTTTCCCATGCCACGCATCAAACAGGCGGCACAGGAGATGCTGAACAACGTCATCCTGCCCTTCTGGATGTCCCTCAAAGACGAAACGCACGGCGGCTACTACGGCCTGGTGGACTTTGACCTCCAGGTGGACCGGCAGGCCGAAAAGGGCTGCATCCTCAACAGCCGCATCCTCTGGTTCTTTTCCGAGGCGGCCATGCTCACCGGCCGGGCGGACGCCGCCGCCTGCGCCCGCCATGCCTACCAGTGGTTCGAGGACCACTGCTTTGACCGGGAAAACGGCGGCGTCTACTGGAGCTGCGACGCTCTGGGCCGCCCGCTGGACACCACCAAGCACACCTACAACCAGGCTTTTGCCATCTACGCCCTGTCCGCCTACTACCGGCTGACCGGGCAGCAGGCCGCCCTGGACCGGGCGCTGGAGCTGTTCCGCCTCATTGAGAGCCGCTGCACCGACGCAGAGGGCTACCTCGAGGCCTTTACGGTGGACTGGAAGCCGGAGAGCAACGAAAAGCTGTCCGAGAACGGCGTCATGGCCGACAAGACCATGAACACCCTGCTCCACGTCTTTGAAGGGTACGCCGGCCTGTACCAGGCCAGCCGCGACCCCGCCGTGGGCCAGGCCATGCGGCGCATCCTGGGGATCTACGCCGGCAAGGTCTACTCCCCCGCGCTGCACCGGCAGCTGGTCTTTTTCGACAGCCGCTACCGCTCCATCATTGACCTGTACAGCTACGGCCACGACATCGAGTCCAGCTGGCTGATCGACTGGGGCTGCGCCCTGCTGGGCGATGCGGCCCTGACGGCCAGGATCGGGGCCATCGACTCGGACCTGGCCCGCAGCGTGTACCGGCACGCCTACCGGGACCACTCCCTGCTCAACGAGTGCGAGCGCGGGGTGGACGACACCACCCGGGTCTGGTGGGTTCAGGCCGAGGCGGTGCTGGGCTTTGTGAACGAATACGAGAAATCCGGCGGCGAAGCCTACGCTGCCGCCGCCGCGGACATCTGGCACTACATCACCGACAAGCTGGTGGACAAGCGCCCCGGCGGCGAGTGGTTCTGGTCGGTGGACGCCAGCGGCGTGCCGGCCAGCCGCCAGCCCATTGTGGAGCCATGGAAATGCCCCTACCACAACGGGCGCATGTGTATGGAACTGATCAGGAGGGACCCCGATGTCACAGTCTAAACTGCACCCCGAATACCTGCGCCAGAAGGCCCTGCAGGAGGCCCTGCTGGCCCGCAAGAACCACAAGTCCGACTGGTACAACGGCATCTACGACCGGTGGGACTACCCCGTCCTCACCCGCGAGCACATCCCCCTGGAGTGGCGGTTCGACCTTGACCCCGCCTCCAACCCCTACTTTATGGAGCGGCTGGGGGTGAACGCGGTGTTCAACGCCGGCGCCCCCACGACGACCCCGGCTGCTGGACCGACCTGCTGCCCAAAGAGCGGCCGGCCCCCGGCGCAGCCGACCACCGCACGCCCCCCTGCATCCCCACCTTTGCCGACGGCTCCGAGACCGCCGAGCCGGCCTTTGTGCAGGCGGAGGCGGCCGCAGGCAAACCGGCCCTGCCGGGGCTGCCCGCCTTCCGGGACGGAGACGGGGTCGAGACCCTGACCCTCACCCTGCGGGACGTCTTTGGGCTGGAAGTGCAGCTGCGGTACACGGTCTACGAGGCCGAGGACCTGATCACCCGGACCGCAGTCTACACCAACACCTCTTCCCTCCCGCTGACGCTGCACAAGGCGGCCTCCCTCTGCCTGGACTTTGCCCCGGGCCCCATGGACCTGATCACCCTGAACGGCACCTGGGCGGCCGAGCGCACCCCCGAGCGCGCGCCCCTGCGCTGGGGCATCCAGAGCATCGGCAGCACCCGGGGCATCCCCGGCCACGCCCACAATCCCGCCGCCATCCTCTGCACCCCCGACTGCACCGAGACGGCGGGCTCCTGCTGGGGCTTTGCCCTGGTGTACAGCGGCAACTTTCTGATCGAAGCCCAGCGCGCCGACGCCGGCCAGCGGCTGGTGATGGGCATCCATCCCTACCACTTCCACTGGCAGCTGGAGCCCGGGGCCAGCTTTGCCGCCCCCGAGGCCGCCATGGTCTATTCGGACCAGGGCCTGGGCGAGATGAGCCGCCGCTTCCACAACGCCATCCGCACCCGGCTGCTGCCGCCCCGCTGGCAGGACATGAAAGCGCCGCGCCCGGTCCTGCTCAACAGCTGGGAGGCTTGCTACTTTGACTTTGACGAAGCAAAGCTGCTGGCCCTGGCCGGCGCGGCCCGGCAGGCGGACATCGACCTGTTCGTGCTGGACGACGGCTGGTTCAAAGGGCGCAACGGCACCGCCTCCAGCCTGGGCGACTGGACTGCGGACCGGACCAAGCTGCCCGACGGCCTGCCCGGCCTGTGCGCCAAACTCAACGCCATGGACCTGGGCCTGGGCCTTTGGGTCGAGCCGGAGGCGGTCAGCCCCGACAGCGATCTGTACCGCGCCCACCCGGACTGGGCCTTTGCGGTGCCGGGCCGCCAGCCCTGCCAGATCCGCTGCCAGTACAACCTGGACCTGAGCCGCCCGGAGGTGGTGGAGGCCCTCTGGCAGCAGCTGGAGCGGGTGCTGCGCAGCTGCCCCATCCAGTATCTGAAATGGGACATGAACCGGGCCCTGGCCGACGTCTACAGCCCGGCCCTGCCCGCCGCCCGCCAGGGCGAGGTCTATCACCGCTATGTGCTGGGCCTGTACGAGCTGCAGCGCCGGGTGACCGAGACCTTCCCCGACCTGCTGCTGGAAAACTGCGCCGGCGGCGGCGCCTACCTGTGGCATCTGGCCGCCGGCGTGGAGCCGGACTACACCGTCACCGTCGTCAGCCGCCTTTCGCCCGAGGAGGCTTTGCTGGACGCGGTGGAAGAAAAACTGACCGCCCTGGCCGCCGACGAGCCCAACGCCGGGCTGGTGGTGCTGGCCGACTGCGGCGAGGCGGACAACATCCACCCCGTCGACAAGGAGCCGGCGGGCCGGCGGCTTGCCCTGCTGGCGCTGGAAACCGTCTACGCCCAGCCGGTGGCGGGCCGTTCGCCCCAGCTGCTGGAGGCCCGTCGGGGCCCCGGCCTGGGGCAGGTCCTGCTCCGCTTTGCCCACCACGCCGGCGGGATGCAGGTGCGGGGCGGCGGCGTGCAGCTGGCGGGGGCGGACGGCGTCTTTCGGGACGCCCAGGCCGCCCCGGCCGGCCCCGACCGGATCCTGGCCTGCTGCGCAGAGCTCCGGGACCCCTGCGCCGTGCGCTACGCCTGGTACAACTACGGCCCCGCCGGCCTGTACGGCGGCACAGGCCTGCCCGCGGCGCCCTTTGGGCCCCGCACGCTCAACGATTGACCCCGGGACGCACCTGAAGTCGCCCCCGGCCGGGAGGTATTGCCATGAAGAACCGACACCTGAACGATTCCCCTTTCTTCCGCTACATGAGCTTTGCCGGAGACGTGTTCCTGCTGCATCTATGCTGGCTGCTGGGCTGTGTCCTTGTGGTCACGGCCGGGGCGTCCACGACGGCGGCGTTCTCCGTGGCAGGCAAAATGGCCGCCAAGCAGGAATACCGTGTCTTTCACGATTACGGGCGGGCCTTCCGGCGGGACTTCGCCCAGGCCACCCGGGTGTGGGTGCTGTTCATCCTGCTGGGGCTTTTGATCCTGGCCGACTATCAGCTGGGCCTGGCCAACAGCGGCGCTTTGGGCGGCGTGCTGATCGCGGTGGCCGCGGCGGCAGCCCTGCTGTGGCTGTGCGCGGTGGGCGGCAGCTTTGCCCTGTTGGGCCGCTTTGTGTACGCCCGCAGCCGCGACCTGATCAAGGACAGCCTGCGCATCAGCCTGGCCCGGCCCAAGGCCGCCCTGATCTGGGTGGTGGGCATGGCGCTGCTGCCCCTGCTGTACGGCCCCGTGCCCAACCTGTTTTGGTATCTCTTCCCCCTGTGGCTGCTGATCGGCGGCGGCCTGACCATCACGGCGGCCGCCTTTGCCCTGCGGCCCGCCTTTGCCCAACTGGAACAACAGCATTGAACGCGGGAGGATCTTGATCTATGCAGCAAATCCACGCCATCAATTTCGCGCCTTTTGCCCCCCGGGGGGCCTTTGCCGGCCCTGAAGCCGCCGGCGAACTGTGCCGGATGCAGGAGCTGACCGGCGCCGACGCCGTGATCTTCTGCCCCGGGGCGGTCCAGACCGGCCCCTTTGTAGAGGAGATCGACTTCACCGGCCGGCACACCACCTCCGACGAGGAGCTGCTGGCCCTGACGCAGCTTGCCCACGACCATGGGATGCGCGTGTTCTGGAAGCCCGCCGTCAACTGCCTGGACGGCACATGGCGGGCGCGCATCAGCTTTTTTGACCACGACGTCCCCTGCGAGACCAAGTGGTCCGGCTGGTTCGCCTCTTACCAGGCGTTCCAGCTGCACTTTGCGGCCCTGGCCCAGCAGGCCGGCGCCGACATGCTGATCCTCGGGTGCGAGATGACCCAGGCGGAGCGCCGGGAGGCCGAGTGGCGGCGGCTGATCGCCGCGGTCCGCAGCGTATACGGCGGAGCCGTCTCCTACAACTGCGACAAGTACGGCGAGGAGCACGTCTCCTGGTGGGACGCGCTGGACGTGATCGCCTCCAGCGGCTACTACCCCATCGGCCAGATCGACCAGAATCTGGACCGGATCGAGCCGGTGGTCCAGCATTTCCAGAAGCCTTTCTTCTTTGCCGAGGCCGGCTGCATGCAGATCGCGGGCTCTGCGGCCGTCCCCAACAACTGGGAGCTGCAGGGCGCGCCGGACCCGGAAGAACAGGCCCGCTGGTACAACGCCCTTTTGACGGCCTGCCAGGCCAGACCCTGGTTTGGCGGCACCGCCTTTTGGGACTGGCCGCTGCCGGCCCATGCGGCAGCAGACCGGTACGCCTTTATCCAGGGGCCTGCGCTGGATCGGATCCGCGCATTCTATTGTGCAGGGAAATGAAGGTAACGTGAAACCGCGGCCGACCTGCGCAGCGCCCCCGCGCCGGCCGGGGACCATGCCCCCTCCAGACACGCGCTCCCCGCCGGGCGCCATAAAACCGGAACGGCCGTCCGCCGCACATTGCAGTGCGGCGGGCGGCCGTTCTTCTTTTTCGGTGTTTTTTCTCACCCTTCGCCGTCGAAGCGCATCTCCCATCCGGCCCGGATCCGCTCGGTCAGGGCCGCCAGGGCGATGCTGCTGGCCGGGGGATAGGCCGGGCTGGCCGTGCGGCCTTCGGCCACGCAGCGGGACGCCTCCCGGATCTGGTACTCAAACCCGTTCACCTCAAAGGGGAAGCGCAGCTCCCGCTCCCCCGCCGCCGTGCGCAGGGTCATGCCGGCGGCGTGCTGGAAGTCAGGCAGGAACACGCTGCCCTTCGTCCCTTCCAGCAGGGCATGGCGGGGCAGCTCCTGCCCGATGACCTGGACCGACACCGCCTCGCAGCCGTCGGGCCAGACCAGCCGCAGCCGGCTGTAGTCATCGGTGCCGAACTCGGTAAAATGGACCTCCTCGGTCTCCACCCCGGCGGGCTCGCCCAGCATCATCTGCAAAAAGCCCAGGTTGTACACCCCGATGTCCAGCAAAGCGCCCCCGCCCAGCTCGGAGCGGAACTTCCTCTCCCGGCGCGCCCCCTGGGCTACGAAGCCGTACTGGCAGCTGACCCGCTCCACCCGGCCGATGGCCCCCTGCGCCAGCAGCTCCCGCAGCCTGCCATACAAAGGCAGGAACCGGGTCCACAGGGCCTCCATCAGGAACAGCCCCTTTGCATCCGCCAGGGCGTACAGCTCCCGGGCCTGGGCCGCGGTGAGGGTAAACGGCTTTTCGCACAGCACGTGCTTGCCGTTTTCCAGGCAGAGCCGGACGTCCGGGTCGTGCAAGCTGTTGGGGGTCGCCACATAGACCGCCTCCACCGACGGGTCGGCAGCCAGCGCCTCATACGAGCCGTGGGCCCGCGGGATGTCGTACCTGCCGGCAAAAGCCGCCGCGCTCTCGGCCCGCCGGGAACCCACCGCCGCCAGCGTCTGCCCCTCCCCTTCCATCTGCCGGATGGTGGAGGCGAACTTGCCCGCAATGTTGCCCGTTGCCAAAATGCCCCATTTCATCGAAACCAGACCTCCTTGTTTCCCTTTTGCCCCGATGGTACCAGAAAACTTCCCCCATGGCAAGGCCCGGCCGCAAAAAATCCCGCCCAGCCGGCACGAGCAGATGGGCGGGCCCTCTGGGAGCACTGCGCGGCGGCGGTACGGCTCCGCCCGCTATTGACATCAAGCAACCAAAAAGCGCCCCTCCCATCTGCACGCGCAGACAGGAGGGGCGCATATGCTAGCTTTTAGGCAGGCTCATGCCCGGCCCGGGGAAATCTTATTTCCGGGGGTTCTTGATGGCAGCCTGTGTAGCTGCTCTGTCGGCAGGAAGCCTAACATTTGATTCGCAGCCACGTCTGTTTTTACTTCACCAGGGTTTAAAAACTCCCTGATACCGTTCACCGAGGGCACACAGTTTCCCTTTTTGCCCTCCACCAGAAGGCCCACCTGGGCATCGGTTCCGGGACCCAGATGGAGGTACCATTCGAAGTGGGTCTCGGACACCGGCGTCACCCGGTAGACAATCTGGTCCACCAGTTCCCGGCTGACCCCCTTCCCTTTCAGGTGGACCAGTTCTTCCAGCGCCTGCTGAATCCGGTCCAAATCCATGGCCTCCCGGCACTCCACCGACTCAGCCTTTTTCTGTTCTTCCTCCAGGCGGCTTCTCTCAGCTTCCAGCTGATCCCGCAGCTGCTGGTATTCCTCTTTTCCGATCTCCCCGTCTGCCCGCATGACGGTCAGGTTCCGCAGCCGGGTATCAATCCGCTCCAGCTGGATCTTCCGCTCGCTGTTCCCCTGCTGGTCTTTCCGGCTGGTCTCCCTGTAGTATTTTTTCAGCAGCTCCAGAGCGGTCTGGATAATCTGGTGCTTGTCCCCCAGCAGCTGCTCAAAAAGGGTCTCGGCCATCATTTCCAGCTTCCAGTCCCCGTACATCCGAATCCCGCAGTAGCCCTCAGAGTCCAGGCCCATCTCCTCCCGCTTCTGTTTGGAGCCGTTGTTGATCCGGTTGTAGCACTGGTACCCGTAGGAGATACTGCCGTCCTTCCGGATGTGCCACTTGTCCCGGCGGCAGGCATAGCCGCAGCTGCACCGCAGCTTGTTGACCCAGATGTCCTCGGAGCTCCGGTTGCTGATGGTCACCTTGCCGTCCCGCAGGGCCACCGCCTTTCTCCGGTTGATTCGAATGCTCTGGGCCTTGTTCCAGATTTCTTTGGAGACAATGGCCGGGAAGTCACCTTCCTGATACAAATAGGTGGAGGCATCCAGGTTCAGCACCCGGTGCTGGTCCAGATAGTTGTTGTTCCGCGATTTGTTGTAGCACTTGGTACCGGTGTAGGTGGCATTCTTCAGCACCCGCACCACGCTGGATGCGCACCACTTCACTAGCCCCATGGCGCTTTTCCGGTGGCGGGCGTTCAGCTCGTTGGCGATCTGCAAGGAACCCTTCCCCTGCAGATACAGGTCGAAGATCATCCGCACCGTCTCGGCCTGTTCCTCGTTGATTTGATAAGTATCTCCAACCCGGTCGTAGCCCAGAATATTGCCGTTGCCGTACAGCACCCCTTTCTCCCGACTCACCTTCTGGCCCGCCCGCACCCGCTCAGAGGTCTTGCGGCTCTCCTCCTGGGCCAGGGTGGCCATCAGGGAGAGGCGAAGTTCGCCGTCGCCGTCCATGGTCCAGATGTTGTCCTCGATGAAGTAGACTTCCACCCCGATGCCTTTCAGTTCCCGGGTGATGACCAGGGTGTCCACCACGTTCCGGGCGAACCGGCAAACCTCACGGGTTACAATCAGATCAAATTTGCCCTGCCGGGCGTCATCAATCATCCGCAGAAAGGAGGGCCTTTTCTTGGCCTGGGTACCGGTAATGCCCTCGTCTATATACCGGTCCTGAATCTCCCAGTTGGGATGATACCGCGCCTGATCGTCATACCACTGCATCTGGTTTTCCAGGGCAGCAATCTGCGCCTCGTGCTCGGTGGATACCCGGCCATAGACGGCCACCTTCCGCTTCCGGTTCCGGTCCAGCTGGGTGTAGTCCGTCAGCTTAAAGCGATAGTTGTAATCGTCCCGCATCATATGCCGCCCTCCTTGTTTCTTAAACGCTGTGCCCCTTGGCAGGGGCTTTGCTTGTGTTGCGAACCACGTTGGCGTAGGTCTCCGGGTTGACCAGACCTTTCTTCATCAGGATTTCGATCAGGGCAACCGCTGCATAGCGTTCATCAATCTTGTTGTTCTTGATTCTGGCACCTCCATCTTATCACATACGCTTGGTTTCGTTGAGGATGTCGATCGGAATGTTTCAAATCATCCGGCATTGGCCTTCCGGATGGATTGTTCAAAATTTTTAATAAAATCTATACCCTGTTCACTGATCCAGCGGATGCCCTCCAGCCCCGAGAGACAGAGCGCCGGGTTATTCTGTAAACAGGTATTCCAGCGGAAGATCAGGGTGTCCAGAGCATCCTCCATTTCAGCGAAAATGTCCTCCTCGTTCATCTCTCCGGTGGGCTGGAGCATCTTTTCTGACACTTCCCGGATGGATTCCAGACTTATTCTGCTCCGGCTTCGCCGCCTGCTGTTGGGCTTTGGAAGTTCCGGCGAAGGGGTCTTCACTTCCTGGGCAGCAGTACTTTCCCGGGCCGTCCGTTTCTCCTGCCGCGGCCTGCAGATCTCCGCCACAAGGCCGGGGCGTTCTTCAGGTGCTGCTCTGGACACCGACGCCAGTTCAGCCGCCGTAGGTTTGACCTTCCCCGAGAGGATCTTCTCCCGGGTGCCGGGGACAGCAGCCTCGGCGGCGTCCACATTCTGTGCAAACTTTTCCGAGCGGATCACCGACCGCCAGTTGACACCATTTTCCTGAGCGATCCGCTCACAGGTTTTCGGCTGACTGACCAAGTTGTCACCGTGACAACTTGGCTGATCTCCTTCCATTTTCCGCCTGCCGCCGTGGGCTAGCTTTTCCGCCTCATACTGCTTGCCCACCAGGTAGCGCCGCTGCTCCGGCGTCAGGTTTCGCCGGCCCAGCTGGTTTTTGCAGATCCAGACGATGGCTTCCTCCCGGCCGGCAAATTCCTTTTCCAAAACGGTATACTCGATTTCGGGATGCTCTTTCAGGATCTCAAACCGGTTGTGCCCATCCACGATGATGCCTTTCCAGACGATCAGCGGATTCAGGAGCCGCCCTTCTTCCAAAATGTTGGCCTCCAGCTGTCTGCGCTCCTCTGCGGTAAGCGGTGGGATCTTGCTCTGAAACTCCGGGTCAACGCTCAAATTCTGCAGCATCTGCTTTCGCCTCCTCTCTTTTATCGGGTGTGAATTCCATTTCAGTCGGACTTTAAGGCCCACTGCCCTGGAGTTTTCCATTCCGGCCAGTGGTTTGAAATTGGTTTTGCGGGTTCCTCCCCCATTTGTCCTCGACACCCCGGGGAGGGTTGGGAACCTTCTGGCGGCGGATTTGCACCGCTCCATCGGCCTTTCGGCCGCCCCGCCTTCTTTGTGGCCGGGCCGCGAGTTACGGAAGTATCATTGTCTGGAAGTTCCAGGAGGTTGAACTATTCGGTTTTCAAGGTGCTGTGCTGGTCTCTGGTAAAAGCATACCAGAAGGTTTTCCTCTCCGGGAGTGACTCGTAGTACACCTTAGGGGGTCTCGTAGACCACCCTGGGGGCCTTTCTACTATAGTGTAATGCACGAATTTGGTTTAGGGGAGTGACTGGTAGACACGGTTACCGTGTCTCTCAGACACGGTCGGATGTCCAAGTTGGGTTCCTGTAAACAAGATACCACGCTTATTTAGCAAGCGGGACTCTCTTGTAGATAGCCTTTAGGCTATCTCAGAGACAACCCTCTTTCTCCTCTCCGGAGAAAAGAGCCTTACACTTACGAGCCATCGAGAAGGGCCTTTTTTCACCCTCAATTTTAAGATTTCACAAAACAATCACATTTCACCATGTTTTGCCTCTTATGATCTTGGTTCTCCCCCATTTGTCCTCGACGCCCCGGGGAGGGTTGGGAACCTTCTGGCGGCGGACTTGCACCGCTCCATCGGCCTTTCAGCCGCCCCGCCTTCTTCATGGCCGGGCCGCGAGTTACGGAAGTATCATTGTCTGGAAGTACCAGGAGGCTGAGCTATTCGGTTTTCAAGGTGCTGTGCTGGTCTCTGGTAAAAGCATACCAGAAGTTTTTCCGTTCCGGGAGTGACTCGTAGTACACCTTTGGGGCCAAATTGGTGTACTCTTAGTACACGTTAGGGGGTCTCATAGACCTCCCTGGGGCCTTTCTACTATAGTGTAATGCATGAATTTGGTTTAGTGGAGTGACTGGTAGTACCCCCTAAGAGCCCTTAAGGGGGTACTCGTAGTCCCCCCTGGGACCCGTTTACCTTGGCGGCATCCTCTGTAATTTCTCTTTCTCCTCTCTGGAGAAAAGATCCTTACACTTACGAGCCATCGAGAAGAGCCTTTTTATAGCATCAATTTCAAGATTTCACAAAGCAATCACATTTCACTATGTTTTGCCTCTTATGATCTTGGGTTCTCCCCCATTTGTCCTCGACGCCCCGGGGAGGGTTGGGAACCTTCTGGCGGCGGATTTGCACCGCTCCATTGACCTTTCGGTCACCCCGCCTTCTTCATGGCCGGGCCGCGAGTTACGGAAGTATCATTATCTGGAAGTACCAGGAGGTTGAGCTATTCGGTTTTCAAAGTGCTGTGCTGGTCTTTGGTAAAAGCATACCAGAAGGTTTTCCTCTCCGGGAGTGACTCGTAGTACCCCTTAGAGGGGTCTCTTAGGGTGTATCTGAAAACTCAAAAACGCCCAAAAAAATGTTAAAAAGACAAGAAAAAGACATAAAAGGATTCTATCATAGACAGTATAAGGAAGTGATAGCATGACGATTCATCGTTATGAGGTAACAGATGCAGAATGGGCCATCATAGAACCCATGCTGCCTAAACATCATATGGGACGCCCCCAAAAGGATCTTCGCGCTCACTTTAACGGTATTCTATGGATTGCCCGCAGTGGAGCTCGTTGGGAAGACCTTCCGGCAAGATATGGGCCACATCAGACCGTATACAGCTGCTTTTGCCGCTGGCGTGATGACGGTA
>ERZ1643250.397-NODE-397-length-47764-cov-18.522753_pt1 | contig 47764 bp, 35 predicted proteins | sample MGYA00579262_ERZ1643250 | MGnify/ENA primary metagenome ERZ1643250 (study PRJEB29033, sample SAMEA4952265) | chicken gut metagenome | biome: Broiler Chicken; feature: Gastrointestinal Tract; material: Caecum | place: Ireland | collected 2018 | study: Broiler...
GGCGGAATTATCTCCCCGCTGCTGTCAAACGTGGTGCTGAATGAACTTGACTGGTGGCTTGCAAGCCAGTGGGAGGAATTTCCATCCAAATATCCGTTCAATGACCGTCGGAACCCTAACGGCAGTCCGTGCAGGGGGAATAAGTTTGCGTCATTGCGGAGAAGTGGATTAAAGGAGATAACCTGTGTAAGATACGCCGATGATTTTAAGATTTTCACGAGTAGTTATCGGAGTGCAGTAAAACTGTTCTATGCAACAAAAGGGTGGCTGAAAGACCGCCTCGGACTGGATATAAGTCCAGAAAAATCAAAGATTGTCAATCTTAAAGAAAAATATTCTGAATTTCTTGGATTCAGAATGAAGGTGATTCCCCGTGGCAAAAGGAAAAATAAAGCCAACAAAGGGGAGCCACGCTATGTAGTGGAAAGCCATGTCAGAGAAAAATCAATAGAAAAGATAAGAGAGGAACTGAGAAAACTGATTTATGCAATCGAGTATCCACCAAACAAGGCGCATTGCATTTACGCCGAAGTGAGCAGGTATAATTCGTTTGTGGTAGGAGTCCATGATTATTACAGCATGGCGACCAAAGTCAGTGCAGATTTCAGACCAATCGCCTTTTCAGTCCAAAAGAGCCTGAAAGCGAGAATGAGACAACGGCTTAAAACGGCTAAAGAAGTCAGGAGAAACAAAATCCCGGTTCATATCACAAATGTAATCCGTGATAAATACGGAAAAAGCGACCAACTGCGGTATGTGAATGACCTTGCGCTTGCCCCGATAGGGTATGTGAGGCATTCCCATCCTATACAGAAAGCATATGGGGCAAATTCATATACGGAAGAAGGCAGAAAATTAGTACACAAAAAGCTGGATGGTGTTGATATGGCAGTCCTGCATAATTTAATGAGAAATCCGATTGACGGAGAATCCATTGAATTTAATGATAACAGGCTGTCACTGTATTCAGCGCAGAAAGGAAAGTGTGCGGTTACTGGAAAGCAGATGGAAGCGGACGAAGTGATATGTATTAAAAAGATTCCCAAGGAGCAAGGCGGCACTGACAAATACAGTAACCTGTTGCTCGTATGCAGGAAGATACAGGAATTGTTAAATGTTAAAGACATAAAGACATTATCTGAGGAAATGGATAAGTTAAACCTTGACAAGAAACAGTCAGATAAGCTGTTGAAACTTAGAAGCCTTGCTTTTGTTGAGAGCTGTTAAACTGCTGATTCATCAATTCTTGATGGCAAGCCGTGTGAGCTGAAAGGTTCATGCACGGTTTAGAGTGGGGGAAAAGGGAGAGATAATATCAAACTCTTACCTATCACTATTCATCCCAGTTATCGGAGTATTCCTGGTCCATGACATTTTCATAAAGTTCTTTCAGCATATCTCTTAATGCATCCAGTTCCGGATCAGGTTCCGGCGTCACATGCGGTTTGCTGCCATCATCATAAAGCCCTTTGATGCCGACATGTCTCACTACGTTAAAACCTTCAAAACTGTCCGCCGGTGTTTCGTTTAAGTGTCCTGTATAGCAGTAGTAAGGAAGCACACCACCATAATCTTCTCTCCATTTACCGGTAACTTTATCCCTCGCCAGATCGTCCAGACCTTTAGGTTCGCCCGTATTATAGAAACAATCTTTGCAGGCCCAAAGATCATCCCCCATAACAATAAAATCTTCCACATCTTCTCTCGAAATCACCCTGCGGCAATAACGGCAACAAGCATAACTGGTTGAACTGTCCATTCCCGAAATGCCGTAAGTGTATGGAGATCCTTCAAACCCATTGGGGTCAATCTGGTATGCAGCAGAATAATTTGCAAATTGTACGCCATCTTTTTCACTTGTATCGACTTTGAGAAAACCATTTTCATCAAAACTTCCGGTAACGTTAAAATGGCCTTTATCTCCCATGTAATCAAGGGTTTTGCCGCAATCGCAATGTGTCATTTCTCCATAAACCTGGCCACATTTTGCACAGATATAAAGGTCAGCAAACCCGTGTGCTTCTGGGTTCACTGTATCATTTTTATAAGCGCTATCATCAATGTCAACATAAAGTTCACGTAGTTTTTCGCGCTCACCAGTGCCTTCCAGCTCTAAGACCTTACCATCCAGTTCTACTTTATCCCCGAACTCTTCGGCATCTATCTGTTCCTGTTTGTTCTCCATCATGGATTCATGGATCTTATCGATCAGCTCATCAATCGTATCTACGCCAAACTCATCAAGGAGGCTGTCGATCATGCCATACACGGCATCATTACCGGAGTTTCCGTTTCCGTCCTGGCCTCCAGCTGCTTCTGCCGCGTAGATCTGGTATAACTTTTTCAGGAACTCTTCTGCCTCCGCTTTTTCTTTATCATTCTGGGCTTTAAGTTCCTCCAGCGCGGCATGGTACTTATCCTGCTGTTCCTGGGACAGGTTGCCTATGATCTGTTCAAATTCTTCCTGTGTCAGCGTTGGGTTCGTTACCTGATGTGGATTTTGGGTCGCATCCTCAAAATTGCCGGGCATGTTTGGAAGATACCCATTGACAATCTCATCCATATTGGAATCTACTTCGGTGGAATTGCTGCTGTTTTCTTCGATAAATTCCTGGCGTTCTTTTAATGCCTGGTCTTCCGTGATCGCCCCTCCGACTACGATATCTTCCGTTGGGATCTCCACCTGTGTCCCAACCGTAACAGTTGTAACCTTAGCTGCCTCTGCCTGTATAGGGGACAGGAAGGTGCTTGCAGCAACTGTTCCGGCCAGAAGGGCTGTTACAATCTTTTTTCGCATAGTGATAAGCAGGACATCGTGTCCTGCTGTCCTCCTTTCTTTGCCTTATATATACAATATGTCATAAGTTTTCCAGAACAAAAAAGCAGGTACCTTTTGGTACCCGCCTTTCTACCTTTCAGCAAAGAATTAAGATGGATCAAAGAGAATCGATCCAATAAGATTCAAAATTCTTTTTTATGATATCCTTCTTCCAGAGCTGAAAATCTTTTTCGATTTCTTCGTCTGGAACGGAATCTTCGTATTCCCGGATAGTCTCGAATCCGGAAAAATAAAATTTGATTGTCCTCATAGCTTCCTCCTTTTAGCCCTTAAGGCATTTCTTTTCTGCCAGTTTCCAGGCCTTCTTAAAAATCGGATCCTGCAGATCCTGGTATGTTTTTCCCAGTGCATTGAGTGTATCTTCCGGGTCCTGCGTATAAGCATATTCGTGATTACACATTTCCGAAAAGATTACCTCAATCAGATTATTCTGGTTACTGGAAAACTTATTTCTTTCCTCACCATGATTTTGCATCATAGTGAGGAAATCTTCTTTTTTCTCTTTGTGGATATATCCGCCGCCGCCAATGCCAACAAGTTCATCAACGGATTTTGCTCCGATCTTACTGATCGCTTCAGCGAGTTCGGCGTCACTCTTCTTTCCAAAGAGCCATAAGATCGGGAAGTTGGATATATCTTCCTGATGAGCCTTTTGTAAGGCGTCATAGGAATCAAATATTCTGATCATAGTCTTCACTCTCCTGTATATCCATTTCTTCAATATATTTTTCTGCTTCTTCTACCGAATCAAACCAATCTACGACTTCGGTATTTTCGTCCAAAACTATAACAGCCTCCTGTATCGTATATTTTCTTCCCATCATTCCACCTCTCTCATTTTTGGCTTAAAAATTTGATTCTCTCCTGCGCAATATTGACGCCAGCCCACTTCAGGGCATGTGACATGGACACGGCAAGAGCGTGGTTATCATGTACTGCCCACAAATAAGATTGGTTGATGAGATCTAAGTCTCTTTTTGTAGGCTTTTTCACGTACCTTCCCAGGCAGAGCCAGAAAAGTTCCGCCATATCTCTTCCTTTCCACGATTTAAAATCGCAGGAAGAATGGACAGCTTCTGCTTTTCGATCCAGCTCTTCAAGGTATGATTCTTTCTTGCAGTCATCACAGAGACAAGTGCCATCTTCATAAATAGTGACGCTATCCGCGATCTTTCCGCACTTCTCGCATTTCATGATTTTTCCTCCTTTTAAAGAGGGAGGGGAATCCCCTCCCAAAACCATCAGGAACCCAAAGAAAATCTTCCAAGATTCAACCGGATCTTAGGCAGGACAATCTTCTGGATTCTCTGATCTTTTTTGCGGCCTGCATACTGGAAAAGAATTTCTCTTGCTTCTTTTCCGGAGAAACATTTCTGTCCTGCTATGTACTCGCAGGCATCTATCCATTCTCTCGCAGGATAGTCTCCGGAATTTTCCAGAACAACAAGCAGCTTCCTTCTCTGGTTATTATCCAGAAAATGAAGGTCTGAAATATAGTCCAGCCGCAGGTCATCAGCGACCTGATCAATTAAATGCTTCTGCATTAAAAATCCCTCCTTCTGCAACTTTTCTAAAGGTTTTCTTCTCCGCTTTATAAAAATATACGGAGTTGGTCAGCACTTCGTCCGGGTTGATCGTTTCGTTTACTTCACTGACAATTCCCGCAAGAAAATCAGGATCCATGTCACTGTTAATCAGGATCCATTCGTGGACCGAGGAAGGAAGTGCATAAAAGCTCCCCAGTATCTCACCCACACGTTCCATTACACCATCAGTAAAGAGCATTACTGCTCCATTCATATGGGTAAAGGAATCTCCTTCACAAGCGGTCAGCGTAAACATATCGTCCTTGAAAAAAAGGGGATTGTCTTCTTCCAACAGGTTTGTGGGCTTAAAGCCCAACGCCAAAGCTACCATCGCTTCTGTTGTACTGCAAAGGATGGGATCCTTTTCGCTCCTGTAGCTTTCAAAAGCATCCTTGCGCAGCTGCTCCTCCGTGATTCCCCAGTATTCCAGAGAAGCATTTTTGAGAACAGCAACACCAAATACTTCCCCATCATTTCTTAAAACTACCCCATAATAAATAATCATATCTTCAACCCTGATATGAGGGGTGTTTTCAAGGTCTGGGAAGTTTTTAGCGGCCTTGATCTTTATTGTCAGGAACGGTTTCGCGGCTTCATATGTTTTGATCCTCGAAACATTAGGAATCGCAATAAACATTTCGTTGAAAATGGACCTGACGATATCAGAAACGGGCATTTTCCCGTAGGCGCTGTACAAGGCTTCAAGATCAATACTCTGCTCCAAAGCCGGGTAACTGACCTTACAAACTGTTGTCATTTTTCCATGAAATTCTCCTTTTTCGATTTTCATGGAAATTTTTTTTCCATGGGTTTTAGCCTCCGCAAGAAACCTTTTCTCAAAGGTCTGGGTGAAAACTTCAAAATTCATCATAATATTTTTCCTCCTAAAATTATTTTCCAAGCAGCCGCATCCTGCATGCAAATTTACAGGAAACGCCGCCCTACATCTTAATTCTTATACTGCTTTCCTCCTCTCCTCACTAAATTAAGATCATAAAGAATATGTATTAAATTTGTTTGTTACAAGTTGGGAAGAATTGAGAAAAAAAAAGCACCCATAAAGGGTGCTTAAACAGAGAAACCGAAAAGATTGTGTGATGAACAAAATATAGGTTGAATAGCAATCCATCACAAAAAATGTAGTCGTTAATCAAATTTAGGAGGTCAATACCGTTTCTTTTTTACCTTGAAAATTCTTTTCGGTTTCATAAAGAATATGTCATTTATTTCCAAAAATACAAAAAAACTTTTTTCCTTTATATCCGAAACAGTCATTTATGCAGGAGCCGGCAAAAGAAGGAAAAATTTATAAAAGAAGGCGCTTGCCAGCGGTGAACTACTCTGATACAAGTAACCGAGCTTCTTGCTTCAGCCACAGCGGTTATTATCACATCCCGGCACAGGCCGGGCAGTTTTCCCGCTATGTCCACAAGCGTTTAGGTTCGGGCAGTCCCTGCCCTACCATGCAGAGGGGTTACGCGGATCTCAGGATCCGCAGGCCTTCCTGCAGGATATTGACTGCGGCATTATGGTCGCGGTCCATATAATTTCCATACCTTGAAAAAAACTTCTTTTACCGGTTCCAATAATAATATGTCATTTATTTCCCACAATAGTAAAAAACTTTTTTTGCAAAAGAAAAAAGCCGGAAAACCGGCTTCTTCCTAAAAAGGGAAAATCAATCCTCGGAAAATCTTCTTTCCACCCATCCTGGATTTTCTACAAGGAAGTTGTAGAGAACAAACCAAAGATCTTTTTCTTTCTCCTCATTTTCCGGCGTTTCTCCATAATGCAGTTTTTCAACCTTGTCGCGGATGATATTACCATATTCAGAGAGACATGAAACCAGAAATGGAGACGCAAAAAGCTTCAGTTTATTCTGAAGAAGATATTTCACATTTTTTTTCTGAAGTTTGCTGCAGAAAATCTCCAGGTTTTCGCAGAAAGAAAAATAATCCGTAGCCTCTGTCTGGGACTCGATCAGATCTTTCCATTTTTTATAACGGAGATCTTTTTTCTCATGACTCGCAGGAGGCTTTAATGATTCGAGGATGTATTCTGCTTCTGATAATTTCAGAAGCCCGTTTGCAGCCAGCATTTGCTCCATGGTGATCCTTCCGTCAGAAAGCCCTACCAGGGGCTTGACCATCCGCAAATGCATCGGCTTTTTAACTTTACCGTTTAAGCGGTTCTGGTATGTCAGGATATTACAGTGTGCAACATCACAGCATGTACGCAGATACCTGTTGATTTCCGCCTGATTATCCGAACCTACAGCTTTTACTAATAAGAAATTTATTTTTTTCAGATTCGGCTCTGAGACAACAAGATACTTATTGTCGTCCTGCCAGATCTTTGCATTAGTTATTCTCATGAATTTTCCTCCTCTTTAAAATAATCCTCCAATATTTTCCGGAAACACTCCGAACCCCTGAATTCCTCTTCCTTCCAAACACCTGTTTTGGCGAAATTATAAAGCATTGCCATATGCTCCTCTTTTTCATCCTCAGCAAGGGTATGGAATTTGTTTACTGCCTGTACAAAACTTTTATCCTCAAAAAGCTCTGTCCTGCGGCGAAGAATTCCCATAGCTTTTTCTTTCGGCAAATGGTAAAGGAAAAAGTTCAGATCCCAGACGAACATTTCATATTCCGAAATGAATTCCGGTGTTACCAGAGAAGACTGCCCCCTGGTTTTATTATTTTCAGGCACAGCTTCATTAAAACCTTTAACAAATTTCTGCGCTTTTTTCATATTGCTTTCAATGTCCTTACGCATTTCATTTGTTTCAAGTTTGCCTGACATTCCATTCGCCGCAAGCAGCATTGCCATAGTTACGCCACTGCCGGGAGCTGCATGCTTGTGAATGGAGGCGATTGTCCTGTAAGAAAGGTTTCTCTTTCTCTTTCCGTTTAAAACGGTATACAGAGAAGATGTGGCGACCTGGCATTCATAGGCAAACCGTTCCATGCTCCTGTTGCCTTTTGCCAAAAGGATCAAACTGGCAAGAAGATCCAGGTTTGGAAGGCAGATAACAGCAAAGTCGTCACCTATTTCTTTCCAGAAAGTTTTCTGGTAAGAGCTTTTTTTCATAACATTTTTATCAAATCTTTTCATTAAATTTTTCCTCCATTAAATATGTAATTAAGAAGAAGTTTACGGCATCTATCCGCCATATTTTTTTTCTTCTTTAACTCGTTTGTTTTTCCCATGAAATCCTCGTCCATCATGGCGTTTTCCATGATGATATCGTAGTCCATAGCGGATGCGCCATAATATTCATCCAGCATTGTACCAAAGAAACTGTCTTTGAAAAGCCTGCGGGCGTTTGCAAAGGCAAATTTTACATGTATTCTGGACAAATCCCTGCACAGATACATGAATTTCATAATGAAACCCACATATTCATCCGCTTCTTTGTCTGCATCCGTGAGGCACTCCTTATCATCCTCATCCAACCATTCAGCATCCGGCTGATAAACTGTGTTGGCCGACAGATTGCCCTTTGCATCCAGGCTGCAGAAGAACAACGGCTTATCATCCTTTTTGTTCTCCATGGAATTAATCCAGGACTTCCGCAGCAGGGCATCCAGGTAAGTTTTCTTTATCTCGCCGTTTACCGCAAGGAAACTTTCCTCGTCCATATCCACCGACGCATCTTTATGCTGTGCAATGGAGCGTACCACGTTCTCCGGATAATACGGAAGAAGAAACTCTTTCCGGACAACTCGCATGAGGCTACGATAAGTAGTTCCGCAGTCATTGGCAAAATCGCTATACCCACGGAACCCTCTGGCTTGCTGGATCACGTCCGTCATAAGATCCTGGTCTGCATTTTTGATTCTTACATATTCGCTCATAATTTTTCCTCCACTAAAAAAGCCGTTCACAAAGGAACGGCGAAATGTAGCCTATTCGAATCCCGGCGATGTCAGCACCGTCCGCAGACCGAACAAAATATAAAGTTCCTCCTAAATTTTCCCATTTCTCTTTGTCTCCTTTCTTCTAAAAATTTGTTTCATAAGGAATATGTAAGAAATTTAATCACCATAAGAACTGTTGTTTCGGATATGCTTCTGGAATTCTGAAAAGAAAAGAGGGATGCCAAAACGGCACCCCTAAAGTCAGACAAAAATTTTTCCCGTAAACACTCTGCCACCAAAAGATAGGAATGGCAGATATTTTTTCTGACATAGATATTATCGCACCTGCAGAGCGAAAAAACAAGAAAAAAAGAACGAGAAAAAACGAGGCTATGCAAATATATAAGTTCGTATCTAAGAAAATTTCTTACATACTATTATAAACAGCTATCCCCTCTTGCCAGAGGGGACTTACCCCTCTTTAAGATCGTAAGAAAGGAGGGGATAAAATACTGGATATTTTAATTGAACTTATAAATTTTGCAAATGAGTTAGCAGACTTACTTTGCAAAATGTACTTTGTTATGAAATTCGTTATTTTCCTTCATAACAAGAAAAAAAGATAAAAAAATTTTATTATAAAATTTTAGGGATAGCTGTTTTTCAGTTATCCTCTCCACTTTCTTCTTACATATATAGTATGTCAGATATTTTCTAAAACAGTAGGAATTCCATATGGAATATGGAAAAAAGCCGCATAAGCGGCCTTTTTCGAAATAAATATTTGGGGTTTAGGAATTATAAGTTTTTACACTACTCTCAAATTGGTGCAGCCAACAATTCGATCTTTTTGGGTTTAGGAATTATAAGTTTTTACACTACTCTCAAATACGGCGTCTCACTCAGTCCCTTTGCTGTGCGTTTAGGAATTATAAGTTTTTACACTACTCTCAAATGGGGTTAAGGGGGCAGGTGTCCCCTTACAGGTTTAGGAATTATAAGTTTTTACACTACTCTCAAATAAGGGGAAATGTCTTCAACTTGCCGACAAAGTTTAGGAATTATAAGTTTTTACACTACTCTCAAATACTCTCAAAATCAAATATGATAATCTGGTTCAGGAATTATAAATTTTTACACACTCAAACACTCTCAAACGGGCTTAGACGGCTATTTTGACTTTTACACTGCTCTCAAACACCCCCAAACAACAAATCAACTCCTTTCTTATCTATATTATGTCAGATTTTTTCCAAAACAAAAATTTTCCATACGGGAGAAAATTTATGCGGAAAATGCCAGCAATAAGACAGAAATCCACCAGAGAAAACAACCGTTACATTAAGAAAAAGAGGGACAGTTACCTGCCCCTCTCTGTTACTCAGCCCTATGGCTGATTACTCGTTTTCCTTGAAAGAATCTTTCGGAGAACCGTCGTTCTTTTTCCCTTTGCGGAAAACATAAATCCCTGCCGCTGCCAGGATCACAACGAGTGCCGCGATTCCAACAGCTATTTCTGCATCCAGCCCGTCACCTGTCTGCGGTGTATCAACTCCACCTTGCGGTGCCGGTGTCGGTGAATCATACATCACAACATGCTGGATCTCGCAGGTATCACCCACCTCGAATTCGACTGCTTCGGAAATATCATAGCCTTCCGGAGCGGTTGTCTCGATGAGGGTATATTTGCCGATGGGGAGCTTTTCGATATAGTGAGGCTCATCAGTGGAAGTCCATTTTTCAACGGTATTTCCATCCTCATCCCTGATCTCAAGCTCTGCACCCGGCAGTTCTTCCTCATTAGTGATATCCTTTTTGGAAATCTCCACTTTTGTGACATCATCAAACATCTCTACCTTCTGGATCTCAACATCTCCCATCTCGCCCCGTTTCATAATTTCAAATTCAATGGAATCCGCTGTTACATAACCATCTGCAGGTTTTGTTTCAACGAGCATATATTTTCCAGAAGGAAGGTCAATCATATGGGGTTCTTCCTCAGATACCCACTGGTCGATCAGTTCGTTATTGGAATCATAGATCTCCAGTGTTGCTCCCGGAAGTTCCTCGCTGTTTGTGATATCCTTTTTGGAGATCTCTACCTGACGGTAAGGAGCATCCTTCATAATGACAGTCTGTACGACTTTGGAATCTTTGATCTCGAACTGAATGGCAGATGCCAGTTCATATTTTTCCGGCGCGATCTTCTCTGTCAGAGTATACTTGCCTGCTGGCAGCCGGTAGATCACATGCGCTTCCTCTGTGGAAACCCATTCATCCACTACATTGCCTTCGGCATCTGTCAGTGTCAGGGTTGCTCCGGGAAGTTCCTCTCCGTTTGTAACGTCCTGTTTGCTGAAATGCACTTCGTTTGGAACGTTGGTGAAGGTAATCTCGTGTACTCTCTCACCGTTGATCAGACCATTCTCATCAACAGTAAATTCTACCACTTCTGTCTCAAGGTTGTAGCCGGGAATGGTCTTTACTTCCTGGACTGTATAGGTGGTATCTTTTGTCAGATGGGTAATGGTAATCTTACCATCCTTATCGGTCACATACAGCTGGTCGTCTGCATCTTCTGCATCCTTTTCTTTCACGCGGAAAGTAATGCCTTCCAGCGCTTTTCCTTCCAGAGAATCCACTTTGTAGATCTCAACGGTTGTCGGTTCGTTGGGAACCGTTACACCGATCTCCATAAGCTGATCCTCAGTTCCGTCATCTGCCAGTTCAACCGGGTATTTCTCCGGGTTGATCGCATAGCCTGCATTACTCACGCCTGTCTCCTGGACGTAATATTTTCCAAGATACAGGTCTTTTGATGTTGCTGTGCTGTCTTCGCCTGTGGTAATGGTATCCACTACCGCGCCGGCAACAAGTTCTACGCCGTCCATGGTTCTTACAGCGCCGCTTCCGTCAAGGATATCCTCTGCAACAATGATATCAAAGGTAAAGTCTTTTCCGATAGGCTCTTCTGTATCCTTATCGGCCTTTGTGACTTTGATCTTTTTCATCATCGGAGCGTCTACCATGGAAACGGTCAGCGGGGAATCAATGGTCCCGTCTTCTCCTACAAAGAATTCAACCGGGTCTGCCAGCAGATATCCTTCCGGTGCTTCAACTTCCACAAGGGTGTATCTGCCGCCGCTTAACGGCTCTGTGAAGAGGATCTTACCCTCGGTTGTTTTGAACTCTACTGTCTTAGAGTCATTGATCGTTACTTCTACATCAGAACCAAATTCGTTCACGATTTTGAATGTAGCATCGTCCATAGTAATCGTGTTACCTGTGTCAGCGTCTTTCTTTAAAATCTGTACGAAGTTCTGATAAGGTGCGTTGGTAATCTCTAATTCCACATTGGCATTTTTTCCAGGTGCAACCTCAAATGTTGTGGTTTTCATCTGTTTATACCCTTCCGGAACTGTGTCAAGAACTTCTTTAATTGTCCATTTTCCATAATACAAACCGTCAACTTCTAAATGACCATATTTATCAGTAACAACCTCTCGATATGTAGCATCACTGATTTTAAGTGCATTTATATTTTCATGGGTCAAGGTAAACCCAATACCTTCCAGCTTACCTTCTTCAACAGCCTTCTGGTAATCTTCATCGCTGATTCCTTCAAGGGACTTGTCCAGGGACATGGAGCCTTTCTTCGGAGCATCGTAAGAGGAAATCTTAACCGGCGTAGAAGAATTCAGCTTAACCGGATAGGTAGTCGGGTCAATGTCATATGCCCCGCAAGTTGGTGCAGAGATTTCTTTCACATAATACTGAACGCCCTGGTCAAGAGCCTTGCTCTTTCCATAGCCGGCAGCATTCGTGGTGATCTTGTCTACCAGGTTTGAATCGGAAACAGAGTTCTTATAAACGCCGTACACAGCCCCTGCATACGTGTAAGCGCTGCTGATGGTGTTCTTATTGGTCTTATTGGAATCCATATATTTCTGGATCTCAATCGTGCCTGTCTGGCGTTTGTTCTGTCTGGTCGGGACAGAGATCTGGATGTTGTCTTCATAAATGAAGTTACCACTGGAATCCTTTTTGCAATAGAAGTTGATTGAGAAGGTGCTGGAATCCAGGATATAACCGCTGGGTGCCTGGACCTCCTGGAACGTTGCGGAACCGATCGGCACGGCATAAGTAGTGCTGTTATATTTAATCAGCGCGTCGCTCTTCTGTCCGTTGAATGAAGAAACATAGTGGGCCGCATCATAGGAGATCTGTCCGTTGCTGTCGGTCTTGAAGAACCAAGTATAAGTGTTGCCCTGAAAGGTACCAGTCATCTTATAGATAGCCCCGGCAAGCGGTTTGTTATTATTATCCACTTTTTTCAGGAGCAGCCCTGTATAATAGAACGGAATGTTATAGATGTTCTCCGTATTCACCTGGTTGCCTGCAGTGATCTTGTAGGGTCCGTAGACCGTATTGTTCGGGATGTGTCCCGGACATCTCGCGATCTCCTTCAGGTAATAGGTACCCGGTTCAAGATCCACATTCACGCCTACCCTGTCATCGCCTTTGTCTGCCCTTACCTTGACGGTCTGTACCAGGTCCGCAGACGTACAAGCCTTATTGTCGTAAATACCAAAGTTTGTATTAATGTTTACAGTCGGAAACTCGTTGATGAAATCCGCAGACTGTGTAAATTTACGGATCCTTAAGGTACCTGTCGCATCGCTTGTAGAAAGGTTAAAGGTTCCGCTCATGCTCTGGTAATCCACATCAGGGCCATATGCTGTGATCGTAACGCTGATACGGTTTGCAATACCATCGCCGTCACTGTCGATCAGCCTTGCGGTTGCTGTAGTCCGGCTGCAGTAAGAGGTGTTGAACCAGCCCGCTGCGCCGTGTCCGCTCGCGCAGGCCAGCCATTTGGATGCAGGAAGGGTTTTATTGATCTTAACATCATTGTCCTCGCAGAAATTCTGCAGGGCTTTCTTGAAACTGGTGTTGAGAGTGATCTGGGCCTCATTATAAGCGGTTCCCGGCGGGTTATAGTTATATACCGGGCCGGAAAGCGCCGTACAGGTGCCAACATTGGAAAAACTCTTGCTCGCAATTGTGCTGGAAGCCCTTGATGCCGCAAAAGTGCGGACAGCCGCGCCAGAATCCTCTGCATCCTGCAGGGCAAGCGCTTCCTCATCTCTTTCCAGGCCGCCGGTAGATTTACGGATACCGCCCTCTGTGGGATCGTAATCCGGGTAATCAATGATTACTGTGTAAGCATCGTCTCCGATCACAAGATCCTCGTCCATGTCCACGGTATAAATATTGTCTTTAAGGTCTGCATAAATGATCGCATTGTCATCTGCTTCACCGTTTTTCTGGACTTTCACAACGGGATCGATCTCAGTACCCATGGTAGAGGTAACAATGATCTGTTTGATCGCCTGGTCTACAACAAGGTCAGATCCGTAAGAAACCTTCTCTTCGGTTCCATCTGCCAGGATCACGGACGCCTGAAGGACGCCGGACTTGATATGTACGGTCATAGCGCCTTCTTCTGCTTCCGGCTCCCCGACAACAACCTTGACCATAACAGTCCACTGGAATTCCGGATTCAGGTAACTGTTGACCTCATAAACAACCTCATAAGAGCCTGCTTTATCCGGGTCAAAGCCGCCGTCATCGCTGACACCTACGTTATATTTTGTAAGGTCATATCCCAGGTTAAGGGACCACAGGTCAAAATCTTCGCCGGCATATACATGGAATGTGCCGCCGTCAACCGTATCACCGATCTCTTCCGGCACGATGCCAGTATAGCTCTCATCCTGTTCAGAGAACATCAGGTCATCATAACCGTCAGAATATACTGTTGCCATTTCCTTTTCGGAAACCACTACGAACGGCAGGATCAGATCCCATGCACGGTCATTATCTGATTTCAGGGTTGCTTCGTAGATTACTGGATATGTTCCCTCAGCAGAAAAATCAACGCTTCCTTTTTCATATGAAACATCAACAAAATCGCTGTTGTACTCAGGAACGTAGGATTCCGGATCAAATCCGGTATCATGCATCCATACATACTGCGCATCCAGTTCAACCTCAGACCCATTTTCCGGGAAGACATCCTCGATCAGTTCGGGTTCGTCTTCAATACCGGATTCTTTCTCGGATTCCTCTTCGCTCACGACCGTCTCTTCTGTATCGGTTCCTTCGGATTCCACATTGGATTCCTCCTCAGATTCCTCTTCGGACTCCATGTTGGATTCTTCCTCAGATTCAATGTTAGATTCCTGCTCAGATTCTTCTTCGGTCTCTACATTGGATTCTTCTTCAGATTCAATGTTGGATTTCTTCTCAGACTCTTCTTCGGTCTCTACATTGGATTCTTCTTCAGATTCAATGTTGGATTCCTTCTCAGACTCTTCTTCGGTCTCTACATTGGATTCTTCCTCAGATTCCACGTTACTGTCTCCAACAACAGCTTCGCTTTCCTTAGACTCCGGTACTTCCGTTTCGCGCTCGGGCGTTTCGGATTCCGGTGCATCACCATTATCCATGGAGAAAACTACAGCAAGGTCAGCCGCAGGCATTGCAAAGTTACAGATCCCATCTTCAACAGTAGTCCCGTCAATGACCATGGAATTATCTGCCGCATTTACGATGTAAAACTCTTCCGCGTCAACGGTAAGGCTTACGTCCTCACCTTCTTCATAAAGAAGGATACCGTATTCGTCCGTGGAAAGTTCTGCGGAAAGATGGTCTTCCTCATATGCATAAGAAACATCTTCATTCGTAGGAAGCAGGATGATATAAGGATAAGATTCCTCCGGATCCGATTCCTCAGAAGATTCCGAAGCCTCTTCTGATTCCACAGGTTCCGATTCTTCCGTCTCTCCTGCAGGGTTGTCTGTTTCTGCCTCTGATTCCACTGTGATCTCAGGCTGATCCTCTACATCTGTCGCATAGACAGGTGAAACAGAGGAAATCGCCATAGCTGCCACAAGTGCGATAGAAGCGAATTTTCTGAAAACTCTTGGTTTCATAAAATCCTCCTTTTCTGGGTATTAAATTTTCAAGGTACATCCTCTTTCTGTGCCGGGCAGGTGAAACGGGTTGCGAAGCCTGCCCAGCTTTAATAAAGAAAGGGAGAGCGAATGGCATAATGCCATTCCATATGGGTATGAAGCGAACAGCAAGAAAAGTCCCGCTATCCACAACCACGGCCCCTTGGAGCCGCGAGGAGATGATTGACGGCCGATCCTTTGGAAAAACTATCAATCAATCTCCTACACTTTCAATATGTCATTTATTTTCAAAAATAAAACGCGATATTTTTTTCATAGTTTTTTCTTGGGAATATAATAAGAAAAGCAAAAAAAGGCAGCAGATGCCGCCTTTGGGTATAAGAAATGTATATTTCCATCCTCCTCCGAAAGCGCAAAAGAAGGACTTATTATGTCTCCATGCATAAGCCCTTCTCTACAAGTAGGCGATATTCTACGCTTTTACAAGCACCCCGTCGCCTACGGAAGCTAAACATATGTCGTTTCGTATCGAAAGAAATTTCTGACATTATCTTTATAAGGCCATCCCCTCTTTCCGGAGGGGATCTACCTCCCCTTCGAGACTGTAGGAAGGGAGGGAATATAGTGCGCAAAAAAATATTAACACTATTAAATAATGCAATCGAGCTAGTAGCAAAAATCACCCTGCTTGCAAAAGCTACTGCTTGTTTGCTTTACTGGATATTAATTACTATCATTCTTTTTAAATTTTTTTAAGATAGAAGTTTAATTATAGTATCAGGGATGGCCGTTTTGGTTATCCCCCCTATTTTCTTCCTACATATATAATATGTCATATATTTTCTAAAACAGTAATTTTCCATATAGAACAAATTTTAAGTGTATAAAACAGGGCAGAAACCACTGCCCTGTCTCTCACTTCTGTCAACGTTTCACATTCACAGAAACGCCTTTCGTCCTGTACCCTCCCGCAACCTTCTTTACGGAATTGTACATTCTTACGGTATAAGTGTTCTTTTTACCTTTGACCGGATTTCTGTCCACATACGCCAGAGAAGAAGATTTCACTGTGGCGATCAGTTTCCATCTGGAGCCAGGAGTCTTCCGGTAGATCCGGTAATAGTTTCCACCATAAGACCTGTTCCATGATACTGTTACTGAGTTATCAGAATTCCGTCTTGCAGATTTCAGGGATACAGTCCTCGGCACCGTCCTTGTTGTCAGTCCTCTGCTGTTATATCTGCCTGCCTTAAGGGAATTGCTGTTGTATCCGCGGACAGTGTAAGTGTACTTCTGTCCGCAAACGATCGGGTACTTACTGGAAGAAACGTGTGTATAGCTGGTCGTATTGGCTCCTACCGTCTTGATCAGCTTCCACTTACCACCAGGTTCCTTATAATAGATCCTGTAGTGCGTTGCGCCAGTCGTCTTTTTCCAGTTGATCCGGATCCTGTTATTTGTTACCGCTTTGATGCTCCTCAGCTGTACCTTGCCGGGAGTTACGTTGCTGCTGGGCACTTTTACCCTTGCACCGGCGGTATTGTAACCGCCAGCCACCTTAGTTGTGCTGTTATACATCCTGACTGTGTAAGCATTGGTCTTTCCCTTTACAGGCTTCTTGTCCGTATATCTGAGGACAGAGGATCTTACGGTAGCAATCAGCTTCCATCTTGTGCCCGCCGTCCTGCGGTAGATCCTGTAATAGTTACCCCCAACTGCCTTATTCCAGGACAATGTTACGGTATTATTGGAATTCCTCTTAGCTGTCTTTAACGCAACCGTTGTTGGCGTTGTCCTTGTAGTCAGTCCTTTGGTATTATAGCTTCCAGCCTTACCGGAAGAGGCGTTGTAGCCTCTTACTGTGTAAGTGTATTTTTGACCGCATTTGATCGGGAACTTACTGGAGGAAGTATGCGTGTAAGATGTCACGTTAGACCCAACAGTCGCAACAAGCTTCCAGCTGCTGCCGGGAACTTTATAGTATACCCTGTAATGCGTTGCCCCGGAAGTCTTATTCCAGTTGATCTGGATTTTATTATTGCTCACACCCTTAGCGCTCCGTAACGTTACCTTACCGGGAGTTACCGCCGCCGGCTTAGATGTGTTATTGTTGGGCTTTGAAGATCCAGTATTGTTATTCGGCTTGGAAGACTCGGAATTTCCACCCGTATTATCATTCGGTTTGGAAGGCTTCTGGGTCGGTTTCGGCGTTGCCGTCGGCTTCGGAGTCGGAGTCACAGTCGGTTTCGGCGGCTCGTTAATGGTAAAATAAACGCCAGAAGATGATCCCTCTAAACCATCCGGACAATAATTGCCCTTCCATTTAATTAATATTGTGGCAAGACCCGGCTCTTTGTTGTTTTCATAGCCTAATTCATAATCCTTTCCTTCCACAAGGGTATTGCCATACTTGTCTACTATATTAAGTTTAGGGGTTATATTTTTTCCAGTATACTCTCTTTCAAAATTTGAGCCCCAGGAATTGATGTCTGCCGACTCCCCTTTATCAGTGGTAATGGCATAAGAACCAAAATCTCCATACGCATTAACTGTTAGCGCTAATGTACTTGAAAATGTAGAACCTTTTAAAGATACCGTTACATTTGTAGTACCCTTATTAACAGGAATTAGTTTACCAGTTGAAGGATTTATCTGCAAAATGTTTGTGTTTTCCACAGAAAAATCAAGCATACTTACCGGTGGTGCATATCCGGTTTCAGCTGAGGATCCAGCATTTTTTGAAAGCAAAACAAAATCATAATCATCGCCAGCAGTATTTCCAAAATCCACACTTCTGATTCTACGCCATATTTTCATTTTCGCGGAAAGCACACTCGAACTTGCTTCCATCGAGCGGTTTACCTGACGCACACCAGAAGAAGGGACAGGAACGCCCGTTTTTACTGTCTGATCAGAAACAACCAGTACCCAATAGATACTCTGGTTATAAGTGATGCATCCAATACCACAATAAAGACCGCTGCCTTTCATCATCATGTTTCCGTTATGTCCGGAACTTCCAGCCCATGTATCAAACACAGACTGTGCGGATCCCTGTCCAGCAGCGATATTCTCAGCAAACAGACCATTTACAATCGCGCCTACAGACTCGCCATTGGGACGTTCATGCGCAAACATCATTGTGCATTCACACGCTCTGAGCATCGCATAATCATTAAGGCCCGGATCCAATGTAAACGGATCCAACCCTTTTGCTTTTCTTGCATTATTGATCAGGTTCAGAAGAGAATGGACTTCATTAAAATCCTCTGTAACCGTGATCGGGAGTTTCACCGTAGCCGCCGCTTCCACAGGCTCGGGTACAACAAATGTGGTGAGTGCCATACAGACTGCAAGGATGCAGCATATGAACACTTTGATCTTTTTAACCATATCCATACCTCACTTTCCATGTTTTTGCTGGTTAATTATCTATTACATTAAGAGTATGTCATATTTTTTAGAAAATGTAGGTTTTCCATACGGGAGTGTTTTTCATAAAAAAACTTCTGCGATATAGGATAAAATTATCAGTCTGCACAAACCTTTTTAGGATAACAAGCGGGAATCCTCGGTAATTCATTACCGAGATGAAAGCGCATTTGTCGAACAATAAAAAAGAACATACGTTTACAATTTCCATACATTATGATATACTATATGTATGAAACAAAACCTTATACATTCAAGGACCTGTGTATATAATATCAACTACCATGTGGTGTGGTCGGTCAAATACCGCGCCAAAGTGCTGACACCAGACGTGGAAAGCAGGATGCGTGAGATCGCAAGTTCTGTTGCAGCCGAAAAAGGGTTTACCGTCCATCTCTTTGAAACAGGGGATCAGGACCATGTACATTGTTTCCTGTCGGCAAAACCAGACGTTTCCGTTTCTTATATGGTAAAGATGCTGAAAGGGATCACCGCAAGGAAACTGTTTCTGGAATTTCCGGAACTGAAAGCAAAGCTGAGGAAGGGGGTATTGTGGAACCACAGCTATTATGTGGAAACAGTTGGCTCGGTATCAGAGGAAAATATCCGCAGGTATATTGAAAAGCAGACGAATTCTTATTAAAGGGGAAACATCATGTTACTTGTAAGGAAATGCGTGGTCTACGACCCGGATAGCGAGGCTATCCTGAAACATATGTCTTATTCGGCGGCGAAACTTTGGAACGTGGGCAACTACGAGAAGCGGAATTACCGCCTCCTTGGCATGGAGAGGTTTCCTGACTGGTACGACCAGAAAAGACGGCTGAAGGCGAACTTTTTTTATAAGAACCTCCCGTCACAGACCGCCCAGGATGTCCTGCAGGAACTCCAGGAAGCATGGAAAAGTTTCTTCAAGCTCCGTGAGACCAGGGGAGTCAAAAATCCCAGGCCTCCCAGGTTTAAACGGAAAGACATGGATATCACCTTTTTGCAGGCCGGGATCTGCCAGAGGAACGGCCTGATACGCCTTACGATCCCAAAGCAGTTAAAAGAATATCTGGATAAGCTTGGAAATGGTGCTGATTTTATTTATTTGAAAGCGAAATCGCTTTCAAACACCATCATCCGCCAGCTACGCGTGAAACTGCTCGGGAACGGCAAGATCCAGCTGTCCGCTGTATACCAGAAGGAGGCTCCTGCTGTCCTAGAGGATAATGGCCGGTATCTGTCCATCGACCTGGGGATCCGGAACACTTTTACCTGTTACAACAGTGTTACCGGGACAGCTTTCATCATTAAAGGGTTCCTTGAGATCCAGCAGGGGTACAATAAGCAGATCGCCCACTACCAGTCCATCCATGCAAAGCAGCAGGCTGCTCTGGGTATCAGGTATCCCAAACCCTCGAAAAGGGTGCAGTTCCTGTATAAAAAGAGAAACCGTACAATAAACGATTTCCTTCACAAGGCTACGGCATGGATACGGGATTACTGTGTCCGGAATCGGATCCACACAGTCGTGATCGGGGACATCTCCGGGATCCGGGAAGATAACACCCTTGGCAGGAAGAATAACCAGCCTTTCCATGCGTTCCCATACCGCACCATCTACCAGATGCTTGGCTATAAACTCGCGCTCTGTGGGATATCATTAGCCATGCAGGATGAGGCTTACTCCAGCCAGTGCGCGCCTACATCAAAAAGAGTAGACAAACGGTATGCGTCCAAATACAAACGACGCAAAAGAGGCCTGTTTAATGAAAATGGGATCATTTATAATGCTGATGCTGTGGGTGCGTATAACATCCTGCGCCTGTACATACGGAAGATAAAAAAAGAGGCCACAGTATTCCATGACCTCATTACGGTAAGTAAAGTAACTGTGTAGGTCCATTTACCAGCAGTAGTACCCCAGTGGACGGGGTTTGTGGTAGTTGCCCATTTGCGATGACACATGTTTAAAATCTGAACTTGATTTCAGATGCTCGGTACTTTAGTACCGAGTAGTTCACGGGAATAATTTTTCTGAAACGAGTAAAGATTCCATACACTCCCTCCATGATTTGAATATAGCACTAGGAGACGAAATATTCAATATGATTTTTTGCTTGTAGTCTGGATAAGGAAAACGTATAATTAACACATAATAAAAATTATCAAGGAGGAAATTTTGAGATGAAAAAGGGAATCACCAAATGGTTGATTGGTGCTTTCGCTCTTACCATGGCTGTCGTCCAGCCGGCATCTCCTGTACCGGAAAAATTGAATACCGTTGTTACTGCAGAAGCGGCAACGACTGCGCCAGGTAAGATCAAGTTGAAGAGCATCAAGGCAGTCACAAATAACAGGATCCAGATCAACTGGGAAAAAACATCCGGTGCTACACACTACCGTATCTTCTACAAACAGTACGGCGCGAAAAGATGGACCGTACTGAAAACAACAAACGCGGATACCACATCCTATACTCATATCTCTTCCGCAAAGTATCCTATCAAATGCGGCCAGAGGTATACATACACTGTCCGCGCATATAATAGCAGAACCAGGAAATGGGGAAGCTATGACGCGAAGGGCTTAACAACCAGGACCGTGCCAACCACGGTAAAACTGAAAAGTATCCGGACGGATTCCGCAAAGACAGCGGTTCAGGTTTCCTGGAACCGGGCGTATGGCGGTAATCACTACAGGATCTACCGCCGGACAGCAAATACCGGGTGGAACCTGATCGCCAATGTGCGCTCTACCGCCCTCTCCTATACAGACTCGAACCCGGTGAAGGGCCAGAAGAACACCTACACCGTGCGTATGTACAACAGCGCCATGAAAGTCGCCGGCGGGTACAGCACGGCAGGCCTTTCTGTTACGATCCCCAAAACAGGAACAGCTGTCGGAACTCCCAAGCTGACTGCCATCAGATCCACGGCTTACAATAAGGTCTCTCTCAGCTGGGAAAAGGCCGCAAACGCCACGCATTACAGGGTTTACTATAAAGTGCCAGGGACTGCGTGGAAACTAATCACTACCGTGGGATCCAATGCGACAAGCTATACCCATACTTCTACCGCACAGTACCCGATCCGCTGCGGCCAGAAATATACTTATACAGTCAGGGCGTATAACAATAATACGAAAAAACTGGGCGGTTATGACGCGGTTGGACTGTCAGCTTACACCGTACCATCGACTGTAACCCTGAAAACCGCTGTGCAGAATACTGACGGTACGGTAACTGTTTCATGGGAGAAGGCTGATGGAGGAAACTCCTACAGGGTATACCGTAAGACCACTTCCACTCCCTCCTGGAAACTGATCGATACCGTAAACTCTTCTGTATTATCCTATACAGATAAAAGCCCTGTAGTTGGAGAAACGAACACCTATACAGTCAGAATGCATAACAGTGTTGCGAATGTGGCCGGTGGATATGATGGAAATGGCGTATCCGTTACCATCCCGGATGAGCCAGAGATGACCCTTGATGAAATGGCTCAAGAGATAATAATGCTGACCAATGAAGAGAGGACAAAAAAGGGGGCAGCACCGCTTGAATATTCTCCAACGCTAGATTATTTAGCTAGTATTCGTGCATCACAGTTACCTGTTACCGGATTAAGCACAGGAATAATAGGAATACATGAAAATTTATCTTTAAATACTGATGTCACTTCTCCCCAAAAAATAATGAATAGTTGGATGAATATCCCCGAATACCGTGATGCGATCCTCAATCCTGATAATTGCGTTACCGCGGTTTCTGTATACAAAGCTAGTGACGGGAAAACCTACTGGGTACAATTAATTTCAGACAGGCCGGGATATCTGACAAGTGTTATATATCATGTCACCCTTAATGCCAATGGTGGCACATGTAAAGTGAATAGTTTCATGGATCTTATGGGTTTTGAAGTTGAACAATCTAAGCTCCCCATACCTACCCGTGAAGGTTACACCTTTAAAGGATGGGCACTTCCTGAGGATGATGATCCATTTATATCATTCACACCAGTAAGAGACATCACAATATATGCCATTTGGGAACCAAATAGCTAATTTTTAAACAGAGGAGGCAAACTGCCTCCTCTGTTATGAATTAAAGTATTCTATTTTTAATTCGATGGTAATTGAAGCGTAGTAGTACCACTACCACATCCTGTTTTCTCTATACAGAACTGATAAACGCTTGCTCCAGTAGTCGGTGATGGATGTATTCCATCATACATAGCCTCTTCTTCATTTGGCCCATTGAAATCATAAAACCATCCATTTTTCTTTAAATGGTCATACAGATCAATTTTTGTGTAAGATCCATTACTACATATTCCATCAATAATGCCATTCATTATCTTAATATCAGCCACCGATACACCAGCTTTGTTATCATGCGCAATAAGTGTTGCGGTACTTACCGGATAAACATTAGCAAAATAAAGTTTGCAACCGCTGTCTATAGCTTTCAGTTTCGTAGCTACACTCTGGAAGTAGCTTGAGTATTTTTCACGATTATCTTTTGATGCTGCATCATTGACGCCCCAGTTAAATATAATGATATTATTCTTACCTTTATGGGATTTTAACTTAGTCTCCAGTTCAGAAAGTCCTTCATTTTGGAACCAAATGATTCCTTCGCCCATTTTTCTTACGACTTCAACTTTTCCATCTAAATCTTTATTGCCGCCTTCATTCATACTTAATGCCCCACCGTTTACCAGTGTGTTATAAAGATGTTCTATTCTGGAATCGCCAACAAAATATACCACTGTATTGTTATTTGGAACGCTGACTTCGTACTCATAAGAATTTGTATTTTCCTTAAAAGCCACCATGTAATAAACGCCGCCGGATTTAATCTCATCACTTTCCATAAAATAGTCGCCTACAGCTTGAACAATATTTTGTCCACTGGATTTTATATTTTCAGGAGTGAATACCGCATGTTTTGTCCTTGACCATCCCAAAACGTTATAATCTTCACAGACAACAGAAGGAAATTTATTATCACCATTAACTTTCAAATGAGTGTAATAAGACCCATCCGGCTTGAGAAACACAGCTGTTGAAGCATTTAAGGGCTCATTTGAAGTTACCGTTGCTGTCTGTCCAGTCTTAACAGTTACTGTATGGACGGTTGGATCCAGATCGTATCCGTCTGGAGCAGAAAATTCCTTCACATAATATGTCCCGGCTGGCAGATCACAGGATACATCAGCGTCATCGCCCTCAAGGCCGATCCATAAAGCATCCATGGACTGTGTGCAGGCCTTGTCTTTGTATACTGCGTATCCTGCACCAGTTACAGGGAGTGAATAAGTCGATTTTTTTACGACCTTAACATTTCCATGCGCCTTGTTCGTAGGAGCAATGGTTGTTACTGTTGGAACATCCCCATTCTTAGAAAGAGTAATGGTATATACGTTTTCATCCGTACAGTTACCAGGTACAGTGTAAAACTCTTTCACATAATAAGTTCCCAGCGGAAGATCTACAGATAAATCAGAGTCTGCTTCCCAGAGGCCGATCCATAGATCGTCTACCGCATCGGTGCAGGCTGCGTCACGGTAAATTCCAATTCCGGTACCTGTTATATTTTCACCGAAATAATTATTCCTAACCACTTTGATGTTTCCATGAACTTCTGTTGTAGGTTCAAAAGAAGTTACGGTAGCGGATGGATTGCTCTGGTTAAGAGTGACCGTATAAGTTTTATCATCCAGTTTATAACCCTTGGGTGCATAAAACTCTTTCACATAATATGTACCGTAAGCCAGATTATGTGAAATATCATAATTCGAACCTTCCAGTCCAATCCACAGATCGTCCACAGCCCGTGTGCAGGCTTTGTCTGTGTAAACCCCATATCCAGCACCTATTATCGACGGCTTAAAATAACTTCTTTTAATTACTTTGATACTGCCTTTTCCTGCCGCTGCAGGCTCTGCAGAATTGACAGCCGGTGCATCCTTTTCAGCCTCGGCATCCTTACCGGCTTCTGTCTCATCAGCAGCTTCTGTCTGGGAAGGAACTTCTGTCGTTTCTACCATTTCGGTCTCTTTTGTTTCTTCAGTTTCTTCTTCTGTTTCTGGTGCTTCTGTTTCCGGCGCTTCCGTTTCCGGGGTTTCCGTTTCCGGCGCTTCTGTTTCCGGCGCTTCTGTTTCTTCATTTGTTGTGGTCTCTGTCTCTACCATTGTTTGCACGCTTGTTTCGCTCTGCGGCGTCTCAGCAGCGAATACCGTCATTGGTGTCAGAGCCAGTGCTGCCGCTAATATCAGCGACATGATCTTTTTCTTCCTGCTACTTTTCTTCCATTTCATAAATCCTCCTATTCCGGGACTTGGAAGCAGTCCCTTAATGCAATTTTTAGATGCAAAAACAATATGTAATTTATTTCATCTTTACAAAACGCGATTTTGAGGACTGTATGGAAGGATTGCCGAAGAAGATATTTTTATGAAAAATACAGATTCTTCCGAAAAAAAAAGCTGCCATACAGGCAGCTGAAATAGCAAAAATATACTTGATCGTATTTGAGAAAATTTCATACATACTTTTATTAGGCTATCCCCTCTTTCCAGAGGGGATTCAACCCTCTCTGAGATCGCAAGAAGAAGGGAGGGAATGAAGTGCGTAAAAAGTTATTAGTATTGTTAAATAATTCTACTGAATTTGCAGCAAAAATTGCTCTACTTATGAAAAATATCGCATGCCTAGTGTATTGGACATTAATATTGGTCATGCTTCTTAAATATTTTTCTTGAAAATAGATAGTTGCATTATCGGGGATAGCCAACTTTGGTTATCCTCTCCCTTTTCTTCTTGCATAGATAGTATGTCAGATATTTTCTAAAACAGTAAAAATTCCATACGGAACATTAAAAAAGCCGCATAAGCGGCCTTTTTCGAAATAAATATTTTGGGGTTTAGGAATCAATAATTTTTACACTACTCTCAAATCAAACTATATGTTTTACTGTTCTTGTTTAGGAATTATTGATTTCTACACTACTTTCAAACACTCTCAAAGGCCTGTTCATTTAACGGAGTTTAGGAATTATAAATTTTTACACTACTCTCAAACAATCTTTACCTCCTTCACACAAAAAACTTGTTTAGGAATCATAACTTTTTACACTACTCTCAAACCTCAAACAAACAATCAAACAACCCACCCCTTTCTTCTATATAAAATATGTCAGATTTTTCCCAAAATAAAAAACTTAATATAGAAAAAAAGCAGCAATACTACAATCATTTTTTTGATTCCAGATGCCCGTTTTCATTTACCTGATAAAACCGGTTTCCTTCTGCCACACTGATCCTGGTTCCATACAGATCAAAAAGACCATTCATAATTTCTATCTGCTCTTCTTCAATATACCGTAAAGATTCTGGTATCTGGATCTCTGAGATTCTGTTTATGGAAATTCCGACAAAATGCAGATAATTCGTGTATAGCGCACATTTATTCCACCGTAACGTACCTTCCGGTACGGAAAGGACTCCCTCATACAGGGGAGGTACAGCGATTACGGTGCTGAGATTTTTGCTGTATAATACTCCGTCTACAGAAGAATACCTGGGATTGAAATTCTTTGCCTGATATGCCTCCACACCGGAATATCCATAAAAAGCCATGTTCAGGTCATTCTCTCTTTGGTTGAACTGGCCCTGAGCAGAAGATCTGTTGGCATCTACGATCAAGTTGTCGGAAATAACTACCGTTTTCAGATTCAGGTTCCGACTCGAAGATAACTCCCCCAGATATTTGACAGTATCCGGCATTTCATAAACACCATCATCGAAAACTTTTCCTCGCGGGATCGATACTAGAGTCTCGCCGTCTTTTGTATACAAAATCCCGTCAACACTTTTGTATGCAGGGTTGCCTTCATCTACGACAAAACGGGTAAAAACATCATCTTTTCCACAGTTATAAAACATATGCGTTGGATACCGCGGTATTTTTCCCAGCTGTATAAGATTTTTTGAAATGACTATCTCGCTGTTTTCTACCCCGCTGCAGTGAGCGAAAGCAAAATCACTGATATATCTTAAAGACTCGGGGAGTTTGATATCTCGTAAACTGGTACATAACTCAAATGCCCCGTACTCGATCGTTTCCAGTCCTTCCGGCAGATCAGCTCTAACCAGATTTGAGCATTCCTTAAAACAGGCTACTCCTATATATTTCACCGTGTCCGGCATTTCTACAGATGTAATATTATCGTTATACTGAAAAAGATAATTACCCAACCCGACAACCGTATATTGTTCCCCATTCCTTTCTACAGTATCGGGAATAAACACAGAGCCATCCTCCCATATTTCGAAAGAACTTAGGTCTTTTTCCGAGACAATTACAGTTTTATCATCGGTATCCGTATACTCTACATCTCCGCATTCACAAAAACAGTGGTCGTATTCATGTACATGTTCTGCTTTTTGGAAAAAAAGAGGGAAATCCCCTGAATAATCCTGATGGATCATGACTGCCGATACAACTGCTGCAACAGACAATCCTATAATTATATTTTTTCTCAATTTCTCTCATCTCCTTTTGACGATATCGGATATTTTGCATCCAAAAAGAGTATGTGAGAAATTTATAAAAACAGCATCAGGAATGTACATGACGGGATTTTCCAAAAGAAAAAAGCCGCCAGACGGCGGCCAATATAGAAAACTTTTCGATTAATACAAATAACACAAAGAAGATTCTTGAGGATCAGTCTCTCTTATTGTAAACGATCCATCAGAAGAACCTATTATAGGGGTGCCGAAAGGGGCAGCCCGCCTTGTCTCAGAATAGAACATTTTCTTACCTCCAAACCTGGTCAAGCATATTCTCTTTTTTTCGTGTATTTACCCTCTCTTTTATCTTGGAAAAACATTTCTACCTTGTTGCCTTTTACAATCAGCCCTGCCGAAAATGGCTTATTTTTCTTGCTGATGAAGCCCGGTATAATATTAGTGGATTTCATGGCAAAGAGCGCTTCCGCCAGTTCCGGTTCCATTTTTCGGCCGCAAAGGATATAAGGAAGGGAGATGCCGCACTTATTTTCACATTCCCATGCAAATTTCGTCCTGATAATCTTACCACCGCAATGCGGACATTTTACTGTAAGATCACTGACTTCATCCTGCAGCGACTCCGGTGTTTTGAACTGGATATTATAATTCACGATCTTTCCATTTTCTTCTACGGGCTTTAAAATAAGTGTTGCGCTGAATGAAGATCCGTCTTTCCTTTTAAACCCAGACAATGGCCCCAGTTCTTCTTTACAGAGAAGCGTTTTCAGCTGCCCTTCTGTAAGCAACTTTCCGGCAATCTGCCCAACAGCGAACTTACATCCATTCTGATATTCTGAACAGCCATATCCCCACTTAAACCGGTGAAGGGAGGAACCACATACCGGACACATCAGGTTTGTGTTTGGAGCCACAGACATCTGCCGTGCCGTGTCCTGTTTAATTGCAGCGATCTGGCCGCACCAGCTGTAAACATCCTTATAGATATCGGACAGAAACGTGTTTGCAGAATCCTTACCGTCTACGATCAGGTTCAGACGCTTTTCGTATTTAGCAGTTAATTCTGCAGATTTCAAAACTTCAATCGGCAGTGCATGGATCAGGGCCCTTCCTCTTTGGGTAGAAAGGATGTTTGCTTTATCCCTGACTACAAGGCCTCTTCCTAAAAGCGTTTCCAGGATAGATGCCCTGGTTGCTACCGTTCCAATCCCATCGATCTTATTTTCCGCCATAAACTTCTTCAATTCTTCGTCCTCCAGGTCTTTCCCTGCAGAAACCATAGCCGTAAGAAGTGTCTTATCCGTATAATGTTTTGGCGGCTGCGTCTGTTTATTCTCTATCCCGCATTTTGTTACATCCACACTTTCCTTTTCTTTTAAGGATGGAAGAAGATCTTCTTTTACAGACCCATGGACCAGCATCCATCCAGGATCAACCACAGAAGTACCTGTAGTATAAAAAAATTCGCCATTCACTTCTGTCTCTATTTTTGTCCTTGCAAGAATAGCTGCAGGATACAATATCCGTACAAGAGAATCCGCAACGAGATTATATATCTTTTGTTCCTCAGCTGTCAGTCCTGTTGCCGGCTGTTCAGTCGGTATGATTGCATAGTGGCTACCGATCTTGTTGTCATCAAAATACCTCTTTTTGTTGGAAAGCATATTTGACGGATCAGCCTCCCTGGTAAAGAAATTTCCCCATCCATTATTACAGAGCATCTGCTGTATATTCTGTACCGTGGCAATCATATCTTCCGGCAGGAACTGGCTGTCAGTTCGGGGATATGTAAGGAGCCCTTTTTCATATAAGCGCTGTGCAATGTCCAACGTCCGTTTAATGCTGATTCCATAACGTCCACTGGCATCCATCTGTAAAGTATCCAGATTATATAAAAGAGGAGGTTCTTTCAAAGATTCCTTTTTCTCAACGGCAGAAACATTCCCTTTTAATGCTCCTATCGGCAGGTTGTCAGCCGGCAATTTATTCTGCAATATTCTTCCCAGCACAGTTTCCGCTTCCGCTCTGTCATGGAATCGTTTGGATTTATGTACCCCTTTATAAACCTCGCCATTCTGTGTTACAAATTCCGCATTCAGGACGAAATAATCTTCGGGTTTAAAATTGGCGATTGCTTCATCTCTTGCTACTACCATAGACAGCGTTGGCGTCTGTACACGGCCTATGCTGTACACGGTACCTGGCCCGCCGCATTTCAATGTCATTGCCGCGGTAAGATTGCAGCCCACAACCCAGTCAGCAATGGACCGGCATCGGGCAGATGTCAAAAGTTCTGCAAACTTCTGTGGCGGAAGCAGGTTTGTAAATGCCTCCATGATCCCGTTATGGGTCGTACTTGCCAGCTTTGCGCGCATGATCGGCTTCCTGCATCCAAGATAAGCATACAGATAATAAAAGATCAATTCGCCTTCACGGTCAAAGTCAGTTGCATTTATGATATACTCCGCCTGCGAAAAGAGCGTATGAACCAATTTGACTGTACTTATCGTATTGGGCTTCGCAATGATCTTATAAGACTGCGGTATAAACGGGATCGGTATCTTATTCCAATTCCGGTATGCTGTGTTATATCCTGACGCATCGGAAAGGCCACATAAATGCCCATATCCGAAAGTAACGGCATATTCCCTGTTCTGGAAACGGATGTTAAAATAACCCTGCTTCCGTTCATTTTTTTTAAATGTATTTCCCCCAAGTACAGCCGCGATCTTCTCGGCCATATCGGGTTTCTCAGCATATATCACGATCATTTAACATTTCGGGCTGTACGCTTCCTATGAAACAAGAAGAATCGCCCTTTCTCCTTTCTACGGAACTATTATTTACAAACTAGTTATTCAAATTTCATCTTCTCCAGCTTTTCCAACTTCTTTTTCAAACTGGATATTTTTTTCTGACGCATTTCTTCGGCTCTATTAACCGCAGATTCTTTGCTTCGGTGCCAGTCTTTCCCCTCATCATGATAATATGAGGGGTACTGCTCTTTTGTTCGGATCATGCCTTGTCCAATGCCGCACTCTTCCGCTTCTTTTTCGAAAATTCCTTGTGTCAATGCATATTTTGTTATCCAGACTTTCATGATTTTCTCCTTTAAAATGTTTCTCGTATTTCCTTATGCGTTTAATAATTAGTGTTCCTTGTTTTAAAACAAGGAACTATTTTCATTCACTACGCCTATCAACTGTGTTACTACTTTTTCATCTTCCATTGTATTGACACGGCAGGTTTCCAAGATCCACAGTACAAAATCAAAGCAGATGGCTATATTCGGTATAATGATATTCTGGATCTGCTCTTCTGTTGGCAGCCAGTTTTTGCACTGGAACGCCATCGAATGAAAAGAATAGGTGATAGAAGAAAACTTTTTATAGTTCTTATCTTTTTCTTCCATGTCCGCCCGGAGCCTGTCCACTGTCTCGTTTCCTTTTTTTGACCGGATCAGCCATAGTTTAAATCCCATGCAGAAAGGATTCTCAAGGATGTCCATGTCCTTCTGGGTTGGTGCCCATTTCCCGATCGTCGGAAGGCTGATCGTCCCTGCAGCCGTATCCACCTTCAGGTATTCGACAATGCTTATTTCTTTTTGCGGCATTGGCTCCCCATCATAGAAATGTACATTAGAAAGGATCATCTGGTTGATGCAGTTCATGATCTCCTTCTCACGGTCAGACACTTTTCTGGGTTCTGTTTCCAAAATCCACACCAGAAAACCAAGAAAATGTTCCAGCCCTGCGCTCTGCATTGCTTCAAGTTCCGTCATCTGTGGAAACCAGTCGCCTCTTTCCAGTTTAAGTTTTGGAAGCTCTTCACAAAGCTTATCGTATTCATCATAAGTAACATAAATCATAAAAAAACCCCCTGACTATTGGATTTTGTATGGGAAACACCCCTCTATATTCAATATGTCAGATGAAATTTTTTTTTGCGATTTCCCATATAGGAACCTTTTTTGCAAAGAAAAACGCTGCCCTGTGGCAGCGTCTTCTTCGCAGGATCAATCCACGACCACATATCTCTTATCAAGATAGTGCCGCGCGTAATGAGCCGCAATCTTTTTCCAAGGAAGGAAAAAGAATACAGCCGCTGCGCATGTAATAGGAGTGATGCTCAGGCCTCCCATTACACAGATCGCCAGAAACATCAGCCGGTATAAAAAAAACAGCCAGCTGACAAGGAGCTGAAACTCCTTTATCGTATCCTGGTACTCCTGCTCGGTCATTAAAAAAGTTTTTTCCATATTGCCCTCCTTCTGGGAGCTGGAAAAATGCTCCCTTCTTCAAAATTTTTTATTACAAAAAGAATATGTAGGAAATTTCTTTGGCACAAAAACAGAAAAAAAGACGGCCTCAACCGTCTTTTCTCCATTCATCCAACCTCACGATCTTATCCTCAAAATCCTGGGGCTTGCAGGCAAGTGTGATTGTTAAAAACACCGCCGTCATGACGCTTATAAATACATCATGGCCCCAAAGACTATGTATGAGGCATATCACGAGAGCGGCCCGTGCAATCATAAGGACCACTCTCAGATCGTGTTTGAATTTATTGTTTTCCATGGCTCCTCCTTTGGGAACTGGAAACAGCTCCCTTCTTCAAAAATTTTTTCTACAAAAACAATATGTAGGAAATTTTCCGCAGATAAATGCGAAAAAAGGAGGCTGCGGGGCCATGCAGTACCCCGCAGTAAAATCATGCGTCTGTCTTGATGATATTGGAAATGATATCTTCAGAAATCGGCAGCACGTCATCCGGGATCAGATTGCTGATGATAGATTCCGGAATCGGGTTGAACTGGGATTCTTCATCTTCCGTTTCATCAGAAGATTCCAGCAGGGAGCCGAAGCTGCTTCCTCCGCCAGCAAGGGCTGTATCTCTGATTTCTGCGATCCTGTCTGCAAGAAGGGATTTCTGTGTTTCCTTGCTCTTCTGCTCTCTTAAGATAGCGTCATTCTTTGCCTGTTCCTTACGTTTTTCCTCTTCCTCCCTGCGGTCGTCAAATGCGGAATCTGTTTCTGTCTCAGGTTCCGTTTCTTCATTACCTGACGGGGTTGAGGGGTTGGAAGGTGTGGACGGTTCAGTAGAGGGTTCTGTTTCCGGTACCGGAGGTTTGGTAGGTTCCGGAGTAGGTTCCGGTTTCTTGTAATTCTCAAAGGTGATTCCAGCGATATTGGATTCTAAGGAAACTCCATCGTAAGATGCCTTTGCACGGAAAGCAAAGTATGTTTCCTTATTACTTTTATCACTATTCTCCATTGTCACTACTGCCGGTATATCAGCTTTAAAACCATCTTTGGAAGTAACATTAATCTGTAAACCTGAGATCTTTCTCCCAATCTTTACAACCGAACCTGGCTCGAAGGACCCCAGGTCTGACTGCTGCCCGTCAGCTGTAACAATCACATGTATGCTTACATCCCTGTCAAAAGAAGGAAGGGAAAGAGTCTGGGTAGTCACAAAAGCAGGCATTTCCATGGTATACTGGCACACTTTAGCGCCACTGTAGTCTTCCATTTCCATTCCGTAAATCCCAATAACGAAAGCGTTTCCAAAATCCACAGGGGCGTTTTCATATGCAAGGCTTGGTCTTTCCAGGAATGTATAGGAAACCTTTGATGTCAGCGAACTGGAGATATGGTTTTCAGCGCCTTCTGCCCCAGTAACCGCTTCTGCAGTACAGGTGTATTCTTTTACGTCCCCTACATTCAGAATAACATCAAAGGCTGCTTCCGTTCCCGCTTTCGCGTCAGAAGCTGGCTTGATCCTGATTTCCGTAATCCCCTTATATCCGGAAAGATCCAGATCCTCGGAGAGTTCTGCAGATGCAGTGCCGTCTGCGTGGATAATTTCTACTCCAGCGCCCTTTAAAAATCCATCTGCATGGAGAGTTTTCACTGTAACTGCCTGATCCGGACGGTAAACGAAATACGAGGAAGCACCGCGGACGAAGGAGGCAGTGATATGCTGGGTTACATCTGCCCCGCGGTTCGGCGTCTCCGGCGTCTGGCTCATTGAAACCGTTACGGCATCTGCCTTGATGTTCAGTTTTGCAGAGTTTTCATACTGTTCGCTGCTTCCATCGGAATAGGTCACATTTGTAATGACTGTGGAATCCGCCTGAGAGCTGTCCTCCGCTTTCATCACGACTACAAAAGGCGAAGTCTGGGTCACTGCCCCGGCTCCATTTGGGGTGACTACCGCGCGTACAGCTTTTACCGTGTCTGCTCCAGCGCCCCATTCCCCAGCACTGTTCTGATACTGGATCTCAACGGATGCATTTTCAAAAACCGGATTATAGGTAGAACTATAGGAAGTTCCTGCGGGGATATTGTATACGATCTCAGCAGAAGACGCATCCTGAACAGATAATCCATCCATAGAGGCATAAATCTGATCACCGTATCCATAGCTGTCACTGTCGAAAGAAAGAGAAGCCCCCGTACCACGCGCCTCTTCCTGGAAAGATACATCAAACGCCTTGGTGTCGTTAAACACTTCTTTTCCTTCCATATCGGAAGCTGTTACAGTAAAGGATACCGGTCCTTCTTCCGCACCTACCGTAGCATCAATCTGGATCTCCCCGTCCTGGGAAAACGCACCTGTTTCAGATGCAAGGCTGAGTGTCCCTGTATTTCCGGAAGCTGTTCCTGTAACTGTATACCCTTCTCCGGATACCTGCTCAGGGATTTTCAATGTATATCCTTCCGGTGCTGTTATCTGTACCTGTGCATTTTTCACTCCGGTACCTTTTAACCCTGAAACATAAAAATGTACGGTTGCGCCTTCCTTCAGGGCACCTTCGGATTCCATACGGATCCCGTCGTAAGAAAATGAAAATCCCGCTTTGGCAGTGCCAGCATCTGCCACGTTATCACCATTTTCTGTTGATACATTGAGTTCCTGCGTCGCAGCTGTTCCAGACTGAGCCTGTTCAGCCGGAACTGGAGTCTGATCAGGATTATCTTTTGTTTCTTCACTCTCCTGTTCCTCTTCCGACTCATTTTCTGAATCATTTTCTGATTCGCTTTCCGATTCACTTTCCGATTCGTCTTCGGATTCACTTTCCTGTTCACTCTCCTGGCTGTCATCCGGCACATCCGGTTCTTTTTCGGACTGCTCCTGTACCGGTTCTGATGCCAAAACCATCATTGGTGCCTGAGCCCCCATAGAGACCGAAAGCGCCGCCGCCAGGATAAATGGCCTGAAATATTTTTTAACCATAGTTACTCCTTTCTTGCCGGGCGTATTCCGGCCCCGGCGATACAACATTGATTCTGACAGGGATCCCCTGTCCAGAAACGGCTCCGCATTGATACGCGGAAAAAGCTGGCTATTTGCAGTGAACTACCACAACCAATTTACAGCAAGCGGTAAACCAGAAGTGGCTTCCTGTCGGAACAGGCGCGTAACGTTTGAAGCTCACCTTTGTTCGTCTTTGGCCCTTATTGCAAGGATTAGTGACAATCACTGCAATACCGGGGTATTCAATAAGAATATGTCAGAAATTGTGCAGAATAAATTGCAAGAAAAAAAGCGCCGTTTTTTTGGCGCTTTTCCCTCAAGACACTCATATCATGACTGCTGTTTCTGGTTGCAGGCACAATGACAAAGGTTTTTCGCCTTGTCATTTGCGCGGTACAGCTGCCTGGTCAGATCGTCATTTCGGATTACAAGGCTTTTGATCACTGCCCTGCTTACTTCGATGTCATCCAGCTGCTTCAGGACGTAATCCATTCTTCCGTCATTACGGAATAAGCTGTCCAGGATCGTTTCGACCTGCAGCGCCATCCATTCAGGTTTCTTAAGATTATTTGTGTTTAATAACATTTTTGCGTCTCCTTTCTTCTAAAGATCACTCAAAAACAATATGTTATTTAAGAACGATCTCCAATCCGTTATCCGTCCTCTGGACGGCCACATGATCTGCCTGGTAAGGCAGGGTTTGTTCTGTATTAAATGATCCATTATAAAAAGCCTGATAAATATGTTCTGCTACGGATAGCAGGGAAATATCTTCTGTAAGGTCCGGCCTGGAAATCAAGATCTTAAAATGATCGTCCTCCTGTCCGAGCATGGAAACATCTACTGTATAAGAACCGCCGTTATCTGATGTATACGAAGCAGAATACTGGATCTGTTTCTTCATGTTTCCCTCTGCATCCTGTGTGTAGCCCTGTTTTTTCAGAGATACATTACCTTGCGCCACATTCCCAAAATCTACACCTGCAAAAACATCTGTAAACGCAGCTCCGTTAGTATCAAGTGTTTTCATACACTTACCACCGATCAATTCATTTACGTTGGTTTTCAGGTCTTCCCAATAAGGAACCTGGTCTCCTTTCCGGGATACCCTGGTAAGAACAGCGCGGAACTTACCAACATCTTCGGAATAAGTTGCATCTGCAAGTCCGATCAGGGGAGCCTTATCCGTCCCGTTATACTTGGATTCAAAAAATCCGCTGATATTTTTTTCATTCAGGCCGTTTTCAAAAGCAAGCAGGATTTTCTGCAGATTATCCTTCGAGGCAGTTTCTACCGTAACCTTTCCGTATGAAGTCCCGCTGTTTAGGTCAGATTCAAGGATTACAGTTACGCCTTCTGCAGTTAATGTCTCTGTGCGGATATGATTTTCATAGTCCTGCATTACAGATTTCGCGTATTTCTGACCGGAAAACGCAGCCTGCAAAAGTGAATTTTCATCAAAAGTATAATTCCCTTCAAATGGCTTTTCCGGTTCTTTTGTTGGTTCTGGTGCCTGTGTGGGAGTTGGGGTCGGAAGCTCCGTTTCCTCAAAAGCACTGAAATTTTTTATCTCCTGTACTTCCGATGCATCGGCCAGCTTCCTGTCGTCATCCACTTCGGTACTGCCGCATCCGGAAAGCCCGATCAAAGCAGCAAGCATCAGAACAGGGATTCTTTTATCCATAAATTTTCCTCCTTCTAAAAACCAAAGGTGATCACTGTATCACCGGAATCTCCCTGGCCTTCCGGCGCGGCGGTTTCGGCCTCCACGGCCTGAGTTTCGGTTTGCGCTTCAGTCTGGGGATCCGATTGAGGTTCTGTCTGGGCTTCTGTCTGAGTCTCTGCCTGAGCCTCTGCTTGGGTTTCAGTCTGCGTTTCTGGCTGCTCAGTTTCACCCGTCTGTTCCTCATGTCCATCTGTCAGTTCTTCCTGCTCTGTCTCTGCAGAAGCTGTATCATCAGCCGGATCTGACGTATCCTGACTGTAATCGAAAAAGCTGATCCGGTCCCCTTTACCAGAATCAAAGCCTAATCCCTCGAATTCATACCAGGAACGCTGTCCGATCGTGCCTTCCTTATCCATATACTTCTGGGAACACTCCAAAATTGTCAGCCTGCCGACCGGATTCAGGTCCTTATCTGCTACCAGAAGGCTTCCATCTGCCGTATATCCATACAGGACCGCAACAGCTTCCCCGTTATTATCCGAATAAAGGGATGCCGCAACACATTTCCCGGATTCTATCATTTTACGCAGCCAGGACATATCCTTAAGTGTATTGTTATTTTTCCCAAAACGGGCGTCATCTGACAGGTTGATCAGAGGTGTCTCCAGTTGTGCGGTAACATCCTCTTCTTTCTCCATAAGGTCTGCAGAAGTAACTTTCCTGCAGTTAAAGAAGCCGCCTTTTTCCGGGAATACAACATCCATCATTTTGGTCCAGAAACTTTCCTCAAGCTGCACTTTTCCTGCAAAGGGAAATTCTGTCTGATAGACGATATCCAACGGGTTTTCGTAGATCCTGACTTCATCCGTAGACTCTATCTTATAAGCATCTTCTGCTTTCCGGTATTTTAACTCATAGTGAACGCCGTCCCGGTACCCGTAAGCCGATATGTTGCCGGGAAACCTTACCCAGCCTTTATAATTGAAAAACCGGTACCCGTGCAGGGTGCGTACCATGGCCCCGTAAGCCTTTGATTGGTAGTCATCCGGCCAGAAGATCACATCATCGATCTTATATGGTGTATCCAGTGTCCTTCCTTCCTTTTCATCCGAATCCTTGACTTCATCCAAAAGGATTGTACTGCTGTCAACCGGTGATGTTTCCGTGACATAAAGTTCTGCGTAATCAGAAATGCCATCAGCGTCTGTATCCACGTTCCAGACTTCTGTTTTATATTCGTCTTCTAACGCATTACTGAGCCCATCCCCGTCAAAATCAGCATCCGGATTGTTTTTTAAATAAGTTTTATACTCCTTGATAGCAGCTCTGTTCATAGAAAGCACAGCCTGGTCTGCATCCATCCCATCCGAATGAAAAAGGGGCGGAAGATACAAGACGGAAAAAACAACGCATATGACGATCAGAAAGGATAAACCTACTTTTTTCCCGGTAGTCAGTTTTCCTCTGATCTTTTTTCCGTTGACATTATAAGATATTTTTTCAGCATCTTTTATCCGTAGTTTTCTGTTTACAATAGGTGTTTTCTGCGGGTTCTTTAAATCCTTTTTCTGAGGGGATATGCGAGCCCTTTTCTTTAATAAATCATCCAACAGGATCACTCCCTTCTATATGTTTGCACCAAAAGGAATTCCCGGAAGAAAATTCCTGACAAATGCATGTTCATAATTTTTTAATTCCTCTTCCTCTATAAAAAAGTCTGTTGGTATAAGCTGCCCCGTTCTTCTGTCCAGGATGATCACCCGGTATCCGGAGTTGGCCCCCTTGAAAAGAGGATACTCACCATCTGCCGGGATCAGCACCTGTTTACGTCTTGATGACGCATAAACAACAGATCTGGCAAAAATCATATAACGGTCTTTATTTTCGCTGTCCAGACGGGCTCTTCCCTTTATCTTGACAACAGCATCGTTTTTTAGAAGATCAGAAGAAACTTTGTAAACTTCCGGCAGGCATATGACCTTAATATCTCCCGTGCGGTCCTCCAATGAGAAAACAGCCATTTCCTGGCCATCGGCTTTTCTGTTGAAAATTCTCAGTTTTTTTACCAGTCCTACAAGAATAACATCCGCGGCACAATCGACAGATTCTACATTGCTTCCGCCATCCGTAAAAACATCATATTCATCCAGCGGATGCACGGTAACAAATGCAGATAACGCCTCTTTTTCCATTTCCAGCCTGTCCTGTACAGAGTCCATGGACGCTGGAAACTGCATATGATACAGCTGCTTCTGAATTTTAGCAAGTTCTTCCGAATTATGCTGGATGTAATCCACACAAGTCTGCGTTTCTTTTTTGGACACTGCCTTTCTCAGCTTTTCTTTTTTAGCGTCTATCCTTTTTTCCAGTGTACGGTAGCGCTCCAGCTTCTTAGAAATAGAATCATAAGCGGATAAAAACCCACTTCTGGAACATCCAAAAGCATCAAAAGCTCCGGATTTTATCAGCATTTTCGTCATTCCTGCATTGGACCCGCTTCTCAATAGGAAATCGCCAATGCAACAGTAAGGTTTGTCCCGGTTGCGGACGATCATTGCCGCGCCTTTTTTTACTCCCTTCACATTTCCCAGACCGAAAAGGATATTTCCACGATCATCTTCCGTAAACCCTTCCATGGAAAGATTAATGTCCGGACATCTGACCTCAAAACCCATTTTCCTGCATTCATCCAGATAAACAGGGATTTTTTTTGAATCCACTATATTCATGGTTTCGATCAAAAATTCTTTTGGATAATGAAATTTTAGCCATGCAGACTGGTAAGAAAGGATCGCGTATGCCGCAGCATGGGATTTATTGAAAGCGTACTTTGCAAAATCCGTCATCTCATCAAAAATCTTCTGTGATACGTTTTCTGGGATACCGTTTGCGATACATCCTTTGATTCCTTCTTCCTGATTGCCATAAATAAAATTCTTCCGCTCTGTCGCCATGACGTCCTCTTTTTTCTTGCTCATAGCGCGGCGTACAAGGTCTGAACGGCCCATGCTGTACCCTGCCAGGTCACGGACGATCCGCATTACCTGTTCCTGATAGACAATACACCCGTATGTTTCTTCCAGGATAGGTCTTAGCGCCAGAGTATCATAGTGGATGGATGCAGGATTTCTTTTCCCGTTTATGAAATCCGGGATAAAATCCATAGGTCCTGGGCGGAAAAGTGATATCCCTGCAATGATATCTTCAATACAGTCAGGCTTTAAGTCAGTCCACATTTTTTTCATTCCTGCAGATTCACACTGGAATACGCCATTGGTATTTCCTTTGCCATATATCTCCCTGAAAACCTGTTTTTCAAATGGTATCTTATCCAGATCAATCTTTTCGCCTGTTGTCCGGTAAATCCTTTTTACAATATTACTGTTGGTATCCAGCGTGGTAAGACCCAGCGCATCCAGCTTTAACAGACCAATGCTTTCTGATTCCACCATGTCATATTGGATGTTCCAGACCGGTTCCGTTTCTGTTCCCATATTTATTAGCGGCGCATAATCTGTTACATCTCCAGAATCACTGATGATGATGCCTGCGGCGTGTGTACCGTAAGCTACAATACATCCTTCGATCAGCTGCGCGATTGCGATGATCTCCTGTTCGTCTCCGTCAACAAAATCAGCGGATAATTCATCTATGCAATCAGCCAGCTTTATATGCGGATTCGAAGGCACAGCCTTGGAAATCTTATCCGCAACGGAATAGAGCCCAGCCGTTTTCCCATACATGCGCAGGGATAACAGCCGCCCAGCGGCGCGTATCGCAGCACGGGCTGTCAGGCGGGATTTAGTCAGTATACTGCAGACGCCGACTTTTCCGGGGATATTGGAATACTTCTGGCAGATGCCATGGACAACCTGATCCCGTATACTGGTCGCAATATCAGAATCTATGTCTGGCGGGCTGATCCTCTCAATGTTAAGATAACGTTCGAAGATCAGGCCGTACTTGACCGGATCGATATTTGTGATCCCGGCAAGGTAATTGACAATGGATCCAGCTCCGGAACCACGCCCTGGCCCGATATATGACCCGATATCCGATAAAGACCGCCCATCTTCAATGATCTCGGAAAGGATCATGGTATAATCCGCATAACCTGTTTTCTCTATGACATTCAGTTCATAATCGAGCCTTTTTTCGAGTTCCGGGGTCCAGCTTTCATATTTTCGGGGAATAGCTTCCCGTACCTTTTCATTTAGGACTTCTATAGGTGTTCTGCCGTCAGCGGAATGGTACTGTGGATAGTGTTTTTCATCCGGCCATGCAAAAAAGCATTCTTCAAAAAAACTGTCCATATTCCGGATAGAATCTTCCAGGATACTTTCGTCCAAAAATCCACACAAACTGGTTTTTATTTCTTCTCCGGTCTTCATGCCATACTGTTTATAGGAATAATCGTCTTCCATCCATTTATCATTTTTCAGGGAAAGCATCATACGCCAGCGGTCTATCTCCTCTTTTTCGGGAGATAAAATATGTACATCATTGGAAAGGAACGTCCGGACGCCCATTTCGCGGGATACTTTCTCTAATATTCCCATAAGATCTACTTCTTTTTTCAAACCATGGAACATTAGGTCAATGAAAAAATCCCTACCAAATATATCCTGCATCTGTTTTATCCTGGCACGGACTATTTCTGCAGGATCTGAAAAATCCTTTTTTGTTAAAACCAGAAGTTCTGATTCCAGTTGGGAGATCTGGCCGGCAAGGTCTTCTGCACGTTTTTTTCCTCTGGAAATCTCTTTAATCTTTGCTTTTAGCCTGGTTATTTTTCCGGAAAGCCTTTTTGCCTCCGCTTTTGCTTCTTCACTCTCCTTTTTCTCGGCTTCTATCTTAAGATACATCTGCTGATATTCTCCACCGGAAAGTTTTGCCAGGTTTTCTTCCTTCTTTACATAACTCCTCGATGCAATCTTCTTCGCCTCTTTCACCCGTGCCTGAAGTTCACTGATTTCTTTATTTATAGATGGCTCATTTTCTAACAGACTTGTGGCATCTTCCTGTTCTTTCTTAAGCTCAGAAATTTTGTCCAGAATTATATGCTTTCTTTCTTCCAAAGACAGCTGATAAAACATGGAATATCCCAGTATGCCATTCACATTACCGCTGGATGCCGCTATATGCCCTGTATATTCTTCCATGATCCCTTTCAGGATATTTACATCAAGGACAGGCTGTTCATTGAGCGGATGTTCCCATCCACGGCTGATCATTTTACAAAGCCCTACATATCCCTTATAACTTTTCGCCATCAGGATAAGGCTGCCGATCTTCTGTCCGTCCTCACATAATTCCAGCTCTACACCCGGAACTGGTTTCAATTTTTCTTTGTTACATTCTGAAATAAACTCTGCAATACCCGTCATGCTTCCGTGGTCGGTCAGACATACTGCTTCCGCCCCCAGGGTCTTTGCTCTTTTGCAGATATCACTGATGGATAACGCACATTCTTTTAAAGAATTTTCAGAATGTACATTAAGGATACCTTTCACGCCAAATACCTCCCGATATAAACTATCCTCATCATATTGATCAATCGCTGATAATGGATCTGTCGCCGGCGCGCTTTTCAACTGCCGCTTTGATCTCCTCGGAAGTAATCCTGATCACATCGAGGGCTTCGGAAAGCTCCATGTCTTTTCTTGACAGACGTTCATCTACCACTTTCCTTTTGAGAAGAAATATCACTTCTTCAAAATTCCCGCAGTACCCGATTGTCTCATAAACTTTTTTCCCTTCCTTGTCAGTGCGGCCTTTGTCAGCAACAAGTGTGAAACCCATATTATTGGGAATAGCATAGTAATTTTTGATCAAATGTACCATATTGACTCCTCCTGTATTTTTGGTCTTTCTTGAAGAGATTAATAATCTGATACAGAAAATTAATCTTTCGAATCATGTTTCTACATACATTATGTCAGATAAATATAATTTTTGCTGTTATTCCATACGGGAGCATTTTTTCCGTAATAAAAGAAAAAGGCCTCCGGATTTTTCATCCATCAGCCATTTCCCCGGGTCTGTACATGTACGAAGATAATCCCTGTAAGATCAGGAAGTGAAGCATCTGCATACATGCAGGTTCGCAGGCCCTCCCATCCTCCACCTTAGCTCCAGCCACCCTTCCGGAAGGGGATCTGGAACTTTGGTCATTGTTTCCTGTCAAAAAGACAGGAGCAATTATTCAGAAAATACTTATCCTGAACTGTAAATCAGAAATCACAAATGAATTGAACAGCCAGCGGATCCGGAATAAGCCATCCCGCTCTGACACAGATCATGTCAGAAGACTGGTACGAAAGACTGCCTGCCGCAAAATATGTAACAAGTCTGTCAACCGCCATCATTTGTTCTGGTTTACTCATGCTCCTGACCTCCTTTCTACTAGAAAACAATACAGACCCTGCGCCTGTCGTCAATAATTTGCTTCATAGAAAATATGTAAGATAGAGTGCTGCCATAAAATCCATAGGTTTCTAAAAGGAAACGTCACCCCTTTAGAGGGTTGAACTTAGGGATTTGCCAAAACAAGCAAATTTGAGCCGACCTTCTTCAAGCGGGACAACAGAAAAACGACCATGTAAGAGTGAAATGCTCCTGCATGGTCGTTTTGCTTGATTATGTTATCTTGCTTTAATCCAGTCTTCATAGAGTTTAGCACACTTTGCTACTTGAAAGGCAGAGTATATCAGCCCACCACCATTTTGATCATTATCCTCTTGGATTTGATATTTGTACTGTGTCCTTATATCATCGTCCGTATAATCATCAAAATGATCAACAAGATACTCGTCGAATACAGCTTTCTCCTTTTTGTTCGCAAAAATTAACAGTTGATTGCAGTTAGGCTCACGGCTGGATATATCAAGTGATCCGTGTGTAAAAATTCGCAGCAGTTTTCCCTCTATGGAATCCAATAAATAATACGAATACCAAAAGTCGCTCTTACCGATTACTGAAGTGTTCTCTGCTTTAGGAAGATACTTTCTAAATTCGTCATAGCTCCATAATTCAGTCTCATGAATGATCGTATTATGAAACATAATATTCAAAGGAGCAAGATACATCACAGGGTGCGTATAGAATGCTGCGGAAGGCCACCATCCCTGTTGCATATCCTCCGCTTGCACGAGTTGATATTCTGGAAAATCAGTATGATAAGCGTATTTCTTATTGCCCCAGTCAAAGACCCATTTATCAATTTCATCCAGCAATATCATTAACCTCTCCTTTGGAGAACGGTCAATTCCGAAGCGCTTACGCCATAAGTACTCTACATCGTTGATATCAGCGTTTTTATCTATTTCTGTATTATTATCGATTACCCGCGTATATATATGATACGGGCGTACGATTCTGCCGATTTTCTTGCCGTCCGAAGATTTTATTGCGCTATCCTGATACTGTTTTTCAAGATAATACGGGACATCATATGTGTTTTTTACGATAAGAACATCCACTTCGTGCTGTTCCAAAATAATTGTCCTTAATTCGATACGAGGTCTGACGCTACCTGCATAGCTGACACTTCGCAGGATATCAACGATTCCTTGCTGATTTCGTCTGTTTGTATCGTTTTCAACTCCGATAATTGTGAATGTCTTGTCCTCGATTCCAAAAATGATATACGCATCTCGATTTGCCCGCGAATTGGACATACAAGTTATATCATGAACGAGATCAGCCTTATCGTGATGATGTTCTCTTTTAAAATCCCACCATTCATCTTCACGGCGTGATTGTATCAGTTCTTCAATGATAGCTGTTAAATCTTGCTCCACTAAAACACCTCCAGATAGTTAGATAAACACCTCTATCGGTTTCCAAACATTACGATTGGTAACGTCTTCTGACCATTCTGTATTTGACAGATAGATCTGCGTTCCGACCGCTCTGACGAATCCCCATTTAATTTCAGGATGACGGGAGGCATATTCTTTCAGCGCATCAAACTTGCGGGGAGCATATTTATCAATGTTGTTGGAACTGCCGTCAGCGGTCATGCCGCCTTTCGCTTCAATAATCCACACGTCACCATTCTTCAGCTGAATGATATAATCCGGATAGAAATTGCTGCGCCGGAACGCCATACGGTAAACAATGCTGAAATACTCATCGCCCTTATCACCGTTCTTATAGCACCACTCAACAGGATCGTAATGCTCGCACCAGTCCTCAAAGGAAATCTCTGTAAAAGTGCGATTCGGCTGAATAAGGATATTATTGCCGTAATCGACAAATGGATTCTTGTCCATGATTTTTGTGCTTGCGATACGTTTGTGCTGCTTATAGTATTGCTCTCGCGGGATTGCCCAGTCTGCTGTAACGATATCTGTCTCTTCAATCTCCGCAATGCGGTCTGCACTGACACCGTTGAACACCTCTATGAGACGCTCTCTGTTGTTGACAAGAAAAGCATTATATTCACGAAGACTGAGGCCATCAATCAGTTTGTGTTCCTTTTCAAAAGCAATCTCTTCCTCCGAGAACATCGACATCTGCATATCAAGAGGCCCGAATAGCACGCGCAGTGCATTATTGGAAATGTTCTCGTCAACACCGATAGCTCTTGCAATGCGGCGCTTGGCATCACGAATGATAAAACCGTCATCATGGTTACTGATCTGATGCTCACCGCCGAAGATACGATTCAAAGAGCGAATGTCATGGGTAGTCCGTGCTACACCTTCAATAGCTTCTGTCTTCAGTTTTGTACCGAAAACATATCCCTTGCTGACTTCCATTTCATGTTTATCCAGTTTGCCATCATGGTCAAGGTCACATTCCGTCAGCATCTGCTCCCGGACTACTTTAACTACTGCCTCCGGGTTGACGGCATAACGGTCGCTGCCGTTCAAGGATTCCTTCTGAATCACGATATTTGGAGCCTCAAATTTACGCTTATACAGATAGGTGTAGAATGAATCGCCGATACTGTTTGTTAAGCCCTCGGCATACTCGCTGTCAAGCGTATAAACATAGCAGTTGTCAATCAACGGACAGTCATAATGCTTGCGTTCCGGCATACGGCGCACACGTCCAACGGTCTGGATATTGAAACGCTCCGTACCACCTTCACGCAGCTTCACAAGGATTTTAGCGCGAGGGCAGTCCCAGCCTGTTGCGATTGCCTGTTTGAACAGCAGAAACGCATACTGACCGTCCAGCTTTTTTATTTCATCCGGATTGTCGGGATGATCTCCCGAAAACCACGAAGCCACAAGCCCGGATGTGGCGGAATATTCCAAGTCATCGAGTGCCTGTTTCACACGTTCAATCCACTCGTCATAGCCGTTCGGGAACTGTATCAGAACGAGCGGTCTGATTTTCAGCCCACGGCGGTCATACTCCGCTTGTATTTCTTTCCGCTTTTTATCCGCAAGATCGAGCAGGAGCAGATCGTCGTCAAGGCTGTTGTTCTCCTCAATAGCAGCAGAAACACCTTCATTTATGGATATTCCGGCGGCAATAAGCCCTGCACCGATAACTTCATCATCTGGGATGATTTCTGTATGATCTCCTTTGCTGACAGGAGTAGCAGAAATGCGGAGAACATGGACAGGTTGGATGTTGCCAATGTACTCGTTTGCCGTTGCCTGATATTTATGTTCCTCATCTATCAGCATGAAAATATCGATACCGTTCGTATGGCAGAACAGAACCTTGCCCATGAGGTCACGATGTTCTCCTTCGCGGAGAACCACATTCGATGAGCGGTTGATTTTATCCCAGTTGATGAAGAACACCTTGCCGCGAGGATCGCTTTCATTGATAAAAGCGTACACATCGCCGTCCGGGATGCCAGAGGTCACTTCTCTAAAGCTGTCCTGTGACTGTTTTTCCAATCCGCCCGCGCCGGGACACAACCACAAAAAGACTGTATTCGGATTCTCATCCAGATAATCATCTATGAATTTTGATACAAGGACAGTCTTTCCGGCACCTGTGGGAGCGGAGAGAACAAGCTCCTCATGGTCGGCGCACTTCGCCAGCAGGCTTTCCTCGTGCTTTGTCTGAAAATCAAATAGTTTTGCCGTAAACATTATTCTGCCGCCTCCCTTAATTCCTGACCGAAGAATTCTCTCGGTATGTATTTGAAGCCGAGTGCGTTCAGCCGCTCCATTTCCTCGGAATTGAAAATGATGTTCTGGTTTACCCAGATATTTTCAATCTGACCATAAATGGCATCGTCCATTACGTACTTTCGGAAATCCGCCTTGTTCAAAATCAGCACATTGCGGACGTTATCAATTTCGATTCCGTGCTGCAACTCGATCATCTCCCGAATGTGAAGGCACAGAGCATTGCTGAGCAAATAGTCTTCCGGTTTGCGCGGAGTCCAGTCGCACTTGAAATATTTCACGTTTGTGGGAATACCATCAGAATACTTAGTACCATCTATACGGATTCCCGTAACAACAGTTTTTATCCTTGGATATGTTACTCCTTCGCAAATATTATTTTCGTTATTTGTGCAAAGAATAAAGGTCCGATTTCCGCCGTCAGTTTCATTTAGCTCAGCAACTGCTTGCCCGGTGGTTCCTGAACCCGCAAAAAAATCTAAAACTACAGATGATTTTGAGCCAGAAATCATAATAATCTGTTTTATTAGTTCAACCGGTTTCGGAAAGTCAAACACGTTTTTGCCAAATAGTTTCTTTATTACTATAGTAGCTTTTTTGTTACCTTCCAATTTTGTCCATAAATTCGATGGCTGTTTTGTTCTGCCTTCGAGGTAAAATTTCTGATACACTTTCCAGCCGTCTTTTCCGTGTTTCCATTCGATACGATTTTCAGAAAGCAACTCTTCATACCTACTTGGCGCACAGCGCCACCTGCTTTCGTATCCAGAAGGTGCTATCGGGAATACCTCTGTCCCATCCGGTGCGGTTACGCCATAATACATGCTGGGCCTATCTTCTCGCCTGTCTTCTCCTCCTGTTTTGCGAAGAGGACGAACAAGATATTTCCCCTGCTCATCTTCACAATTATAAATTTTTGCATCATCCGCATCAAACGGAAGACCATTAAAAACTGCTTTGTCAGTTTTTGAAAATACAAGAATGTAATCTATCTCATTTACTAATATACTGTTTCCTTGCCCAGTAGGCGTTCCTGTAGAGCGTGCTATTTGACCGCGGAAATTGTTTTCGCCAAATATTTCCTCGCACAAAAGTTTCAGTGTCGCAACCTCGTTATCGTCTATAGAGATAAATATCAATCCTGTGTCAGATAACAAATCGCGTGCTATTTTAAGCCTTGCGTACATAAATGATAGCCATTTACTGTGGCGAAACCCATCGGCTTTATCTACAAAAGCGTCATTATATTTGAAATCTTTGCTTCCAGTATTATAGGGCGGATCTATATAGATAATATCGATGCAACCGCTATGCGTTTTTTCAAGCAAATACAGACTCTGCAAATTATCGCCCTCAAGGATAAAGTTATAGACACCTTCTGCGGATGCGGTTATTTTCTTATCAACATCTTCTGTGAAAATGGGAATGTTTTCTTCGAGCATCTCATCCACTCGTTCTGGCTTGAGAGGACAGAATGAATGTCATTTGAGTACGTCCGTTCTCGGAAACATA
>ERZ1643250.399-NODE-399-length-47629-cov-48.395931_pt1 | contig 47629 bp, 49 predicted proteins | sample MGYA00579262_ERZ1643250 | MGnify/ENA primary metagenome ERZ1643250 (study PRJEB29033, sample SAMEA4952265) | chicken gut metagenome | biome: Broiler Chicken; feature: Gastrointestinal Tract; material: Caecum | place: Ireland | collected 2018 | study: Broiler...
ACATGAGTTACCGCGCCGATGAGTTTTCCATCCTGAAGGATCGGGCTGCCGCTCACGGTTGTGTCAAGTAAAGGACAACATTTTTTTGAACTTTTTTCTTTTCATTTTTTTCGCCCCATACTCATACAGCCCTCGTCAGCAATTCTTCCTGATCAGACTCCCTCACCTCCAATTCGTTGCAGAAATTCCATTCAATATAGATAGAGCCGTCCGGATTGACCACAATCCTCCGGATCAGTTCTTTTGTCAATTCCGGTGTTAATTCTGTAATCTCCTGATACTGGATCACCGGCTCCGCCATCGAGATTTGAAGGTCACTGTCTTCCTCTCTCTTCTTAACTGCCTCCAATTTTTGAGCAATGATGTTCATTTGGAGTTTTAGTGATTCCACTTTTTCCGCTGACTCTCGCTTCTTACAAAGAAATTCGTCCTTACTGATCATCCCTTGGACATACTCTTCATAGTGCTGCAACTTGACAGCTTCTAAATGATCCACCTGCCCGCTCAGGGTTTTATATTCCCGTTGAAGGAGTGTACTCTCAGACTTAGCGTTTTTGCTCTCTTTCCTGATTTTTTTAACCTTAACATCCAAAAGGGTACATTGTGTTGTAATAGCTCTTAAAACAATCTCTTTAAGCTTTTCCTCCGAAAAACGCACCTTCTTGCAATCTGAGTCTGGCCGATAACGGTGTGAAGCACATAGCCAGTTCTTGTTTTGGGGTTTTCCTTTGGTCAGGTGGTTTCCACAGCATCCGCAAATTAAAAGTGATGTAAACGGATTTGGCGGAGCTGACGGCTTGGACTTCTTATTCGACTTAACGACTCCTCGTGCCTGATAATACAGTTCACGGGATACTATTGCCTCATGCGTATCCGGTATTACCACCCACAGTTCTTCCGGTATCTGCTTAACCAAATTGCTGCCTACACGTAACACATGAGATTTGAACGGAACCGTATCCCCAGTATAAATCCGATTCAATAAGATATTTCGCACCGATTCATACGACCAATAAGCACTCGTCTTATATTTGCCGCGTATAGAAGCCAGATAGACGGATGGTGTCGTTACTTGAGCTTCATTCAGCTGTCTTGCAATCCGAGTAATGGTGATTCCTGCAGCCGCCCATTCAAAAATCTGTCTCACCACTTTAGCTGCCGGAGAGTCAATCACAATAGTATTTTTCTTTTCTCCCTTCTTATATCCATAGGGTGCAGTACCATAGACATATTCACCTTTCATCTTTTTCAGATCCACAGCACTCTTGATTTTTTTGGAAATATCTTTGCTATACATCTGATTCAGCAGATTCTTTACTGCCAATTCAAGTCCGCCAGTGGTTTCGCCAATGGCCTGACTATCAAACTGATCATTTATAGAAATAAAGCGAACCTGATATGCCGGAAAAACAAATTCCAGATAATGACCGGCCTCCAGGTAATTACGCGCGAATCTTGACAGATCACGTACTATGATTGTTCTGACCTGGCCTTTTTCGACCATTTTTAGCAATCGCTGCATTCCTGGTCGGTTCATATCCGTTCCCGAATATCCATCATCAACAATCTCTTGAAAGTCATCTGCCGGGAACCCCTTTTCTCTCAGGAAATCTTTGATGCACTTCCTCTGCGATGCAATACTGCAGCTTTCTTCTGCCGTCCCGGTTTCCTTATCGCCATCTTCCTTTGACAGTCTGAGATAGTAAAAATTCCCTTCATTATATAACATGTTTCATCACCTCGATTTCTTGCAAATATTGATATAATGGCTGATATGGATCTGCGTAATTTAAAGTAACCTTAATCTGCCGTGTCTTCGTGACCCGAATCTCCTGTACCAAAAGATCCATAACCTCCCGATTTAATTCCGGCAGATCCTGATATTTTCTTATGGCATCCAACCACTTCTGGGTACTGCCTATGGCTGCAGTCAATGCCTGCATATCTGCAGATGCTCTTGTCTCCTCATCCAACAAACGCTCATACTCACTGTCATATTTTGCTTTGATATACTGAAATTCATCCTTGTCTATGATCCCCTGAGTGAGATCTTCCAGCAGACGCTGCATCTTCGCTTCCATATTTTTTCTTTTTGCAGATACACTGGCATATCTATTGGACGCCTCCTGCTGATGACCACGAACTATTGGCATTTTCTGTATTTCTTCCATCAGCCGTTCCACATCGACAGACAATTTTACCTGCTGATTCAAAAGATTCGTGACAACCTGTATCAGCTTCTCTTGACGAGTATAATGGCTGCTGCACTGTGTATGACCAGAATCCCTATATCGGTTACAGTCAAAGAAAAGGCGGCTGGATGTTGCAGCCTCTGGCCGCGCACACCCTTTGAACGCTCCCATCGCACTGCCGCATTCATCGCAAAACACTTTACCTTGAAACAATCCTCTGTGGTCCTCAAACACAGTATTTCTTTGCATAAATTGGCTTCTTTCCCGCAATTCTGCATCATTTATCTGCTGTACCAGGTCAAAAAGTTCCTTGGAAATAATAGCCGGGTGTGTTCCTTCAATTACCTGCCATTCTTCTTTCGGGCGGCGTCCTTTTTTCTGACCGACTTTCGTGCGCTTTACTGTTCCGTGAATACGCCAACCTATATATACTGGATTTTGAAGTATTTTTCTCACCGTGCCGCGTATCCAAAGTGCATTTTCAAATTTTTTTGCCTTCGTCAATCCTCTCAGATACCGAATACGACCAGGCGAAGGAATACCATCCCGATTTAACTCACGAGCAATTCCATTCAGGCTCTGTCCGGCGGCACGTCGCTCATAAATCCGCCTTATCACGCTGGCTGTTTCAGAATCAATGTCATAGGTAAGCGCATCCGGATTTCGGATGTAGCCATATGGGACACTGGACGCAGAAGGAAGATACTCTCCATTTTTCATTTTGGTTGAGATACTGGATCGAATCTTTCTGGAGATGTCCTTCACATAATAGTCGTTCATAACCATTTTCAGCGGCATCGTTAATGCGGAACTATCTGCATTCGTATCTTCACTGTCATAGTTGTCATTAATGCAGATAAGCCGAATCCCCATCTCCGGGAATGTGCGTTCTACTAATTCTGAAGTCAGCACAAAATGCCTTCCGACACGCGAAATGTCTTTGGCTATAACGCAGTTGATACGGCCCTTTTTCAAATCATCCATCATGCGCCGAAAGCCTGGACGGTTATAATTCATGCCTGTATATCCATTGTCAAAATACTGCTCAACCAGTTTGATCTCCGGATGCTCATCCAGATAGTGGATACAGATCTTTTGCTGATTTCCAATGGAGTTCAACTCTATATTGTCTCCATCCTCCACAGAAAGCCGTCCATACTGGCCTGCAAGGACAAGTCTATTCTCTTCATTTTTCTGTTCTGTCTGGACATGAATCCTGCTTTTCCGCGCCATTTATACCACCTCCCGGTTCAGCAGCTCCTGATACCGTGCAATTTCATCCCGATAGTTAAAATCAATTTTGATTCTGCCATCTTCATAAACATAAATGCGGTCAATCATTGTCACAACAGCTTCCCGTGACAGTTCCTTTATATCCTGATACTTTACAAATTGCATAACCCAGCTTCGGTCGATATCCGGACTGGATAAGACACTTTCCCTCTGAGAGGTCAGTTTGCGAATACTCTCTTCTGTCTCCTGAATCTGGACTGTGTATTTTTGGCGCATTTTATTGTATTCATTACGATCAATCAAATCTTCCACCAGCGCCTCATAGAGCTTAGTACGATATTCCTGAAGGCGATCCAAGTCCGCATTCTTCTGTGCAATCTTAATATCCAGTCCTTTTACCCGTAGATTTCCAGCCGTCTGCGTATCAATTTCCTGTACCAACTGGTCCATCTCCACAATCATTTGAATCTGGTTGACGATCGTCCGAAGGACAATACCCTCCAACTTGCTTTGCTCAATACTGTGGCCGCTGCACCCCTTTCCATTCTTGTAAGTGGAGCAAACATAATAATGATACTTCCGCTCACCTCTTTTGACGCTTCGAAGCTGCATAGCACGTTTACAGTCCGGGCAAAACAGTGTCCCGGCCAAAGGGAGAACGGTATCCCGGTACGGTGATCTGCGTGTATCACGTTCCATTAGTTTCTGTACAACAGAAAAGATTAACGGATCTATGATGGCGGGATGGTTATGCTCAACCACAACCCATTCACTTTTATCACGCACCCGCATTTTCTTAATCTTATAATTGGGTGTGCCGCGCTTGCCCTGAATCAACGTTCCGATGTAAATCGGATTTTTCAGGATTCTGCTTACTGCGACAGCAGTCCACTTAGCCTGCGAAGTACTCTGAAAACCACATTGATACTTCAGGCCGATGCTTTTCTTGTATTCGGCCGGCGTTGAGATTTGCTCCTTGTTCAAAAAGTCCGCAATCTGTTCCTGACTATAGCCTCTTATCTTCATTGAAAAAATACTGCGTACGATTTCTGCGGCATACTCATCAATTACGATTTTGTGCTTATCTTCTGGTGATTTACAATATCCATAGCACACAAACGCTCCTAAAAACTCTCCCCTGCTTCGCTGTATCCGGAACTGATTTCTCAGCTTTTTGGACAACTCACGACAATAGGATTCGTTCATTATGTTTTTTATAGGAATGATAATGTCGTCCCCGGCGGAGTTCCTCTCACTGTCCACATCATCATTGATTGCGATGAAACGAACCCCTAACGAAGGAAAGATCATTTCCAGATACTTTCCTGTTTCAATATATTCTCTCCCCAAGCGTGACAGATCTTTGACGACGACACAGTTCACACGGCCTGCTTTAACCGCTTCAAGGACAGCACGAAAGCCGGGGCGATCAAAGTTCGTCCCGGTATAACCGTCATCATATGCTTCATCAACTAATTTGATATTGGGGTGATTATCAACGTAAGCGCGGATAAGCTTACGCTGGTTAGATATGCTGTCACTGACCTGTCCCGCTCCATCATCTTTGGACAGGCGGTAATAGGCTATAGCCTCATATATATCTATGTCTGGATTAGACTTACAAATTGTATTTGCAACCATAACAAACCTCCTAATCTACAAAGAACATCAGGAAATTTGTTTCTGGTGTTTGAATCCATGCAGCTGACCAAGCTGCTCTCATTAACCACAATTATTATGGCCGATTTAAAATCACATGTCAATAAAACTTATTGGATTACCGCAAATTTCCAGCATCCTGATCCATGCCACTAATATATGAAACCAAGCGATCCTGCAGGCTTACCTGCGTATCCGCATACCCGATTTCCACCACTACCCCATTATCCAAATAGCAATAGGGGCTGCCAATCTGTGAGATAAAGTCCTTAATTCTCTCACGGCATGGCTTTCGGGTGTCAATTACAACATCATGGATGTCCTTCAGCTGAGAACGATCCACAGCCAGTGCCATTTCTCTTTCCATAAAGATACTCCTTTCATTCATCACTAATTCTTGCCAATTTCAATGTTGTTTATTCATAATAAATAGCTTCACCCTCTGCCTGCAGCGAACAGGTCCATAGAAATCTCATCTCCCCGCCTTCACCTTGGCCGGGCCGCGTTTTACGGAAGTATCATTATACCCTGATCGGATCATTGCGCTATACGGGTGCCACCCATATATCAGTACTCATGGTTTTGCCTGCCAAACAAACGGATAGTCGCTCCCCATCATCAGGAATGTAGAGAAATGAAGCCCGATATGAACTTGTCAAGGTGCCGGCACAGGGATGCCTTCACTTAACAAGAACAAAATCCTCCGTGAAAATTTAATGTGTCGTTTGAAAAAATTCTTATTGCAGAAAAGCTGCCCCGGTTTCCCAGGGCAGCTTTTCATCAACTCATATGATAAATTTACCAATGTTTTGTACTATATGTATCATAATATACTGACGGCAATCCTCATCAAGCCTGCCATCAAAGGTACTGGCATGATTGATCAGCGGCATATACAGCTCCAGAATCTGCTCCAAAGCCGTATGATCGCCTCCAATCGCTGCATTTAAAATCTTCCGAAATTCTTCTGGTTTCATTTCTCGTCACCTTCTTTCTGCAGAAGCTGACGCAGTTTCTTTAAAGCCAATGATTTTTGATTATACACATACTGCACCGAGCAATGCAGCCTGTCCGCAATATCAGAGGGCTTCATTTCCTGAACAAACAGAAGCGTCAGGATTTCCCGACGCATCAGAGAAAGATGGGCAAACGCCTTTGCCAGTTTTTCTTCCTCAAATTCAAAAGCCTCCTGACTGCTGGAAAAATACTTTTCCTCTTTGGCGGCCAAATGTTCCGGTACCGTCTCCAGTGGTATCGTTGGGATACCACGGTCGCGCATATGCACATAGTTAATTCGTGCATGTTTTACCAGTACCTCCATGAACCGGGTGAATCTGCCTCGCAGTTCGTCCCTTTCAGGATAAAATTTTTTCTTCATCTCATGCCTCCTGGCCATGCCATCCCAGCCGCCTGGGTGGCATGCCAAGATGGCATGCGTTCTCTTTGTGTGGTTTATAGGGATCATTCGACGCACATGTTAGATGCTCATGGGAATCACCCCCTTTCCACAGGCAAAGAAAAAGACCGCACTGTACATAATCTGCACAATACGGCCCGATGAAAGAAACCTGATAATTTATATATGAACTTGCAGCTACTTGATGGTAAGCAGTTGCAGGGTCATCGAAATTTTCAATTTTTTTGAAACAAATGCCTCAATGATAGTATTTTCCGGGAAAGTCCAAATCCAATGTCTCCCCGTTATTTCGGCAATCACTGTATCCCTCCTTTAAAATAGGAAAAGCCTGCATCTACACCATGCAGGCTCAGTTATAGAAAACAAGCGCGTCTCTCATTGCTTCTGCGCTTTTTCAATTATCTCCAACAGATCCTGCATCATTTCACAGGACAAAATCTTTGTCGATCTGGGAAATTCCCGAATCCGTCTTTCCATGTCTCTTAAATACACCAGTTCCGGGTAATCCAAAGAGTCCAGCAGCAACTGATCAACTGTAACGCCAAGCACATTGGCAATGTTGACCACCATCTCCAGACTGGCTGTACCGGTACCACGCTCCAGCTGTCCGATATGGCTGTTGCTACATCCCGCCTTTTCACCCAGGGCTTCCTGACTCAAATCCTTCTGGACTCGAAATTTTTTGATATTTTTTCCAAGTAATTGGTAATTCATTTTCACCGTCCCCTTATGGTATCATTGTATAAAATAAGCAGTCTCAAAACCAGAAACCAGCACTTCAATATACGTACCATTAGTTTTATTTTGCTAGTTTATGATTCTATTTATTCTCTGCTACTTCATTTTTTGAACCATTATAGGGATTTACGCACACAGCTGTTTGCTACTGAAACATATCCAAATTTGCCAGCATTTGTGCAATATCTTCCTTAAGGGATTCTGGCATCTCCTCTTTGGATCGTTCCCCTTCTAAAGATGGGATTAAACTGGATTCCTCCACTGTCTGCACATTCAACGGCGGCTCTGTGGTATGCTGCAGCTGTTCCTGAATCAATGTCCGAATCAATCGCTCCAGTTTGTCCCGGCTTATCCCATTTTCCTGCTCTATGCGTATACGAAGGCCCTGCGTTTCAAATTCCGGATGGTTATCCAAATATTCATTGAGCGCTGCTACAATGACAGCGCTCTTTTTATTTCCCAGCTTTTCCAGCAACTCACCTGCCCGAATCCGTTTTTCTGAATCGTCCGGAAACTGGAGGGAGTACCGGTAAAGGCCATCTTTTTTCATAGGCAGCCCTCCATCAGCTTCGGCTGTTTAATGCAGCTTCTGCCAACATAGCATAGCCAATGGCATTGGCCTTTGGATCTTCCACAAAACTCGCCTGCGCCACCATAGGGGAGGATTCCATTAAAGGCCGGAATAAGATGCTGCCTCCACCTATAAAAATCGCCGGATTAGAACGCAGATCGACCTGCAGTTCTCTCAGCTGGTCTAAAATCCCCTTCGCATGACTTGCCGCAGCTTCACGGATGGACTGCTTTACATCCTCTGGTAAGATGGTCTCTCCGCCCAAAAGGACTGCACTAATGTGTTCATCCTCAATCTTCATATCATACTTCGCGCTGATTTTTCCAATAATTCCATTATTCATGGTAATCACACCACTTTCCAGACTCCGGCAAAACTGAAGATCGGGTTTGCCGCTCCTCAACAGTAATACATCTGTCGTAAAACCGCCAATATCAACAATAAAAGTCCGCAATGTTTTTAAGAGCAGTGTACTTTGCGGGATCACAGCCGCATAAGCCTGTGGGTATACCATCACATGGCGGATCATAATACTCATCGGCCTTCCCTTATAAACATAGTTGACCATCCCACTGCGTTTAAAATACTGGGCAAACTTCTCCCGGAGCATCCCATAATGCTCTGGCGGCAGTCCTACAGCCAGATCTACCTGTTCAAAAGCGGCCTGGCAATTTGAACGTTCAAACTCTTTTGCGATGGCAAACAATGTCAGTATAAAATAGCGCTCATCTTTGGTCTTATCCCGCATATAGGGGAGCCGCAGTCCCGAGAGTGTCCAGTAACTTCCTCCATATTCCAGGACCTCCTCTGCCATCGGCGGCTTCACCTTATGTTCGGTCAAGCCGGAGACAAAGGAAAAGTGCGGTGTTTTAATTGCATAGTTGCCATGATCGATTGCAATCAGCATAATATCTACCTCCTGTTTATCATTCTGTCTACATTACACGCATATACAAACGCATTTACAACCAAAATGCGTTTTCTTCCGGAAAAAAGAAAAGGCGGATTTCCCCCGCCCTTTCCTGTCACTGTGATGACCTGCCCTGCATACAGTATTCCCAGACATAATCATCCAATCCTTTATAATGAGGGTCCCAAAGGTAAGTGCCATACTGAAACCCTGTTTCCGCCAAAAGTTGGGTAAGATTAGTATATCCGTTTTGCACATGTGGATTCGTCAAAAAATCCATATCAAATGCAGTCATAATTTTTTTCGTTCCAACACCTTTCAAAACCTGAAGTACAGGCTCCAGTTTGGAGAGAGAATTGACACCTGCTACAGCCACAACCGTTTGTCCGGTCAGTGTATGGACCACATCTGCTTTTAATGGTCCCTCCGTCAATAGAACTGTTGAACGCGGCTGCCCTGTAATATGTACCCATGTTTCTGCACCGCAACCATCCGTTTTCCCCACACTGGATACCCAGCGGAATTTTCGCCTTGTGACATTATCCCTGCGGATCTGAAGTCCCTGTATACGTCCTTTCATATCTCTTACGGGAATCAGTATCCCCCGGCCTTCACTGACAAAGCTCCATTTGCCATCCTTACGGTAAAATCCGGGAACCCCTGACAGATAGTATCCGGCTTCCTGCAAGTGCTTCGCAATCGCCGTCATACCGATTACCGGTGTTGTCTTGTAACCCAGCTCCTGAATCATCTCCAGCGACAAGCCGCGTGACAACAGATTTTCCTGATGATCGGAGGCCAGCGAGAGCTGTCCAAGGAGTGCCTCATAAGTCGCATGGCGAGCATCAATATCTGTCAGCGGACATTCCGGTGTCGCCGGTGGCTCAGTTTTTTTCTTAGGTCTGGGCATTTCCCCGCGAACATCCAGACGGGCTATCAAAGCCTCCCGGACCGACTCGCGGGGGATCCCTGTATAATAGGCATATAAGTCGAACACACCTCCGTTGAATCCACATCGCGGGCATCGGAACACATCCTTTTTCAGATTAATATTCAAGTGCTTTTTCCGGGGCTTGTAGTCGCAACAAGGACACGGGATATTATAGTCACTCCGGCCGGGTGGAGGCTCTGGGATACCAATCAAAGGGATAATGTCTTCCATATGAAAGAACTCCATACAGCCCTCCTTTCTTTAGACGGCAAAGCCGCCCAACTTATATTTTCTCATGCAGAGGCCTGTGAAAGAGAATCCTCACAAATTAATCTGGCCGCAGCAGCAATTTCCGGATCGCCTTTAAATTTTGTAGCAATCCAATTTATAGCATTGGGGTCCATGGAAAGAACCTCGCCCAGAGTTTTACCCTTATATTTCTGAATAGGGCAAAATGTATTCATTGCCTGCTCCAGCCTTTTTTCCGGTGTCAGTTCTTCCGGGGCGGCCGTTTTCGGCTCTGGAGGGGATGCGGAAGATACCGTTTCCGCTCCATTTGCCGGTGTATTTACCTTCTCCCCGGACTCTTGTTCCGAAGCAGGCAAAAATTCATCCACCGCCTGTTCTGCATATTCTTCTCCGGCCATATTGAACTGTAGCCCGAAGCCTGCATTACGCAGCGCAATACCAACAGCAGCTGTCTGCGCCCACTCTCTTGGGGATACCGATGGTTTTGCAGGGTCCATGCCACGGGAGGCAGTGGCCTCCGCCAGATAACAATCCGGCCCATCTTTATAGCTGGGATACACACGGGCAGTGGCCACGAAACAATCCCTTCCCGGAGAGACCTGTACGGCAATCCGGCCTTCTGGATATTTCATCCGGAACCATGCCATTTGAATCATCACAGGGAGTCTCTTGCGAGACTCCCCGGTATTCAAATCCGTATACTCCACAGCGAAAGGGGTTGGGTCAAAGCCTTCCACCTGATTGATTGTTGCGATTTTCGCCAGCATAGCGTTTTTATCATTCGAGTTATTTTGCCTCATGTCCATGCTCCTTCCTTTCTTTCAGATCCACATAAGTATTCCTCAGCTGAAGCCAGCCAATCAGTACCATATTGATCACTGCCTGAATATCGTGCCGATAGGACTCTGCATTGACGGGCCGAAAACTGGAAAACTGCCTGTGGCAATCCGCCAGAATTTTCTCCAGCGAGTCAGATGCCGTTTTCCGAATTGCTTTTAACTGCTCATCTGCCGGCATACCAATACGTCTTTCCCTGCTCAGGCACTGCAGATACGCATCCACCATCTGGTAATGGGTCACCAGCGGCTTCATCTCTGTCGTTACCGGAGCGGTCTTGCTAAACATTTTGCAGGCTTCCAACACCTCGATCCGGTATAAGACTTCCTGATACCCCAGCATCTCCGATGTTGTCAGCTGGGCCGATCCGATTTTTTGCTCCGCTACAGTTTTTAACTGTGTATATTCTTCCAGCCATGTTGCCATGTTAAAGCTCCTTTCTTCTCATGGAATTTTGTCACTTACCACGAATATTCTGCAATTTTATCCCGGTTCATCCGGCAAATATCGATCATTACAAAACCGCTTGCTACCCGCCGGTGCGGTGGATCAATTACACCAAGGCCCACCAGCACTTCCAGGATTCCTTCATTCTCCGAATAATTTTTTATGGCCACCTCATTTTCATTAAGGCCGCCAGTCTGTACAGTTGCCGTTGCCCACGGCTCCCATCCATTTTCTTCATCCCAAGCATAGACCTGAATATGATGCAGCCTGGGTATAATCTCCAAACAGCATCTAACCTCAGAGCCATAAGAGGTTCTTAACTGAAATTCTTTCATCGTCATATCCTCACTTTCTCTAACTGGCGAATCCGCTCCGCCAGCATCGTGCCTCTTTTTTCCGTATCGGTGCGTTTGATCGCCATACAAAGAGCCCGCCGCTCTCCCACCAAAATCACTCGGAGTTTTGCTCTGGTGATAGCCGTATAGATCAGCGGCCGCACCAGCATGACGGCATGGGCGCATTGCAGGTTAATAATGACAGACTGATATTGATTCCCCTGAGACTTATGGATCGTAGACGCATAGGCCAGATCGAGCATCTCAAGATCACTGCTCTCATAGCCCTTCAGCCTGCCGTCTCCAAAGTCCACGGTTATCTGAAATTCGCCATTGTCCAGACGGATATCGGATACATATCCAATATCCCCATTGTTGACATCCTCAAAATTCTTTGTCTGCATGGTCTTATCACCTTTACGGAATCTTCGTTTTCCCTGTGTAACTTCCGATTTAAAATCTGCCGGAGGGTTGACCTTATCACGCAGCCGGTGATTTAAGGCATCAACCCCAGTTTCCGTCTTTTTACGAAACGGCGTGAGCAGCGCCACATTATCTACACCAAAGCTGGCGATTTCCTGCAGATAGAGCTGTTCGATGATCTTGGCGGATTCTGATAAATCCGAAGACTCAAAAAGCTGAAAATCATCTCCATACTCCAGACTCAGGTTCCCGTTTCGGATTAATTTTGCATTGGTCGCGATCCGGCTGCCATAGCCTTGCCGGTAAACTCTGGTCAAGCGAACGACCGGAATCTTCCCGCAGGCAATCAGTTCACTTAAGACAGCACCCGGTCCAACCGAAGGCAGCTGATCTGCATCGCCAACGATCACCAGCTGAGAATGATCTGGCAGTGAAGAAAACAAATGTCTGGCCAGATAAATATCCATCATCGATGCTTCGTCCACTAAAACCAGATCCGCATCCAGAATCTCCGGGTCATTGTAATTTCCATCATCCCCAGCCATTAGTCCAAGGGCTTTATGGATTGTTGTCGCCGGTACCCCGGTTGCCTCCTCCATGCGTCTCGCAGCTCGTCCGGTCGGCGCACAGCAGACAACCTGCCCACTTGGGTGTTTTTCATAATACAGCCGCAGCAACGCCTTCTGGGTCATGGTTTTTCCGGTACCGGGACCACCAGTAATGACAGTGATCGAGGAAGTCAATGCCGTCAAAACTGCCTCCCGCTGTTCTTCATTTAAAGACAGGTTCAGCCGGCCTTCCAACGCCGTCAAATCCATAGATAAACCGCCTTTTTTCAGGTAAACCTTTGACTGAAGCATACGCACGACCTGTTTTGCGAGTTCTTCCTCCGCTCGTGCGGTTGCTTCCCGGTACACTTTGTCCCCATAAGAAATTAACTGTCCGCTCTGCAGCAAACGTGCCGCACGGGCTGCCGCCATATCCTCCGTTAAAGCCTCTGTCCGCAGAAGTTTCAGGCATTGACGGAGAAAATCGTGTTTCTCCATGCACAGATGCCCTTTCGTTTCCGCGTCAGTCAACGTATAAAGCAGTGCTGCATCCACCCGTTCCGGTGAAAGGGGATCAACGCCCATGCTGGCGGCAATCTTATCCGCCGTCAAAAAGCCGATGCCGGCAAGCTCACATAATCTGTATGGATGGTTTCGTACAATGTCCATAGCCTCACTTCCATACTCGCGGTACAGCTTAACTGCCCGGTTCGGTGTGATCCCATGAGGCGCCAGAAATGCCACAATGTCGCGGGCGCCACGGGAAGCCAGATAGGACTCACAGATCTTCTCCAGCTTGTTTTTACTGATACCGGGTACTTCTAGTAATTTTTCCGGATTTGCGTCAAGCATGTTCAAAGTATCGGCTCCAAACATGTCATAAATCTTTTCGGCCGTTTTGGGGCCAATCCCTTTAATCTGGCCGGAAGCCAAGTAAGCAATAATTCCCTCTTTGGTTGGAGTGATCACTTCACGAAAAGTATCCATTTCAAACTGGATACCGTATTTTGCTGACCGGCCCCAATGGCCTTGCAGGTCATACCGCAATTTTTCTGTCGTAGGCAGGCAGTAGCCGACCACCTTGATTTCCGACAAAGTCCTGCCTGCAGAATCCAAGACATCCTCACACGGCCTGTACAGCGCGATCATATAGCTGTTATCCCCCGCAGACTTGCTGCGGGGATAAATCAGACGTTTAAACTGACAAATCAAAGCAGTTCCTCCTTTCCTTATGTGCTAAATACCAGCACCTTACGTTTCTGTGGGACATAAATCGTCTCCTCCTGAATCTCATAACACCGGCACAGATTAACCGCGGCCGCAACCATCCGATCTGCCAGCTGGTCCAGTTCCTGCACCAGACGCACCCGTTCTTTCAGTTCCTCTATGCTCCAGTCTTCAAAGCAGACATCTTCGTCCGTTCCCCGACCCGGGAAGGTGACGACCAGACGATCCGGTGCCGAAAAATTCACCCGGTTCGGTTGCCGGCAAACACCGCAGATACAGTCATCTGCGGTTGCTCTCCGGTAACTTTTCTGCCCGCAGCAGGTGCAATAGGACTGATAACCACTTTCTCGCATCTCTCCCTGATATAGGACCAGATAGCCCCCAGAGCGTCCATTCATACACGCCTGCCAAAGAAACCGATGCTGCTTTCCAAATTCATATAAAAGTTCTTTCTGAACTGAAAAAAACTCCTGGAGTTCCAGCATGTCATACAGCCGATCTGTAAGATCTGCATCCAGCCCAAGGCTATGGATTTTCAGATCACAGGCGTATGATGTAGAATAATTCCAAGAGTTCATTGTAGGATAGCGGAAATGATTTTTTAAGAAACCGGTCATCTGCTTCCGGCTGCGGAGATCAACGTGGCAATAAAAGTTCTTCATGGCAGTCACCGCCTTCCCGGTTCCCAGCCAAAATCTGGGGCCATAAACAGCCTAATAATGGATGTGCATTGTTCCATTCAAGGGAGTCATAGCCTTCACTTCTTTTTTCCACAATATCCTTGATCTTCTCATAAAGCGCAGGATGAAATACTTCGATCTGCTTATGGTGATCCACAGCATAATTAATTTCTGCCGCCATTCCATGGCTTAGACGCTCACCGCAAACCAGGACCTTGTCACTGTATTCCAGCAAGTCCAAATCAAAGGAAAACGCTAATTCCCGTTCCAGCAAATTATAATCATTTACCAAAAGCGGCAGGTACGCATGTGGCGCCCGCGCCAGATACCCAAGGTAATGCTGCACATAATACATATAGAAACGCGCCGCATACATGTTATTTAAAAAATGCTCATACCCTTCGGCATGAAGCGGGGAACAAATGTAGGCAGACTGGCGTCCAGACGCCGCCTTATAAAACTGAAGCAACAATTCCTGCTCCCAGTTCTCTGTTAAACTCACTTTCTTCATAATATTATAGTCCTTTCTCCATCAGGCCGGTTCAATGCGAACCTTCACTTTCCGGCTCTCACTGGTTTTCAGTACATCGGCATAAGCCGCCGGGTACTTCTCTTTGAGAGCCTTGGAATCCGGCCGTCTCGTTGTTCTGGTTACAAAGTCAATCAGCAGCTTATCCTTGGTCGTATTCAATACCCCATGCTCGTGCTGCTTCATTATTTCTGCAATTCGCACACTATGTGCTTCAATCTCCTTTTCATATTTTTTGATTTCCGCATTGCAGTCCGCAACTTTCCCTTGAAGAATTGCGATTTGCCGCAGCGGATGCTCGTATTTTGCCGGGAACTCAATCGTTGGCAGCCCCGCTTTACTTGCGCCATAAATCCTTGCCAGTGATTCTAAAGCCAACTTTGGTTTCACATCATCCATCTTTGGCGGCTTATCATGTTCCAGACTCCAGATCCATTCGTCCAGGCGTTCAAAAATCATATCTTCTTTGACCGTATCTCGGACAATTTCTGGTGTTGCTAAATCATGTTCCGGATTGTTTCCCCAAATACAGGAAAATGCACCATATTCCGTCGCCTCGAAAGACATATAAAAACGCAGCTGTAACTCATAGTAAATGGGAATCATACCATCGGCCCAATCATCGGCTTTATGATAGGTTGTACTTTTACACTCCAAAATCCCCGGTTCACCATCCAATTTTCGAGTATAGCGCCGATCCATGTTTGCCAGCGCATATGGGTGGTCAGCATGTTGATACAAATTGGTATCATCATAGACCATATTGCCTGACCGTTTTTCATACCAATATGCTGCAATAGGCTCCAGAAGATGCCCCATCTCCAACTGATCCGTATTCGCCTTTGCAGGTGTTTTCATCCGTCCCTTTTTGATCATCCAAAGCTCCAATGGCGTCATCCATGGAGAAAGGCCGAAAATTGTTGCCACATCACTGCCTCCAACCGTATACGGAATATTACCTTTGGGACCATGAGCGCGGCACTCCAGCCACCGCTCATTACTCATGCCGGCACAGTCACATAAAATAATGGGTTTTGTCATCAGTAATTCACCGCCTTCGCCAAATCGTAGTCGCTCCACCGTAAGGTCAGCGCCCGTGCCATATTTTCCTCCAGAGCAAGCAGTTTGCTTTCCGGAGCGTGTTCAGTTCTCAGGATATAAGAAATCTCCTGCATAGCCATGAAAACATCATGGGCTGTTGCCGGTCCTCCGCCATATGTCAGCTCATACATCTGAATTGCTTCCACTGCCGCTTTTTTCGGCATAGAAAGTTTCTTGCAGATACGTGTCATTGCATTGACCGGATACTCCAGTTGAATATCCAGCAGCTTCTGCAGCTTCCCCACAGAATCCTGAAACTGAGCAAACAGCTGGCTTAGCGCATCATTGAAATCGTTTACCGTACTCTGATGCCGATGATCTACTGCTATACAACTTCCGATATGGATCGAATAAGGCGTCCCCATCAGCAGGGCAGACACCTTTGCCGAAGCCACTCCGGTATCCGAAGTGATAAAACGGATTCCCGGAATCAGTTTGGAAGTCAACGCCCTTTTTCCATGCGCCTTCAGCGTTTTTTCATAAGCGCCGAGCAATTCTTCCCTCTGATCCGGCATCGTCCATGAGGCGCTGGTCACCGCATGGTCGCAGTATCCGGATAAAAACTCATTTCCCGGAAAACGGTCATCCAGTTTTTCACAAATCGTCTCTAACAGTTCATCAATGGGCAGGACCGAATAATCGGTAGGATCTCCAGAATGAGTTGCTGAAATTTTTTCATTGCGGATCAGAACAAGTGCCTCTGAACCATAGATTTCCAGACAGTCATTCAAGGTCCTCGCCAGTTTCGCACGGCTCAGTTTCGGCAAAACCGTACCGCCAATCTTTGCCCGGTCCAGCAGCGTCTTGTAAGCTGTCATACGGATAGGGTACATCTCACCCTCCACCTGCATGGCCAGCCCAAGATTTCTTGTTGTGTCCTCCACAGCCTCCATGCTAACACCGGAAGCAAACGCCGACAGATCACCGTAAAGGGGGGAGGCTGTGTCCAGCGGTTCAATATGCAGGTCATGGACCTTGCACTTATACCACCGCGTATGGTCGGTCAGTTCTTCATGGTAGTGCTGCATGTCCTCAAAGGACATAAATGTGGTTGAATAGTTGTCTTCGCATGTTTTTTGCATAATAACTGCTCCTTTCGTTTTTTTTTGCGGTTTTCCGCAGATATAACAAAAGCCAGCACACCCCAAAGGACGGCTGGCTTATGCTCAAAATAAATGAGCCGGAAACAAAAAAAGTGCCACCTGCAACACATGCAAATGACACTTTCGTAACTCGGTTCAACTATGTTCTGCCTCTGGCAAAACTCTGATACTGATATGGATATTATAGCAGAGTTCCGTCAGGCAGTCAATGAAAACGAAAGGTTCTAAAACACCGAAAAAAGATATGCCCTACTGTCTCAGCATGGCATCAATCTCATCCAAACCAATCATATATGCTTGTTGATTCATATCTACTCCATCTCCTCAAGATAAATGTCACATGCACAGCCAATGAGCTGCTCATGGCAAGCCGGGCATCGCTCTGCATCGCACCCCCAATGATGGTAATGCCCGACTAAAGCGCCACAGTCATGGCAACGTTCTCCTTCTTCCATAAAAGGATCAAAATCTAAATCATCCCCGCATTTAATTCTCTCATATGCAATACCGTTAATAAAAACCTTAGAAACCGAGCATCCATCAGCCGTTGTCATTTCACGGCCACAAATTTCACATTTTGCCATCGAAATACCCTCTCATATTTGAAATTCAATCAATGTAATACCAACTTTTATTTCATTATACCTAAAATCCGTTCCCTGTACAGCAACTTTTCATATTCAGGGAAAATTATTTATCCGGCGCCCTCTGTAAACATTCTGCTGCAATGAATAAAGGCTGCCTGCAAACACAGACAGCCCCATACTTAGACTATGACGCCCGATTCAGCGCCCACATTCCTCTGGCGACATGGATAAAATGCTTCGGGCTGCACTGCAGTGTCTGTCGCACTTTCTCCCGCCACCACTGATTTTTCTGTGCTTTTTTATGCGGTTCAATCTGACTATATATATAGGAAAGAGAAACGGCTTCCTTGCATGGTTCCAGCACTGCCGCTACCACATCCCGCCATGTCGCTCCGGGCATATCTCGAATATCCACCATCTGTGTTCTGGCCATTAAGATCGGATACAATAACGGAGCATCCTTTCTTACAATGACCACATACTCATGCAGGATCGGTATAAAACGGCCTGAGTAAGAAACCTGATCAGAAAAGCAGTTATGCTGGGTCTTAATAATAATATTCTCCAGCGTTCCCGGCTTCACCAATTCCAGCGGCATACTGTATAGCCGTCCCTTTTTCTTGATGTCGCCGACCAGTACAGCCATCCGTCCGCCCTTTTCCAGCGCGCAAAACTGTTTCATCATGGCATAGTTCATCATTTCCACAAACCGATGCCAGTCCGGTATCTGGGAAAGATCCCTCGTACACGGATCAAACCCATATTTTGCCTGTACCTCTTTGGCACTATACATCTCTCCCGCATACTGTATAATATTCCAGTATGGCGGATGCCAAAAAATGAACGGAGGCCGTTCCGGTATCTCACACTCCAGCAGGTCAAACCCGCTGTGAAGATCATAACAATGACTGGTAATCCCCATTTTTTTCGCCGCATCCGCTGTTGTCCCGCTGCCGCACATGTAATCACAGATCTCCGCCGGTTTAAAGAAGCCGATCAGATCCTCAATCAATTTCGGAGAGCAATTTCCCCGGTATTTATTATTGCCGCCATCCCCGCGCTCCGGATAGGATACCACGCTTGTCAGCGGCCTGAACGTATGATTCTGTTGGCAAAACACATTTCTCTCCTCCTTATCCGCCATTTTCCACGGAACAGTAGTCAATCAGTATCTCCTGATCCGTCAGAATAGAAACATATTTTCGGATAATTTTATCCAACATTTCTTGAGTGATTTTCTGATTCACTTCCTGCCTGTTCCATGGGTAAGTCGGTTCGTATACAAGATAGTCCATCCCCTCATAATCATCACAAGCTGTAAACTGAATGTGTTCTGCCTCCGCAATGACCTTCTTAAGTAGGGTTGCGAATCCCAGTAAAAACTCATTATCCACTTCACCATAATCTTCTACTGTTGGATCGGTTATATTTTCCTTCTTCAGCCACTGCTCCACTTGGCGTTCATACTCAGGGGCATGGTGAAGTAATTCCCGAACACGCTCAGGGGATTCAATTTCAAGATCTGAAACACATATCCCATAACCATAAATATGCCATGACTGATAACTCATTTCCCAGCCTCCCCTTTATTTTCCGGTAAAAGACTGATAAAATGCGCATCTTGCTCTAAATACTCATTCATCATTTCTTTTGCCAAATTTGAAATGGAAGTCCAGTATAACTCACTAAACAGCATGTCATTATCAATCAACTGGCTAATACGCTTTGGAATACGCGGATCAGAAATAAACTTTTTGAAAAGTTCCTCCGAGAGTGCTTCAGCGCCATCCCACTGATCAACAAAAGAAGCAAAATCTTTCAGCCGCGTATATGCGACGTAAGCTTCTCCGATTTTTTCTGTTATTTTATCTGTGATTTTAACGGTGTCTTTACAAATGAACATGGCATAATGGTTTTTATCAAACTCACCACTGATATAGCACTCATAAAAATCTTCATCAGAGATCACAACCAGATCCTTGTTGTCTTTCCATCTCTGAATACAACCTTCTTCCTGCATCTTTTTGAGATTCATGGCAAAATGCAGACGCGCACTCCAATAGTTCAGAAACAGACATCTTTCGTCACCGCTTTCTCCATCCATACTCCAATCTTCAAATACTCTGTAACCGATAAATGACGCTTTTGCTCCAATCTCTTCGTTCATGGGAACCAACATTTCCGGAGCCATGATAACTTCATCCAAAGACAGATCATCCACATGCTTCGGACACCCATATAATTCAGAAAATCTCTTTTCAAGCTGCTGTATTTCATAAGGTGAAGCCGGAACTTCAAAATCACAGTAAATATCTACTGCCTCGTTTTCTGTTTCCTTATCTTCCCCATCACGGATTGCGGTAATTATGCCAACAAGCCCTTCATAGTCCGATACAGCATTGGCAATCACCCTTCCTCCTACAGCATACCAAGTACCATTATAAAGCATACCGCTTCCCAATTTATCGTAAACCATATAGTCCTCCTATCTGTGACAATCAACTACAACAAGAACATCTTCGCCGGAAAGAGCGTCGAGAAATTCATTCACACGATCCTCCCATACCCTGGAAATTTTATTCGTAAAACGCAAGTGCATGTCATAATCATCCTGTGAATACCAATACCCATCTTTGCTCAACAGCTCATGGGCATATAGCGGATATTTACGCTCTCTGAGCTGATCCTCACGCTTCAAATAATGTTCCAGGCTCTCGTCCCGATAGTAGTTATAATCTGCACCATATAAAATTCCCTTTTCTGTCCGGAACCCATAAATGTCTTTGGGACACACGCCTGTTTTAAAAAACTGTTCCAGCTTTTTAAATCGATCAATCAACCTTTCATGTTCCCAAGCCCGCATGGCTTCCCATTCAATGTCCTTCATTCTGGCACCGCTGGCCCAGCGATACCCTGTCGGTGTTTCCGGAATCTGACCATCTCGTGTCCAACTAATCGCTCCAATGGTATATTCTTTGCAGGATTCCTTCACCAGCAGCATATAGGGCCAGCGTCCTCCAATGGAACACCAGTCCCACATACCATTCGGATTCACATAATAGCCATAGCCCTGCTCCTGTTCATTAAATTCCAACCCATACCAGTCCAAAGCAAAATCCTGTAAATCCGGATATATCTTCCGAAATGGATAACTGGGAAGGGCCTGAATCCTCTTCGCCCGCTTGGTTCTCCGCTGCTGATGCAATGGCCCGGCATTATTTTCATAAACCTTCCCATCACGAATCACAAAACGGTTATCATCCGGCTGCATGCAAAGCGGCACAATCCGGCCCTGGGGCAGCTTCAGACAATCAATAGATGTTTTGTATTTCTCCAGAATCTCCTCTGTCTGGTCCTGAAACTCCAGATACTTCGGATTCTGTGTATCCTCCCAGTAGGGCTGCATTTTGGAAATCACCGCCCGATTCACGGTGCGTGTGAACAACGCTCTCAGATTATTTTGCCTCTCCGTATACATTTCCACTGTAAGACGATGCTCCTTATCTTCCAACATCGCCTGTTCCAATTCCTCTAATATTTCCTCGATGTCGGCGTTGGCCATCTCATCTTTTATTTCTGGTATCTCTACCGCAATCAATGCTAAATAGTGCATATATCGTCCTTTCTGAAAAATGACGGTAAAGGGGCAGCACCAAAATCGTGCTGCCCACCGTCTGAATGATCAATTATCGTTTCTGTATGATTTTATGGCAGGCCGCCCAATGGACCATGTTATACCCGAATATGGCGTTTAACCGCTGAGGTCAGCTTTACTGGCAGCTTGCTCAGATCGGTGATGTCCATAAAGGAATCCCCATAAATCCGCTCAATGTTCTGCTTGTCTGAACCGATAGCGGCGGCAATAAACAGGATACCTTTTCTCCGATATTCCTGCTGAATCCCGCGCAGATCTTCCTCCGCTGCACTGCCATGATACCCATAATCTGCCGGCTGTCCATCTGAAACAAGGATCAACAGCTTGACCTCCTCCGGGCGCTTCGACAGCTGTTCCGCTACAAACCTCAGCGCTGCCCCGTCACGGTTATTTTCACGGGCTGAAATATCCATCATCCGGTACTTGTCATCTCGGTCAATCGATTCAAATTCCGCATAGGAGTAAAGCATAACCCCCGCATCGGATGTCGAATGTCCATATACCATGACCGGAATATCCAAAGACCTGCAAAAATCATATAAGATGATAGCAGAGGCTCTGGCATAGGTAGCCCGGTCATAGGAACACATGGACCCCGATTCATCTAACAGCAGTCCGACTGCGATTTCCGGGATTTCATTCGGCAATGCGTTTTTATAGAAAACCTTGCCATCGTTGCGACAAAGGGCATGGGCATCCAACCGACGGCCCATGATCAGCCCTGTCTGTTTTCCGCCGCGCCGCTGATCTTTGAGCTGCTGCATCAGGCTTTTCTGCAGTTGCCGGGAAATCGTAAGCAACGGACCGGATATGGCATCATACTGCTCAACCATTTCCTCCTTCACCTCGGATATCCGGTTAACTTGGATCGATACCCCGGCGTGTACATTGCCATAAGATATACCCTTTGCAACTTCATTGAGTTCCCGCAGCCGCTCATTTTCCAACTGTGTGCAGGCCGCTCGTTCTGCCATCTTATCCAGAAGCCGCTCAATATTGGATGCGGCAGCATCGTAGCCTTCTGGCGTATAATCATCGTTTCGTTCGATACTTCCGCCTACTGGCTCAGATACCCGCTCGGTTTGATGGTAAGGAATACGGCCGGTTTCCTCAGAGGCAACCTCCTGTTGACTAGTGCCGGGTTCTTCTTCTGAATCCGTCTGGGAGGCGGCCCTATTTTCTGCTCCGTCTGTTCCAGACTTAGTCTCGCTCTCCTCGTCCGCAGATTTATTTTCTTTGGCTTTTGCCTTCGTCTGTGCCATTTTTTCTGCATTTGGCATCGGCGCAGAAGGTGCGTCTTCTGTTACCGGCGCGCAATCGCCACTGCCCACAGACGATGTGCCTGCCAATGTCTCCAGTGCTTCTGACAATCCTTCTGCGGCCGAAGCCGTACTGGTACCGGCAGCTTCCGCTTCTTCATGTCTTTTTTTATAAAGTTCTATGTAATCCTTGATATAGTCCCAGCAGCGGATCAGGATTTGATTTACCACCTTCCACCGGTCTTTACCCGAAGAATTTATCAGCGCCTGATCCATTTCCGGAAGCAGACCAAAGATGGTCTGGATACGCTCATCAGAAAGCGGCTCTTCTCCATACTTGATCTCCCCAAATTTCACGTAAGAAAGCATCATCTGTAAGAGACTATCGAAAATGTGCCGCTCTCCTTCTTCCTCCTGTTCGATCATCTGACTTACTGTAGGCATTTCTTCCCACTGCTGATTCCGCAGTGTTGTCAGGCAATACCCCAGTTTTCCCGGGAACTGAGCAAGCATCCGGCTTTCTACATAGCCATCTTCCAGTACATTGGATATGTGATGGGCAACCATCTGCAGCATCTCCAAATGGCTTCTGTCTTCCCGTACATAGTCCCAGAGTTCTTTTTCGCTGCGGACATCCTCAGACCGTTTCAGCCTTGGAGGCTCTGGATACCATTGATACGCTTCCAGATAATTGCTGTAGGTCTGGGCTGTAAGAAAATCTGTAAACAGACAATGCCCCAGCTCATGGGTGAACAGGCCGCAGATGATTTCATAGCGTTCCTCCCGTTTCCGGTGCCTGGTGATCCATTTATTACCAGCGTTGATCGTCACCACAAGGTTATCCGTCTGCGCCGTCGTCCGGACTTTGGGCTTCCAAAATAAATTGACATGGATGCGGCGGCTGTATTGATACCGCCGCGTCTGTGCCATTGCTATATCTTCAAAATGAATTGCAAGAATCCGGGACGTAAAAAACTGCCTGTCCGTGATCTTACTGCGCTTCTCGAAGATCAGCTGTTTTACTTTTTTATGATTCACTCTTGCCAAAGAGTAACCCTCCTTTCTCGTATTGTTATACCGCCCTGCGATAACGGCCGGGGGCAAAAACAGGTTCCAGAATCGTGGTGCGCAATGCTTCCCGATCCTCCTCATCCGCGGTTGCTTTGCTCAGGATGGTATACAGCGCTGATTCATAAGGATCTCCTGTAATTTGTGTACTGCTAATCCAGTCGATCAAGCTGCGCATACCGCAGGAACCATCTGTAATACTGTTTTTCCGGCAGTAATCTGCCATTTCATTGACAACCTGTACCATCTGAGATACCTGATACTCATCCTCACAGCCTGTCACAGACATAGCGCGCTGCACCATAATCTCCGGAGCCGGAAGTTCTACATCCTCCACCATACTCATACGGTCTACCACGGATTGGTTCATATTCCGGCAGCCTTCATAGCTGACATTGGTTGTCACAACAACTACCGCGTCCGGATGCCGTTTAATGATTTCTCCCGTAGGCAGTGTAATCGAGCCGGTCTGTTCCAAAAGAGAATTTAGGCCCACCAGAACACCCGGCTGCATAATCGTCGAGGGTTCCTGGATCTCGACAACATACCCATTACGGAGCGCCTTGATAAAATCCGTTTCCACATAGGTATAGGTCTGGCCCGTCGTATTTTCCTGCTCTGGCTTTGCACTGAGCGCTTTGACTTTTTCTGTCACCAGATCCAGAACGACACCAATACAGTCCTGTGTCGTAGCCGTAGGCTTTTCCACACCAGTCAGCGCCTGATAAACCCCCACCGGATCATAGTCCATATCATCCAGATCCGGGACATTCATCAATTTCGCCACATTGGCATAAGTCACACCGCCCATGGCCTTTAACTGCTCTCTCTCCTGATCCAGCTGTTTATTCCCGGTAGAACCTTCTTCTGTATTTGGGAATACCATGCCGATAAAATCATAAATCTCTGTACCAGTCGAACAGGTATACTTCACATACGGAAGTCCCAGACCGGCAGCAATCGCCTTGGCTCCCATGGTTTTACCGGTCCCGGCAGGCCCACGGAGAAGGAAATTGCGCATCTGCATAGGCAGACCTGTTGTTTTCTTGGCATGTATACAAATATCGACCACTTCCTTGGGGATGATATACCAGTCCTCTAACTTTGGCACCAGCATCTGTTCCGTCACAGATAGTGTTCTTCCCGGATTCAGCTGATATTTTCCAATAAAGTCTGAATGGCTGACGACTTCCGTAGCGCAATGGATCTGAGCAGGTCCTGTACTGGCAAAAATCGTGAACTCCCCGGCAGCTACCGTTGTCGGCGTAAAAGCGCCGGAATCCAGCTGCGTCTGGGAAATCCTCATAATATTCCCGGACCGGTCTATGTTTGTGTTGATAAAGGCCGGACAAGAATCATCCGTAATCCGGCGATACACATTGTCACACAACATTCCCATGGCATCTGTAGCACCGTCCATATCCGGATACCCGGATTCCATTTGCTCCCGATAGACCTTTAAGTTATCTGAAAATTCTTCATCAAGGATCAACTGAGGCATAATCGCAAAAAACAGTGCTGCTCCATCTAATTTAGATGTATGTACCGAATATAATTCCATCGTCTCCGTGTTTTTATCATAGACACTGGCAAGGGGCGTCCCCGTTCCGGTATCAAACACGACTAAATGATAAGCATCCGGCCCCATAGAGGATTTGTATTCCGCGACACACTTCTGTCCATCAATCCATCCGACAGCGCCTTCACCAGTACCATTTAAGCAGTTGCAGTACGCATGCACTGCTTTGATCACAGCACCGCAAAGAGTTGCTTCCGTTCCTTTTGAGTACTTTGAAGCCACTTTGACTTTTTTATTTTTCAAAGAATCAAAGGGCTTCGGCAAAGGCCTGGAGTAATTAAAAAGATTCGAGCTTCGTACACTCATAATTTCATTCCTTTCTGCAGCTTCACTGCGTGAGATTAATTTCAATACCGGCATCTGTAGGAACACAATCCTCTATGCCGTTATGACCAAGCTCATTGCAGATCGCCTGCCAGCTTTCTGATCCCGGCAGTTCCTCTGCGCTGATCAGGCATACTGTCAGTCCATGCGCAATACACTCATTGCATCGTTCATTGAGATCCACGGCATGTGCTTCCACCCATTCAAAAGCCAGAAGCTCATAATTCGGTAATGAAGGGCTTTCCTCTGCCTCAGATCCCACAGTTTTATCCAAAGCGGATTTCTGGCTATCCGGTTTTTCGGTCTCAGACACATCCGGACAATCTGGAGTATCCTCCTCATCTCGCTCTGGGATTTCTAAAACAGGCTTTTCTTCAATGGCCGCCTGCAGATAACGCAGTCCCGTAACCTGAAGATTCCGTATCTGAACAACCGCCTCCCGGTATCCCCCGGCGCGATTGAGAAGAATTGAAACCTCCTCGCCGGCAAGAATACGGCTCTTTGCCTGGGCGCTTTTCCACACCCAGCGCGCCTGTGGATACTGCTCTTTTACCAGCTCCGTTACCCGTTCCTGAATCAGGCCAAAGGCCAGTTCCTGAACATCCCTTTCTGTCGGGCGTCTGGGAACCGATGCGGGCAATGGCACTACAGGTTCAATGGGATCTACCTTTGTGCTGGCTAAAAAGGCCAGACGCAAAGCGGCGATAAAAATCCCTAGGATCACTAGAAGAAGAATCGGCCAGAGCCGGCAGATAAAAAGAAATATCGCCAAGGCAATCAGGATCATCAGGGCATCATGGGCCAAGTGCCGTTTGTAATCTTTGTCATTCATCAATGCACCTCTTTTCAGGCATAAAAAAACGCACATGAATGTCCGATACGATACTCATGTGCGTCCTCTATGCGCTGGATTCATTTTACTATCCTCTCAGTTATACGTCAAAAAAAGCATTGGCGCCGCCAAAAGGTTCATACCCGGTAAATCCGCCGCCACCGTTATCCGATGTGGCAGCTGACGCCGGTGCCGATGCGCTGGTCTGCGCCCCCGGCTGTGCTGTTGCTGCTTTCTGTGTACCTGCTGTTTCCGTTCCCTCTTTTTGCTGTCGGGTACCGGCCGCGCAGTACTCAATTTCGTCAAGAATAACGACCATAGCACTTTTTCTTTCGTGTGTGGCAGCATCCTCCCACACATCCTCATCCAACCGGCCCAGAAGATTCACAAAAGAACCCTCTTTCAGCTGCATCTTCTTAATGCGCTCGCAGAGCGGCCCAAAGGCTTTCACCGACAGGTTGACCCACCGATGATTATTCTCTGCCCTTGTGTCATACACCTTTTTCCCGATCCGGAACCGGACGCTGTCTCCATTTTCTGAGAATCTGAGTGCCGGGGCGCCTTCAAATCCCTTGGAGATGACTACCTCTGTTGCAATAACTTTGAACATAACTTAACTCCTTTCTTGCAGGGTTTGCCTGCTACATGTGATTTATTTCAACCCGTTTTTACGGGAGGAAACCGAAACAAAAAAAGTGCCAATCAACACTCTTGTGCTAATTGACACTTTGTAAACTCGGATACTTTGGATTTCCTTAAGAAACCTTGATACTGATAATCACATTATAGCATCGACCTGAATGATAGTCAATCTGCTTTCAAACTTTCCTCTTGGATGCTCTTTTCGATCTCATGCTTTACCAGTTCCAAGGCCAGCCGGACTTTCACCGGATCAAACTGACACTGACCTTCTACAATATGGTCCTGCAGCTCCTGCCGGATTTCTGCCAGCAGATCAAAGATTTTTTCCGCATCATTCATCTCCATCGCTTCCTTTCCGAATCTCCAATGCCAAATACCCATTCAGCACCTGACACCCATCTTTTTCGTAAACCGGCGTATTATCCGCTACATAAAGCACAATCCCATCCCCTTCGGCAAGATCCTTTACCCATCGCTTCAGATTCACCCGGACAGTATGCGGGGATACCGTAAAATAAATGACTTTCGTTCTCCTCCGAATAGCGGTTTGCTCTATCCTTTGGCAGGCACCGGATAAGACGACATAGGCCCCACAGACCGAACGCCGGAATAGAAGCAATCCGGAAATGATAAACACGCCGCCAAACAAGATAAACGACAGGCACAGATATATATCCTGATACACGATTGCAATCACAATAAGCAAAAACAGGCACAGTGTTCCGGCTCCCGCCCGCAATAAAATCTGGTTTTTCAATGCCAGTGGAATTTCTTGAAATTCTTCTTTCCATCTTTTTATCATAGCAGTCCTCACAAAAGCAGAATACGCTTTTTCTTTAATAATGATAAGACATCCCGGACAACCATATCCCGGCATCCGGCATGCTCCATTTGCGCCTCCAGTATGTTATCAAAGATCGTCTCACCCGTATAAATTGCTTCGGTCAATTTCTGACGGTTTTCCTCACCGATCCACTGTGCCTCTGGCTCCATTCCATGCTCTCTTAAAAATACCAGCTCTGCCATCGTCAGGTGCATACCGGCCTCACAAAGCCACTTCAGCACCCATTTTTCCTGTGTACTCAGCGGCGCACGAAATCCTGAAACTTTGGCCGGGATCAGTACGCACTGAGTCAGCGCCCGGTATTCTCCTGCTTCATCTGCTTTCGCAAGTTCAACCAGCTCCTGCCTGCGCAGCTGTTCCAGCGCCACACGCAAACGCGGGTTTTCCATTTTGCACTGGGCAAAGGCAAAACGTCCATTGAGCCATAAGGCCGCCTGTTCTCCTGTCAGCTGGAAATCCACGCCACATCGGGTTACATGTAAAATCTGTTCCGTTGAACCGTTGACAACAATTCCCTTGGAAATATACTTCATAGCTATCCACCTCATTCGTATCTTTACTCCTATTACACAAGGGAACCATTTATTTTGCAACACTTACAGCAAATATAAAGCCGCCACACACAATCCGATAATAACAGCAACCACACCAGTAATGACAGCAACTCTCTGGATCAGCTTCTTATCCAGTCCTTCCCGCTGACGATCCAGATCCGGCGGCAGGATATCATCATAATAACCGTCATAATCCGGATCTTCTGGCTTTTCCTCACTTTCCGGCTCTGGTGCTGGCTCTTTTGGCTTTTTCTCTTTCCTGTTCTTTCCTTTGCTTCTGTCAGACTTTCTCTTCAGCTTCCGTTCTTTCTTTTGTACCGGCTGTTTTTCTTCCCGGCCTTCCGGCTTTGATATGCCTGATTGCTCCGGTTCCATTTTGTCGGCCGGCTCGTATCCAGAGTCATCTGGCACTTTCGCAGCGGCAGATGGGAGACTTTTTCCACATTCCGCGCAAAAAGAAGCGGCACCGTCTACCAGCTCGGCACCGCAATAGGGACAATATTTCATAGGTATCGCTCTCCTTTGGACAGTATTTGGCCATAACGGCCTGTTCTCCATACACAAAGGTGGACGATAGCATTATAGCATGGACCTGTTTTCCGGTCATCGGCATAAACCCTGCCATTTTATGGGCATTTCATTTTCACTTCTCCTCACGAACCTTCCGGGCGCAGTAACGGATAAATTCTTCCGCAGTTGGGATCTCTCCTTTCCGAGGCACCTGATTCTGATAGGCTTTTGTTATTCCTCCATCATTTGGAGGATTCCGATAGGCATCATCAATCATCTTCTGTATTTCCGTTCTCACTTCTTTAGGAGTTGTCCCATATTTCCTTGCAATTTCGCGGTAGATTTTTCTCATGCTCATTGTCATCACCATAAAATTTTTCTTTAGTATCTAATTTAGATATTAAATATCTAATCTATTCTGTATTATACCTGATTTCGCAATAAAATCAATAAAACAGATACAAAATATCTAAAATAGATTTTTTTGCGAGGTGATACGATGGCTAAAAGCATGTTTCTCATTCAAGGCAACCTGTGTGCAGAACGGGTTCGCCTGGGACGGGCGCTGCACAAACCTCCACTCACTCAAGAGGAGCTTGCGCGTAAAATCCAGTTTATGGGTGAGGAAGGGATGACAAAACTGATCATTTCCCGAATCGAGCAAAACCAGCGCCATGTCTGTGATGCTGAACTGCGAATACTGGCAAAAGCTCTGGGTGTATCCATGGAATGGCTGGTTGGGGATACTGATGAAATGAATTTTAAGACGAAATGATGAAAGGCTGCATGATGAAAGCAGCCTTCATTTTATATGGTTATATAATTTCTTTATCCGATCTGAATGACTATTTCCAGATTTCCGTCTTATCAAGAATATCCGAAAGTATGATTTTCTTCAATGCCTGCCCCAACATACCATCCACACTATGATACATTCTTTCCAGAATGGCTATCTCCTGTTCTATTTCAGGGGCCGGCGTTCCGCAGATTTCTCCGGTCTGCACTGCTCCTTCCATACTCAGAATAATATCATACAGGCTGATCTTCTCTGGCGCTTTGTCCAGATTTAACCCTCCAGACGGACCATGGGCGGCCCGGATAAACCCGGCCGCCCTTAGCTTCGCACTGATCTGAAGCAGATAGCGATGAGATACGCCGATAGCTGCTGCCAGCTTCGAGGAGGATACGGTCTTTCCCGCCTTGGCCAGATACACCAGCATCTGTATAGCATAGTCTGTAGAACGGTTCAGCTGCATCGACACTCCCCTCCTCTGTTTTTCTTATAGTCCTTTGTTTTCACTTTCGCTTTGGTATTTTTCTTTCAGCCGGTGGAAGGTTTCATCGCTGATCACATGTTCGATACGATAGGCATCTGCCTCTGCAGTTTTTGGATCAACGCCGGCCTCTATCAAATGATCTGTGAAAAAACGGTGCCGCTCATAAATCTTCTCTGCAATTATCCGTCCCCGCTCTGTCAAATGAAGAAAGTGATCTCCATCCATGGCAAGAAGCTCTCTTTCCTGCAGAACTGCCACTGCATGGCAAACACTTGGCTTGGATACTCCAAGATGTCGGGCCACATCTACGGAGCGCACCATACCCATTTTCATATGGAGAATAAGAATGGTTTCCAAATAGTCTTCTCCAGACGCATAGAGTTTCACAGCAACCTCCTGTAGAACTTATACAGCCCAGCCAAGGCTCTCCTGCTGAATATGGAACAGTTTATGATACAGACCGTTCTTCTTCATCAGCTCATCGTGGGTTCCATGCTCTACCAACCGTCCATTGTCAAGAACGAGGATCTGGTCCGCATCCACAACTGTACGGAGGCGGTGGGCGATCATAATAACCGTCTTACCTTCCACCAGTTTGGCAATCGCCTTTTGAACCAGGACTTCATTCTCCGGGTCAAGGGATGCTGTTGCCTCGTCAAGCAGAATAATGGGAGCGTTTTTCAGCAAGGCGCGGGCGATGGAAATACGCTGGCGCTCACCGCCGGAAAGAGTGCTGCCGTTTTCACCGAGAACCGTCTGATACCCGTCCGGCATCTCCCGGACAAATTCATCACAATAGGCGGCTTTGGCAGCAGCAATTACCTGATCGTCTGTTGCGTTTGGATTGCCAAGACGGATATTATTCATAACCGTATCATTGAACAGGGTCACATCCTGGAACACGAAGGACATATAAGACATGAGGCTTTCCGGCTCCATACTCTTGATGTCTTTGCCGCCCACGGTGATCTTGCCCTTCTGAACATCCCAAAAACGGGCAATCAGTTTGGAAATCGTGCTTTTACCGGAACCGGACGGCCCAACGAGGGCAGTCACGCTCCCTTGGGGGATTTTGCAGGAAACATCTTTGATGACATCTTCCTGATTGTAGGCAAAAGTCACATGGGAAAGTTCAATATCGCAGTTCGGGACCGTTTTCCCGTCACCGTCCATTGCAGGAGTGGTGAGCAGGGTACGCATACGGCTTGTGACCACATTCAAATTCAGCAGCGAGGACAGATTTGCCAGGATTGACAGGATCGGGCCGTAAATCCGTGTTACCATCAGCAGGAACATAAGCAGAGGAAGAAGGTCAATCTGTCCATTTGTTAAGAGGATAGCACCGACAAAGATTGTGATACCAACACCTGCCTGCAAAATCATGCTGGCACTGGACATGAACACACCGACAGCCATTTCTACCTTGATGGCGATTTTTTTCATTGCCAGCAGAGCTTTATCCAACGCACTGAAATGAGAGCCGGACAGCCCGCAGGACTTGATGATCTTCATGCCTTCAAGGTATTCCTGTACCTGGTCAGAGGCTGCCAATTTGGCATCAACCTGTTTTTCAAACAGTTTCTTTTGATGGTTCCGGCTGAGCCAGATAATGAGGAAGGCAATCGGAACCGTGATAAATACGCACAGGGCAAGCCGCCAATCAAAGAAGGCCAGCAGGATGCAGGTCAGAGTCACTGTGATGCCATTTGCAATCAGCGGAGGGATCGTGCTGCTGAGCAGGGACTCCATGCTGCTGCAATCTGCCATCATATTCGTGGTCAGTTCGGAAAGGTCCTTGGTGTTAAAGAAATTCATAGGGAGTTTCCGAAGATGCTCCGCAATCCGCAGCCGAGTCGTGTTTGACTCCTTATACGAGGCAATATAGGTTTTGCGGTAATCGTTTTTGGCGGCCAGAAATACCAGAATGGCCGAAACAATACCCGCGCCCCACAGCATCCAGATATGGTTCCACTGAATGGAGCCGCCGCTGACAAAGGGCGTCAGAATTTCACTAAAGATCATAACAGTTACACAGAACGGCAGAAGCATAGCGAGATTCGTCAATGTGCAGGCGAAGATTGCTTTTTTCAGATCTGCGTAACCCTTGTCTGATAAAAAGAGAGCTTTTTGTAATCTGCTCATAGTTACACCGCCTTTCCGCTGATTTTCCAGCCAATCGCTTCTGTATAGTGGTTCCACATCTGTGCATAGCGTCCGCCTGCGACCACCAGCTCGTCATGTTTTCCTTCCTCGATCAAGTGCCCTTTCTCCATGACAATGATCTTATCTGCATTGCGGATCGTGGAGAGGCGGTGTGCAATAATGATAACTGTCTTACCCTGCATCAGCTTTTCAAAGGCTTTCTGGATCAGATATTCATTTTCCGGGTCGCTGAACGCCGTTGCCTCATCCAGCACGATGATAGGCGAGTTTTTGATAATGGCCCGCGCAATGGCAATCCGCTGGCGCTCGCCGCCAGAGAGATGGATGCCTTTGGAGCCGACCACCGTGTGATACCCGCCCGGCAGTTTGGAGATAAACTCGTGGCATTGAGCCGCTTTCGCCGCCGCAATCACTTGTTCCTCACTGGCCGAAGGGTTGCCCATGCGGATATTATCCAAGATGCTCTGCTTGAACAGGAAAATATCCTGGAACACAAAGCTGACATGGCGCATCAGGTCATCCTCCGCCACATCGCGCACATCTACACCGCCGATGGTAATGCTGCCGGAAGATACATCCCAAAAACGGGAAATCAGATTGGCAATCGTACTCTTGCCACCGCCGGACGGCCCAACGATGGCCGTGATCTGCCCCTGCTTCGCAACAAAGGAGACATCCTCCAGCGCCTTTTCTTGTGTATCTCCCGTGTAGGAAAAGCTGACATTCTTGAAAGCAACATCATCACCTACCGGTTTCTTGGGATGGTCCGTTTCCGGCATTTCAGGAATGTTTAGAATTTCATCCATACGCGCCACATTCCCATCAATCTGCATGAACGACTCGGAAATATACATGATCTTGTTCAACACGCCGGAAATTGCGGGTACAAAGAGCAGATAGAAAATGAAAGTCATTGCAAACCCGGCAAAATCATCTGACTTGGAGCCGATGAAAATTCCCACAGGTACAAGGATCAGATAAACATTGTTGATGATTGTGGTGAAGGCGGGCATACAGTTCTGCCAGCCCAGGGAAAATTTCAGGACCCACTCTGTATATCCGGTAATCGCTTCTTTGAGCTTTTTGAAAGAGGAGGCCGTCTGGTTAAATGCTTTTACAACCGACATTCCACGAACATACTCCACAGAAGCGTTGTTCATTTCTTCCAGGGCTTTTTGATACTTGCCCATGTTCTCTTTCATCTCGCCGCTGCCAAAGCCAATAAACTCCGCAACAAACGCCAGAATGATACCGACCAGGGAGGCAAGACCGAACCGCCAGTCAACGGCCAGCAAGATGATAACCATAACGATGGGAGCCGTGACAGACGCCACAAAATCCGGGAACTGATGGGCAATGAACCCTTCCACGCTCTCGATATTCTCATCCATGATTTTACGCAGACGGCCGCTGCCAATCGTCAGATGATACCCCAGCGGGATTTTTGTAATATGATCTGCAAATAGAACTTTTAACTCGTACAGTGTTCCGAAAGCAGCCATGTGGGAGCTAAAAATAGCCAGAAAGTACAGCAGGATATTCGCCACAATTCCGGCCAATGCCAGCCAGCCATAATTCATGATCATTCCCATATTCAGTTGGTCAAGGTTCGGGAAAACACCGATAATTGAGCGGATCATAAAATAGACCGCTATGTACGGGATGAACGAAGCAATGGCCGCCAGTGACGAAAGAACCGCAGCTAAAAATACAAGCCCCTTTCTGTCAGAAGCCAATTCCATGCATCGTGCCAAACCCGTCTTTGGTTTTGCCTGTTTCAACTTTGCGTTTGACATAGCATGAACCCTCCTTAAAATGTGAAATGGTGAGGTTAGCAGCTTCTAACCTCACCACTCATTTTATCAACCTTTGAAATTGCTTGCTACTCCATACCTCTGTTTCAGCGTCAAAAATAGCCCAAAGATACCAGTGAGTTAGTTGCGACTACATCGGCCTTAGACAATGCCCGCCTTCTGGAAGTGCTTTTTGAACACACCTTTTGCAATCAAAGCGCCGATGATGCCTGCAACGAAAGTCACAACAGCAATGATGACTACCATTGTCCCATTCATAAAGCTATGCAGCTCCGTCAGGTACTCAGCACTCACACCGTTAGAGGTGGACATATCATCCACATAGCCGGTCATGATGACCATAGGGAGATAGGTGCCAAGTGCAAAGAACATCATATAGACGGAATAGCCAATGGTATTCAGCCAGAAGCTCTTGTAGTGGCCGACACGGGCCAGCAACTCTGCAATTACGGCACCGGCGATAAAACCAATGGCAACCGCCCATCCTGCACCAATCAGGAACTCTATCAGGCCGATCACCACACCGCTCAAGAGAACGCTTCCGGCCTTTGGCACTTTAGCGCGCATCAGCATATAGATAATACCTCCGGGAATTGCAGCAATGGCGCTCCCAAAGGCGAAAGTCACCACGGTAGCTGCGGAGGCAAAGATGCACACCATTACTACGGCAAAGAACAGAACCGTAAAAATGCCCAATGTAATATAGTCCTTTGCCTTCATTTTGTCAGACGCGCCGACAGTTTTTACTTGTTCACTCATACAGATAGCCCCTTTCTATTATTATGTATATAACTAAGATGAAGTTCTTTCATCCACGCGAATGATACGGGAACAAATCTTCATCAGTAGTTCATTGTCATGGGAAATCACCAGAATGGCTTTCCCTCTTTGGGATAGCGTACTTAAAATTCCTGCAACGCTCTCCATGTTTTTGTAATCCAAACCGCTTGTAGGTTCATCGAATATAAGTACCTCTACATCCCGGAGAGACGCAACGCCGATCGCGGTTCGCTGCTTCTGACCACCTGAGAGGGACATTGGATGCCGCTCTTTATAAATCGTCAAATTCAACTCGTCCAGAATATCGTCTATTCGTTTTTCATCTTTGTCCTTTTGGTCAGATAATGCCAGCAGTAGTTCCTGATAAACGCTATCGGTAAACAGTTGATAGTCCGGGTCCTGCATGACAAGATACGCTTTCCTGATACGCCGTTTACTTGGGACCTTACTATTTTTGTATAGAACTTCTCCACGGAGTTCCTTCTGCAAGCCACATAAGGTCCGGGCTAAAGTTGATTTTCCACAGCCATTTTTCCCTACCACGCCAACGATTTCTCCTGGGTAAACACGAAAATTCAGGTGCTGCGCCACGGGTTCCCCTTTCTCATATCCAATCGCAAGATCTTTAACTTCGACAGCCGGAGTATCATTTCGAGAAGGCGTTGTTTCAGGAAGTTCCAATCTTGTGGGCATATAGCTTCTAAGTCCCAGCATCTTGACTTGTTCATCACTAAGTAAAGCAAAATCACTGGCGGCCCAGGATTGTTTCAGTTTACCATGTTCCATGAGGACAATGCGGTCTGCAATCCCATTCAAGAAGTAAAGGCGGTGTTCGGATACAATAATCGTTTTTCCCTGTGCCTTAATCAGCAAAAGCAGCCGCCGTAGTTCTTGAATGGCCTCCGGGTCCAAGTTTGAGGAAGGCTCGTCCAAGACAAAAATATCAGGATTTAATGCGTAAACACTGGCAAAGGCTATGGTCTGCTTTTGCCCGCCAGACAGATCAAATAAATTACGACCCTTCAACTTTTCGATATGCAATTCCCGAAGAGTTTGCTGGTAGCGATCCAGCATCATCTGATAAGGCATCCCCTTATTTTCCATGCCAAACACAATCTCACTGTCTGTATCCAGACTAAAGAATTGGCTTCGAGGATTTTGGAAAACAGAGCCTATCTTGTCCGACAAATCATGCGGTTGGATTGTGCGGGTATCAACGCCATCAATGGAAACAGTTCCTGACATTTCGCCTTCATAAAAATGTGGGATAAGCGTATTTATTAGCCTTGTCACACAGGTTTTTCCACAGCCAGACTCTCCTGTTAGGACAACACATTCACCTTTCTTGATATGTAGAACTAATTCTTGTAGGTTCTCTTGTTCAGCACCGGAATATTGGAAGGACACATGGTTAATATCAATCATACTTACACCCTCCCATATATCTGGTATTTCCAGAAAAATAACGCAATAAAGGCAGCAGCAAAAATAAACAGCACCAGCCAATCTTTGGCATGAACTTTTAGCTGGATGAATGATGTCCGCTGTGCTGGATTGTCAATCCCTCTCGTCACCGCAGATGCGGACAATTCCTCTGCAATCGAAGCGGATCGCATTACAATGGGAATAGCGATTGCCTCCAGAATAAGCAGCGGGCGCGTAAATACATTTCTCAACGAGAGTGCAATACCTCTTAATTTCATCGCATCATAAATATTATGAATTTCCTCGCTGAATGTTGGGAAAAAGCGCAACACCATCGCAAATGTGATAGTAATGCTCCGCGGAATTTTCAGTGAGTACATAGCAGCGATTAATTCGCTAACTTTTGTGGTTGCAATAAAAGTAGAAGCGAAAAGCACCACAGGTATCATCACTCGGATGAATAGTGTGAAAATCGACAAGATTGTTTCGATAGCCTGCGGAAGATAAACACAAAACTGTTGTATGACCGCAATCACCAAATAAAAGATTATGTACTTTAATACAATCTTTTTCTGCCCCATCAGGCACGAAAGAACACAAATAAATGCAAAACATACACTGCCAAGGATAAAATCCTTCAGTCCGAACACCATAAAGTTGATAAGGATGAATAACAGCAACTTTATTCGTGTGTCTATAACAAGCACAAATTGCCACCTCCTAAAAATGGGTTGATGCAGTTAGCTTTATCTAACTACATCAACCCATTATACATAGTTCCTCAATTTTTTTCTGCTCCATTCCTTTAGAATAGCAGATAAAATAGCCCGTTCTTACTACCTATTTTTTCGGTAGTCTTTTGGCAGTACTCCATATACAGATTGAAATGCTTTGGCAAATTTACTCGCGTTACTGTACCCCAGTTCCAAAGCTATATCTCCAATTTTCATTTTGTGTTCTGAAAGCCATTGAGCTGCCAAATTCATTTTGTATTTTTTAAGATAGGCATAGGGCGTATCTCCATAGATATGAGAAAACACCAAATGAAAAACAGAAAGGTTTAAGTGTGCATCTTTTGCCAACTGCTCAAGGGACACTTTCTCATCCAAATGGGAAATGAGGTATTCTCGTATCGCTTTTGTAGTCTGTATCTGTTTCTTATCAAAATATTTCAAATCGCATCCGTTAATCTGTGTCAGCTGATCCATGTGATATAGTAATTCGATGGCTTTGATTCTGAAATAGCCGATTGGCTCTGTTTCGACAGAAGTATATAATTCTGAAAATAAGTGCTGTAATTGCGGCGGGGTATCGCTAACATACCATCTCGTTTCAAGCCCCAGCGTCGTTCCTATCTTGTCAAGGTCAATGGGAATTGTCTGCATCATCTGGCGTGTTGCATCTGATAATACCTGCCGATCTATGACGAGACTTACTCCGTAATACTTTCTCAAAGGGAAAGAGAAGGAAACTGGCAAATGCTCTGTTGCTGCAACACTAAAATAGCCCTCTGGCAAATACGAGACAGTATGATTAGCAAATTCGCATTCATAGCGTCCAGTTTGACAATGGGTAATCTGGATAATATCTGGATTGAACTTTTGAGCTTTCATAGACTCATCCGTCTCAAAATCGAGAAAACAAAGCTGTATTCCTTCAAATAGATTATAGTTTTTTACGATGCCACGATCATTACAGCCATAATCAACCACAACACGCTCTGAATCTTGTAACAAAACTTTAGCCTGTACCCCATACCAATCTCGATTAAAAACCACATCTTGCATTACTATTACCTCCATCGGGTTAGTTTATACTACTCTGACTAATAGTAACATAAGAAATCGTGCCATGCAACAAAATAGCCCATTCCTATTCCTCTAATCAAAAACGTAGCTGCATTCACTCAAGAAAACTTGACTCCGTTTTGTTATTAATGGAAAAATACTGTTTTTGTTACATCACCAATCCTCTTGTTTTCTTCATATTTTTATTCTATGTCCGACATATGTTGTACTACTTCTTTTCAAGAATCTTTGTGAGCGTTATTTCTTTCAATGCCCGCTCTAACATTTTCTCTATTTCCTGATATTCCTCTCCCAGTGCAGTCATCTCCTGCGCTATTTCTCCTGACGGAGTTCCACAGATGCTCCCCGTCTGGACAATCCTCTCCATACTAATGATCACATCATATAAAGAAATTTCATCCGGATGCTTTATCAAAACCAGCCCTCCAGACGGACCATGGGCGGCCCGGATAAACCCGGCCGCCCTTAGCTTCGCACTGATCTGAAGCAGATAGCGATGAGATACGCCGATAGCTGCTGCCAGCTTCGAGGAGGATACTGTCTTTCTCGCTTTCGCCAAATACACCAGCATCTGTATGGCATAGTCTGTAGAACGGTTCAACTGCATTGACACTCTCCTCCTCTGCTTTTCTTATAGTCTATTGCTTTCACTTTCGCTTTGGTATTTTTCTTTCAGCCGGCGGAAGGTTTCATCACTGATCACATGCTCTATACGGCAGGCATCTGACTCTGCAGTTTTTGGATCAACGCCGGCCTCTATCAAACGATCTGTAAAAAAGCGGTGCCTCTCATAAATCTTCTCCGCAATTATCCGCCCCTGCTCTGTCAGATGGAGAAAATGGTCCCCATCCACGGCAAGAAAACCGCCTTCCTGCAGAACTGCCACCGCATGGCAGACACTGGGCTTAGATACATCCATGTGCCGGGCCACATCTACAGAACGCACCATACCCATTTCCCTATGGAGAATAAGAATGGTTTCCAGATAATCTTCTCCGGACGCATAGAGTTTCACGATACTTCCCCTTTATTCTGCAGGTTCCAGAGACAGAATATCGAAGAAACAAGGTGTACCTGTAAAGGTATAGCCTGCAATCTTATCCGTGTTATAAACCAGCATATCCTTTTGGTATGTAAGCGGAATATCAAGCACATTACCTACATCATAGTTAAACAGATAGGTATAAGTATCCCGGACTTCCTGATCATCGGACATATTGGTCAATTCTTTGATGGTAGCAAGGAACTCGTCAGAGCCTTCCATACCGGGCAGCGAGGGTGTCTGCGGCACCATACTGTCCATAGGGGTGAACCAGCAATGGGGAGACGCAAAGGCGTACTGACAATGCCACAAGGTCAGATCGAACTTGCCTTCCAGATAATCGGCATACCACTGCATCTGCTCAGTCCCGTAAATCGTAATATCAATTCCCACTTCTGCAAGCTGGCTCTTGATGACTTCGGCAGTCGGCATACTAACAGATGTGCTGCCAGTCTCCAGTGTGAGCAGGAGACTCAACGGTTCTCCGTCTTTTTCACGGATACCGGTGCTTTCATTCATCAACCAGCCGGCCTCATCGAGAAGCTGATTTGCCATATCCGGATCATAGTCATAGGTTGTTTCCAACTCCACATCCGCATAGGGCGTATCACGGGTAGCAGGAATGTCTGCCGGAGGTTCATAACCGTTAGAAATAGCTACAGACATTTCCTCTTTATCAATGGCATAGGCTATGGCCTGCCGTACACGAATATCAGATAAATAGGGGCTGGTGGCATTGGTGGTGATCACTTGTACACGGGTATCTTTTTCGGCCATCTGTCCGTCAATCCCATCCATAGCGAGAGCCTGGTCGTATTCCCCATAGGTCAAAAGTGTTCCTCCGTAGATCATGTCGATCTCACCGGTCTGGAGAGCCTGAAGGCGGGATGTAGAGTCAGGGATATACTTGACAATGACTTCATCCCAATAAGGTGTTTCTCCCCAGTAGTCCTCATTGCGGACAAATCGGGTGTACTCACCAGCCACATACTCGTCATAGATGTAAGGGCCTGTGCCTGCCACGCCGGAAATCGTCTGGAAATCACCGGGGATAATGTACTCCGGTGCGCTCATGGGATTTACATCCGGCCAGCAAAAATCCTGAAGATAGGCATAGAACGGATGGTCATAATGGAGCGTAATGGTATAATCATCAACGATTTCAATCTCTTGAATATCCGTAATGCCCTTCAGACTGTAAAAGGACGGGTTAGACTGCTTATGTTCCAGATTGGTCTTGACCGCCTCCGCATTGAACGGTTCTCCATTGTGGAAAGTAACGCCTTGGCGCAGGTGGAAAGTAAGCTCTGTCTGGTCATCGTTATACTCCCAGCTTTCTGCCAGTCCGGGGACAATCTCACCATTGTCAAAGTCCACCAGGTTTTCATACACCAGTTTGGAGGTGCAATAGAGAGAATTATTCATATAAAGGGTGGAGAGGTCTGTGGTTTCTGCTCCAATGGCATAGGTCAGCACTTTCTTTTCAGAGTCTGCCGTAGTTGATCCGTCGCCGCCAGACTCCGTGGGCGTCTGATTACTGCTGCAGGCCGTCAGGAGCATGGCGAAACAACAAATGACTGCAATGATACGAGCAAGTTTTGATTTTTTCATGGTTTACTTCCTTTCTTGTAAATTTATGTCAATGTTCGATTGACCGATATTAACGATCTGTCCGCTTTCCAGTTCATAAATGCGCTGGGACAGTCGATAGGCGAATTTCATATCGTGAGTAATAAGGAAATAGCTGCATCGGTATTCCCGATGGTATGCCTCCAGAACCTCACGAATCGCCTTTTGCGAGATCAGATCAAGCCCGCTGGTTAACTCATCCAAAATGAGATAGTCGGGCCGCACAGCCAGCGCCCGCAGCAGTGCAACGCGCCTCTGCTCACCCCCGGACAGGTTTTTGGTTGGCGTATCCAAGAGTTTTCTGCTGGTGGCCGTCAAATCCATCAGTTCTAAGATTCGCTGTTTACGCTCCTGAGAAGATAACTTTGTCAGATTGCGTAATGCTTCCTCCAGATTATGTCCTACCGAGCGCCGGCGGTTGAGGCTGCCAGTAGCATCCTGAAAAACCGCCTGTATCTTTGTGCGATGGCTGCGCCACTGTCCATAACTCCATTTGGCAATGTTCTCGCCATCCAGCAAAATCTCTCCACCGGTGGGGCGCTCCAAACCAATCAGGAGGCGGGCCATTGTACTTTTCCCACTGCCGCTTTCCCCGGTGAAACTGATATTTTCCCCTTTGTTCCACGTAAATGAAATGTCCTTTAGCGCATGAAAAGGCTTGCCGGAGGCATCCAAAAAATCTTTGCTTACATTTCGGACTTTGATTTCCGCCATGTCCAGCCACCTCCTTCCTCAGCTATAGCCAGACGCACGAACTCTTTTGTCCACTCTTTATGCGGGGCGGCAAACAAATCTGCCGTTGCGCCACACTCCACAATGGTTCCGCTCTGCATCACAAGCAGATCATCGCAGAGAGTGCGAATAGCGCCATCATCATGGGACACAAACAGAATTGCAGCCTGCTGTTTCATCCGCATTAACTCTTGGATCAGATACGTCTTGTTTTCCTCATCCAAAGCGGAAGTCGGCTCATCTGCAAAGATGTACCGAGGAGAGAGGCCAATTAAAATCGCCATTGTTGCCCGCTGAAGCATCCCTCCGGACAACTGGCCGGGGTAGGAACGATAAACCCGGTCCGTATCCAAAAGATTGACCTTTTGCAGCGCCTCCATGCTAAGTTTGAGGGCAGCATTTTTGTCTAACCGCAGCCGTTTCCGGAATGTTTCTGTCATCTGTGTCCCAACTGGCACATGGAGATTAAACGCAGTCATCGGGTTTTGAGGAATAAAGCCCAAAGTTGTCCCGCAGAGATCTCGCCGCACTTTTTCCGGTTTCTTTAGCAGATCCTCTCCGTCCAGCAATATTTGTCCAGCATGAATGGATACATCCCCATCCGATACTCCCATCAATGCCTTTAAGAGGGTAGTTTTGCCGGAACCGCTGGCTCCGGTTAATCCGGTGCAGATACCCGTTTTCAGAGTAAACTCCACATGATCCAGCAGTATGACTCCCTTAGAGGTCTGAACAGACAGGTTTTTAACCTCTATCATACCGCATCACCTCCCTCCAACTGCTTTGCCAGCAAATTAAAGGACAAGGTGCATAAAAAGATAAATAAGATCGGCAGGAATAGCAGTGATGGATGGGTCATCAGCATGCTGCGTCCCTCGGAAAGCATCGAACCCCAGTCAATCACATCATCGCCCAAGGTAAGCCCGATAAAGGAAAAGGCCGAGATGTTCATAATCATTTCCGCACAGGACAGGCATAGGAAATGGACCAAAGGCCGGATAATGTTCGGCAGGATATGGACAAATAATACCCTGCTGCGGGAGGCCCCGGAGGACACCGCGCACAGCACATAAGCCTTATCCAGTTCAATCTCTGTCTGTGTCTTGACCAGTTTAATCATCCTCAAAATCAGAGAAACCGTCAGCGCCACCAGCATCGTAGGGATGCTGTTTCCCCATATCCCGACAAAAATGATAAGGTAAGCTAAGGGCGGGATCGCTGTCACAGCGTCGAGCAAGCTGCCAAATACCAAACTTCTGGCGGCATTGGCCCTGCCCAGCCATAATCCGATCAGTGTACCAAGAACAAGCACAATGCCTCCGCCCAGCAAAACAATACCGAGGGTCACATATCCGCCATACAAAAGCCGTGATAACTCACAGCGCCCAAACTGGTCAGTCCCCAGAGGGAACTCTGCACTGAATGACGCATACTTGTTGGCAATATCCATCGCCTCCGGGTCATGTGGTGCGATAAGAAATCCGAGGAAACAAAAAATAATGATGAGGACCGGGATGATCCATTTCAAATGTTTCATTACAGGCCCCCCTTTCGTGTCTGGAGCAGGCGCTGGATAATGTCTGCCAGAATGTTGAAAATCACCAGTGCAAAAGCAAGGAACAGTACCGTTGCGTAAATCACGGGCAGATCACGATTTGTCAGGCTGTTTACAATCCGATACCCCAACCCCGGCAGGGAAAAAATATTTTCCACTATGGCGGACCCTGCCATACACATTCCCATCATCTGCATAAATGTCGGAACCGTAGAGATGATAGCCTGGGGCATAGCGTACCGCACTACAATATAAGGATCGCTTAACCCCCTGCAACGGGCGTAGAGAACACTGTCCTCGCTCATGGCCTGCTGAATTGCCTTTGAAAGCATTTGTCCGAAAAAAGCAATCCCGCCCACCGCCAGACAGAGTGCCGCCGGAAGGTATCTCATTAAACCTGTATTCCCGGATACACTGATCAGGTTCCATCTCACGGCCACCACATCAATAAACGAAGTTGCCAGATAAAACGCCGGGATGGAAATTGCTGCGATGGACACAAATGCCAGGATTTTCCCGACCACATTCTTTCGTGTCAGGTAGAGCAGGCCCCCTAAAATCAATGCGCCAACTGCCTGAAGAACCGCAGACAGCAGTACAATGCAGCCTGTTTCCTTTAAGGCCGATCCAACGATAAGGAAAACATCACGATTATCCACATACGAATTTCCCAAGTCAAAATGAATCAGGTCGTTCAGCCAATCCAGATACTGCACAACAATCGGACGATTCAATCCCATCTGTTCGCGTACCAGCTCGATTTGTGTCTCGTCCACCGTAAATATGCGGCGTGAATAGGCTTCGGCTGCATCGATGGGCGAAAGCTGCATCAGGATAAAAGTGATCGCCGTGACCAGGAACAAAGTCAATAACAGTTGTAAAAGTTTTTGGAGTAGAAATCTTTTTGTACTCAAGCCTTTGCCTCCCCGCATGATGCGCTGATTTTCCAGTCAATGGCAGCTTTACGGTTCAAAATGAAATCAGCGTAAATGCCCTTTTGCCGGATCAGTTGGTCGTGAGTGCCATGCTGGACAATCCTTCCGTGATCCACCACTAAAATCTGGTTTGCATGGCGCACTGTTTTCAGTCGATGAGCAATCATAATAATGGTCTTACCTCCGGTTAAGGCTTCAATAGCTGCTTGAAGCTCCGCCTCATTCTCCGGGTCCACATTTGCGGTTGCCTCGTCCAAAATTACGATGGGAGCATCCTTCAGCATGGCTCTGGCTATGGAAAGCCGCTGACGCTCACCGCCGGATATTGTGGCTCCCCCTTCACCAATCACCGTGTTATAACCGTCAGGCAGCGCCATAATAAACTCATGGCACCTGGCGGCTTTTGCCGCAGCCACTACTTCTTCGTGGCTGGCCGCCGGCTTACCAAACTTGATGTTATTTTCAATACTGTCGTTGAACAAATACACATTCTGAAAGACCATACTGAAATTGCTCATCAAGCTGTCCAACGAATAGTCTTTTACATCAATGCCGCCCAATTTCACGGAGCCTTTATTCACATCCCAGAACCGGGCCATTAGGCTGGTAAGCGTTGTCTTGCCGGAACCGGAAGGTCCCACAATAGCGGTAGTCGTGCCTTCTGGAATAGTGAAGCTCACATCATCAATGATTTTCCGATCTCCATAGGAGAAGTCCACATGGTCAAATGCAATGTCATGGCTTTTCGGCACCTGAACAGAACCGCCCTCATCCATCTTTGGTGCCCGGTCAATCTCCTCTACCCGGTCAATGGAAGCATCAATCATCGGCAGCATAAAGAACATCTCACCAGCCGATTCCAATTCGCTGTATACCAGGAACGCAGATACCACCATCATCAAGCAGGTGAACAGCGACATATTCCCTTGCAGGAAAAGCCAGATGGAAAGCAGGATTGCCAATACAGAAGTAACGCGCAAAACAACCTGCTCCAGCACATTGTAGGGGATGCGTTTGCGCTCCAATTTGAAGTTTTGATTTTCTGTTTCTTTGATGGTATTGTTTAGCGTCTGATTTGCCGCTTTATCCCCGTGGAAAGCGCGTACTACACTCATGCCCTGTATGTATTCCAGCACAGCATCCACCAGTTTGGTCTGTGCTGCCAATCGCCCTGGGGAAAGCTCACGGGATTTCTTCAGCAGCCGGGAATTGACCCAAAGGAACAGCAGCATCCCAACAAAGAACACAAGACCGATTCTCCAGTCAAAGCACATGATTGCCAAAGAAAAAATCGTAGTCCGGATCATTCCCACAACTGTCCGGGCGATCACTGCAAAAGACATACTCTCCAAATCGGCCATTGTAGAGGTGGCTGCCGCAGTAAGACTGCCAAGGCTCTGTGCGTTGAAATAACCCATCGGCATATATTTCATGCGTTCACCGATGTGAATACGCTTTTCTCCGCACATTCGGTAGTTGGCGTGTCCTTCGCTATTGTGGGCCAGATACCAGCAGAACGCAGCGCCAACCACACTAATCGCCATGATTCCCAAAGCTGTCCATGCGGTGGTTCCGGTCATGTTCTGTTCTACCAATGCCCGCAGCACTACCAAAAGAGCGACAAATTGTAACGCCTCAAAGATGCTCCGCAGCAGTTCAAAGGCCATACCTTTATACCAGGTGCCTTTCTCTGTCCCGGAAAAGCGAAAGAACCGTTTATATGCGTCAAACATATGCCGCACCTCCTTCCATCTGATCGTTGTCCCGTGCCTGCGTGTGAGCTGCCCACATTTGCTGATAGAGGGGACACCGCTCCAATAGTTCTCCATGTGTCCCAGCATCCAAAATCTTTCCGTGATCTACCACAGCAATTTGTTCCGCTCCGGTAATGGTGGACAGGCGATGAGCAATCACGATGAGTGTCTTTCCGTGAGTCAGCCGCCCTATGGCATCCTGAATGACCGCCTCGTTTTCCGGGTCCGTGTAAGAAGTTGCCTCGTCCAAGATAACAATGGGTGCATTTTTCATCATGGCACGAGCAATAGCTACCCGCTGCCGTTCGCCGCCGGAAAGATGTCCGCCGGACCCTCCCACAATCGTGTCATAGCCATGATCCAGTCCCATGATAAACTCATGGCAGCCTGCAGCCTTTGCCACCGCCTCGACTTCGGCATCCGTTGCCTCTGGCCTGCCCATGCGGATATTTTCACGGACGGACAAATTGAACAGAAAATTATCCTGGGATACATAACCAATCAGATCCATCACCTGCTCCGGAGGAAGTTCTTTTGCATCAACGCCTCCAATGGTGATATGCCCGTCTCCTACATCCCAATAAGAGGCGATGAGTTTCGCAATCGTGGATTTACCAGAGCCGGACGGTCCCACCAATGCTGTTGTCGTTCCTTGCCTGATCTCCAAGTTAATGCCGTTCAGAACCTGTGTCTCTTTATAAGCAAAGGTCACATCCCGCAGGGAAATATTCAATCCTTTGAGATTTTTCCTCTGGGACGGACGATCCAGATCAGGCTCGGACAATACGGCAGTAATTTCTCCGGTGATAGTAGCAATTTTAGAAAAGTCATCCGTTAGAAAAATAGCTGCAACCAGCGGCCCCATAATGCCAAGAGAAAGAATGGCAATGGTGATAAAGTCCGGAGCAGACAAAGAACCGTTCATATAGAACAAGCAACCAACGGGTAATACACCAATCAGTACAGCAGGCCAAATCGTCATCATCAGAGCAGAATAACCCTGGGTAGATTTCATCCAGTCCAGCATGAGATCCACGCTCTGACGGACAGCCTGTGTAAACTTTCCATAAGAGGCAGCACTTTGATTGAACGCCTTGATGACCTCAATCCCATTGATGTACTCCACGGTGGTGGCGCTCATATACTTACTTGCCTGAACAACAGCACCGTATTTTTTAGGGTATTCCTTCATCTGGGCCATGTAACAGAGCATCCCGATGGGTATCGTAATCAGGGATACCAGTGCCATTCTCCAATCCAGCACAAACAGATAAATAATGATGGCGATGGGGACGAGCAGGTTAGAGGTCATCTCCGGAATGATGTGTGCCAGAGGGACTTCCATTTGTTCCACTCGCTCTACCATTGTTGTTTTCAGCCGTCCCGAAGGTGTATCTGTCAAATATCCCATAGAAACGCGCATTAATTTATCCGCAATCGCCTGTCGTATTTCTGAAAGCACATGGAATGTCGTTTCATGGGAGCATCTGGTAGAGAGTCCGTGAAAAACAGACTTCATCAGGTAAGCAATAAGAGCAACAATCCCCCATGTCAAATAAGCAAAAAAATTCGTTTCACCTCCGATCAGTAGATTTACGATCCTTGCCACAGCGAAATATGGAACGATACCACTTGTGACACTGATCACAGCAAGAATGATAGAAAGCAAAAAACCGGATTGATGCGGTTTAATGAATGTCATCAAATTTACAGAATCTTTTTGTCGCTGCA
>ERZ1643250.400-NODE-400-length-47589-cov-25.351938_pt1 | contig 47589 bp, 60 predicted proteins | sample MGYA00579262_ERZ1643250 | MGnify/ENA primary metagenome ERZ1643250 (study PRJEB29033, sample SAMEA4952265) | chicken gut metagenome | biome: Broiler Chicken; feature: Gastrointestinal Tract; material: Caecum | place: Ireland | collected 2018 | study: Broiler...
GTTAGCGCAAGCTAACAAGCCACTAAGCCCTAGACTTCAGTCTAGGGTAGTTGACATACAAAAATTTTTGAAGGTGTTTTTTCTGGTATGACCCAATTGATTAGCTTATTGTGCTAGAATTGAAAGCGAATACATAACTTTTGATTTTTTAGAGGTAAATTATGATTAATCAACTTACTGATTTTACTAAAGATGGACAAAAAATTACCTTAAACTATGAGAATGGACCAATGATTTTGACCGTGTTAACACCGGAAATTATGCGATTCTTTCAAGATCGAGGTAATGCTAGCAATTCTTATGCTATCGAAGGCGATAAAGAAATTAAAACTGATTTTACAGTTAAAAATAAAGGCGATCATATTGAAATAGCTACGGCTAAGTTGATAGTAAAAGCTTATGATGATGAAAAAATTGACGTCTTTGATGAACAAGGCAATCCATTGGTCGTAGATTATCGGGGGAAAAGAACCCCAATTGACCGACAGATGGATGAGGAACATTTGAAGCTGGCTGAATCTGAAGGCCATGATGTGGATAAATTACTGGGAAAGCATGACGCCGATTATTATGAAGTGGTCAAGTCACTAGCAGATGACGAAGAATTTTATGGCTTGGGTGATAAAACCGGCTATTTGAACAAACGCCACTATGCTTATGATAATTGGAATACTGACAATCCTGATCCGCAAGTAGAGAGCTTTACCCGTTTGTATAAGTCGATTCCAATTTTATTAGGATTAAAAAATGGTCATCCTTACGGTATCTTTTTTGACAATACTTACCGTAATCATATTGACTTAGGTAAGGAAAGCAACAATTATTACTACTACTCTGCAGTTAACGGCAACATTGACTACTATGTCATTGGCGGGGCTTCACTGAAGGAAGTTATTACTAACTACACTTACTTAACCGGTCGTGTGCCTTTGCCGCAGAAGTGGGCCTTAGGCTACCAGCAATCACGCTGGGGCTATAGCGTTAGTCAAAAGCAAGTGGAAAAGATTGCCGAAAACTTGCGCAAGTATGACTTGCCATGTGACGTGCTCCACTTGGATATTGATTACATGGATGGCTACCGCGTCTTCACGTGGAGAAAAGATAGCTATGAAGATCCAGCTGATTTTATTAAAAAGATGCACAAACTGGGCTTCAGAATTATCACGATCATTGACCCAGGTGTGAAGAAAGACGATGCTGGCTACAAGATTTATCAAGAAGGGCTGGAGAAGGGCTACTTTGTCAAGGCACCAGATGGTACCGTTTATGTCAATGAAGTTTGGCCAGGGGATGCCGTCTTCCCAGACTTTGGCCGTGAAGAAGTGCGTCAATGGTGGGCTAAGAACTGCAAGTACTTGGTTGACCTAGGCGTGGCTGGTATTTGGGATGATATGAATGAACCTGCTTCATTTAGAGGTGAAATTCCGGGTGATACTGTTTTCCACAACGAAGACGAAGCGACTACGCATGACAAGATGCACAATGTCTATGGCCACAACATGGCTAAGGCAACTTATGAAGGCTTGAAGAAATATTCAGGTAAGCGTCCATTTGTCATTACACGGGCAGCTTATGCTGGAACACAAAAGTTTTCCACAGTGTGGACGGGTGATAACCAAAGTTTGTGGCCACATGTGCAAATGATGATTCCGCAATTATGTAATTTGGGTCTGAGTGGCTTCAGCTTTGCTGGTACTGATATTGGTGGCTTTGGAGCTGATACCACGCCAGAATTATTAACACGTTGGATTGAGGGAGCATTGTTTAGTCCGCTTTATAGAAACCACGCCGCTCTTGGCACGCGCTCACAAGAACCATGGGTCTTTGGTGAATCAACTTTATCGATATACCGTAAGTATTTGAAGTTACGCTACCGCTTTATTCCTTATTTATATGATGAATTCTACCGTGAAACTCAGACTGGGCTACCAGTTATGCGGCCGTTGGTCTTAAATTATGAAAATGATCCACATGTGTATAACTTAAACGATGAGTATATGGTAGGCGAGGACATTTTGACAGCTCCAGTTGTCCAGCAAGGTCAAACTAAGCGTGCGGTGTACTTACCTAAAGGTGAATGGATTGACTTCTGGAACGGTGTAGAGTATTCAGGTGGGAATACAATTTTAGTTGATGCTCCAATTGATAAATTACCGCTATTTATTAAAAAAGATACGATTCTACCGTGGGGTAAGGAAGTCGACCATATTTCTGATGAACCGGATAAAGATATGACATTCAGAGTATTTGGTAATGGCGGCAAGTATAGACACTATCAGGATAACGGCGTTGACTTTGAGTATCAAAAAGGCGAGTATAACTTGTACGATATTGAAGTTGATCATGATCAAGTGACGGTCAAATTAGCGCATCATGGCTATGCACATGAATATCAGCGAATTATAGTTGAATTAGCTGATCGTAAAGTAGTATTTAACTACTGCGATGGCGAATATACAGAAGCATAATTTAAATGACAGGAATAACTCCAAATAACAGGGTTATTCCTGTTATTTTTGTTTTTTATTGTATTATTCTAAAAATATTTTTGTTGGATAAAACGTTGATTTATCAAGCTTTATGAAGGATGGCTTACGTGAAGAGAGAAATAAGTGATTGAGAGGTAATAACGATGATGACTGAATTAACTACTGAAACTGAATTAAGATTTAACGTAAAGACTATTTCAACTGAAAACATGATTAACATGCTTGAAGAAGACGGTTGGAAGCAAGAATCAATGCATTTTGCAGAAAACAAGATCTCAGCTAACGCAATGGCATCAATGCTTGAAGATTTAGGTTGGAAAGAAAACTAAGAGTCAAAATAAGAAAAATTCTAACTACGATGTAGTAGTGAAGTCACATCGCATTATCAATCAACTAAGAGAGCTAGCATGGAAAATACAATGTAAATAATTGTGATTTGAGATAAATGGAGTTGACTTAAATGAAAAATCAAAAATTTGAACGTGAAAATAAGAAAATCATCTTAGGAATGGTTATCGGCACAGTCGTAAGCGTAGCCTTATTATTATGGTATATAGGCAGTGGATCTGGTTGGCATTTAGACATAATGCAGATCATTATTGCTTTAGCGCTGGGATTGGTAATGGGAACATTATTTGGAGGTTTGATTGCTGTAAGTTTGATTTCAAATAAGGGTGAGCTTTCCTCATGGAATATTTGGTTACAGTGTCTTGCTACAGGGCTTGTGTTTGTACTGCTTGATCTTATCTTTGATTGGATTACCAAGTCGAATAATGGCAGTCTAAAGACCATGATTTTTTCTAATGACACGTTATGGGCATTAGCGTTTGGCATGGCAATGGGTGCAATTTTCTTAAGGAAAAAGTAGAACTGAAGGATAGATATGAAGGTTATACTGTTAATCATTTTGCTGCTGATTGTATTATGTTGGCTGATCGCAATTCCTCAGACTTTACGTGGTAAAAAGGATAACAAATATGTTGTTACTTATCTTTGGAGGGGAAAAAGAAAAAAATTAACTTATATGTCATTCTGGCAAGCCTACTGGTATCGTGGTTGGCTGAATATGGTTGACTGGATTGTCATTATTTTGTCCTTGTAAAAAATAAATCAAAAAAGTACCGAATTAGTCATATTTCTGACTGATTCGGTACTTTTTAACACTGTATGTATTATTTTTGCTAAAATCAAGTAAAAATAATATGAGTATTGATAATGTATAAACGCAAGAGGATATTATGAAAAACAAACAGTATGAGTTGATTTTGAAAGTTCAACTATTGATCGGAATATTGCTGACATTATGCTTTAGTTTGCATATTGGTCATAAATTTATTTTCTTAAAACAAGAGAGTCCGATCATATTATGTTCGTTAGTGGTGATTTTTGTTTTTACTTTGTTGCAGAATAAAAATCATTATTTCCAAGTAATGGCTAAAGGCTTGAGTATTTTAGTATTACCATATGTGTTTAATTTTTTAGTTTATAATGGTGTCTCTTTCTTTAATCAAGTCTTTCCGAATGAGGCAATACTTTTCTCAATTATGGGATGCATTCTTTTACTTGTAGTGAATATTCCCTGGGTAATGGTCGCAATGCCGATATTGAAGAACGGCTTTTTCCGCGTACTAAGTATTGCAATTATTGATGTGAGTTGGACATTCAATATCAATAATTTTGTTAATCTACCAGAATCACTTCACTTTCTAGTATATGATGCCTTGATAGTTGCCCTGGAAAGCTTTGTGTTAGCTTTCTTTATAACTAAGGCATGGGGACTAAAATTTAGTTGGAATTTAAAGTTTGTCAAAACAAGTAATTTTCAATTAGGATCTTGGCTGTTGCTTTTGGGGCTAATGATCTGGCTTATTTTCTTTAATACGTATCTCAATATTGTAGATACGTGGCCAGAATTGCTCAGTTTTTGGCATTGGAATAATTATGAAATTTCATATCATTTTACTGCAGATATATTAGCTTTTTCAGCTACAGCTGGTATTGGTGAAGAAACAATTCGTGGATTAGAAATAATAGCTTTGCTTTATGCTATGCGTAACTTTAAAAGCAGAATCACGTCAGCAGTGATAATATCAGCAATTTTGTTTAGTTTAATCCATTTAAGTGGCTTGAATACTATTACAAATGGTACATATTATTCTATCGACATGATAGCACAGCAGCTTACATATGCTTTGGGCTTTGGTTTAATATTTGGTGTGTTTTATTTATATACTGGTAAATTATGGTTAGGGATGTTAATCCATTTTCTAATCGACTTGGAAACGACAAGCTCTGATGAATCGATAACTATGTTTACGGGTTGGCCGGCTGCAATAATTATATTGGTTGTTTCTGTGTTGATTTTCGGGTGGATGTTAACAGGTAAGAGACGAAAATTCATGGAGGATAATGTGGATAGAATTATTGCTGTTGATTGAGTTTTAAGACGAATTTGGTATTGGTACAACTAATTTAGTATAAAAAAATGCTAAATTGGTCAGCTTTAACTTTGAAATAGAGATTTAAGATATTATTTGATTGTAATCTTTTGAAAGGAGAAAAGAACAATGAAAAAGATTAGAGAAGTGAAAGATGTTGAGTTAGAAAAAGTTATTGGTGGTTCACTAGTTGGAATGAAAATCATTGGTCCGAAGCAAATGGGACCGGATGGGATGACAGGCAGTGGTGGAACTGGCGCTCCTATTGGTCATACGTATTATCATCCAGCCCATTAGGCAGATAAAGCAATCAATTCATTTTAGTTAGATAGCAAAAGATACCGAATCAGTCAGAAATATGACTAATTCGGTATCTTTTTACCTCATTTTTTGAAAACTGTTAGAATTAGCATAAAATATTTTTCATTGTGTAGTAAAAGGGAATGACCGAAATGACAAGCAAAGTGTGGAATAAACTGTTAGACATAGAATTAATTATCGGCATGGTAGTTTCAATTATTATTGGAATAGTTGGTGAAAGTTTGCCGCGACTTTATTGGTCTAGAATGTGTTGGATTGCATTAACCATTTTGTTGCTTAATTTCATTTTGAAAATATGGGGCAAAAACAAGCATTCTATCAAAATAGCAAGTCAATGGCTGGGTAGCTTAACTTTAATCCTGATATTTAACTTTTTGATTTACACGACTACTTCTATGCTCAATTTGATGGTTAAACCACTAGTATTGGTTAGTTCAATTGTGGGCATAGTGTTACTTTTATTGGTTGATATTCCAGTAGTAGTGGTTAACTTTCCAGTAGTGAAAAATTGGTTCATGCGACTATTCATGATTTTCATTTTGTATCTAAACTATAGCTACAATGTTAACAGGTTTCTAGGTACATCTGGTGTAATTAAAGCAATTATTAGGTCTGGTGTAATAATTGCCCTTGCTACTTTTATTTTGGCATTTTTCATAACTAGGGCATGGCAGCTTAAATTTCAATGGAATCTAAAATTGGGCAAAAGTAAAAACTTTCAATGGCTAGCGTTAATTCTCTTGTTAACTTTTTCTGTTTGGTTTGCTTTTTTCAATTCTTTTGTAACTCTAGCACCGTCCTTGGCTGATTTGTTGTGTTTTTGGCAGTGGGATTTTAGTACATTTGAAGTGACTTTAAATTCTGTGTTGGCAGCAATAGAAGCAGGAATATTTGAAGAAACGTTGCGTTACCTGAATTTAGTGATTTTGCTTGTTGCTATGCGGAATTTTAAGTATAGGATGATTTTTGCAATAGTGATTAGTTCTATTCTTTTTAGTTTAAGCCATTTAGGAAATTTGGGAATAAGTACCTTTCTTATTAAGTTTGATTTAGAAACGACATTGCAGCAGGTAGTTTATACATTTGGTGCGGGGATGCTATTTGCAGTGATCTATCTATATACAGGCAAACTATGGTTGAGTATATCGATTCACGGTCTAGTCGATCTAATCGCTTTAAGCGAAACGCCATTAACGAGAATAGTTAGTCCACTGATCACTGATGGCTGGATAAGTGCGATTATTATACTGTTAATTCCATTGGTAGTTGCCTTATTAATGATGACAGGTAAAAGGAAGACGTTCATGGGAGAGAACGTGGGCAGGATTATTGCTGTTAGTTAGATAAGAATTTATTGAATAATGCTTTGGCACCAAAATACCAAATCAGTCTAAAAAATGACCAATTTGGTATCTTTTGTATATCGGAAGGCAAATCATGCTATATTTAAGGTGTAAAGGATGATTCATGAAAGGATGGATTAATTATGGAAAAGAAAGTTGTTAAAAAGATTGAGTTGAAAGAAGAAGAATTAAGTAAGGTTGTGGGTGGAACAACAGCATTTTTTGATATTAAGAAGTTTACTCATAAGAATTTTACATTTGGGTGGTGGAAGAAGTAAGAGATAGTGTTTTTATTAGCACTGTGTTTGAATATATTTTATATTTTGGTTGATATTTGGAGTTTTTTTAGAATATCTGGAATAAAAATAAAAGTAGATTTTTATTTCTATTTATTTCTGTTGCTTATTTTTGTAGTAGGAGTGATTGACTTTATCTGGAATATAAGTTTTATATCTGATGCTTTAGAAATGATATTATTTTATTTATTTTTCAAAAAGTATGGAGATATAGAATTAATATTAGGCTCCGGTATAATAGTTGGCATTCTAGATTTAATATTTAGTATTATAACTACAATAATTATGAAAGTAACAATGCTAAATTCTAATTTAAATGTAGAACTAGCATTTGGTTTAATAACATTAATTTTAATGGTATTTTTTGTAAAGCGATTTGGAAATAAATTTAAAATATATTTATCTAACCAAAATAAAAACATATTTTTAGGAGTTTTAATATATTTGTATGTTTCTAGTGCTGGTGTTTCTTTTTTATACTTATTAGATAAGAGAATAACTCCATTTACTTTATTCTTTACTATATTCGTTATTGTTCAATCTGTGTTTGCAATTGGAGTTTATGGTGAGATGGTTTATGTTCAGAATAAGTTATTGACCCAAAGAAAACAGCAAGAAATAAGACAAAAACAACGCCAACTTGAAGAATATGCAGATTATTTGGAAAAGAGTGAAGATGATTTACGGGCATTTAGACACGATTATAAGAATATACTTAATTCTTTAAAGGTGAGTGCTCAAGAAGGTAATGTTCAAGAGGTGATTCAAAAGCTAGATAAGTATACTGAAACTAATTTGAATTCTGATGCTCTGCTTAAGTATAAAGATGTAAATCATATTCATATTAAATCTATTAAGAGTATTATTATTTCTAAGTTAACAGAAATGTATAACCTAAATATTCCTTATAATTTTGAATGTAGAAGTGGTGTAAAAAAACTGTCAGCTAATATTGATGAATTGGATCTTGTTAGAATCCTAGGAATTGCCTTCGATAATGCAATTGAAGAAAGCAAGATTATAAAGGATATGGCTGAAAAGAATAAATCTCCGGAGTATGAAGAGATTCAAATTATGGCTTATTCAGATGGACCGGATAACTTTGAATTCGAAATTCGTAATAGAGTGCGTAAAGATCAAAAGATCTCTACTAGCAAAATACAAGAACAAGGTTTTACAACTAAAAAAGGACATCAGGGCTATGGTCTAGCCAATATTAGAAAACTAGAAGAAAAGTATCCTGATATGTCAGTTTCATACATGGTTCAAGATGGCTGGTTTGACTTCTACATGGTGATTGATATGGAAGATGGTGATGAAGATAATGGCTAATTATCCTATTATCGTTTGTGATGATGATCATGATTTGGCTAATCAATTAGCTACTAATATTAATAGTTCAATCCAAAACTTATCAGATGATAATTCAAGCTACAGTGAATTAAAGGAAAGAGTGACTTTTGTAGCTAATGATTTTGCTCAAGCGGTTGGCTATATTGTAGCTAATGATATTAAGAATGGCATTTACTTTCTTGATATTGAATTGAGCCAGCAATCTGAAGCGAAAAACGGGGTAGACTTAGCAGAGTTCATCAAGAAACAGGATGAGAATGCGCAGATTATCTTTGTCACTGCATATGAGAAGTATGCGCCGTTGACATATCGTAGACGAATTGGAGCGATTGACTATATTAGTAAAAACTTGTCTTCGGATGAGATTATTCAACGTCTTGAAGAAACACTCCGTGGTGCTATCGATAATCTAACTAATATGATTAAGTATGGTAATCGAAACTTTAAATACAAGATTGGTCGCAATGTATTTAAGGTTAGTGAAAATGAAGTTATTTATATTGAGAATAGTACCATGCAGCATAAGGTGCATATGGTGACGGATCATGGAGATGTGGAATTTAAAGGTAATATAAGTCAAGTCGCTAAGGATGCAGATTTTTTGGTTAAAGTCTCGCAGTCAACTTTGATTAATCCAAATAATATTCAAGCTATTGATACCCATAATAAGTTGATTATTTTCGATGAAAATAACGCAATCACTTATTCGAGGTCTTATAGGAAAGTTATTAAGCAATTAATGACTAAGTTTGAAGCTATTGATGTAATTTAGGGTAAAGAATTGAGGTAAAGACTATGTATCATTTAATTTATTTAGTAATTGGCATCCTGTTGATTATTGGTGGAGTTTTTACTTTTCGTCATACGCAAGGCTATTTGAAATTAAATACGACTTCAAAAGCTGTTCAAAATAATCAATGGCGTGGCTTTGCTTTATGGTTTGGCTACATTGGAGCAGGTATTCTGACTTTAATTGGTGTGATCATGATTTTAGTTTCATTATTTTAAATATAAGTTGGCATACAAGCGCAAAATCGGTTTGAAAAAACGTTAAATCAGTCATGTATCTCAAAAATAAGTAAGTTTTAGGCTGTAGATGAAGTTGAATTAACTATTGTTGAAGGTTGGCAGTAGCTACTCATAGATAAAAAGACCAACTATAACTGAAGGGAGAAATCATTATGACTAAAAAACAGATAATGATTAGAAGCATTATTGCAGGTTGTTTATACTTGGTTTTAGATATTGCATTAAGCGTAGTTCTAAAAGAACCAGTAACAACTATTTATGTTCTTGAAACTATATTTGAAAGTATCCTGTTTGCAGTATTCATGATTTGGCTACTTAAAACAAATAAAGATTCTAAGAAGATCAATAGTAACGGCAGTTTCTTAAAATACTTTTCAATTGGCATGATAGGTAGTTGGATAATTCTTACTATAATGCTGTTCTTACAAGTAGGTAATAGAATTAGTAAAGTTATGGTTGATAATACAGCATTGCTGATTGGAATATATTTAGTTGTAGGAATCATTTGTGGGCTTGCATTATATTTTGTTTTTCGCATAGCATGCAGAAGACAATAGGGTTAGGACCAATGTATATTTTATTTTCGTATATTCCATTGATAGCATCTTTTATAGGATTAATACTGTGGATAATTTTAAGTATAAAAAAGAAAACGAACTTTGAAAGTGATTCTCTAGGAGTTCTTTTACCATTGGTAATGGCTTCGGCTTATGTTACAAATAATAATTCAATAGGTTATTCTAATCTTGCTACCATTGCAGTTGGTATTTTTATACCAGTTTATTTCTTAGGTAAAGCATTCACTCTTTATCATCGGAAAAATAAGAAATGAAAATTCAAATATTTAGCAATATACTAAAATACCGAATCAGTCTGAAAACGGCTAATTTGGTATTTTTTATATAAAGACTATATATCAGAGTGTAGTAAAGAGACTATTAAAGTTGTAAAACAGTGCTAGATTTTACAAAAACTGTACTGAATCGGGATGCAAGTGCTAAATCAGTCAGAAAAAAAGTTAAATCGATCATGCGTCCTGAAAATAAAGCCATTTATGGTACTTTAATAATGTAGAAAGAAATAAAAGATGAATTTCTCTTAATTACTCATTGTAGGAGGTAATAAAAATGAGTAAAGTTGAAGTTTTGAATGAAGAAGAATTGACTACTGTAGTTGGTGGAACACATAGTAAAGGGTTCCATCCAAGTAAAGGAATGAAGTGTTTATCAGGATTAACAACTGGATTCGGAATAGGGTTGATGAGAGGCAGTGCATTTGGTGCAGCTTGGGGTCTAGCTAAAGCGAGTGTTCTTTATTGTGGTTTAGGTCCACAGCCTCAAAAGGTATATTAAAAAATGAATGCTATAATATTAATTGCTGTAACTTTAATCATTTCTATCGTATTAATTGCATTGGTAAAAACAATAAAAAATAAAAGTAATGGTCAATATACATACAGACATCACGTTATGAAGATAGAAGATAATAAAAGGAAATTATGCACAGAAACAGTGAGAGTTGAATCTTTTACGACAGCTTTTCTATTAAATATAATTGATGTTGTTACATATGCTTTTATATTACTATGGCCTTAATAACGTAGATAAATATATAGTTGTTTTGAAATATTTCAGATTTATTAAAATTAAAAAAATCCCGGATTTAAAATTGAAGTGCAACACTAATTGTTAAACAAAAAGGCCATGAAGACCTAAACTTGAAGTGACCAAAAATCAAGAAAGGAAGATCTTCATGACCAACTCAAATTCTAGCATTTCCAAGCATTATCATCAATTGAACAGCGAACAACGTGGACAAATTCAAGCTCTGCTTGATTCTGGCATAACCTCCTGCACTGCTATCGCTCAAGAAGTAGGCTGTCATAAATCAACTATCAGCCGTGAAATTAGACGAGGCAGTGTCCTGCAAAGAGACAGCAGCTATGTCTTGTATGAGCACTATTACGCTGATACTGCACAAATTTATCATGAAAAGCGCCGCAGAAACTGCTATAAGCGTAATCCACTGCAACACTATGCCGTCTTTTTCAGAATGCTAAGCAGACGCTTTAAAGCCAAATTTGATGCCACCAGCATTGATGAATTCGTTGGTGAATTTCACAGGATTATGCCAAATTATCCATGTCCTAGCACGCCCACTGTCTATCGTTATATTGATCAAGGATTGCTGGATATAAGCAATATCGACCTGCCAATGAAGCTTAAAAGACGCAGAAACAAACGCCATCATAGTCATGGTGGCCATGCTCCGCATAAAAAGAATCTTGGCAATTCGATTGAACAGCGGCCTAAAGAAGTTGAAAACAGAAAAGTTCCCCTGCACTGGGAAGGCGATTTGGTTAAAAGCGTCAGACGTAAAAATCAACCTGCCTTAATGACGCTGACTGAAAGAACCACTCGTTTTGAGGTTGTTATCAAAATTCCTGACTATCGGGCCAGTACTTGTCAAAGACTGCTTCAAAAGGAGATTGACAGACATCCTAATTGGTTTAAATTAATTACGTTTGACAATGGTTCTGAGTTTGCGGATATGACCAAAATCAAAGGATGTCAGATCTACTTTGCTCATCCATATTCTCCTTGGGAAAGAGGCACAAATGAGAACTGCAATGGACTTCTGCGTCAATTCTTCCCTAAGGGCAAAAGCATGAAAGATAAGTCAGCTGCTTATGTTCAACAGGCAACTGATGCCATTAACCGCAAACATCGTCGAATCCTCCAATATCACACAGCAGAAGAACTCTTCAAGCAATACGTTCCTTCATAGCCTAACTGTTGCACTTAATTTGACAATTCAGGAATTATAAAGAATTAGAAAAAGTAAGTGGTGGCACTAACTGGCTTGGTGTAGGTGGATCATGTTTATCGGGTTTCATTGATGCGCTCCCTAGCGGAAGTGGTATGATAAAAGGATGTGTAGAAGGCGCTGTTAAAGATTTCGCCAAACAAAATAGACATAAAAAACATAAACATAGATAATATTAAAAAATAGAAAATTCGGTTAATAGATTTCCTATTTTTCGATATGATAATAATGGGGTAAAAATTATGAAGAATAAGATTTTAACTAAGAATCAAGTTCGAAGCAGAAGTATTGTCGCTGGTGTTTTGGCTCTGTTAATAGGATTTGTATGGGACTATTTTCAATACAAAACATTGAACTTGGGAACAGTATTTTGGAATATAGTTGAAAGTGTAGCCTTTGTTATCTTTATGAATTTTTTCATGAACTCTTACTATAAGAAGAAAAGTAAAAAGCAGTAGCTTTTAAGATAAAGCAGAATACCAAGTTAGTTTAACGACTAACTTGGTATTTCTTTATTATCCCAAAAAAATATTTTATTTCTGTATTGCAATTATAAATTATCGTAATACAATAATTATAAAAGACGAGAAAGAGATAGATAGTTTTATGGAGGAGAGGGATAGATATGCTTCCAGATAAGAAAAGACAAATAGGTTCAATCGTTGGAATGCTGATAATGATGGCAATCTTAGTGTTTGCTAACTTAGGTGGAACATGGAGTGTTCTTAGAATTACATTATTAGTAATTGGAGTAACGGGTGTAATTGGCAGTGCTATATACAGAATCATCCAGATTTTGAGAGGATAAAAAAATGAAAAAGTTTATTTTGAATTTATTGACAGTTTTTGCTTGGATCTACCAGATAATCTGTGTAATAGGAATAATTATGTGGATCGTTATGGGCGGTGTTATATTATTTGGCATAAAAAATCCAGATTTTCGTGCTGGATTTGAAAGTAGTATGTATGTAAAAGGCGTATCAGTTGATAGCTATGTTGGAGTATTAATAGTTATGTTGCTGTTAATGATCCTTATGAGCATTGCGGCCTTTTTAATCTGTCGATATGCCAGATTAATTGTTAAGAATATCAAGCAAGAAGTTTACTTTGCTGATAGTAATTTGAATTTACTCAAGAAGTTACTAATTTCAGTTGCTGGATATACCATCATTTCAATAATAGATTTCATTATGCTCATGACTCACCGCGCTTGGTTCATTAAATATGCGAATAATGTACTTTATCCAAGTGGTGTGACAACCGGCTTGCTTTTCCTAGCAGTATTGTACGTAGTTTACTTGGTATTCAAGTACGGAATGAAGGTTCAGGAGGATGCAGACTCGATTATTTAGAAAGGTTGATATAGATGATTGAAGTGACACTAGATTTTATGCTCTTGAAGCGAAAGATGTCTTCAAAGGAGTTGGCAGAGAAGGTTGGCATCACGCCGGCTAACCTGTCAATCCTAAAGACAGGAAAGGCGCATGGCGTTCGCTTCGACACGTTGAGCAAGATCTGTGAAGTCTTGGATTGTCAACCAGGGGATTTATTAGCTTATAAAAAAGATGAAGAATAAAATGCAAAATCAGTCCGAAAAATGACAGAATTGGACGGTTTTACCTTTTACATAAATGATGGGGATATGATTAATTTAAAAGGATAAAAGATTATTTCCTGGGAGATAATCGCTGAATTGGAGGAAAGAAAAATGCTGTACCTAATTTATATTGTGCTCGGCTTACTGATTGTTTTAGCTGTTAATTATGCCGTTACAGCATTCTTAGCTGTTCATGATTTGCTTGAAAATAGAGAAAAAGATCAATTAAGCTTTACGGATGCATTCAAAAAATACTTCGCCAAGAACAACAACATTCCGACTAAGTTTTCGGATTTGTTTAATTAAAAATGAAAAACAAATTTCCTTGAGGTAAGAACAATGAATAATGAAAAATTTGCTCGTGAAAACAAACGAATTATTGAAGGCATGGGAATTGGAGCACTTGTTGGACCAATATTAGCTCTTGTGATGATGTATGTTAAGACCGCTGGTTCGCCTCAACCTTTTCAAATTATTATGTCGATGGGAGCTGGATTGGCTTTCGGTCTAATGATTGGTGGCATTATGTCCGCAAGTTTAGTCCTTAATAAAACGGTCACATCAAAGATTCCATGGCAGAAGAAAGTGTTGAAACTTGCTCCTCAAGTTATTGGTACAGGAGTAGTGGTTGCTGCAGCTAGTGTAGTGATTACTTTAGTAACCAATTGGGGGTCAGTTGATATTGTAAAAACAATTTTTTCAACCGATACTTTATGGCAGTTCTTTGACGGTGTACTTCTAGGTCTAATAACCATTAGATAAAAAGCCGAGGGGATAGATAATGTTGGAAAAAGCTAAAAAAATTTACTGGTGCTGTGATTTTCTCTGTTATTGCACTAATTGTCGCAATTTTTAGTATTACTGGTAATGGTACAACTTGAAAATTATGTACCGTTATTGTTATCTTGTTGATCTGGTTAGGCTATACAAGTATCGGATATTTTAAGCTTAAAGCAGAAAATGATAGCGACAATTATTAGTATATGTACCACATAATTCCCATAGCAGAAGTTAAAAAGGAATGAATGCCATGAAAAATACAGTTATTTCTATAATTATGATAATTGTTATAGTAATTACACTATGTTGGTTAGTTACTATTCCCCAGGTAATGCGGAACAAAACATCAGATGGTTATCAACTAAGATTTATTAGGAAATCTACTAAGGTATATCCTCATTTTTGGCAAGCATATTGGCGTCAATTGTTGCTGAATATTTTGGATGTGCTTGCATTCTTTGGCGATAATTATTCTTAGATATTCGATCAATAACATAGAAAAGTTGAGGAAAAATTATGTTAAAAATAGAACACCTAAATAAAAGCTTCGGGTCAACACAGGTTTTGTTTGATGTTAGCTTCAATGTGTCAGATGGGCGTATTCTTGGACTGGTTGGTAAAAATGGGTCGGGTAAGTCGACGATCTTTCATAGTATTTTGAAATTCGTTGATTATGACGGTCAGATTAGTATTGATGGACATTCTTTCAACGCTAAAGATTATGACAATATTGGCTATCTGCCTGAAGAGCGAAGTTTGATGCCTAAGTTAACCATTGAAGATCAGGTAGTGTTTTTAGCTAGCCTTAAAGGGATGCCGGCTAAAAAGGTAAAAGAAGAATTACCTGATTGGTTATCACGTTTGGCTGTTAAAGGGATCCCCATGGATAAGATTAAGTCTTTGTCTAAAGGTAACCAACAAAAAGTACAGATGATTGCGACTTTAATTCATCAACCTAAATTGATTATTTTAGATGAACCATTCAGTGGACTAGATCCTGTTAATGTCGATCTAATGAAGCAGCTGATTTTGGAAGAAAAAAGAAAAGGCGCTACAATCATTTTTTCTGATCATGATATGCGTAACGTGGAAGAATTGTGCGATGACGTCGTAATGATCAATGATGGGCATATCGTCTTGAATGGCCCAGTAAATGAAATTAAGAACAGCTTTGGTTTAACTCGAATTTTTGTCAGGACAGACAAAAGTGCTGCTGAATTATCAGCCTTGCCAGGTGTAAAAGATGTAATTTTGCAAAACAATGGAATGAAGCTGCTTATTCTTGCAGACGAAAAATATGGTAAGGATATTTTTAACCAACTTTCGGCCGGTCAATATATCAAGACTTTTGACCAGGAACCTCCAACTTTAGACGAAATTTTCAAGATGAAAGCAGGTGCTCGTCATGAATAAGATCTGGCTTGTCGCTAAAGAAACCTACCGTAGAGAAGTGAAAACTTGGTCATATTTGTTGATGATTTTAGCACCGTTTCTGCTCGTCTTCTTTTCATTTGTTATCGGAATGGTATCAGCTGGCGGTAGTGATGACAACTATGTCGGGGTAGTTACTTCTAATTCTGCCTTAAAGCAAGCAATTAAAAAGTCAGAAGACTTTGACAACTATAGCACTGAAGCTAAGGCTAAAAAGGCGTATAAAGATGAAGATATCGATGGCTACGTTTTAATTGAACAAAAGAATAATCAATTAGCTGCAACTTACTATAGTGATGAAAAAATGGACAGTGATCTAAAATCAGAGCTGCTAACGAGCCTAAACACCGCCCAGCAACAATTGAATTTAAGTAAGGCCAAGCTAACGACAAAACAGACTCAGTCTTTAGCTACGCGGGCGCAATTTAAGCAACAAGTTAAGCATGTTGAGAAGAAGAGCTTTGACAATGATCCTGTTAAGCAAATTTCCTTCTGGGTTTTGCTGATTATCTTGTACATGCTTGTGATCACTTATACGCAAGTAACAGCACAAGATATCGCTACGGAGAAGGGTACCAAGATAATGGAAGTAATCTTTTCGAGTATGCCAGGTGGCGATTATTTCACTGGGAAGATTTTAGGTATTTTTGGTGAAATTATTACCCAAGTGTTAATTTATGTTGTTGGTTTTGTGGCAGTTTATTGCGCGGCCCCATACATCGATGGCTTTAGCGATTTATTTAGACAGTATAAGCCGATGATTGATCAAGCAATTGGCAATCTGGCTTCTTGGGGATTGGTGTTTACGATAATCGGCTTGGTATTGTTTATTATCTTTGCAGCTTTCTGTGGCGCTTTGGTTGCTAAAAGCGAGAATGCCAACAAAGCGGTGGGACCACTATCTACATTGATGTTGATCGGGTTCTTGTTCACAGTCAATATGCAATCAGGTGGGGATACGATTTTTGCTAAAGTATTATCGTACATCCCGTTTCTATCATCATTTGTAATGCCAGCTAGAGTAATTATGGGTAACGCAACTAATTTAGAGGCAGCTATCTCTGCTTTAATTGCTTTAGCCGCTACAGTAGCGTCATTTATCTGGATTAGAAAAATCTATCCAAACTTGATTTTGCAAACAGATGATGTCGGCCCATGGCAAAACTTTAAGCGTAGCTTGAGAGGCTAGACAAAATATATTTAATAGCAAAACGCGCTGAATCAATAATGATTCAGCGTGTTTTGCTTTTGCAAGGTTAATAGATCTTTGGTTCTCTTTCTTAGTCATCTTTACGGATTCTTAGTCAAATAGGGTAAAACGACTAAGAATAATTCCAAATGACGAAGAAAAGATGTCGTTTCAATCAAAAAACGGCATCTTTTTTGCATATAAATGAATTTTATTGAACGATAATAAATAAAAATGACATTTTTTGAAGAAAAATGATTGATTTTGGAGGAGAAAGCGAATACAATATTTATCGAGGTGAGAAATGATGCTGACTCAGGAGCGCCAAAGCTTAATCGAAGACTATGTTAATCAACACGAGTTATGTCGCGTAAGTGAATTATGTGACTTAACCGCAACATCTGAATCAACTATCCGTCGAGATCTAATTCAGATGGAAAAAAATGGGATCCTTAAGCGTGTTCATGGCGGTGCCCAATCAGTTAAGCATTTTTCTCGAGATGTATCACAAAACGTTCGCTTCAGTTTGAATCATGACGCAAAAATCACTATTGCTAGATATGCCGTGCAGAATTTTGTTCGTCCAGGTGACAATGTCTTCATTGATGCAGGAACAACAACTTATGAGATGGTACCATTTTTAGCAGAAGTTGCTAACGTCAAGATTATTACTAATGGTGTAGAGACTGCTTTATGCAGTTTAAATCACGGGATTAACACAATTCTAATTGGCGGTGAAGTTAAGGACGATACGCATGCTGTTATAGGTCAGACCGCCTTAAGTCAGATTAAGGCAATGAATTTTTCAGCTAGCTTCGTTGGTGCTAATGGAATTGAAAAAAATGGCAATCTAACTACACCTGATCCAGAGGAAGCTGCGGTTAAGGCAGCCGAAATCAAACAGGCAAGACACGCTTATGTATTAACCGATAATAGTAAAATCGGTGAGCGTAACTTTGCTGTGTTTGCCAATACAAGTGACGTGATTGTGGTAACTGATCAACTAAAACCAGGTCAAAAACGGTCATTACCAGTCGGTATTGAATTAGAGGAGGCAAAATAGGATGATTTATACAGTAACTGTTAATCCAGCGCTTGACTATGTTCTTCAATTAGAAAAAGTTAACCGCGGAGAAGTTAACAGAACTAACAATGATTCATTTTTAGCAGGGGGTAAGGGAATTAACGTTTCTCAAATCCTTAACCAATTAAATGTTGATAATACGGCATGGGGCTTCGTAGGTGGCTTCACTGGTAAGGAATTGGTTCGTCAATTGAATCAAAAGAGAATTGAAAGTGACTTCGTTACTATTTCAGATAACACTCGTGTGAATGTTAAGATCCACGCTGAAAAGGAAACTGAAATTAACGCGGCTGGTCCTAACATTACCGACCAAGAAATCACTGCTTTTAAGGATCGTTTAAACGATTTAAAGAAGGGCGACATTGTAGTAATGAGCGGTTCTCTTACTCCAAGCCTTCCAACTGATTTCTATCAATCATTGCTTCCTACTATTAAAGAAGCAGGTGCAGAATTTGTTGTTGATACTACTGGACAAGCTTTACTTGATACTTTGGCATATAAGCCACTAGTAATTAAGCCTAACCACCATGAATTAGCAGACTTGTTTGGCGTAACTTTTGATTCAAGTGATGTGATGCTTGAATACGCACAAAAGCTTTTAGATAAGGGTGCTCAAAATGTGATGGTTTCTATGGCTGGTGAAGGTGGTTTCCTTCTTACCAAGGATCATGTTTACCATGCTAAGGGTGCTGTTGGTACTGCTGTTAACTCAGTTGGTGCAGGTGATTCAATGATTGCCGGCTTCGTTGGTACCTACTACAAGACCCAAGATCCTAAGGAAGGCTTCAGAATTGGAATGGCTTGTGGTGCCGCTACCGCCTTTACTAAGGATATTGCAGTTAAGAGCCAAATTGCTGCTGTTCTTCCACAAATCAAAGTTGAGCAAATTTCTTAATAAAAAACGAGGGGAAAAATATGAGAATCAAGGATATTTTAAGCCCTGACTCCATGATTATGGAGCTTAAGGCTAAGAACAAAGAAGATGCCATTAAAGAAATGGCTGACCTTGAAGTAGCAACTGATATCGTTAACGACGAAGATGCTTTTATTAAGTCAATCTGGGCACGTGAAAACGAATCAACTACTGGTATTGGTGGCGGAATTGCGATGCCTCACGCACGTAACAAATCTATTAACAAGGCACGCGTATTATTCGCCAAGAGTAAGGAAGGAATTGACTATAATTCACTTGATGGTCAACCAGTTCACTTATTCTTCATGATTACTGCACCAGATGGTGCTGACAATACTCACCTTCAAGCATTAGCAAAACTTTCAGGTTTGTTAATTGATCCTGATTTAGTTGAAGCTTTGAAGAATACTAAGACTCCTGAAGAAGTTATCGATCTTTTTGAAAAGGCTGAAGCTAAAAAAGACGAAGAAGACAAGAAGGCAGCTGAAGCTAAGAAGGCTAAGGAAGCTGCTAAGGCTCAAGGTACAAGTGATGACGACAACAAGCCATTGATTGTTGGTGTTACTGCATGTATCAACGGTATTGCCCATACTTACATGGCTCAAGAAGCCTTGATCAAGGAAGGTAAGAAGCGCGGTATCGAAGTTAGAATCGAAACTAACGGTTCAGAAGGTGTTAAGGATAAGTTGACTCCTGATGAAATCAAGCGTGCTAAAGGTGTTATTATCGCTTCTGATAAGAAAGTTGATATGCCACGTTTTGACGGCAAGCACTTAGTTAACCGTCCTGTTGTTGATGGAATTAACAAGCCAGGCGAATTGATTGATGACATTATGGGTGGTAAGGCTGATGTTTACCGTGCAAGTGCTCAAGACAAGTCAACTGAATCTTCATCAACTGAGAAGCCAGGTTTGTGGGCAGGTATCTACAAGAACTTGATGAATGGTATTAGTCACATGCTTCCATTCGTTATTGGTGGTGGTATCTTAATGGCCATCTCATTCATCGTAGAAAACTACATGGGTGGCGCTAAGACTCCTGCTTTCATCTTTTTAAACAATGCTGGTAACTTGGCATTTGCCTTCATGGTTCCAGTTTTGGCAGCCTATATCGCTGAATCAATCGGTGATTTGCCAGCCTTAATGCCAGGTTTTGTTGGTGGTTACATGGCCTCTATTGTTAACGGTCAATTCCAAGTTAACGTTCAAGCTCACGCAACTTCACCAGCCGGCTTCTTAGGCGGTATTGCTGCTGGTTTTATTGCTGGTTACTTGATGGTTGGTTTGAAGAAAGTATTTGCTAAATTACCTCGTTCTGTTGAAGGTATGAAGCCAATGCTGTTCTATCCAATTTTAGGATTGCTCTTTATTGCAGCAATTATGTTCTACATCATTAACCCAATCTTTAGTGGCATTAACTTTGCTATTACTCACTTCTTGAACGGAATGGGTACTGGTAACTTGGTACTTTTGACCACTATCCTTGCCGGAATGATGTCAATCGATATGGGTGGTCCTTTCAACAAGGCTGCTTATGTCTTCGCTTCAGGTGCATTTGCTAACGACCCTCACTCAGCTACTGCTGCTATCTTGATGGCTGCTGTAATGGTGGGTGGTATGGTTCCACCATTTGCTACTGCAATTGGTACTACATTCTTCAAGAACAAGTACACTGTAGAAGAACGTCGTGCCGGTGTTTCTAACTGGGTATTAGGCTTCTCATTCATTACTGAAGGTGCTATTCCATTTGCTGCTGCTGACCCAGGTCGTGTAATTCCATCATGTATCATTGGTTCAGCTGTTGGTGGTGCTTTAGTTGGTTTATGGCACGTTGGTGTCCCAGCTCCTCACGGTGGTCTTTGGGTATCACCACTTGCTGGTAACATCGGTGGTCCAAGCCACATCTTATTCTACTTCCTAGCTACTATTATTGGTTCAATCGTTGCTGGTTTAATCATGAGTTTCTGGAAGAAGAATGTCAAAGAAGACCCAAACGAATAATACTATAAGTAATATCGAATATTAGTATTATTAAATAATTCTGGTTATTAATCAAAAAACAATACATTTTGGCAAAAACGTATTATAATATAAATATCTTGATGATCTCTACTTAAATCAAGATACTCTGTTATGTTTTGCGCTACCCGAAGGGTAGCGTTTTTTTGTACCTAAATTTAAGCTATAATAAATTAAAAAGTATGAATGGGTGAAGAAATTGGACGAGCAAATTATTCGGATTACTAGGGCGTTGAATCATCCGATTAGAATTCAAATTCTTTATTATCTAAATGATCACCAAAAAAGCAGCGTTAATAACTTAGTTAAGCAATTCGACGTGAGCCAGCCGGCTATTTCACGTCATTTAAGGATTCTAGAAGAAGCAAAGCTAGTTAAGAGTGAACGAGTTAAGCAAGAGCGTTATTACAGCTTAGAAGACACGCACGTGATTAAGATTTTGGATGTTTTGCGGCAGCACGTGAAGGAAGAATTTTAGTCGGGTTTGACAATTATATAAAAATATGTTTATATAATAATGTAATTTTAGAACAAAGCATTGAATAAAATTCAGCAAAATTTTATTGACTTAAATTAGCGGTAGCATCAGGCTTGTGCAGCTCTGGTGCCATTTGTGTACTCTGAAAACAGTTGACATAAGCTCAAAACTAGCTTATTCTAACTTTTAATTAGAGAATTTTTGCTGAGTTTTCTAATTAAATGCTTTTTTATTTTGCACAAGGAGGATTTTTATGCAAAATTTCAAATCTAAAATTACCAAGTTGTTTTCTATTTTAGGATTAGTTAGTGTACTGGCTTTAGTTGTTTCGGCATGCTCAAATAAGAAGTCAGCTAGCGATTCAGATAAGATTAACATAGTAACGACCACAAATGTTTATTCCGATATCGCTAAGAATATTGTAGGTAAATACGGTAGCGCTAAGGCGATTATTAATAATAGCAGCACCGATCCCCATGACTTTGAACCAACTACTGCCGATGCCAAGGAGTTGACTAAGGCTAATATTATTGTGGCTAACGGCTTAGGCTACGATTCTTGGATGAATAAGTTAGCTAGTTCAGTAAATAAAAAGCCGGTCTTAGTTGGTGAAGACTTGATGGGCTTGAAGAGGGGAGATAATCCTCATATTTGGTACAATTTAAGTATGCCAACTAAATATGTTGATTATTTAGTTAAACGCTTGTCTAAGCTCGACAAGAAGCATGCAGCTTACTTTAAGGCTAATGGTGAAAAGTACCTAGCTAAAGTTGCGCAAATTAAGCAACTTGTAAAGACTGACAAGAAAAATAGTAAGCCGGTCTTTGTTAGTGAGCCAGTCTTTGATTATGCTTTGAAAGAAGCAGGCTACAAGATTGGTGACAAGGACTTTGAAGAAGCCATCGAAAATGGTACTGACCCAAGTCCAAAGATGATCAACAAGATGAATGATGAAATTAGAGCAAAGAAGATCGCTTTCTTTGTTAATAATACGCAAGCAAGCAGCTCAACTGTGAAGTCATTTGTAAAATTGGCTAAGGAAAATAATATTCCAGTGTTGAATGTACGCGAAACAATTCCTAACCATACTACTTACTTAGCTTGGATGAAGGAAAACTACCAAAATTTGGCTAAGATAGAAAAATAAATTTTAGTCAAGCAGGGGGTGTGATGAGTGATTTTAGAAGTAAATAATCTCTCGATGAAATTTGATACCAAGACTGTTTTTCAAGATTTAAATTTTGAACTTGAAGCCGGGTCGATGACGGCACTACTTGGACCAAATGGAACGGGGAAGACTACTTTAATTAAGATTTTGATGGGGATGCTAAAGCCGACTGGGGGCAACTTTAAGTTTGATAAGAATGTCAGACTAGGTTATGTGCCTCAATTTCGCAATATCTATGCGGAATATCCTTTATCAATTCGCGCCTTTATTGGCTTGAACGCTCCTTTATTTAAAACTAAAAAGGTGAGAGAGCAGATCGACCATCAATTGGCAGAAACACATTTGAGTCAAATTCAAAATACCCGCATGGGTGAAGCCTCCGGTGGACAAAAACAACGGGCATACCTGGCTCAGGCTTTGCTGGATCATCCCAATGTGATTATCTTGGATGAGGCAACAGCGAGTTTGGACCCAGCTGCTAAGGAAGAATTGATGGGCTTAATTAAGCACTTGAATCAAGAACACAAGATTACCGTTTTGTTTGTGACCCACGATATTCCTTTAGCTAAAAAGTACATGACTGATTACTTGTATCTGAATAAAGGGACAATTAGACAGGGAAAGATGAGTGAGTTTAAGGAGGATTTTGAGTAATGTTTCAATATGAATTTATGCGTTACGCCTTCTTAGCTAGTACTTTTATTGCAATTACCTGTGGGGTAGTTGGCGTCTATGTGGTAGCACGTAATTATGCTTTCCTAGCTCACACCTTGTCTGAAATTGGTTTTGCTGGGGCGGCCTTTGCCGTGTTTATCGGGATTGCGCCGTTATGGGGAATGCTCTTGTTCACCCTGCTAGGTTCGATTGGCGTTGGCGAATTGTCCTTGCACAGTGATCAAAAGGAATCATCAATTAGTGCGATTTCGGCCTTGTTTATTGGGCTAGGGGTACTTTTCTTAGCTATCTCGGGCTCGAATAGCCGTTATGCGACGAATATTTTGTTCGGTAGTATCATCGGCGTTGATAAGCAAGGCGTAATTCAATTAGTTGTTTTATCAATTTTGGTTTTGCTGCTGATTATTTTGGTAGCGCGCAGCCTGAATTTTGATTCCTTTGATCATATTGGAGCCGTGGCCCACGGTGTACACACTGGCTGGGTTGGCATTGCCTTTTTGGTTTCCTTAGCCATGTCAGTAGCGATCGGAGCCCAGATCGTTGGTTCATTGCTGGTCTTCATTTTGCTAACGCTGCCTTCTTCAACAGCCCGTTATATTGGCAAAACGATCCCGGCGATGATCGGTTGGTCTGTTTTCTTTGCCTTGGTTGGTGTATGGGCCGGATTATATCTCGGCTTCATTACCAACTGGCCGGTAACATTCTTTATTGCAACGATTGAGGTAGTAATCTATTTAGTCGCTTATACTCTTCATGTGATTAAACATCGTTAAAATTAAAAGCCAGGTTGAGCTAGTCAGCCTGGCTTTTTTGGTGTAAAAAAGAACTACTCTGTTCCACGGAGTAGTTCTGAAATGATGTGAGAAAATTTACTTTCTATTAATTGTTATATAGTTTGTTGGCGAAACTTGCAAGTAAAATTTGTGAAAATTGTAATTTTCGCTAAAGTTTGGTATCTAATTTTAACTTTTTACCTAAATAATGATTAAATATTAAGAGATACTTTTAATGATGGAGACTTTTGATGTGGATTAGATTCGCGATCGCGTTGTTGCCAATTATTTGGTTAATCATCTCATTGGGCGTAATGAGAATGCCAGCTGCACGTGCTTGTGTGATTGGGCTGACTTTAACCATGGCATTAGCGATCTTTAGTTTTAAGTTGCCAGTGTTAGATACGATGACTGGCGCACTGGAAGGAATTATCATGGGCATTTGGCCGATCATGTTCGTAATTGTGATGGCCTTATTTGCGTATAATGTTACTACCGAATCAGGTGGTATGAAGACCATTCAAGATATGCTGGCGACGATTTCAACAGACAAGCGGATTATTGTTTTGATTATCGCTTGGGGCTTTGGTGGCTTTTTGGAATCAATTGCCGGTTTTGGAACCGCGGTGGCGATTGCCGCTGGGATTTTGATTGCCTTTGGCTTGGAGCCAATTAGAGCATCAGTAATCAGTCTGATTGCTAATACCACGGCCACAGCTTTTGGTGCAATTGGCTTGCCGATCATTACCTTGGGTGAAGTGACTGGGTTAAAGCAAGAAGAATTATCCTTCATCGTGACCTTGCAATTATTTGTTTTAGTTGTGCTGGTGCCATTTATCCTAGTAATTTTAACGGAAGGTTCTATTAAAGCAATTAAAGGCGTTGGACTAATTACCTTGATGTCAGGTTTAGGCATGGCAATCCCGCAAGTAATTGCGGCTAAGTTTGTTGGAGCAGAATTGCCAGCAATCGTTGGGTCACTTTGTTCAATCGCAGTTACGATTTTATTAACTAGATGGCATGATGAGGAGGAAGAACCTGATGTAGAAAAACCAAGTACTAAAGAAATGCTCAAGGCATGTTCACCATTTATCTTAGTTTTTATCTTCGTTATTTTTGCATCATCATTGGTGCCAGCAGTTAATAATTTACTTAATAAGGTGACAACTAATTTGGTTGTTTATACGGGGAAAAATCCGAATACCTTGTCAATTAGCTGGTTGTCGTCTCCAGGTACGTTGCTTTTTGTCGCTACTTTAATCGGTGGGGCAATTCAGGGCGTTAGTTTTAAGAAAATGATGCAAATTTTAGGACAAGTAATTAAGAGCGTCTGGAAGACAACAATTACGGTTTGTGCAATTGTAGGATTAGCCAAAGTAATGGTCTATACAGGAATGACCGATGCATTAGCAGTGGCCTTAGTTAGCTTATTAGGGCCAGCTTATCCATTATTTGCACCACTTATTGGGGCATTAGGAACATTCTTAACCGGTTCTGCCACTTCAGCTAACGTTCTATTTGGAAATTTACAACTGTCGGCTGCAATGGACCTAGGTGTAAGTAAGTACTGGGTTGTAGCATCGAACATGACTGGCGCAACGGCAGGGATGCTGTCGCCGCAAAATATTGCCGTGGCAACTGGTTCAATTAACCGCGAAGGTGATGAAGGCGAAATACTGAAAGAGACCGTGAAGTGGGGCGGTTTGTATTTAGTAGTTTGCTGTGTCTTCTTATATGTAGTTGGTTTAATTGCAGGAATGATTTAGATATAAATAAAAGCTGATGATTCACTTGAAAATGAATTATCAGCTTTTTGATTATACAGTCAAAATTTCAAATTTTATTCAACTACATGTCTTTCAAATGGATCATCAGAAATGCCTTCAGCCAAAATATCTCTTGACCATTGCTTAGCAGAGAACAATGAGTGGTCGCGGTAATTACCACAAGATTCAATCGTTGTCCCTGGCACGTCTTCCCATTCAATATTGTCGCGAATTTCTTCTAATGATTCCTTAAGCGCCTTGGCAACTTCAGTAGTTGATGGGGTGCCCCAAACTAGAAGGTGGAAGCCAGTCCGACAGCCAAATGGTGAACAATCAATGTAGCCGTCGATGCGGTCGCGTAAAAGACCGGCTAAAAGGTGTTCAATTGTGTGCAAGCCGCCAGTAGGAATGGCATTCTTATTAGGTTGAACCAAACGCAAATCGAAGTTGCTGATCTTGTCGCCTTTTTGGCCTTCTTCAACGGTGATTAACCGAACGTAAGGTGCTTTAACTTTAGTATGATCTAATTCAAAACTTTCAACTTTTCCCATGAATTTTTCTCCTTTATTTAAATCTGTTTATCTTGATTTTAACTAGTTAGGTGCCATTTAGCCCCAAACTTGCTTGGCGGTGTCGACAACTAACTTAATCTTTTTCCATTGGTCATCTTCGGTCAACGTGTTGCCTTCTTCAGTTGAGGCAAAGCCACACTGTGTGCTTAAAGCGAGATTATTTAGTGGGTGGAATTCATCTGCTTCTTTAATTCTAGCGATTAATTTTTGTGGATCTTCTAATTCCGCTTTCTTACTGGTTACTAAACCCAAGACCACAAGTTTGTCGTTAGGAATTTGCGTAATTGGATCAAAATTGCCGGATCTTTCATTGTCAAATTCAAGATAAAAGGCGTCAACATTTTCCTTAGCAAAAACATAGTCCGCTACTGGACCATAACCTCCTTGGGCTGCCCAAGTTGAGTGATAGTTACCGCGACAAATATGAGTTGATATTCGCAAATCTGTTGGCAAATCTTTGATTGCATCATTGTTAAGCTTCAAGTATTTTCTTTTAAGGTCGTCTAATGAAAAGTCATCTTGTAAATGACTTTTCCAATAGCGCTTATCTACAATCATACCCCAAGTACAGTCATCGAGTTTAATGTCGCGACATCCTGCATCGTATAAGGCTAAAATTAAGTCTCGGTATGCTTTAGAAATATCGGTGAGTAAATCTTCTTCTGAGCTATAAATCTTTTTAAGCGCGGCAATATTTTCTTCTCCACGAACAAGTTCTGCGTAAAATTGTGCGGGAGCTGGAATACTTTGCCGTGGAATTACGTTAGCGCCAGTTTCATCGACAACTTTTTTCAGGTATTCAAATGATGAAAGATCTGGATGTTTACCAGTAAATTTGATTTTACCTTCAACTTGGGCAGAGTCGTTACGAGTTTCTTCATCATGGAAGAAATAGCCGTGGGCCTGCTTAGTGTGTTTAATACCCCCAAAGCCCCAGAAAGTATCGAGGTGCCAGTAACTTCTTCTAAATTCACCATCAGTTACGATTTTAAGACCATGATCAATCTTAATTCTCTGATCTCTTTATTTTCAACATGAGTTAATTCTTCTTGCTTAATCTTTCCTTCTTCAAATTCTGCGCGAGCCTTTTTTAATTCTGCAGGTCTTAAAAAGCTACCAACGATATCGTAATGTAATTCCGTCATAATTTTTCTCCTTAGTTTTGCTTCGATGTTTTATTTAACGATGAAAAGTCCGATGATAATCAAGATCAACCAGACAAGGGTGCACATTCGATTAAATGCCTTTTTACTGATGATGATTTTTGTACTGGTAGTTTTGATTGGTCTGTCCATGTCTGGCTCCTTTCTGAAAATTAAATAAGCAAAATAAAAAGCGCCCTTAGCATATAATTTCTATGCTAGGGACGCCTAAGCGTGTTACCACCCAAATTCAAGTTAGCTTCACAACTAACTCCTTACTAAGTGCTCCCAAAATTGGGAATACTCGGACGGGGTAACGATCGTCACTCGTAAATTGCTTACTCAATAGCTTGCTCTTTAAAATAGCTCCAAGACCATATTCATTACTCTCAACAACATCGGCTTGCACCAATTCCGACTCTCTGCAGAAGCATTAAGTAATTACTCATCTCTTCTAAGCTTTTATTAATTTAATTGTCATTAAAATACGACGCTGAAAAAAGGATGTCAAGGAAATTTGAAAAATTATTTTTGGCTTTAGAGGATTTGGCGCAACAGGTTGATGTTTCAAGACAGACGATTTCCGCAATTGAGAAAGGAAATTATAATCCATCGGTTATAAGCTTTGTCAGGCGCTAGATAAGACATTAGATGACCTTTTTTGGCCGGAGGAGTAAACAATATGGAAAACGTAAAAGAGTTGAAAGCACAATTAGTAAAAGTAAAGCAACAAGTTGCAGATGATAGTGCAGCAGTAGCGTTAATCAATCACGCTCTAAGCAATTTGGAGCCCTTGATAAAGTAATCTTTGATTTGAAGCATGATTTGAATAATTATGCATTGTCACATAATTTCAAGCTGCCTCAGCCATTAACTGAATTACAGCTAAAGTTAGACGAAAATCCCAATAAATGGCGGGATGCAGGTCTAACAGGTTCAATGTCATCAACAAAAAATCGATATCAAATCTCACGAAATGATATCGATTATTTTTATATGAGCGCGATTATTTATTTCTCAATCAAGCTTTCAAATTCGTTCAACCGTTTTTCAAAAGTCTTGAAGGCATCTTCTAAGTAGTCAGGCTTAGTCATGTCTACGCCAGCACGCTTCATGATCTCAGTTGGGTAATCACTTGAACCAGCTTTAAGGAAACCAAGGTAGGCATCCCTCTCAGCAGGCGTTCCATGAACCACCTTGTTTGCTAATGCCGTTGCAGCCGCAAAGCCAGTCGCATATTGGTACACATAGAAATTGTAGTAGAAGTGTGGAATTCGTGACCATTCAAGGGCAATATCGCCGCCTGGTTCAACGCTATCGCCGTAGTAGTGTTGGTTAATTTGACTATAGACATCATCCAAGGTATCAGCGGTTAGCGGTTCACCCTTAGCGTCGGCTTCATGGATAAATTGTTCAAACACCGCGAATTGCGTTTGTCTAAACAAAGTTCCCTTGAATGAGTCGAGGTAGTAGTTCAAGATGAACGCACGTGTCTTGGGATCAGTAATGTGGTCTAAGAAGTATTCCGTCAAAATATTTTCATTAGTAGTTGAAGCAATTTCAGCCACAAAGATTGGATAGTCGCCGTAAACGTAAGGTTGAGTATTGCGAGTGTACCAGGAGTGAACAGAGTGACCAGTTTCGTGGACTAAAGTATAAAGTGAGTCAATATTATTTTCCCAGTTGAGCAGTTCATATGGGTCAGTATCATAAGCACCACCAGAATAAGCCCCAGTTACCTTGCCTTTTGATTCAACCGGATCGATTACGCGGTTATTGAAGATGTAGTCAACATGCTCTAAGTAGTCTTCACCCAATGGCTTCAATGCTTTTTTAGCAACTTCCTTCGCTTCTTCAAAGTTATAAGAAAGAGAAGGCTTCCCAGTTAGCGGCACATACATGTCCCACATTTGTAGGTCTTTTAGGCCCAAGATCTTCTTACGCAAAGCAACATAACGGTGAAGCAGATCAAGGTGAGAATCAACTTCTTTAATTAAAGTATCGTAAACTGCTTCAGGTACGCCATTTGCAGTTAAGGCAGCTTGGCGAGCAGAGTTATATTTGTGTGCTTTAGCGTTATAGTTGTGCTTTTTCACAACGCCAGACAAGGTTGAAGCTAGCGAATTTTGAAATTGACCGTATGTGGCATAGAGCGTATCAAAGGCACCTTTTCTGACGTCACGGTTTTGTGATTGAATTAATAATGAGTACAAACCGTCGGACAATTGTTCCATATTGCCATCGTCATCTTGGACGTAGCCGTATTCCATGTCGGAATTGGTCAAAACGTTAAAAGTATTTTCGGAAACGCCCAAGGCATCCCCAGCGTCAGCGATTAATTTTTCTTGTTCAGCTGGCAGGGTGTGAGGGCGCTTATTAGTAATCATTTCCAAGTAGTGAGCGTAATTCTTTAGTCTTGGTTCAGCTTGCTTAAATTCAGCTAGCTTGTCACTAGGGATGCTCAAGATTTCTGGGTTAATAAAACTAGTAGCGGCTTCAAATTGGTTAGCTAAGCTTTGCACTCGGCTGACGTAGCCTAGATAATGTGAATTAGCCGTATCAACATCACTGGACATGGTGGCATAAACATAAATATTTTCCACCTCGCGCTTAACGGCCAAAATCTTGGTTAAACCTTCGTACAAATCCTTGCCAGATTTTGCTAATGTGCCTTTTAATTCACCGAGTTGATCGACTTTTTCTTGGGCAGCTGCATAGGCCTGTTCCCATTCTTCATCATTTTTAAAAATTCGGGTCAAATCCCACTTAAGTTCTTCTGGGACTTCATTTCTGTTTGGTATCGCCATAATTTTCCTCCATAATTATTTCAATTTGTATACATCTTAGCTTGTTATGCTATTTTTCGCAAAAAATAAGTTATTATTAATTATCGGTATTTTTATTTTATCTAGAGACGAAAAGTGATACAAATAAACGAACTTCTATTAATTTCGAAGGGAAAAGATCAAAAGAATGGACCAAAATCCAAAACGAAGAGAAGATTATCGTGCTCGTCGTTCATCGCTTAATCTTCACCGTAATCGTGCATTTGCGGCAGATGCGTCAGCGTTAAGACCAGGGAATTTCTTGGCTCGACTAGTTGGAGTGGTAGCCTTGTTGGCTGTTTGCTTCGGCGTAGCCTGGACAGCGCATATGTATTTTACTGTTCACAGCGTGATTGATGGCAAAAACGGCGGCAATACTGCTACTTCAGCTAAAATTGCTAATCGACAGCCAATTTCAATTTTAGTATTGGGAGTTGACCAAGGAATTGAAGGCCGGCATGATCGGGGAAATTCGGATACCATGATTTTAGCAACGGCTAATCCGCAAAAGAACTCGGCAACGATGACCTCAATTCCACGTGACACTTTAGCAGATATTAAGGGCGATCCAGGCGACAAATACTTTATGTTCCGGGTGAACTCTGCTTATGAAATTGGCGGACACGAAGCAAGTATGAAGACGGTCTCGTCCATGCTTAATGTGCCAATCAACTATTATCTTGAAGTTAATATGAAGGCATTGAAGAGCTTAGTTAATGCAGTTGGCGGTGTTGACGTGAATGTGCCGTTTGACTTTTCATATGACTGGTGTGATTTCCACAAGGGTAAACAGCACTTAAATGGCCGGCATGCTGTAGCTTATGTGCGGATGAGAAAAGAAGATCCACGTGGTGACTATGGTCGTCAGATGCGCCAGCGTCAAGTAATTGAGGCAATTGCCCACAAGGCCATGTCAGTTAATACGCTCAGCAATTACCGCAAGCTAGTTGATGTCTTTAATAAGTATGTGAAAACTAATTTGACCTTCAACGATATGTTAAGCTTGGCGTTGAATTATCGTGGCTGTATGAAAAATATGAAGAGTAGCTATATTCAAGGTCATGATGCCTGGATTGATGGAGCCTCAATTCAAGTTGCTTCAACTAAGGAATTGCAAAAGACTTCTGATAGAATTCGCAAGAATTTGAATTTATCGACCCAAACGCTTAATAACGAGGAAACACGGCAGAATGAGTTGAATGATCAGAACAATCACATTAAGTGGGATGATCCGCAGGCTTTTACAAACTATCAGATTTATGATCAAAATCAGGATAAGCCAGCCAGCGGTTCTAATTCTGGTTATGGTGAAGGAACAGGGACAGGCAGCTCGTCTAGTTCAAGTTCATCATCCAGTTCAAGTAGCGGTTGGCATTTTCACTGGTAAATGAAAGAGTATCCGACAAGGATACTTTTTTTCTGCGGTAAAATAATCTTAAGAGGTGAGAAGGATGATTGGAACAATTGTAAATACGTTAGCCTTACTAGTAGGAACAACTATTGGCTGTTTTTTGAAAAAAGGAATCAATAAACGATTTGAAGATGTACTCTTTATTGCAATGGGTTTAGCAGCCTTAGGTATTGGCTGGGAGAATGTTACTAATAATATGCCTAAGAGTCACTATCCTGTTTTATTTATTGTTAGCTTAGCACTTGGTGGTTTGTGCGGCACGGCTTGGGATATTTCTGGTCATTTTGATCGCTTAGTAGAAAAGACGGGCAAATCAAACTTAGGCAAAGGTCTGGCCACCGAAATTTTGCTTTGTTGTATTGGTGCCTTGTCAATTGTGGGACCAGTAATTGCCGCAGTTAAGGGTGACTATACGATGTTGTTTACTAATGCAACGTTGGATTTTGTGACCTCGATGGTTTTTGGCGCAAGCTTTGGCTGGGGGATGCTCGTTGTTGCTCCGGTGCTATTTTGCTGGCAGGGTAGTATTTACCTGGTAGCTAAATTTTTGTCGGCTAGCTTTTTTACGGGACCATTGGTAACTGAGATTTCCATTGTTGGTGGCTTTTTAATTGCCTGCTCTGGCTTAGCTTTATTGAAGATTCGTGATGTTAAAACGCTAAATTTTTTACCATCATTGTTAGTTCCAATTATCTTTTTCATTATTAAAGATCTGACTGGTTGGTTTTAGTTGAGAATAGTAATTTTACCAGTTTTTAGATCTCGAGATTCTATTTTTATTATTTTTTCTCCATTTGGAAAAGGATGAATAAATTTTAGATTTAATAAAGAGATAGGTATCATGTAGTTTTGATTATTTAATAGTGCAAGAGCTAGTATGCTTTTGTTGGTACGTATAGAGTGATCAAATTTTAAATATGTAAAATTACTGCGTCCTGTTAATCTTAAATGTGGTCCAAGCATTTCTTGAAATTGATTCATAATTTGTAATTTTTGAAAGGTAGACCCATCTTTTTTTATAAGTATTTTTTGATCTAATGCATCATTAAAAAATTTTCTTGGACCGTCGATATACGCTACTCCACACAAATGCATAAAATTATCTCTTCTAGCAGTAAGTTCGATTTTTTTATTCTTAGTAGTGTAGATAATGGTTTTGTTTACAAAGTGTTTGCTGTAAAAGTCAGCATTATCATAAATAATCGACATATAACGACGTAATTGTCCGATTTCTTTTAAATTTGCGTTTTTAAATAAGTTGCGATTCATCTCTTTTTTCTCCAATAAAAAAGAGTTCACAAACTCGTGAACTCTTAAGTCGGTTTAATTTTGGTGTCTGCCACCAGCTAAGCCCTTATGTCTTAGATATATAATATCAGGTTTATTTTGGTCCCTGCGACCCGTCAGGCCCTTATGTCCTGCATTAGAATCAGATTGACCATGAGCCGACCACTCATTGATGCTAAGCATCGTATAACATAATTATATTTGAGTTTGTTTTGGTAGTAAAGTATTAATATTCCAAACACTTGTTTTATTAGTTTACCTAATATTTAACGCAATGACAAGCGAACAAAGTAGTTTTAACGTCGAATTAATCTAAAAATTTGGCCGTCATAGCCATTAATTAATTTTGGCTCAATCCCCATTAATTTAAAACCGCAACGCTTTGCGACATTGCTGCTCTTGTCATTGCCAACGGCAACGAGCAGATCAATGTATTGCAAGTTCAATTCACTAAAGGCATATTGGCATAACGCCGTTACACTCTTAGTAACAATGCCGCGGCCTTGATACTTGCTAGCAAGCCAATAGCCAATCTCGGCTTTTTTATTTGGCACTAGCTTATGCAAGTCGATCATGCCGCTAGGTTCGCCATTGACTAAAATAGTGAGCACGAGCATCGTCTGCTGGGACATTTTGGTTTGAATTTGCTTAATAAATTTTGCTTCATCGTTAGCTGAGTGCATTTGATCAGCCCAGGCTAGCCATTGACCTAATTGCTTTCGATCGCGGACAACAGCTTGATAAAGTGCCTCAGCTTGCGTAATTTGAGGCAAAACTAGTTCAATCTTTAAGTCCTGTTGTTGAAAACGAAGTGGGAAAAAATAGTATTTTTGCTTTTCTTGGCTCATTTTTCTTCTTTCTTCGTGCAATTTCATTTTTGCTAAGTATACTTAACTTATGTAAAAAATAATGAAAACGTCGTATCTTGCAAACTTTAACAATTTTTGCTAAGTTCGTAAAGTTACTAGGTCTCAATTAGGAAGGAAAAGATTATGCAAAAGAAAGAAAAAGAATCAATATTTCCAGTTATTTACGGCATAATTTCAGCTCTAATTTCTTTTATTGCCGTATTTTTTATTTGCTTGCACAGCTTTAGAATGAATTTGCAGCTAGCAATTATTCTAGCTGGTGTTTTTGCCATCTTTTTCTTCGGCTTGTCTTATTTCAGAGGACATGCTTCAGTCGAAATTAAGCGCATTGTTTATAAATATAAGCTGACCGACCAAGAATTGGCTAAAATCACCGGTATGAAGGCCAGTGATTTTCCAATTTATCACGACCATTTGCAATTAATTTTGCCTAAACGCTATTGGCCTCGTGTGCTTGATGCGCTACAAAATTATGAAAAAGAACACGAATCAGCTGAATAATAATTAAAGGATGGAAAATGAGTTTATTAACTGTTAAAGATTTAAGTCAGAGTTTTATTGATAAAACTTTATATGAAGACGCAAACTTTGTGCTTAACAAGGAAGACCACATGGGCGTTACGGGTCAAAACGGTGTGGGCAAGTCAACTTTAATTAAAATTTTGACTGGTGAAATCTTACCTGATGATGGGCAAGTAACCTGGCAAAATAAGATTGATGTTGGTTATTTGGACCAGTATGCCAAATTAGCGCCGGGCGTTACGATCCGCGGTTTTTTGCGCACAGCATTTGATCAGTTGTTTCAAAAAGAAAAAGAACTGAATGACCTTTACACTAAATACGCTGAAAATGGGGATGATGCCTTGCTGGAAAAGGCGGGCAAGGTACAGACTTATTTAGAAGAAAATAATTTTTATGACATTGATACTGAGATTGAACAGGTTGCGTCAGGGTTGGGCTTAGCCGATCTGGGCTATGACCATGATGTTTCAAAGTTATCTGGTGGTCAGCGCTCAAAAATTATTTTGGCTAAATTACTTTTGCAAAGTCCAGATGTCTTGGTACTAGATGAACCGACTAACTATCTGGATGTCTCTCACATTGATTGGTTAGTTGATTATTTGAATAATTTTGATGGTGCGTTTATCGTGGTCAGCCATGACTATGACTTTTTGGGCCGAATCACTAACTGCATTATCGATATCGATTTTGGCACAATTACCCGTTATACAGGAACGTTGAAGCAAGCCTTGCGGCAAAAAGCAGCCAACCGTGAGACCTACTTGAAGGCTTATGCTAACCAGCAACGCAAGATTGCTAAGACTGAGGCCTATATTCGCAAGAACAAGGCGGGTACACGTGCTAAGAGTGCTAAGTCACGGGAAAAGCAGCTGGCGCGGATGGATGTTTTGACACCGCCAAAAAACAACCGCAAGGCACGCTTTGAATTTCCATATGTTGCGACTGCTTCTAATTTGTTGCTACAGACGCAAGATTTGGTCATCGGTTACGACCATGCTTTGGTCAAGTCAGCCTTCAATTTCTCTGTTGGTGGGGATGAAAAAGTGGCGATTACTGGTTTTAACGGAATTGGTAAGACTACCTTGCTTAAGACATTGTTAGGGCAATTAAAGCCAATTTATGGTTCATATGAGTTATCTGTTACTGCAAAGTTGGCTTACTTCAAGCAAGATCTAACCTGGCCTAATAGCAACATGACTCCACTCCAATATTTACAAGAAGAATTTGAACGCAAAAAGCCAAAGGAATTGCGACAAGCGCTGGCACGCATGGGCTTAACTGCACAACAAGCAATGAGTTCGCTAAAGGAACTTTCTGGTGGAGAACAGGAAAAAGTAAAATTAGCTAAGATGCAGTTTGAACCAGCTAATTTGCTTTTCCTTGATGAACCTACTAATCACTTGGATAACGATACCAAGGATGCTTTGAGAAAAGCGATTGTTAACTTCCCAGGCGGAGTCATTATTGTTAGTCACGAACGTGACTTTTTCCGCGGTGATTGGGTCGACAAGACCATCGATATTGAAACTATGAACTGAGGCTAAAACTATGTCTGAGAAGCGGGATGTCCAATTTTATCAAGAAGTAATGGATATTTGTTTAACTGCGGGCCGACTAATGATCGAAGGCGGGAGCGAAATGTATCGGGTAGAAGATACAATGCTCAGAATTGCTCACAATGCCGGAATTGATGATCCGCGTGTTTTTGCGACGCCAACCTGTGTTTTCATGAGCTTAGATGGTGGCAAGCTAAGTCAGATGAAACAAATTCGTGATCGCAACATCAATTTGGAATTAGTAGACCGGGTTAATGACTTGTCGCGCCAATTTGCAGTTGAAAAAATCACTCTTTCTGAATTAAAAGAAAAGATTGCTTTAGTATCACAAGCACCTACTTTCCCAATGTGGCTCCAGGTATTGGGAGCTGCTGTATTGTCTGCTACCTTGATGGTTTTGTTTATGGATAATTACGACTGGGTTGATTTCCCAGGTGCTGCCTTAGTAGGGGCTGTTGGTTTTTGGTCGTATTATGAGTTTAAAAAATATACTAAGATTCGTTTTTTATCAGAGCTAATTGCAGCAATGGTCATGGGGATCTTGGCAGTATTACTCAATCATTTTAATCCACAAATGATTACTGATAATATTTTGATCGGCGCTCTGATGACTTTAGTCCCAGGCTTGGCAATTACTAATGCTTTGCGAGATCTATTCATGGGAGATTTATTATCAGGGATTATGCGAATGTGCGAGGCTGTGTTAACCGCTTTAGCTTTAGGCGGTGGAGTTGCACTTGTACTTAAATTCATAGGAGTATAAAAATGCCACTTTGGTTAGAAATTATTATTAATGTCATTTTTTCTTATGTAGCTTCGGTGGGTTTTGCATTAACTATTAATATACCTCATCGCGATCTTCACCTGTCAGGAGTCAGTGGCACAGTGGGCTGGATGGCATATTGGACTTGCTTTAATTTGGGATTTGGGCGAATGATTTCAAATTTAATTGGCGCCTTTTTGATAGGTATTTTGGGCTTGTGTTTTGCACGCATTAAAAAAAGTCCAGTGACGGTCTTTAATATTCCTGCCTTAGTACCGTTAGTCCCGGGCGTGCCTGCTTATCAAGCAGTACGTGCTTTAGTTGTGGGGGATTATAGTCAAGGAGAGAATTTGCTTCTACGAGTAGCAATTGTTACTGGTGCTATTGCTTTAGGTTTCATGTTATCGACTATGTGTACTGAAGTTTTTTATAAATTTAAATATCGTCATTTTAAAAGTGCTAGACTGTACATCAAACATAAAAAATAGTACAATTACTGACTGACGAGTCGATTAATGAACGCGAGATGCGTATATTTATGAGATAGAGGACATCCGCCTTAAGTGGCAAGCACGGGAAGTGCTGATGTTGGACGCACTGATGTGAACAGTTTAAACGTCCACATATGCTTTGAGCATGTGCCTTGAGTTAAAAGGACAAGCCTTCGTGGCTTGCCCTTTTTTGTTATTTGATGTAAAGTGCCTGGCGTCCTTGTTGGTCATAACTCAATTCTAAGTTATGCCAATTAACCGGTTGTTTTTTAGTACCGTAAGGATTATTAACATAGACAAGCTTCTTTTGCTTGTTGTATCCCGTGATCACGCAGGCATGTGATGACGGTGTAACGTTGACTTTACCAGTATTGGTTTCCCATGTTTGCATATTGTTAACATGATTAAAAGTGGTTGTGGTAATGATCAGCACGGGATGCCCATCGGAGATTAACTTGAGAATCGCTAAAAAATTGCTGCCAGAGACATCTTCTATGTGGCTGGTGTATTTACGTGCAACATCAAATAAAGGCCCGTGATAAACGCACCAGCCAGCATTAGCGACAGACATATGGCCGACAAAGCCTTGATTGGGGTTGCCGCGATATTTACCGTTGTCGGTGAAAGAATCAACATGAGCAATATTATCGGCGAGATCATATTTGTTAACCTTAATGTCATAGTAATTCAGTAACATTGATAGGCTAGTAACCTCGCAGCCGTTGGGTAGATCGGGCAGTTGATTTTCTAGCGGGACATTGAGCCGCTGTTCTTCCTTCATTGTCATCCAATTAATTTCATTATAGATTTTATTTTTGTTAAAAAGGTAAATCAATCCTATAATGAGAATTAACGTAATGGGAATGAGTAAAAATAAATACTTAAGATCAAATTTTTGCTTTTTCATAGTGTCATTTTAACAAATAAAAAGCTAAAAATGCTGAATTGAATCCTTAAAAAGGATGACAAAAAATTTTTTTGTAGTATTTTGTAATTATAACCAATGAAAAAGGAAAGTTTATTTTGGAAATTAATTTAAAAGATCTCAACGAAAAAATTGAAAATCAAGATTATATTCAAGATCTTGAAACAGTTAAATATGCCGACATTAGCAAGTCGAAGAGCAAAATCAAGCCGTATGCTGAAAAGATGGTCAAGGAAGTTATCGCTGCTTTTAAGCATAATTCATTGATCCAAACGCAACTAGCAGTGACGGGTCAGCGGCCGGCTACTTTTGCCTTGGAGACAAATATTATCAATTTGCCTTATAGCAATTACAAACGAGTTGCTAACTTCTTTGAAGAGGGTAAGGAATATCCTTTAAATGTTTACTTTGAAACGCGCTCTGAATACGTTAATGTTTCAGGCTTTAGAATTGATCAATTAGCCAGTGAAGCAGAGATCGAACAAGATCCAGCGAAGATTGTTGATCAACTGGTGGAGGCAATTATTGAAAAGCTAACCACAATACGTGAATATAAGAAGCCTGAAAAAAAGGAAGCAGAAAAGAAAACCGCTACTAAAAAGGCAACCAAGAAAACTACTAAGAAGTAAAAAAAGACGCAACCGAATTTTCGATTGCGTCTTTTGTAATTATTTAATTTCTTTAAACTTAGTCAGCGAGTGATCGTTAGTGTAGAAGAAGAAGTCTTCAAGCACTGCACTCTTGATGACCCCTTTTTCAATAATAGGGTTGATTGAATCAGAAGTGTCAGGATACTTGGCTGAAAAACCTAGGTTGAGGTAGGCCTTGTTGACACTGTAGTAGAGATAGTGCGTAACATCATCGATCCAGTCAGTGCCCTTGTACATTGACTCAATGTGCTTCTTCTCATTATCAATTAGCACATCGTATAAGTTATCGATCCATTCTTTTAGCTCTGCTTGCTCAGTTTTACCTAATTTTTGGTAGCCTAAGCGGAACTTGTAACCAGGATAAATCCCACTAAATGAAGTGCCACGTAAAGCTAACTTAACAATTTCAGCTGTTCGTACCATTTTGCCTTGTCCGAATAAATAAAGCGGAGCGTAGAAGGCAGAATGATAGAGAGCTGTCTCTAGGATAACGTTAGCTGCCTTCTTTTGTAGTGCATCCCCGCCTTGGTAGATTTTATTCAAAATCCGAATCTTCTTTTGCAGGTAAGGATTGTCATCAGCCCAGTTAATAGCGTCTTTTGCTATATTTGAGTCCGTCAACTCGTTGATAACGTAGCTGTAGCCTTTATTGGCAATAGATTCCAAATATTGCAAGGCATTCAGCACAGCTGCTTCCTCTGGTGTGATGGCATCTACCTTAATTTGCTCTAGCCCGTTTTTCATTTGGAGTCCAGATGAAAAAGATAGTGCTCCGAATGCGTGAAGCAAGGCATCTTGCACCTGCTTGTCTAATTGTAAAAATTCTTTTTTATCTTCTCTAACTGGAACATTACGGGGTTCCCAGATAATATCATTCAGGCGGGACCAAGCAGATTTGTCAACCCGGTCCTCCATGTCATTCCAGTTAATTGCTTTGTAATATTTTTCAGTCATATTTAATCTCTAAAATCACTCAAAAAGCTGATATTCCCACGTAATTCCTTAGGCTTTTGGACTTGCTTAGTACTCTCACCAGCAGAAAGATCGTGTACGATTTTTCGTACATTTTTGACATCTTGGTTAGTACCACTAAATTCCAAAAGATACAAAATAGGCACTTTCAATGTTGCCGCGATCTTTTTGGCAGTTTGAGCAAAGAGGTCGTTAAAGTTTCGGTTGCCACAACCGATAATCCCTATAATATTTTTTTTGTTATCTTTATACGTTAAAAAATCAACGACTGAATCCATCATGAAGTCCTGATATGAGGGTACGATTAAGATATAAGATTTTCCCATATCATACTTAGGGTTGGCATCGTCGATTTGATGGGCCGAAAGTTGAGTTTTCTTAATAAAACGTTCCGTTTGCCCAGTAATTGAATAAAAAGCTATTGCTACCATAATGTTACCTAATAAATCTAATGTACTAGTAACATCTTCTCACTATTTAACTAAGTATTCAATTATTATCCTATTCAAATTTTGCTTTTTTTACCATATAATTGAAAAAAAGGAGGACGACTTTATGTTCAGCTGGAATATCATTGGGATCCTGATTTGGGTTGCCATCATTCTTTATTTAGTTTTCATCGTCCAGAACATCCGTCAAAGACGGATTAAGATGATTATCAAACAGCATAAACGCTTTAGTTGGCCGAATATGGCTCTTAATATTGTGGAAATTGTAGTACTTTTATTAGCTGCAGGTTGGATGTTTAATCAGACCTTTATGGACAATCCAGACCTGGAAGATGCAAACCGCATTACTTCAAGCGTGAAGTATGAGCCACTGATAATGCGTACAGGTGCGGGAAATTCAAGCTATGTAACAATTGATTCTGCTAAGAAGAGATATGGCTCACAAACTTATACTTTTTATCGCGATGGCAGCAAGGTCACGATTGGTAGTGACTATGCCTCGATTGCTTATGGTAACACTGCGCTTGATGTGAATGCCGAGAAGATTCCTTATGTAAAAAAGGAATTGGCTAAAATGGATAAAAAGTATCAACGTGCTTACGTGGCAATTTATACGGCTAAGTACAAGCGGAATTGGCAAAATGGAATCGGGATGCATGCAGGTCATTTAGCAACTCGGTACTACTTAATTCGGGTGCCAGATTCAAGCTTTATTAAGCAAGAAAAATAATGTTTAAAAACTAAGAAAAAGTTAGGCAAGCAACTACCTAACTTTTTTTTATGTTTAATTTTCTTTTCTGGTTACGCTAGCTAACAAGCTGCCTTCAACGAAAGCCAGGATGAAGCTGGCTGTTAAGAAGTCCATTACGTTACCTGACGAGAATGCTGCGAAAATCATAAAGGCGATTGAAAGCAACATTGAGCTGATCAAATAAGTCCGCTTTTCTTTGTTCATTAGCCACTTGATTAAAGCGTAGAGCAAGATAATGACATAAGGTCCGATGAACAATAGCATGCCGATCCAACCAAGTGAATAAATTTGACTAGTGAAATCACGTTCAAGGTTGAAAATGTTGGTTTCTCGTGTGTAAGAAATGCCCAGGAACTTGTCGAGCCGATTGTTGTTAGTCTTCACAACTTGATCAAGCATCGCTTTTTCTACATGTCGATTTTGCATTCTAGCGGTGCCTGGCTCGTTCATGATTTTGAGCCAAAATTCAGGATCGTATTTATAAGGGTAGCTTTTAAAAACAAATTTCTTATTTAAGGCGTAATCTTGATAATGATTGCCGATGAAATTCGTTAAAAATTCCTTGCGCTGTTTACCTTGAGGATATTTTTTTAAGCCAGCATTTAATTCTCGCTTGGCCTGTGTCAAAGAATCATCGGATTGCTGAGCCAAATATTTTTCATAATTATAGCGCTGGATTGCTGGACCAAAGGGGATGATGGCAAAGGTGCCCGCTTCGATTAAAAGCGCCACGATAATGGCTTTGCCGTTTTTGTTAACATCCTTAACAATAAATAAGTGGAAAACATACAGCAAAATACTGATAATCACGCCACCGATTAAACCGATGAGGGCCACTTTGGTTCCTAACTCGATCATCGCTAAAGCTTGAACTACGTTCAAAGTGACGATTTTCCAGTTAAAACGACTGAACATGAAGTAAAGCATCAGAGGCACCAGCATAAAGAGTACGGCTGATACCATGTTAGCAAAATTGAAGAAGCCTTTGGAGGCCATATGGGAGTAACCGATATTGGGGTTAACAAACCATTCAAAAATATTAGCGCTAATCGGGCCTGTCTCGTAGCTTCTAAGCGAAATGACAAAAAGATTGGTAATGACAATTGTAAATGAAAAAAGTCCGCTGATGCCTTCGATAACGTGTCTGAATTGCTCCTGACTGAAATTCAATTCTTTTGTAAAAAAGATTACCATCAGAGGTAAAAGCATTCTAATGAGATAAAAAATTTCGCTTACGGTTGAATAATTGTAGTCATTAGGATTAATGCTGTTAAAGTTTTTGACGTGGATTAAGTGAATAATCGAATAAAAAATTAGTAGGGCTAAATATAGAATTAACCACTTGTCTTGCCCTAATTTTTGCCAATTTTGCTTTTGACTGAAAAACATACAGAAAATCACAAAAACAGCTAAAATTCGGATAATCGTAGGTAGAGTAAATGGTAAAACTTCCGCTAATTTGCCGTTATAGAACCAATAAAGATCTAAAAAGGGTTGGATTAAAATAAACCAAAATAAAACAGTTCGCGTTTTTTCTTTCATAAAATATTTCCTCTCGTATCGATGTCCTAATTTTAGGCAAAAAAATAGCTCGCGTAAACATTGCGCGGGCTATTTTTGTCAAATTTTACTTCTTGTCTGCTTCTTTTTTATCGTCGTTCTTCTTGGCAATTTTTTCAATCTTAACTTCATTAGTTGAAGCAGTCTTACTGTTCTTGGCAGCGCGAGCAGTCTTTAAATGCTTGAAGTTAACTACGATCTTATTGTTCAAGTCGCTGATAGCAGTGGCGTCAACGGGATCGTATGAAGTAATTGCAAGCAATGCGGAATTTTCGTAGATCTTTTCAACTTTGCCTTGGAATGGCTTCTTAAGTTCTTCTTCTGACTTGGCACCAACGATTGCACCAACTTTTACGTCTGCTTTTTTCATCTATAATTCTCCCTTCCGAGAAAAAGTTTTAGTCTTTTATAACACAAGAATGCTATTATAAAAAAGCAACATTTTCAAGTGGGGAGAATCAGGTTTTGAAAAAAATAATTCTTATTGCAGGACCTAGTGGTGCTGGCAAGACGACTGTTTCAGAATATTTAACTGAAAAATATGGTATTCCACGCGTATTAACGCATACCACGCGGCCGATGCGATCAGGCGAAAAACAAGATGTGTCATATCATTTTGAAACAGACGAAACTTTTGCACAGCTGCACTTTTTTGAACATATTAAGTATGGATCTTATCAGTATGGCTCAAGTCGTGAAGCATTGAATTTAGCTTGGAAAAAAAGTGACTTAGTTTCTCTAATTGTCGATATCAAAGGCGTTTATACCTATATTCAGCAATTGGGTGACAAAGTCTATTTCCTTTATATAACAACATCTACCAAAAAAGAGCTAGAAGAGCGTTTGCTCAAGCGCGGTGATGATCCAAGTAAGATTAAAGAAAGACTTAGTGGTAGTGAATTAAATGCATTGCCAGCTGATCTGAAAAATTACGCTCATATATTAATTAACGACAATTTAACAAAGATCAAAAGTGCTCTCGATGCACTGATAGCAAAGCTTCGCTAGCTTTTTGGGTCTTCTCTTTTTTACATAAAATGTGTTTTTTAATAAGTTTTCTTAACGCGATGGTAGCTCTTTTGAAACATTCGTGTAACATTCAATCGGTATTATATAAAACGTCAATTGATTTAAGAAATCAAAAAAACAATTTAGTAATTTTTAGAGGAGACAATTAATTTTGAATTTTAGACGTACTTTAGTAAAATACACCGCAGCTTTATCAGTATTCTTTGCCGGTATCTCAGCTATCAATGTTCCATCAACTGTTCACGCTGATGACGTTGAAAACACTACTGTAACTACTAACAACTCAATTTCAGATCTTGAAACTACTAAACCTGACTCAAGTTCAGTTAAGCAAGAATCAGCTGCTACTAAGAAGCGTAATGCAGTTGTTAAGCTTGTTAAGAAGCAAATCGGCAAGCCTTACATTTACGGTGCTGCTGGTCCTAGCGGTTTTGACTGCTCAGGCTTAACTACTTACGTTTTCAAGAATGCTATTAACAAGACTTTGCCAAGAACTACTTACGGTCAAATTACTCTTGGTAAGACCATTTCAGTTTCAACTAAGAAGCTTAAGAAGGGTGACTTATTATTCTGGGGTAACTACCATGTAGGTATCTACGTAGGTAACGGCAAGTTTGTTCACGCTCCAGCTCCTGGTCAAAATGTTAAGCAACAAACCTTAGCTTCATTTTACCCATCATCAGCTAAGCGTGTAATCGACTAATTGCGTTAGTCTTCCTAAAAATAAAATATCTAATTAAGATAGTTAGGGAAATCTCCCTAGCTATTTTTCTTTTTGACGGAAACGTAATATTTATTAAATCAGTATTACTTTTGTAACACTACTGTAACATTAGGACATTATTATAGATTTTGTTAAATACGTTAAAGAAATTTAAAGATTTTTCGATGAATTAATATTTTCGTTACCAGCTTAAGTAATAAATTCTAAGAATGCTTATATATATAGTGAAAACATATAGGAGAATTTGATGAATATTAAGAGCAATTTCGTAAAAGTTACCGCAGCTGCTGCATTAACTCTGACCGGTGTAGCTGCAGTAAATGTCATCAAGCCAGATTCAACTAATGCTACTGTTCAAGCTGCTACTACCAAAGTAAAGATTAACTACATTGCAGGTTATGGAATTAACATCTGGGACAACTACAATGGTGGCCACTTTACTGGTCAACGTGCTCAACATGGTACTACTTGGAATGTTTTTGACACCAAGACTGATAAGAAGGGCCGTACATGGTACCAAATTGGTGATAACCAATGGATTTTAGCTCAATATACTGTTGATGCTAGTTCAGATAAGGCTCAAGCAGTTAAGAAAGCTAAAAAGGCTAAGAAGTCAGTTCAAGCAACTGGTGATGCTTCAGCAGTTATTACTTTGGCTTCAGCACAATTAGGCAAGTCCTATGTTTGGGGTGGTACAGGAACTAACGGTTTTGACTGTTCAGGTTTAGTACAATATGTTTACTCTAACGCTGCTGGCGTGAAGTTGGGTAGAACTACTTATGATCAAGTTAAGCAAGGATCAACCGTTTCTATGGATAATCTTCAACCGGGTGATTTGCTTTTCTGGGGTAGTGCAAGTGCTCCATATCACGTAGGTATCTATGTTGGTAACAACCAATACATCCACGCTGCTACACCAGGTCAAGGCGTAATCAAGCAAACTTTGAGTTCATACTTCTACCCAAGTGTTGCTAAGCGTGTTTTAAATTAAGATAGTAAGTAATGAAGACGGATTCCAGTGATCCGTCTTTTTTGTAATATTGTAATGTTCTAATTTGCTTCTTGAGGTAGGACATGCAATAATGAAGGCGTTACATAGTAAGAGTGGGTAATTTTAGGTGAAAAGTTTTCACCTGTTTCGCTACCAAGGGGATTCAATTATGAAACATAATTTTTTTAAAGTGGGAGCGGCTGCAGCCCTGACCGTTACGGGTGTTTCCGCAATCACATCAATGAAAACTGTTCGTGCAGCTAATTTTACTGCGATTAAGCAAGTTAAGATTAGCTATTTACCAGGTAAGAGCCTGAATATTTGGACTAACTATGAGAATGGTCAATTCATGGGCTACCGTGCTAAGGACGGCACGGTCTGGAATGTAGCTGAGACTGCACTCGATAAGAAGGGCAACTTGTGGTACAAGGTTGGAACGCGTGAATGGATTGAAGCGCGTTATACCGTAGATGTTACTGCTGGAGAAAAAGCAGAAGTATCGCAAGCACCAACTGTTAAGAAAACGGAAGCTAAGCAGACAAAGACTACTGTTAATAAGAAGACAGCGGCAGTAGCTACTAAAACGGCTACTCAGAAGAAGGCTGAAAAGATAGCTAAGGTGAAGAAGGCTAAGCAAATTGTTAATACGGCAATCAAGAAGACCAGCCAAAATACTAACCAAACTTCTTCAACGCAAGCTACTAGTAAGGCCGCTTCAATTGTTGCGCTAGCTAAACAACAGATAGGTAAGAATTATGTCTGGGGTGCAGAAGGTCCGGATTCATTTGACTGTTCTGGCTTAGTACAATATGTTTACCAAAAAGCGGCTGGTGTTAACTTGCCAAGAACAACTTATGATCAAGTTAAGGTTGGTCAAACTGTTTCATTGAACAACTTGCAGCCAGGTGACTTAGTCTTCTGGGGTTCAACGACAGCTCCATACCACGTTGCAATTTATGTAGGAAACAATCAATATGTAAACGCAGCAACACCGGAGCAAGGTACTATTTTGCAAACGGTATCGAGTTACTTTACACCATCGATTGCTAAGAGAGTGCTATAGAGAAGTAATTTGGAATACTTTTAGGCAGGCGATTAATGCGCTTGCTTTTTTGTATTGATAAAAGTTTTCTCTAGACTGAAAAATTCTACTTTTTTGCCATAGTTTTCAGTGTGGAGAAAATTATGGCCAAAATTAAAGAAGGGATTAAAATGACACCCATCAAGACCGTTTAAGCAGAGCCATGTCCAGAAATTCAACGCAGTATACTCACCTTTGCAGCGAGTATATTAAGCAAGCGGTAAATGCGTTCTTAGGACAAATGATGTCAGTTGAATAGATTTGACATCATGACCTAATATTTTCTGACATTATTGATTTTCTAATTGAATAGCTAGTAGCGGTATAATTAAAGCCGATATTAATTAGAAGGGGTGGATTGAATGGCGAAGAGACACCAATATCTTTGGTGTTTGGTTGAGTTATCGAATGGTAAGCGCGAGTGGTACTGTATTTCTAAGGTATTGCGCAAGGCCTTACTCTGGGAGAAAAATTATTTGCGTAATCAATACTGGCGCAATACTTTAATTGGTAGCTACCTCAATGTTGCTCGCACGCGTTATCATCATGATCGAGCAATTATTACAGTAGGAAGGGTAATTCGAGTAAAAATCTTGTATTATCCTACCAGGGATTGGCATTGGACACGCAATCAATTTATCGCGGCGGGACAATTGGATAGCTTTGCCACCGCCTATAATTATATGAAGCACAATTATGCTTGGTATAACAAGCTATTGATTCATCATGCGTTACGTCATTGGCGTAGAATAAGCGCTTCTAAACATTGCAATAAATTCTAAATCATATTAAAATAATAAAAGAAAAGGAGCTAGCGAGTACCAGTCGCTAACTCCAATCGTAACTTAAGATGACTGTTGTTTCGGCTAATCCTTGTGATTAGCTTTTTTTGTTATCGCATACGCAATAGCCAAACGAATAGCGAAAAAGCCTAAGGCATTCAGCACAATCGCAATAGCAATAGCCCAAGCAATCATTTGGAAGCCTACTTCTCCAATCTACCCAATTATGCATAGCTTCCACCTCCATAACTTAAGAATTGATCGAGGGGT
>ERZ1643250.402-NODE-402-length-47551-cov-6.086091_pt1 | contig 47551 bp, 39 predicted proteins | sample MGYA00579262_ERZ1643250 | MGnify/ENA primary metagenome ERZ1643250 (study PRJEB29033, sample SAMEA4952265) | chicken gut metagenome | biome: Broiler Chicken; feature: Gastrointestinal Tract; material: Caecum | place: Ireland | collected 2018 | study: Broiler...
GAAAGGAAACGATGAACGGTTTGCAGGAAATGATAGCGGATGCCAGAGAGGAAGGGCGAAAGGAAACGATGAACGGTTTGCAGGAAATGCTGGCGGATGCCAGAGAGGAAGGGCGAAAGGAAACGATGAACGGTTTGCAGGAAATGCTGGCGGATGCCAGAGAAGAAGGAAGAGAGAAAGGAAGAAGTGAGATAATGAACGAACTGCAGAAGATGATAGTGGACGCCAGAGAGGGAGGAAGAGAGAGAGGGAGAAGTGAGATAATGAACGAACTGCAGAAGATGATAGCGGACGTCAGAGAGGAAGGGCGAAAGGAAACAATGAACGGCCTGCAGGAGATGGTAGCAGACGCAAGAGCAGAAGAAAGGCAATGAGTGAAATGGTAATACAGCGCCTTGCAGCGGATTATCTGGAAAACGAATATTCAAAAGAAACGATTTATCAGAAGCTGCAGAATATTTTTCTGCTGGATCAAGAGACATTGATGGAGTATACAGGACAAATTTTTGAAGGATAACATGCAGATAAAATCTGCTCAGATGTGAAGACCGGAAGAAAACCACGCCACGGCAGCGCGAGGATTTTCTTCCGGTTTTACAGTTTAAAGGCGCGTCAGTTTATTCGCTGATCCGGTAATGGCCGGTAAGATCATCCCGCTGTTCCAGGATATCCTGCTCGTAAGCTTTCTGCCATGGATCATTATGGTGGATGACGTAGGGTACACCGTTTTTATTGCGTCGGTCGGAGATAACGCCGATATGTTTCCGGAAAATAACAATATCTCCGCCCTGCCATTCTTCTATAGCGGAAATATCGGTGGTAAGGCGGATGGCGGTGTGAGAAAAAAAGACGCTCAGGTTTTTGACTCGCCGGAAGTCGATGTTCGGATCTGGTTTGTCAATATGATAATCCTGGGGATTTTCTGCAATATCTTCCTGTATCAGTGTCATCAGATCGTAACCGGAGTTTTTCAGAGCATTTGCCACCACATCGGTGCACACGCCGCAGGAATCGTCAGGGTAACCGCCCTGGTAATATTTGCTTTTATACCTAGGCCCGGCTGCAACATAATTCAGAGCGCTCTGCAAAATGTCCGTCTGGTCATTGATCCCGTCGTGATCTTTGTCGTTTCTGCTCTGTATCTGGGGAATTGAGCCGGCGTATTGGTCCGGCGGCCGTCGGGCTGAAGTATTCTGATAGCGCAGCCCAAGATAAAGGAGCGTGCAAAACAGAATTCCTGATATTATAAAGGTGACAATTCGGGTTTGGCTTTTCATAAAAAAATTTCCTTTCGTTGTTCAACAGTATCATATCAGGTTACAAAGGGCAAAACAATTCTTCTTTTGGAGTTTATGGGAAGTTTTCTTGCGTATTTTCTCACTGGGCGTTATGCTGTATATGGCATCACTGCAAAATACGTAAAATGAAAGAGGGAGGAATAGCGATGGAACATCAGGAAAGATCATGTATTGACTGTGCGGTAAGAAACTGTGATAAAATGGATAAAATATATCCGGATTTCTGCCTGACAACACAGATGAACCAGGAAGTACTTGAGGAAGCAATGACCTGTTATCAGGACGAAGAAGTACATCGGGTGACAGTTGCCGCTGCGGAAGTGGAATACGAGCATTATTGCAAGTATACGCGAGTAGAAGAAATTATAGAATTCGCGCGGAAAATCGGAGCAAAAAAGCTGGGAATTGCCACCTGTGTCGGCCTGTTAAAGGAAAGCCGCATTCTGGCAGATATTCTGAGAAAACACGGTTTTCAGGTGTATGGCGTTGCCTGCAAAACGGGGGCGCAGAAGAAAACTTCTGTGGGAATTCCGGAAAAATGTAATGAGATTGGAGAAAACATGTGTAATCCCATCCTTCAGGCAAAACTGCTGAACAGAAAAAAGACGGACTTGAATATCGTTATGGGGCTCTGTGTGGGGCATGACAGCCTTTTCTACCGGTATTCAGACGCGTTAGTTACGACAGCGGTAACCAAAGACAGAGTTCTGGGCCATAATCCGGCGGCAGCGCTGTATACGGCGGATTCTTATTATGCGAAGATAAAGGGATGAGGAGCATATCATACAAAAAATGTATTTAAACCGGAAGAAAGCCATGCCATGATAGCGCGGATGGCTTTCTTTCGGTTTTTCTTTTATTTGCAGGATGGGAGTGAGGAATTTAACAAATCTCCCGCCCTTACATTTAGTGCATCAGCTATATTATATAAAATTTCCAATGAAAAAGGCCGGACTATATTAGGAGCTTCGATTGAGCTAAGGTGCGAACGGCTCATATTTGCTTTTTCAGCTAATTGTTCCTGGGACATTCCCCGCATTTTACGCAGTGCAGCAATAGTCAAACCCAATTCGATGAATCGATCGCGATTTGTAAAACTAATTTCTTTGCCCATAATCTCTGCCTCCTTTTTATTTTTATCTCTCTATAAATTATATCCGACACGGCAGAAATATCTGCTCTATATATTAAGCTATTAACTAATATATTGAGCAATATTATAATATAGTAGGATTTTAACCAATCAATGAAACAAAAGGTTAGAAGGGGGGGTAAATAGCAAGCCGAGAAAAATGGAGCAGGAAAATGAAAAGCAATGAAATGTTCAAGACAAGCAGCAGGCGTTTCTAAAAACTATACTCCCAAATACAAACTCTTTATGGTATGATTATACCATTCTGCGACCGGGATTTCCGGTTTCGAAAGGCGTTCGGCCGATAAAATCCATGATAAACAATTGAAAATTGCTTTTGAAATTTATGAGAAGTTTTCTTGCGTATTTTCTCACCGGGCGTTATGCTGTATATAGCGTTACTGTAAAACTTGGGAACGGGACAGGGAGGAATGGCGATGGAACATCAGGAAAGATCATGCATTTATGATGCGGTGAGAAACTCTGATAAAAATGCGGCAGTTAAGCGGAGGACAAAGTGATGAGAAAACAAAATACCAGACGCAGGGTTTTGATCCCGGCAGTTATCATGGCGGCGGCAGTGGTGATCCTGGCAGTGATCCTGGTGGTGATTCTGATCCGCAAAGGCGAAGACAGACCGGGAGAACTGCTGAAAACCTATATAGGCTGCATCGAAAAGGGCGATTATGATCAGATGTACGATATGTTGGACGGGATCAGTTCTTCCAGGATTTCACGGGAGGACTTTATCGAAAGAAACCGGAATATCTATGAAGGAATCGAGGCTTCGGATATCCAGGTGGATGTAACGGATACCCGTAAAGAAGGAAATGAGCAGATCGTATCCTATACTTTTCGCTGTAATACCCAGGCGGGAAAGATGTCCTTTGAAAACGAAGCGTCCTTTGTGACGGAAAAGGGAAGGGGATATTGTCTGTTCTGGGATGACAGTCTGATCTTTCCTCTTCTGGAAAGTTCGGACAAGGTCCGGGTGATTACGGAGACGGCTTCGCGGGGCAGTATTTTAGACCGAAACGGGCAGATGCTGGCTGGAGAGGGAGTCGCTTCTTCTGTCGGTCTGGTTCCCGGGAAAATGAGCGAGTCGCCGGAAGGGGATCTCTATACGCTGGCAGCGCTGCTGGAGATGGAAGTGAAGGATATCCAGGAAGCGCTCCGGGCTTCCTGGGTGACAGAGGAGTCCTTTGTGCCGCTGAAAGATCTTCCCAGGGGACAGAACCTGGAATCCGGCGTCACTCAGGATGAGGAACTGACGGATCAGCTGCTGGAGATCCCGGGGGTGATGATTTCCAATACGGAAGTGAGATATTATCCGTTGGGTGAGAAAGCGGCACATCTGGTGGGATATGTACAGGATGTGACAGAAGAAGATCTGAAAGAACACGCAGGGGAAGGCTATACCAGTGACAGCCAGATCGGGCGCAGCGGAGCGGAGGCTCTTTATGAAAAGGAGCTGCGGGGACAGAACGGATGCAAAATATATGTAGAGGATAAGGATGGAAAAGAAAAAGTGGTTCTGGCCTATACCCCTAAAGAAGACGGCCAGGATATCCGGCTGACCATCGATTCGCAGCTGCAGGCGAGACTGTACGACGAGTATAGTGAGGATAAGAGCTGCTCGGTGGCTATGAATCCTTATACGGGAGAAGTGCTGGCTCTGGTGAGTACTCCCTCTTATAACAGCAATGATTTTATTCTGGGCATGTCCCAGGAGCAGTGGAACAGTCTGAATGAAGACGAGGATCGGCCGCTTTATAATCGATTCCGGCAGACCTTTGCTCCCGGATCGTCCATCAAGCCGCTGGTGGCCGCCATCGGGTTGTCCACGGGCGCTTTTACGGCGGAAGAAAATTTCGGCGATCTGGGTACCAGCTGGCAGAAGGATTCCACATGGGGCGATTATTATGTGACGACGCTCCATGAAAGTCCCACAGCCAATCTGGAAAACGCCATGATATATTCGGACAATATCTATTTTGCCCAGGCGGCATTAAAGATCGGATCGGAAAAATTCATGGATTCACTGAATCAGCTGGGATTTAACGAACAGATTCCCTTTGAAATTTCACTGGCCAAGTCTCAGTATGCCAACGAAGACGCCATCGATACGGAAGTGCAGCTGGCGGACAGCGGATACGGGCAGGGAGAAACGATGGTTAATCCGGTTCATCTGGCCAGTCTGTATACGGCTTTTGTCAATGAAGGAAATGTAATACAGCCCACGCTTCTTTATCAAGAACAGGCCAAGGGAACCGTCTGGATTCCGGAAGCATTTTCTGCGGATGTGGCAGAGACGGTTCTGGATGATATGGTTCAAGTGTTGAACACCCCCCAGGGGACAGGGTACGGCATGCACCGGGATGATTTGACGCTGGCAGGGAAAACAGGAACGGCGGAAATCAAAGACAGTCAGGAAGACGAAGATGGAACGGAACTGGGCTGGCTGGGGGTGATGACCACCGATGAGAATCTGGAATATCCTATTTTGCTGATGACCATGGTGGAAGATGTAAAGGAGCGGGGCGGCAGCAGTTATGTGGTGGAACACGACCGGGCCGTGCTTGACTGGTATCTGGAAGAATACGGGACAGAAAGGATGGAAACGGAAATGACACAGGATCAGGGTGAAGGGGAAACGGCGCAGAATTTTACTTCATCGGAGATTGACGATACGCTGTTTCAGCGAATGAACGGGAAATCTTATGTGGAAAATCCGGATATTTCTCTGGATGAACTGCGGTATCTGCAGGTGGCATATTACGATTTCGATCATCAGGTTCAGACCGGCGAACTGGTGGTTCATCAGGCGCTGGCAGAGGATGTCCTGTACGTGTTTGAAAAACTGTATGAAGAGGAATATGAAATCCAGTCGGTGCGTCTGATCGATGAATTCTGGGCCGGTGATGGACTAAGTACCGACGAGGCATCCATGGCTGCCAATAATTCCTCAGCATTCTGTTATCGGAAGATTGCCGGAAGCGACCGGCTGTCCAATCATGCGAAGGGCTGTGCCGTGGATATCAATCCGCTGCAGAATCCCTATATCCGGTTCCGGGACGGGAAGCCGGCGGACATATCGGAAGAGGCCAAAGAGTATGTGGACCGCAGCGTGGTGAAAGATCATATGATCACCCATGAGGATTTGTGCTATCAGCTTTTTACAGAACGGGGCTTTACCTGGGGCGGCGACTGGGAGTCGCCAAAAGACTATCAGCATTTTGAAAAGCAGATCTGAGATCAAAAGGAACGACAGAAAAATCTGCCGTTCCTTTTTAAAACTCAGTGATTATTTATTTCTGTTTTTTTCCGCTTCCGCCATCTTCATGGCACGTACCTTCAGAGGCAGTCCGAACAGAGTGATGAATCCGGACGCATCGTGGTGATCGTAGAGATCGCCTGTGGTGAAGGAAGCCAGAGACTCACTGTACAGGCTGTAGGGAGAAGTGGTTCCCGCTTTGATAATGTTGCCTTTGTACAGTTTGAATTTCACTTCGCCGGTCACGTACTGCTGTGTCACGTCCACGAAGGCCTGGATCGCTTCCCGCAGGGGGGTGAACCATTTTCCTTCATATACGATCTGAGCGAATTTATTGCCCATATCTTTCTTCACTTCCATGGTGGCACGATCCAGAACCAGTTCTTCCAGCTGTTCATGGGCAGCCATGAGGATCGTTCCGCCCGGGGTTTCATAGACGCCGCGGGATTTCATACCTACCACGCGGTTTTCTACGATATCAATGATACCGATACCGTGCTTTCCGCCCAGTCTGTTCAGTTCTGTGATGATTTCAGAAACTTTCATCTCCTTGCCGTTTAAGCTTGTGGGGATACCGGCTTCAAAGGTCATGGTTACGTATTCGTCTTCGTCGGGCGCTTTTTCCGGGGTGACGCCCAGCACCAGAAGATGATCGTAGTTGGGTTCATTGGCAGGATCTTCCAGTTCCAGTCCCTCGTGGCTGATATGCCACAGGTTCCGGTCACGGCTGTAGCTGTTGTCAGCGGAGAAAGGCAGGTTGATACCGTGCTGACGGCAGTATTCGATCTCATCTTCCCGGGACTGCATGGTCCATACGTCGGTCATTCTCCAGGGAGCGATGATCTTCAGATCGGGAGCCAAAGCCTTGATGGCCAGTTCAAAACGGATCTGGTCATTACCCTTTCCGGTGGCTCCGTGGCAGATTGCGGAAGCGCCCTCTTTTCTGGCGATTTCCACCAGTTTTTTTGCGATAACCGGACGTGCCATGGAAGTTCCCAGGAGATATTTGTTTTCATAGACGGCGCCTGCTTTTACGCAGGGCATGATGTAATCGTCACAGAATTCGTCGATAATGTTTTCTATATATAATTTGGAAGCGCCGGATTTGGCGGCTCTTTCATCCAGACCGTCCAGCTCGTTTCCCTGTCCGCAGTCGATGCAGCAGCAGATAACTTCGTAGTCAAAATTTTCTTTCAGCCATGGGATAATAGCTGTGGTGTCCAGACCGCCTGAATACGCCAGTACAACTTTTTCTTTCATAATAGTATCCTCCATATTTTTCATGTAACTCTGGAGAATAATATACAGTATTTCCCTGGGATATGCAAGGGGAAAATCGGTAAAAACGAAAAAAACTTGAATAATATACATGAATAGTGTATAATTATGCAACATGGAAAAGGGAGGCGGATAAAAAGGCCGAAAGAAGGCTTTACGAACGTCTTTCCTTGGTATATACTAAATCAGGATTAAAAAGCGGAGGAGAGGAAGAAATGATAAAAGCGGGTATCATCGGTTCCACCGGTTATGCCGGTTCGGAGCTGGTCAGACTGTTGATGGGACATAAAGATGTGAAAATCGTCTGGTACGGATCAAAGAGTTATACAGACAAAAAGTATTATCAGGTGTATCAGAATATGTTCCGGATTGTGGACAATGTATGCAGAGACGACAATATGGAAGAACTTTCCCGGGAAGCGGATGTGATTTTTACGGCTACGCCCCAGGGGCTGTGCGCGTCTCTGGTCAGCGAGGAGATCCTTTCCCGCTGCAAAATCATAGATTTGAGCGCGGATTTTCGCATTAAAGATGTGAAGACCTATGAAGAGTGGTATCACCTGAAACATCCGGCGGCCCAGTATCTGCCGGAAGCAGTTTACGGGCTGTGTGAAATTAACCGGGAACAGGTAAAACAGGCCAGACTGGTGGCGAATCCGGGCTGCTATCCCACCTGCAGCACCCTTTCCATATACCCTCTGCTGAAAGAAGGACTTATCGATGGAAATACGGTGATTATCGACGCCAAGTCAGGGACATCCGGCGCGGGCAGAGGAGCCAAGGTGGATAACCTCTACTGCGAGGTCAATGAAAATATTAAAGCCTACGGCGTGGCGACCCATCGTCATACGCCGGAGATCGAGGAGCAGTTAGGTTACGCGGCAGGTTATCCTGTCACCATCAATTTTACGCCCCATCTGGTGCCCATGAACAGGGGAATACTGGTGACGGCGTACGCTTCTTTGAAAAAACAGGCGACGGAAGAAGAAATCAGGGATATCTATCACCATTATTATGATAAAGAACAGTTTGTCCGGGTGCTGGATCCGGAATTTTGTCCCCAGACCAAATGGGTGGAGGGCAGCAACTATGTGGATGTGAACGTGAAACTGGATCCCAGGACAGGACGTGTGATTATGATGGGAGCCATGGATAACCTGGTGAAGGGAGCAGCCGGCCAGGCGGTGCAGAATATGAATCTGATGTTTGGTCTGGAAGAAAATACCGGGCTGTGCCAGGTACCGATGTTCCCGTAAGAAAAGGAGATGTGAAGGATGCAAAGAGTCGAAGGAGGCGTGACAGCGGCCAGAGGTTTTTATGCGGCGGCCGCTGCGGCGGGAATCAAAAAAGAAAACCGGAAAGATATGGCTATGCTGTACAGTGAAGTCCCATGTGCGGCGGCCGGCACGTTTACGACCAATCTGGTCAAGGCAGCGCCGGTGAAATGGGATCAGAAGCAGGTCTATGAAAAACCCTGTGCCCAGGCTGTGATCTGCAACAGCGGAATTGCCAATGCCTGTACAGGGGAAGAGGGTATGGCCTGCTGTGCCATGACGGCGGAGGTGGCCGCCGGCGCACTGAATATTCCGGAAGACCGTGTGCTGGTGGCATCCACCGGCGTCATCGGACAGCAGCTACCCATGACGGCCATCGCTGAAGGCATCCGCAGGATGGCGCCCCTTCTGTCGGATACGCTGGAGAGCGGAACCATGGCGGCCCAGGCGATCATGACCACGGATACGGTAAAGAAAGAAGTCGCCGTTACTTTTGAACTGGATGGCAAAAAGGTTACCGTCGGCGGCATGTGCAAAGGCTCCGGGATGATCCATCCCAATATGTGTACCATGCTGGGGTTTGTGACCACCGATGTGAAGATTTCCAAGGAACTTTTGCAGGAGGCGCTCTCACAGAGCATTCAGGATACCTTCAATATGGTGTCTGTGGATGGCGATACCTCCACCAACGATACGGTGCTGCTGCTGGCCAACGGCATGGCGGGAAATGAAGAGATCACGGAAAAGAATGAATCCTATGGGCTGTTCTGTCAGGCGCTGAACGAAGTGAATACTTTCCTGGCAAAGGCCATCGCCGCTGACGGCGAGGGGGCAACGGCGCTTTTTGAAGTAAAAGTTATCCATGCCAAGGACAAGGAGCAGGCGGTGACGCTGTCCAAATCGGTGATCACCTCTTCTTTGACCAAGGCGGCCATCTTCGGCCACGATGCCAACTGGGGAAGAATTCTCTGTGCCATGGGATATTCCGGCGCGCAGTTTGATCCGGAGAAAGTGGATCTGTATTTTGAAAGCGCCGCCGGAAAACTTAAAATCATCGAAGACGGTGTGGCGGTGGATTACAGCGAGGAAGAAGCTACCAGGATACTGTCGGAAAAGGAAGTGACCGCCCTGATCGATGTGAAAATGGGGGATGCAGAAGCGACGGCCTGGGGCTGTGACCTGACCTATGATTATGTGAAAATCAATGCGGATTACCGCTCATAACAGGAGGATGACATGGTAAATCATAAATATCTGGAAAAGGCGGAGGTGCTGATCGAGGCGCTCCCTTATATACAGCGGTTCAACCGGAAGATTGTCGTGGTAAAGTACGGCGGAAGCGCCATGGTGGATGAAGAGCTGAAGGAAAATGTGATCAAGGATGTGGTGCTTTTGAAGCTGGTGGGATTTAAACCGATCATCGTCCACGGCGGCGGCAAGGAGATCAGCCGTTGGGTGGGCAAAGTCGGTATGGAGCCCCGTTTTATCAACGGGCTGCGTGTGACGGACGAGGCCACCATGGAGGTGGCGGAAATGGTTCTTGGCAAGGTGAATAAAGAGCTGGTCACCTTCGTACAGTCGCTGGGGATAAAAGCCGTGGGCATCAGCGGAAAAGACGGAGGACTGCTGCAGGTGGAGAAAAAATGTCCCGATGGTCAGGATATCGGTTTTGTGGGAGAGATCACCCGGGTCAATCCGAAAATTCTTTTTGACCTGCTGGAAAAAGATTTCCTGCCCATTGTCTGCCCGGTAGGACTGGATGAGAATTTCTGTACATATAATATCAATGCGGATGATGCGGCGTGCAAGATCGCGGAGGCGGTCAAGGCGGAGAAGCTGGCTTTTCTGACGGACATCGAGGGAGTTTACCGGGATCCTTCGGATCCGGAGAGCCTGATTTCCGAACTGCATGTGCAGGAAGCGCAGTCTTTGATTGACAATGGAAACGTAGGCGGCGGGATGATTCCCAAACTGAAAAACTGTATCGACGCCATCCGGGAAGGGGTAAACCGCGTCCATATCCTGGACGGACGGATTCCCCACAGTATTCTTTTGGAGATCTTTACCAATAAAGGTATCGGTACCGCAATCCTGAGGGAAGATGAGGAGAAATACTACCATGAAGATGAATGAGATGATGGAAACGTCAGAAGAATATATTCTGCATACTTATAACCGTTTTCCGGTGGTTTTGGAGAGGGGCGAGGGCGCATATCTCTATGATACGGATGGAAAGCAGTATCTGGATTTCGCAGCCGGCATCGCCGTCTGTGCACTGGGACACTCCAATCCGGAATACCTGGATGCGCTGAAAAATCAGATGGACCGGCTGATGCATGTATCCAACCTGTATTACAACCGTCCTATGATGGAAGCAGGAGAAAAAGTAATCGCTGTCAGCGGCATGGATAAGGTGTTTTTCACCAACAGCGGTACGGAAGCCATCGAAGGAGCGCTCAAAGCGGCTAAAAAGTATGCGTTTGAGCGGGACGGGCACAGCGGCCATGAAATCATCGCCATGGAGCACTCTTTCCACGGAAGAAGCGTGGGAGCCCTGTCTGTGACTGGCAATGCCCATTACAGAGAGCCTTTTGAGCCGCTGATGGGCGGCGTGAAGTTCGCCGGATATAATGATCTGGAAAGCGTAAAAGAACAGATTACCGATAAGACATGCGCTATCATACTGGAAACTGTTCAGGGTGAGGGCGGTATCTATCCGGCGGACGGGGAATTCTTAAAGGGCGTGCGCCGTCTGTGTGACGAACATGATATTGTGATGATTCTGGACGAGATTCAGTGCGGTATGGGAAGATGCGGCGATTATTTCGCATGGCAGGGGTACGGCGTGCAGCCCGATGTGATGACCTGTGCCAAAGCCCTCGGCGGCGGCGTGCCGGTGGGAGCTTTTGTGATGAATCAAAAGGTCGCCAAGGCATCCCTGAAACCGGGCGATCACGGCGCCACTTACGGCGGTAATCCCTTCGTCTGCGCGGCGGTATCCAAAGTATTCGATCTTTTTGAAAAGTATGAATTGATTTCCCATGTAAGGGAACTGACACCTTACCTGGAGCAGCGGCTGGATGAGATCGTGGATCAATACGACTGCGTGACACAGCGAAGAGGAAAAGGGTTCATGCAGGGGCTGGTGATCACAGGGCGTCCCGTAGGGGAGGTCATCAACAGGGCGCTGGAAAACGGTCTGCTGGTGATCTCCGCCGGAACGGATGTGCTGCGTCTTGTGCCGCCGCTGATCATTACCAGGGAGCAGATCGACGAGATGACAGAGAAATTAAAAGACAGCCTTAACCAGGTTGATCTGTAAAGTTTTGCTCAAAGGCGCGAAATTCCCGACAGACGGTTTCGGCGATAAGCTGTGCTCCGCCGCAGTCGGGATGGACGCCGTCCAGGGTGAAGAACTGCTCCTGGCCCAAGAGCGCTTCGTGGATGTCAATGAGGGGAATGTTCCTTTCCTCTGCGATATCTTTTAAAAGGGCAATTTCCAGATTCAGATATTCCCGGTGCATGGCAAAGCGTATGGCGCCGTCTTTTTCCAGAGAGAAGAGGGGCGGAGGTGTCAGGATATAAAGTCTGGGAGAAGAGGGCAGGGCAAGATAGAAATCGATCAGCTTTTCATAGTCCCGGCAAAAAGAATCGATATCCTTCCAGTTTCCTTTTTTCGTGTCGTTGGTGCCCAGCATGAGGAAAACCACATTAGGGGAGAAGGCGGCGCTGCGCTCAAAAGCGGGCTGTTCCCGGTATGGTTTGTCGCCGGAGGATTGCACCGTGGCGGAGTTGACGCCGAAATTTTTTACCAGATAAGAGTTTCCAAGAAGTTGCTGCAGGCGGGCAGGATAGCACTCCCGGCTGCGGTTTTTCAGGTAAGCGCCCCAGGTGATGCTATCTCCCACACAGGCGATGCGGACCGCTTTGGGACGGAAAAAAACGATGGAAAAAACAGCCGCCGCGCAGGCGGCGCCAAGACAGGCCGCGGCAAAAAAAGTTCTTTTTTTCATAGACAAACCTCGATTCTATAAAGGTCAGAAACAGGGAGAGAGATTCTCCCTGCTTATATTGTAAAGTGATGAATAAGATTTGTACAGAACAAAAAAGCAGAGACTATCTTTTTGATAATTATAAGGCGCTTCTCATTTTTTTGGTGGTGCTGGGCCATTTTGCGGAGGCGGGAAAGGGCAATGAGATCCTTCATTGCCTGAAATGGCTGATTTTCAGCTTCCATATGCCGGCGTTTATCTTTATTTCCGGTTATTTTTCCAGGAAAAAAACGTCCTTCATCCAGCTGGTCCGCAAGCTGGCGGTTCCCTATCTGGTGTTTGAGGTGCTGTATTATCTGCTCTATATCTTTATCCTGCACAAAGAAACCAGACTGTATCTTTTATACCCGAAATTTACACTCTGGTATCTGATGGCCTTGTTTGTGTGGAAACTGGCGACGCCGCTGGTGATGAAGATTCCTTTCCATCTGATCTTTGCCGTGGCGGCAGGTCTCTGGGTGGGAAGTTCCGGGCTGGATGACAATTTCCTGAGCATTCCCCGTATCCTGGCCTTTTATCCCTTCTTTTTGCTGGGAGTTCACACAAAAAGGGAACAGGTGGCAAAGCTGCGGGAGAAACTGCCGCAAAAAGCTGCTGCCGCCATACTGGCGGTGATTGGCGCAGGGCTAAGCGTGATTGCGGTGAAGAAAATTTTGGTACCGCAGGTTTTTTATGGAAGATTTGATTATCATTACCTGCAGGAAGGGGTATTGGAGGGGATTCTGATCCGGGCGGCCTGCTATGGGATTTCTCTGGCGATTACCGTTCTTTTGCTGGCGCTGCTTCCCGCAGGGCGGACACGGTTTTGTCTGCTGGGGGAACGGACGATGGCGGTTTATCTTTTTCACGGACTGATCTGTGTCTGTGTGAAAGCGGGATGGCATCAGCTGCCGCCGATGAACACCGTTCTGGAGGCGGCGCTGCTGATCGGGATCAGTGCGGCGCTGACTTATGTGCTGTCCCGGAAATGTTTTACGGATGTTCTGAATAAAATAACCCGGATCGGGCAATCCTGAAAGAAAAAGGAAACGGGGGATTATTTCATGCCGGGTATTTTTACAGCGCTGCTTTCCGGCGCGTTGATGAGCATTCAGGGTGTGTTTAATACAGAAGTGACGAAACAGGCGGGTTTGTGGGTATCTACGGGGTGGGTACAGCTGACCGCCTTTCTTGTATGCGCAGCTGCCTGGGCATTTACCGGCCGGCCGCAGATCGGCGCGCTTTTTGCGGCGGAGCATAAATATACCTTGCTGGGCGGGGTGATCGGAGCTTTTATCACGGTGACGGTGATCCGGAGTATGGCGGATCTGGGGCCGGCAAAGTCTGTCATGCTGATTGTAATCGCGCAGCTGGCGGTAGCCTATCTCATCGAACTGCTGGGGATTTTCGGAGTGGAAAAGCAGCCTTTCCTGTGGCGCAGGCTGATCGGTATGGCTGTCGCCATTGCGGGAATTGTGATTTTTAAATGGGAAAAATAACTTGTATTCGGAATGGGAATTCGTTACAATGAGGGTAACGCGAAAGCGTTGGCTGTGTAAAAATCTGCGGGACTTTACGGGAAACTGCGTAAAGAGGTGACGGCAGATGAAAATAATAAGAAAAATGTGCGGCGCGCTGTTTTTGCTGGCAGTACTTCTGTGGGGCTGCGGCGACGAAGTCGTCTACCAGTTAAAGGAAGATGCCGGAAAACAGCAAGATGTGCCGGCCGCGCAGGCGGAAGGAGATGCCGGCGCGGTATCGGATGGGGAGACGGCGGAGGAACCGGAAAAATCAACCATTGTGGTTCATGTCTGCGGAGCGGTGGCGCGCCCCGGCGTCTATGAGCTGGCGGCGGGAAGCCGGGCGGAAGCGGCGGTGAAGGCGGCGGGAGGATTGACCGGGGATGCCCTGGAGGAGAGCCTGAATCAGGCCAGGATTTTAACAGACGGGGAGCAGATCCGGGTTCTCACGAAAGAGGAAGCACAGAATGCGGCTGCGGCTGGGCAGGAAGGAGTTTCCGGCGGTAAGATCGACATCAACACGGCGGATATCTCCGGATTGGTCACGCTAAATGGAATCGGAGAGACGAAAGCGGAGGCGATTATCGCTTATCGGGAAGCGCATGGTGGGTTTAAGAAAATCGAGGATATCTGTGAAGTGGATGGAATCGGTGAAAAAACATTTGAGAAGATAAAAGACAGTATTACTGTAAGTTGAGGAGCGAAAAAATGAGCAAGAGAGTACTGGTTGTGGATGATGAGAAACTGATTGTAAAGGGGATCCGTTTTTCCCTGGAGCAGGACGGAATGGAAGTGGAATGCGCTTATGACGGTGAAGAAGCTCTGGAGAAGGTCAAAGAAAACAAGTACGATATTATTCTGCTGGATCTGATGCTTCCCAAGATCAGCGGTCTGGAGGTATGTCAGCAGATCCGGGAATTTTCCCAAGTGCCCATCGTCATGCTGACAGCGAAGGGGGAGGATATGGATAAGATCCTCGGGCTGGAGTACGGCGCGGATGATTATATTACAAAACCGTTCAATATTCTGGAGGTAAAGGCCAGGATCAAGGCGATCATGCGCAGAACTTCCCGAACGGAAAAGACGGAACGGGAGAGGATCATCGAGGTTCAGGATATGAAGATCGACTGCGAGAGCAGAAGGGTTTATATCAAAGGGGAAGAGGTCAATTTGACGGCCAAAGAGTTTGATCTTTTGGAACTTCTGGTTCATAATCCCAACAAAGTCTACAGCCGGGAGAACCTTCTTAAAATTATCTGGGGCTACGAATACCTGGGAGATGTCCGGACTGTGGACGTCCATATCCGCAGACTGAGAGAAAAGATCGAAAGTAATCCCAGCGATCCCAAATATGTACATACGAAGTGGGGAGTGGGTTACTATTTCCAGGCATAATGTGAAAGGGCGGTTTAAGTTTTTCAGAAGTCTGCGATTTCGTATCATGATCATTCTGGTGATTATCGGGATTGTTCCCAGCGTGGTGGTGGAAAAAGGAATCGTGAGCAGTTATGAGGACCGCGCAGTCTCTCTGCGCGGATTCAACGTAAAGAGCCAGTGCGATATTCTATGTAATCTGCTGGTTTCGGAAAATTATTTTGAGGATCCCGGTTCCACGTCTGTGGAGGGGGAGCTCTCTTTGTTTTCCAATATTTACAGCGGGAGAATCCTGATTGTAAATCAGGATTTTGAGATTATATTTGACACTTACGATCTGGATCAGGGAAAGATATTTATCTCGGAAGAGGTGGTGCAGTGTTTCCAGGGGAAAGAAATCAGCCAGTATGATGAGAAAAACCGTTATATTGAAATCGCTGCGCCCATACAGAACACAGACGGGAGCGCCAGAACCACTCTGGGCGTCATGCTGGTCAGCTGCTCTACGGATGAGATCGCTGCCAGCATTGATATCCTGGAGCAAAAGGGGATGCTGCTTCTGGTCATCATCACTATCCTGGTGCTGGTGTTCGGTTATGTGCTTTCCAGCATCCTGATGAAGCCTTTCGGACGTGTCTCAAAAGCCATAGAAGACATCACAGACGGGTATCTGGATGAAAATATTTCCGTGCCGGATTACACGGAGACGGAACTGATCACCGATGCGTTCAATAAGATGCTGGCCAGGGTGAAGACGCTGGATGAGTCTCGCCAGGAGTTTGTTTCCAACGTATCCCATGAATTAAAGACGCCTCTGGCTTCCATCAAGGTGCTGGCGGATTCGCTGAATATGCAGGAGAACGCTCCGCTGGAGATGTATCAGGAATTCATGCAGGATATTACACAGGAAATTGACCGGGAGAATAAAATCATTACGGATCTTCTGTCTTTGGTGAAGCTGGACAAGAAAGCGGCGGATTTGAATATCGAACTGATTAATATCAATGATTTGCTGGAATTGATCTTAAAGAGGTTAAAGCCCATCGCGTCCAAACGGCAGATCGAACTGATCCTGGACAGCTTCCGGCCGGTCAATGCGGAAGTGGATGAGGTGAAAGTGACGCTGGCGTTTTCCAATCTGGTGGAAAACGCCATCAAATACAATGTGGACGGCGGCTGGGTCCGCGTGTCCTTGAATGCAGATCATAAGTATTTTTATGTCACTGTGGCGGATTCCGGTATCGGCATACCGGAGGACAGTCTGGATCATGTGTTTGAACGGTTTTACCGGGTGGACAAGTCTCATTCCCGGGAGATCGGCGGTACCGGCCTGGGGCTGTCCATCACCAGGAGCGCGATTTTGATCCATCACGGAGCGATTAAAGTGTACAGTAAGGAGAATGAGGGGACGACGTTCTCTGTCCGTATCCCGCTTACGTACATTGATTAGAGGAGAAGCATGAGAAAACGGGCATTGTATCTCTGCCTGTTTCTGCTGATGATTCTGCTGACGGGATGTACCGTTTCAGGGGAAGAAGAACAGACGGAGGGATATCAGTTATATTATGTAAACGCGGAAAAGACAAAAGTGATCAGCGAACCGGTGCAGCTGGATGAAACGAAGGATCTCACGGAGCAGATGGCGGATAGGCTGCTGAAACAGCCATTGGGAGAAGGACAGGTTATGCTGCTGCCGGAACAGGTGACCTTTTTGGACTATGAGATGGCAGACGGCGTTCTGAAACTGAATTTCAGCGCGGCATATCAGGAGCTGAAGCGGATGGAGGAAGTTCTGATCCGGGCCAGCATCGTGAAAACTTTCGTTCAGATTCCGGAGGTTTCTTCCGTGGAGATTCTGGTGGAGGGAAGTCCGCTGCTGGATTCCTACGGGGAGGCTGTGGCGCCTATGACGGGGGAATCTTTTGTGGAGAATTCCGGTAAGGAGATCAACGCCTATCAGCATGTCCATCTGACGCTGTATTTTGCCAATGAGAGCGGGAATAAACTGGTGCGTGAGGAGAGAAGCATCTATTACAGTACCAGTATGCCGCTGGAAAGGGTGATTGTGGAACAGCTGCTGAAAGGGCCACGGGATGAAAGTCATTATCCCACTATTCCGGCGGAAACCAAGATCCTGGGAGTGACAGTGGCGGACGGCGTGTGTTATGTCAATCTGGATCAGACTTTTTCGGATATGGCGCTGAATCAGCAGGAGGAAATTCCGATTTATTCCATTACCAATTCTCTGGTGGAATCCGGTTCTGTGACTCAGGTGCAGATTTCCATTAACGGAGAAACCAAAAAGCCGTACCGGGAGCATGTCAGTCTGGATCAGCTGTTTCATGCGAGAATGGATTTGGTAGAAGAAGGGGGAGCGGATGAATAAAAGACCACTGTGTTGGGTCTTGCTTTGTTTCGCTGTCTTTTTGGGGCTGCTGGAGCTGCTGGGGATCACCCACGGGGGCGATCCCCGCGGGAATCCTCGTCTGGAGGAACTGGCAGCCAGGGAAGCGTATGGGGAGGCTTCCGGTCTGGCAGAGCGTTATGAGACAAAACAAGACGTATCTTATCTTTATATAAAATCAGCAAGTCTGGCCGTTTCGGCCGAAACATTTTCCAATTTGACAATCAGAATAAGAATGGAGCAGGGGAAGTATCCGGGGATCGGCAGCCGGATCAAGGTGAAAGGGCCCCTCTATGCCATGGCAAAGGCTTCCAATCCGGGACAGTTTGATACGAAATTTTATTATCAGACGGAAGGGATCGATCTGTTCATGAAAGGAGAGAGCTGTCAGGTGATTGCCTGCAGGAGATTTTCCATCGGCGACTGGCTCTGGCGCTTTCGGGAACGATTAAAAAAGGTACTAAAAGAGCTGGCGCCGGGGGAAGCGGGTGAACTTTCCGCCATGCTTTTGGGAGAAAAGAGTCTGTTGGAGGAAGAAACCAAGAAAATATATAAGCTGTTGGGTATCTATCATATTCTGGCCATCTCGGGGACTCATCTGACGGTGATCGGCATGGGAGTGACGAAAGCGCTGGAAAAAGCGGGGGCAGGCCTGAAGCTTTCTTCGGCGGCTGCGGGGGCGGTGATGATTTTCTATGGCGCGTTTACCGGCAACAGCGTTTCCACACTCCGGGCGGTGATCATGTTTTTGCTGTATGCGGGTGCGAGGATCATAGGGAGAACCTATGATATGCTTTCTGCGCTGGCACTTTCGGGCATCCTGATTCTTTTGGACAATCCGGGATATCTGTATCACAGCGGTTTCCTTCTTTCCTACCTGGCGGTGGCGGGAATCGGCATTCTGACGCCTGTATTGTCGGAGCGGAAAAGAGAAGGAAAGGCAAAAAAAGTCCGGGAGGGGCTGACGGGAGGTATGGCTGTCTTTCTGGCACAGCTTCCTGTGCTGGAGTATTTCTTCTATGAGATTCCCTTGTTTTCGCTGGCGGTTAATCTGCTGGTCATCCCGCTGCTGCCTCTGGTGCTGGCCAGCGGATTTTTGGGAGCGACGATTGGTTTGTGGGCGCCGATGGCCGGGAGAGTGATTTTACTGGGCGCATGTCTGCCGCTGCGCTTGTACGAAGAAATTGGTCTGGCAGTTCAAAGGATGCCCTTTTCTTCACTGGTTACCGGACAGCCGGATCTTTGGCAGGCCGGCGTTTATTATCTTTTGCTGGCTGCGGCGGTCATAGGGAAACGTCGTGGGGCCAGGATATTCTTTGTGGCGGGTATCATGGCGGCAGTTCTGACGCTTGGCTGGCGTCCGGGACCGCAGTTTCGTCTTACCATGCTGGATGTGGGGCAGGGGGACTGCCTGGCCTTGGAGACGGTATCTGGAAATTGTTATCTGATTGACGGGGGAAGCAGCAGCGTGCAGCAGGTAGGGGCCTATCGGATTCTGCCTTATATCAAACAGAGAGGCAGGAGTATAATTGAAGGAGTTTTTGTCACCCATCCCGATCAGGATCATATCAGCGGAATTCTGGAAATTCTGGAGGAAATGACAAGGGGCGGCAGTGTAAAAGTAAAGCGCCTCTTTCTGCCTTTGTGGATGAGAGAGCAGGAAGATCAAAGCATACAGGAGGCGGCTCAAAAATCCGGCGTTCCCGTCCGTTATCTGCGAAAAGGAGATGTGATGCTGGATGGAGAAACCCGGTTTCGGATTTTGTATCCGGATGAAGAAGAAAAGGGAAGCGATGCCAACAGCGGCTCCCTTACGATGATGGCAGAGTACGGGAAGCTGAAGGTGCTGCTTACCGGGGATCTCACTGGAGAGGGGGAGGAAAAGGTGACAGAAGAAGCGATTGGATGCCAGATCCTGAAGGTGGCCCATCACGGCAGCGCTTCCTCCACGGGGGATGGGTTTCTGGATCGTGCCGCCCCTTCCTTTGCGCTGATTTCCTGCGGTCAAAATAACCGATACGGCCATCCGTCCCCCCAGCTGGAAAGACGGCTGGAGGAGCGGGGGATCCTCGTGTTTGATACCCGCCTGAACGGCGCGGTCAGTTTTATCTGTCAAAATCAGGATGAACTGAAAATAGAGACATTTCATTGACAAATATTTCAAAAACGGGTATCGTTAACCGTATGAAAAGTATAATCGAAGATATAAAAAATCAGGAATTTAAACACGTCTATCTGTTTTGCGGGGAGGAAGATTATCTGAAAAAGCAGTATCGGGACAAGCTGTGCGCGGCCTGGGGCGCAGGGGAGGATACTATGAATTTCTCTGCGTTTCGCGGAAAAGGACAGCAGCCGGGAGAGATTATTGACCTGGGGGAGACGATGCCTTTTTTAAGCGACAGAAGAGTGATTCTGCTGGAGGATACCGGCTTTTTCAAAGGGCAGTGTGAGAAACTCCCAGAATACCTGGCCGCATTGCCGGACTATCTTTATCTGCTGTTTGTGGAATCGGAGGTGGATAAACGCAGCCGGATGTATAAGGCGGTGAAAAATACCGGCCGGATCGTGGAGTTTTCCACCCAGAATGAAGCGACGCTGATGAAATGGATACTTGGTATTCTGAAAAGGGAGAATAAGCAGATTACCCGGGCGGATATGGAATTCTTTCTGGCCGGGACCGGGACGGACATGAATCTGATCAGCCGGGAACTGGATAAACTGCTGTCTTATACCATGGGAAGGGATGTGATTACCAGGCAGGATATCGAGGATATCTGCTGCGTTCAGGTGATTAATCGGATTTTCGATATGGTCCGGGCCGTCGCTTTAAGGGATCAGAAACAGGCGCTGGCTCTTTACTATGATCTTCTGGCGCTAAAAGAACCGCCCATGCGCATTCTCTTCCTGCTGGCCCGGCAGTTTCGCTATCTGAGGCAGGTGAAAGAACTGGCCGGCGAGGGGATCGGTCAAAAAGAGATCGCCGCAAAAACAGGGCTGCAGGGGTTTGTGGTGAAAAATTATCTGGGATATGCCAGAGCCTATACGAAAAAACAGCTGGAAGAGGCGGTCTCTGATTTCCTTCAGGCGGAAGAAGATGTGAAGACGGGGCGGTTGTCGGACACGCTCAGCGTGGAACTGATGATTCTCAAGTACAGCAAAAAAGACAGTCATTGAGGGCTGATGACTGTCTTTTTCTATGCCGTTAACAATAAATTTTATTCAAATCAATCGATAGAGTTCACTGCTTTTGTCAGGCGGGAAACTTTTCTTGCGGAATTGTTTTTGTGATATACGCCTTTGGATGCAGCTTTGTCAATGGTAGAGATAGCGGCCAGCAGAGCGCTGTTTGCAGCTTCTTTATCTTTATTGGCAACTGCAGCTTCTACTTTTTTGATAGAAGTTTTCACAGCGGATTTGATAGATTTGTTTCTGGCTGCTTTCGTTCTGTTTACCAGGATTCTCTTCTTTGCAGATTTAATGTTTGCCAATTTGTACACCTCCGATATGCGATCGTTATCATTTTTATTATTATTCTATCCTACATTAGAGAGACACGAGATCTAATGTAAACATGCTTAATTATTCTAAGATATTTCCCGGGGTTTGTCAATACATATTTCCATGGGAATTGCGAAAAATAGAAAAAGAACAGAAGACAGACATAGGGAGTGAAGGAATGATGACGAAATACGCAGTGCGAACCGATCTTGCCGTGGAAAGCAAAGAAAAATTCGAAAAAGACCAGGTGGAGATCGAGGGCGTTGTGATTCATGAGACTTATGACCGTCAAAGAGATATCCGGACTACAGTGGTGTCGGTGGAGTCGGAAAAAGGAGCGCGGATCATGGAAAAACCAAGGGGTCACTACATTACGATTGAAGCTCCGGGTCTTACGCAGACAGAGCAGTCCTATCATCAGGAAATAGCCGGTGAGCTGGCAAACCATCTGCAGAAAATCATGGGACTGGATCAAAGAAAAAGGATTCTGGTGGCTGGATTGGGAAACATGGACATCACGCCAGACGCCCTTGGACCGGCGGTAGTACGGCATCTGGCAGTGAACCGTCATGTGATCCGGGAATATGGCGCGGATGAATCGGGAAACAGCCGCGTCCATGAGATCAGCACCATCATCCCCGGCGTGATGGCCAGAACCGGTATGGAAACGCTGGAAATTTTAAGGGGCGTGGTGCAGGAGACAAAGCCGGACATGGTAGTCGCTGTGGACGCGCTGGCGGCCAGAAGCACAAGGAGACTGAACTGTACCATACAGATCACGGATACGGGAATCAACCCCGGTTCCGGTGTGATGAACCACAGAAATCGAATCAACAGGGAGTCTTTGGGCGTGCCGGTTATCGCGATCGGCGTACCGACCGTGGTGGATGCGGCTACTATCGTACATGATGCCGTGGAGCACCTGCTGGAAGCTCTTGACGAGGCGGAGATAGAAGAGTTTCTGGCCGAACTGATTGCGCCCGGCCTGTCTTCCATGTTCGTGACGCCAAAGGATGTGGATGAAACCTTGAAGCAGCTGAGCATGACCATCTCCCAGGGGCTGAATCTGGCATTTTCCTGTGTATAAGTTATGACAAAGATTCATATATAAATACAGGTGATGTCTTTGAGAAAGAGAAAAAAGATGGGAGGACTGCTGGTCTTGGCGCTGGCGGGGCTGTGCTTCTATAATGTGTATCAGGCGGCGCTGACGCTGCAGCGGGACGGACAAAATGGGGCGCATCTGCTTTCCAGGATCGGGATGCAGGTGATGCAGAATGCGGTTTCCGTTTACGTACCGGGTCTTCTTTATGCGGAGGAGACCGAAACTTCACAGGAGATTCTGGAGGATGAATCTACCTGTGAGAGTATCCTGGAAATGAATGGCAGGACATTGGCGGAGCGGCTTTTGGAAGAAAACCAGGAAGAAGCGGTTTCGCAGGAAAACGAGGCGGCACAGGAGGCGCAGCAGCAAGATGGGCAGGAAGAAGCGGCGGCGCAGACGGTAACACCCCAGTTTGATATTTCGCTGGAACGGCTGCGGGATTTTGAATATCTGCTGAATCATTTTTTTGTGGTAGATCCTAACACGACGATTGACGCGGCGGGGCTCAATATCGATGAACTGATGGGACATGACCTGACTATGAAGCAGGACAGCCAGGCGCCCCAGATTTTGATTTACCATACCCATTCCCAGGAAATGTTTGCTGATTCCGATCCAAAAGACGTAAATACCAGCGTGATCGGAGTGGGGGAACATCTGGCTCAGATCCTCCGGGACCAGTATGGTTATCACGTTCTTCATGATATTCAGACCTACGATATCATGCCGGATGGGAGCGAGGATCGCAGTAAGGCTTATAACCAGGCAAGAGACGGGGTGGAACAGATCCTGGCAGAAAATCCCACGATTGAGGTTATCATCGACCTCCATCGGGACGGAGTCTCAGAGGATACCCATCTGGTAACGGAAATAGACGGAAAGCCCACGGCTCAGATCATGTATTTCAACGGTTTATCCTATACCAACGAAAGCGGTCCGCTGACCTATCTGCCCAATGAGAATATGAGCGCAAATCTGGCCTTTTCCTTTCGGCTGGAATATGTGGCGGCCAGCTACTATCCCATGCTGACCAGATGCGTATATCTGAAAGGATATCGTTATAATCTGGATCTGCGGCCGAAATCTGTTTTGCTGGAGGTGGGGGCTCAGACGAATACGGTGGAAGAGGCGATGAACGCCATGGCGCCTTTTGCGGTGATTCTGGATAAAGTCCTAAAAGGTGAATGACAAATGACCGGTTGTTATGCTATAATACAGGATTAGTAGAAAATGAGTTGCAGTTTAGGAGGAAAATACGTGGCTTTGGATCAAAGTAAAATCCGGAATTTCTGTATTATAGCACATATTGACCATGGGAAATCCACGCTGGCGGATCGGATTATCGAAAAAACAGGTCTTTTGACGGAGCGGGAAATGCAGTCCCAGGTTTTGGACAACATGGATCTGGAAAGAGAGAGGGGGATCACCATCAAGGCTCAGGCGGTGCGGATCGTCTATAAAGCTAAGGATGGAGAAGAGTACATTTTTAATCTGATTGACACTCCAGGACATGTGGATTTCAACTATGAAGTGTCCCGAAGTCTGGCGGCCTGCGACGGGGCCATACTGATCGTGGATGCGGCGCAGGGCGTGGAGGCGCAGACGCTGGCCAATGTTTATCTGGCGCTGGATCACGATCTGGACGTCATGCCGGTGATTAACAAGATTGATCTGCCCAGCGCAGATCCAGAGCGGGTGATTCAGGAGATCGAGGACGTGATCGGCATAGAGGCCGAGGATGCGCCCAGGATTTCCGCCAAGCTGGGCACCAATGTGGACGAAGTACTGGAGCAGATCGTGGAAAAGATTCCGGCGCCCCAGGGAGATCCCGGCGCGCCGCTGCAGGCGTTGATTTTCGATTCTCTTTACGATTCTTACAAGGGAGTCATTGTATTTTGCAGGATCAAAGAGGGTACGGTGAAAAAAGGAACTCTGATCCGGATGATGGCGACGGGAGCAGAGGAAGAAGTGGTGGAAGTGGGCTACTTCGGAGCTGGACAGTTTATCCCCTGCGACGAACTGTCGGCAGGTATGGTAGGATATATTACGGCCAGTATCAAAAATGTCAAAGACACCCGGGTGGGCGATACCATCACCGATGCCAGAAGACCCTGCGAGGAACCGCTGCCGGGCTATAAAAAAGTAAATCCCATGGTATTTTGCGGCCTTTATCCGGCGGACGGCGCCAAGTACCAGGATCTTAGGGACGCGCTGGAAAAGCTCCAGTTAAACGACGCTTCTTTGTTTTACGAACCGGAGACTTCTGTCGCCCTTGGATTCGGCTTTCGCTGCGGCTTTCTGGGGCTGCTCCATCTGGAGATTATTCAGGAGCGGCTGGAAAGAGAGTATAATCTGGATCTGGTGACGACAGCGCCCGGCGTAGTGTATAAGGTGCATAAAACCAACGGCGAGGTGGTGGATCTGACGAATCCTTCCAACCTGCCGGATCCTTCGGAGATCGATTATATGGAAGAACCCATGGTAAAAGCTGAGATCATGGTGACCACTGAGTTTATCGGACCGATCATGGATCTGTGCCAGGAACGCCGCGGACAGTATCAGGGGATGGAATATCTGGAAACCACCAGAGCGCTGCTGCGGTATCATCTGCCGCTCAATGAGATTATCTATGACTTTTTTGATGCGCTGAAGTCCCGCTCCAGAGGGTATGCTTCCTTTGATTACGAGATGCTGGGATATGAAAGAAGCGAACTGGTGAAACTGGATATTCTGGTGAATCACGAAGAAGTGGACGCTTTGTCCTTTATCGTGTTTGCGGATTCCGCCTATGACAGAGGAAGGAAAATGTGTGAAAAGCTGAAGCAGGAGATTCCGCGGCAGCTCTTTGAGATCCCGATCCAGGCTGCCATCGGCAGCAAGATCATCGCCAGGGAGACGGTGAAGGCCATGCGCAAGGATGTGCTGGCTAAATGTTACGGGGGCGACATCTCCAGAAAACGGAAACTTCTGGAAAAGCAGAAGGAAGGCAAGAAACGAATGCGTCAGGTGGGCAATGTGGAGATTCCGCAGAAAGCCTTTATGAGCGTATTGAAACTGGATGATAAATAAGATGAAAAAATGGCGGGATGGGACAACGGCGTTGTTTCATCCCTTTCGTCATGGAGCGAGGCGATATGAAAAACAGCATGGAATTCTATCTGCATATTCCCTTTTGTGTAAAAAAGTGCGGCTACTGTGATTTCCTGTCGGGAAGAGCCAGCGTACAGGAGCAGAACCGTTACTGTGAAGCGCTGCTTCTGGAGCTGTCCCGGTGCGAGATCCCTGCCGGAACTTCTGTCTCCACGGTGTTCATCGGCGGCGGCACGCCTTCTGTCATCGACAGTGAATGGATCATCTGTTTTCTGGACAGAATACGGGACAGGTTTTCCCTGGAAGACCGCGCAGAGATTACCCTGGAGGCCAATCCGGGTACCCTAACCAGGGAAAAGCTGAACGATTACAAAAAAGCGGGCGTCAACCGGCTCAGCATCGGATTGCAGTCGGCCGACGACAGGGAGCTGGCGCTGTTGGGGAGGATACATACTTATGAAGAATTTTTGCAGACTTACCGGGCGGCCAGGGAAGCAGGATTTGATAATATCAATGTGGATCTGATGATGGCGATTCCGGGGCAGCGGGAGGCGTCGCTTAGAAAGACGCTTTCCACTGTGGCGGCGCTGCGGCCGGAGCATCTGTCCTTATACAGTCTGATCATCGAACCGGGCACCCCCTTTGCCCGGAAAGATCCCGTTTTGCTGGATCTGCCAAAAGAGGAAGAGGAACGCCGGATGTATCGGGAGTCGATTGATTATCTGCAGGAGTGGGGCTATGTGCAGTATGAAATTTCCAATTTCGCCCTGCCGGGGCGGGAATGCCGACATAATATCGGGTACTGGCAGCGGGTTCCTTACCGGGGGTTCGGTCTGGGCGCGGCCTCGCTGACCGGGGAAACCCGGTTTTCCAACACGCCGGATATGGAGGAGTATCTTCGGGATTGCAGGTCGCCGCAGCTTCTGATGCGGGACAGAGAACCGCTGAACCGTCAGGCGCAGATGGAGGAATTCATGTTTTTGGGACTGCGGCTGCGAAAGGGCGTGTCCGCGGAAGCGTTTCGCGAGCGGTTCGGAATCTCCCTTGAGGAGGCGTATGGTCAGGTCATAGAGCGTTACTGCCGGATGGGATTGATGGGAGAAGAGGAGGGGCGGGTATTTCTGACGCTGGATGGAATTTCCGTCAGCAACCGTATTCTGTCAGATTTCCTGCTGTGATGAGACGAACAAATGTTTGCGCATGATCCATTCCTGTGATAGAATCAGAAGGAATAACGGAGGAAAAAGCGATATGACGATACAGAATAAAGAAAAACAGTATATTAAAATACGGGGGGCAAGGGAAAATAATCTGAAAAGCCTCAACGTGGATATTCCCAGAAATGAATTTGTGGTCTTGACGGGGCTTTCCGGTTCCGGGAAAAGCTCCCTGGCCTTTGACACCATTTATGCGGAAGGACAGCGGCGTTATATGGAAAGTCTGTCCTCTTATGCCCGGCAGTTTCTGGGGCAGATGGAGAAACCGGATGTGGACAGTATCGAAGGATTGTCCCCGGCCATATCCATCGATCAGAAATCCACCAACCGAAATCCCCGCTCCACGGTGGGGACGGTGACGGAGATCTATGATTATTTCCGGCTTCTCTATGCGAGGATCGGAATCCCCCACTGTCCCAAATGCGGGAAGGTGATTTCCCGCCAGACGGTGGATCAGATGGTGGATCATATCATGGAACTGCCGGAGAGAACCCGGATCCAGCTTTTGGCTCCGGTGGTGCGCGGCAGAAAGGGGCGCCATGAGAAAATCCTTGCCCAGGCACGTAAAAGCGGCTATGTGCGCGTAATGATCGACGGAAATCTTTACGAACTGTCGGAGGAAATCCAGCTGGATAAAAATCTGAAGCATAACATTGAAATCGTGGTGGACCGTCTGGTGATAAAAGAGGGGATACAAAAACGCCTGGCAGACTCCATTGAGAGCGTCCTGGCTTTATCAGACGGATTGCTGGTGGTGGATGTGATCGGACAGGAGTCCCTGCAGTTTTCCCAGAGTTTTTCCTGTCCGGACTGCGGCATCAGCATCGAAGAAATCGAACCGAGGAGCTTTTCCTTTAACAACCCCTTTGGAGCCTGCCCTGCCTGTGCCGGACTGGGATACCGGATGGAATTTGATGTGGATCTGATGATTCCGGATATGTCCAAAAGTATTTCCCAGGGAGCTATCACGGTGATGGGCTGGCAGTCCTGTACCGATGAAAAAAGCTTTACCAACGCCATCCTGAAAGCTCTGGCCCAGGCGTATGATTTCAGCCTGGATACCCCCTTTGAGGATTATCCGCAGAAGATCCGGGATATTCTGATCCATGGCACCGGCGGCAGAGAGGTGAAAGTTCATTACAAAGGACAGAGGGGCGAAGGCGTTTATGATGTGGCCTTTGAAGGGCTGATAAAAAATGTGGAGCGCCGGTACCGGGAGACGGGGTCGGAGAGTATGAAAGCAGAGTATGAAGCGGTCATGCGCATCACCCCCTGCCCGCAGTGTAAGGGGCAGCGGCTGAAGCCGACCTCCCTGGCGGTGACGGTGGGAGAAAAGAATATTTTTGAAGTGACGGATATGTCCATCCGCAGTCTGCAGAAATTTATGGAAGATCTGCACCTTGGCCAGATGCAGCAGATGATCGGCGCCCAGATTCTCAAAGAGATCCGTTCCAGAGTGGGCTTTCTGGTGGATGTGGGACTGGAATACCTGACTCTTTCCCGTGCTACCGGGACGCTGTCCGGAGGCGAGGCGCAGAGGATCCGTCTGGCGACGCAGATCGGCTCCGGCCTGGTGGGGGTGGCATATATTCTGGATGAACCCAGCATCGGACTGCACCAAAGAGACAATGACAAACTGCTGAAGACGTTGTATCACCTGCGGGATCTTGGCAATACTCTGATTGTGGTGGAACATGATGAGGACACCATGCGGGCGGCGGACTGTGTGGTGGACATCGGACCGGGAGCGGGGGAACACGGCGGCGAACTGGTGGCCATCGGGACGGCAGAAGAACTGATGAAAAATCCGGATTCTGTTACCGGAGCCTATCTGAGCGGAAAACTGAAAATTCCTGTTCCGGCACAGAGGAAAGAACCCAGCGGATACCTGACGGTACGGGGAGCGGCGGAAAACAACCTGAAGAATATCGACGTGACCTTTCCCCTGGGTGTGATGACCTGTGTGACTGGCGTGTCCGGTTCCGGAAAAAGCTCTCTGGTCAATGAGATCCTTTACAAGGCGCTGGCCAGAAAACTGAACCGGGCCCATGTGATTGCGGGAAAACATAAAAAAATAGAAGGAGTGGAGCAGCTGGACAAGGTGATCAATATCGACCAGTCGCCCATAGGAAGGACGCCCCGCTCCAATCCGGCTACCTATACCGGAGTTTTTGACCTGATCCGGGATCTGTTTGCGGCCACGGCGGACGCCAAAGCCAGAGGATACAAAAAAGGAAGATTCAGTTTCAATGTCAAGGGAGGCAGGTGCGAGGCCTGCAGCGGCGATGGCATCCTGAAAATCGAGATGCATTTCCTGCCGGACGTATACGTGCCCTGCGAGGTATGTCATGGACAGCGGTATAACAGAGAAACGCTGGAAGTGAAATATAAAGGAAAGAGTATTTATGATGTTCTCAATATGACGGTGGAAGAGGCGATGAAGTTTTTTGAAAACGTTCCATCCGTCAGAAGGAAAATCGAAACTCTGTATGATGTGGGTCTTTCCTACATCCGTCTGGGACAGCCCTCCACCACTCTGTCCGGAGGCGAGGCTCAGAGAATCAAACTGGCGACGGAACTGAGCAGACGCAGTACGGGCAGGACGATCTATATTCTGGACGAGCCGACCACCGGACTTCATTTCGCCGATGTCCATAAGCTGATCGATATTCTGAAACGGCTGGCAGAAGGCGGCAACACCGTGGTGGTGATCGAGCACAATCTGGATGTGATCAAAACGGCAGACTATATTATAGATATCGGACCGGAAGGCGGAGACCGGGGAGGGACGGTGATCGCCTGCGGAACGCCGGAGGAAGTGGCCGCCTGCAAAGGCTCCTATACGGGACAGTACGTCAGAAAATATCTCTAAAAAACGCTTTCTATTTAGAAGGCAATTGTATATAATGAGTGTGTGGCTTTTCCGGAAAGGAAAAGCATGGAAAGGGGAATAATATGGCAGCGGTGGATATCGGAATTGATCTGGGAACTACAAGTATTCTGGTATATGCTAAGGGGAAAGGAATCGTTTTGAAGGAGCCGTCGGTGGTGGCATACGATAAAGACGCTGACAGAATCAGGGCGATCGGCGAGGAAGCACGCCAGATGATCGGGCGGACGCCGGGGAATATCACGGCTATCCGTCCTCTGCGCCAGGGAGTGATTTCCGACTATCTGATCACGGAACGGATGCTGAAATATTTTATACAAAAAGCGATGGGGCGCCGCGCTTTTCGAAAGCCGAGGATCAATATCTGTATACCAAGCGGTGTGACGGAGGTGGAGAAAAAGGCGGTGGAGGAAGCCACTTATCAGGCGGGAGCCAAGGAAGTGACTTTGATCGAAGAGCCGGTGGCGGCCGCCATCGGAGCAGGCATTGACATTACGCTGCCTTTTGGGAACCTGATCGTGGATATCGGCGGGGGGACGACGGATATCGCAGTGATTTCGCTGGGAGATACGGTGGTATCTTCCTCCCTCAAAGTCGCGGGCAATGATTTCGACCAGGCGATCATCCGTTACGTTCGCCGGGTGCACAATCTTTTCATCGGCGAACAGACGGCGGAAGCAGTAAAAATCCGTATCGGAGGGGCTTATCCCAGGCCGCAGACGGATACCATGGAAGTAAAGGGGCGTAATGTGATTACGGGACTTCCAAAGACGGTGACGCTGACTTCGGAGGAGGTGCGTGAGGCGCTGAAAGAGACCACGGCGCAGATCGTGGAGGCTATTCACGGCGTGCTGGAGACGACTCCGCCGGAGCTGGCAGCGGATATTGCGGAACGGGGCATCATCCTCACCGGAGGCGGCTCTTTGCTGGAAGGTCTGGAAGAACTGATTGAGGAGACGACGGGAATCAATACGATGACAGCGGAAAATCCTGCTCACGCGGTGGCGGAGGGCACGGGACGTTATAATGAAATCATGGAGAAACTGGGGAAAATCTGATTCATGAGACAGGAAAGTGCAGAAGAGGTAGAAGGGTATGTGGAGCATATCGTTTTCCGCAATGAGGAAAACGGTTATACGGTACTGAGTTTGAAAACAGGGGGCAGATCGTTGACCTGCACCGGGGTCTTTGGCAGCATTTCGGAAGGGGAAAGTCTGGCGCTCAAAGGGAGTTATACGGAACATGCGCTGTACGGCAGACAGTTCCGGGCAGACAGCTATGAGATAAGAGTGCCCCAGGATGCGGCGGCTATCGAACGGTACTTAAGTTCCGGTGTGATCCGGGGCATCAAATCGGCGCTGGCAGCCAGGATTGTGAAAAAATTTGGGGCGGATACGCTGAAAATCATGGAAGAGGAGCCGGAACGTCTGGCGGAAATCAAAGGAATCAGTGAAAAAAAAGCACGGGAGATTGCGGTGCAGATGCAGGAAAAAGCAGAGCAAAGAAGCGCGATGCTCTTTCTTGCCGAGTACGGAATCTCCATTTCTCTGGGAGTGAAAATTTATCAGCATTATGGAGAACGCCTTTACGGCGTGATCCGGGAGAATCCGTACCGGATGGCGGAGGAAGTACCGGGCGTGGGTTTTAAAACAGCTGATGAGATTGCCAGGAAAGCAGGGATTCAGGCGGATGATGATTTTCGGATTCGCAGCGGCCTGCTTTATATCCTTGCACAGGCATCGGCGGAAGGCCATTGCTTTCTTCCCAAGGAACAGCTGTTTTCCAGAGCGTTCGCCCTTCTGGGAGTCGGAGACGTCGATATGGACCGGCTTCTCACGGATCTGGCAGTGGAGCGCAAGGTAGTCTTGAAGGAACTGGATGCGCAGGTCAATCCGCTGACGCAGGAAAAGGAATGCCACACGGCCGTTTACAGCGCGCCGGTTTATTATCTGGAATTGAATACGGCCAGGATGCTCTGCGAATTGAATGTCAAAAGCGAATCCTCTGACAGGGAGATCGGCAGGAGAATCGAACGGATTGAGAAAAATTCAGAATATTCCCTGGAGGAACGCCAGCGCCAGGCTGTGGCCGAGGCGGTAAAAAACGGTCTGCTGATCATCACCGGAGGCCCGGGAACCGGCAAGACCACCACCATCAACGCCATCATCCGGCTGTTTGCTTCCGAGGGACTGGAAATCCGCCTGGCGGCGCCCACGGGAAGAGCCGCCAAACGGATGACGGAGGCCACGGGTTATGAGGCCCAGACCATTCACCGCCTGCTGGAACTGTCCGGAATGGCGGAGGATTCCTCGGCCAACGTTCACTTTGAACGGAATGAGGAAAATCCCATCGAGGCGGATGTGGTGATCATCGACGAGATGTCCATGGTGGATATTTATCTGATGCACGCCCTTCTTTCGGCGCTGACGGTGGGCACCCGTCTGATTCTGGTGGGGGATATGAATCAGCTGCCCAGTGTGGGCCCTGGAAGCGTGCTCAAGGATATGATCCGTTCCCGGCAGTTCTGTGTGGTGGAGCTGAACAAGATTTTCCGGCAGGCTTCCAAGAGCGATATCGTGGTGAATGCCCATAAAATCAATCGCGGAGAAGAAGTTGTCATCGACAATCACAGCGAGGATTTCTTTTTCCTGAAACGGTATGACGCGGACATTATTATCCGGGTGATGATCGCGCTGATTCAGGAAAAGCTGCCGCCTTACGTGGAAGCCAGACCGTCGGATATACAGGTGCTTACGCCGATGCGGAAAGGCCTGCTCGGCGTGGAGAGACTGAACGCGATCCTGCAAAGATATCTGAATCCGCCGTCGCCGCAGAAGAGGGAAAAAGAATCCGGCGACGGACTGTTCCGCGAGGGGGATAAGGTGATGCAGATCCGCAATAATTACCAGCTGGAGTGGGAGATACGGGGAAAGAACGGGATCGCTGTCCAGCGGGGGATCGGCGTATTCAACGGAGACCTGGGGATCGTCAGGGAAATCAATACCTTCGGTGAACTGGTGACGGTGGAATTTGAGGAGGGCAAATTTGCGGAGTATACGTTTAAACAGCTGGATGAACTGGAGCTTGCCTATGCCATAACCATTCACAAGTCCCAGGGAAGCGAGTATCCGGCTGTGATCCTGCCGCTGCTGGCGGGACCGAAGATGCTGCTGAACCGGAATCTGCTTTACACAGCGGTGACGCGGGCGCGCAGATGCGTGACTGTGGTGGGCAGTGATCAGACATTTCGTGAGATGATACATAATGAGACGGAACAGAAGCGATATACATCCCTGGACAGACGGATCAGAGAAATGAATGAGATAAACGGTCTGTCCGGATGAGAGAAGAGAGTGGGGGGAGAAAGGATCTGGCATGAAATGGTATCAGTGGATACTGGACTGTGTATATCCCAGACGATGTCCGGTGTGCGACCAGGTTCTCCCGCCCGGGGGAACCATGGTGTGTCCCGGCTGTCTGGAAAAGCTGCAGGTGAGGGAAGGGTTTCACTGTAAAAAATGCGGCAAATTTATTTTGCAGGAGGAAAAAGAATTCTGTGATGACTGTTTGCATACCCGTCACAGTTTTGAAGAGGGATACGGGATTTTCCCTTACAGCGGCTGGGCGCAGCGCTCGATGGTCCGCTTTAAATTTCACGGACGCGCGGAGTACGGCGTTTTTTACGGGAAAATGATGGTGTACGCGGCGCAAAGAACTCTGACCCGGTGGGATCCGCAGGTGATCCTTCCCGTTCCCATGTATCGGAAGAAGGAGAAAAAACGGGGATATAACCAGGCGGCAATCCTGGCCCGCGAGACGGGAAAATGTCTGCATATCCCGGTGCGGGGGGATCTGGTGCGGAGAATACGGGATACGAAACCGCAAAAAGATATGACGCTGCAGATGAGAAGAAAAAACCTGAAAGGCGCCTTTGCGGTATCACCGGAGGCGGCGGGATATGAGAGAATTCTGCTGATAGACGATATCTATACGACGGGCAGCACGGTAGATGCAATAGCGAAAATTTTAAAACAGAGGGGCGCAGAAAAAATCTATTTTCTGACAGCCTGTACCGGTATCGGGTTTTGAAAAATTACTTTTCATGGAACTTTATCTATGCTACAATGAAAAAGAAAATAATTTAAAGGCAGTTGAGGTAAGTTATGTTAGATGAAAAGAAAATTTGCCTGATGACAAAACTGGCCCGATTTGAAAGCAGAACCGGCAAGGAGTCTTTGCGTATTATCCGGCATCACCGCGGGGATTACATTGGCATGGGACTGCTGCGGAATTTTTTTGAGACCACGCTGGGTTATCTTCTGGTGTGGGGTGTGATTATCGCTTACAATATGGATTATCTGCTGGATAATCTCCATAAAGTGAAGATATTTGTGGTGGTTGTGGAATTTATCGTCGGCTATCTGATCTTTTTGATCCTGTATTCTGTTATTACCTGGATCAAAAGACGCCGGCAGTATGAACAGGCCCGTGAGGAAGTGGAACAGTATTATAACGGGCTGGAGGAGCTGTCCCGAAGGTATTACGGAGCAGGCGGAAAAGAAAAAACCGGGAAGACTGCAGGAGGTAAGAGGACATGACGGCTCTTTTAGAATGGAAGGAAAAACTAAAGGCGTTTTATGGGAAATTCAGCATGTATCTGAATCCTGTTCTGAAATTTATTCTGGCACTGGCGGTTTTTATCCATATCAATACGATGCTGGGTTTTCTGACCCTTCTGAATAACGTGTTTGTCGTGTTGATACTGGCGCTTCTGTGCGCGATTCTGCCCTTGTCAGCCATCGTTGTGTTTGGCTGTCTTCTCATAATGGGCCATTGTTATGCGGTTGGTATTGAAGTGGCGGCTTTTGCAGCCGTGCTGATCCTGCTTTTGCTGCTTTTATATCTGCGGTTTGCGCCGAAGGATTCCCTGGCGCTGGTTTTGACGCCGCTGTCTTTCGGGCTGCATATTCCCTGTGCGGTTCCCATCGGTTTTGGACTGGTAAGCAATGCCGGTTCGGCGGTCTCTGCTGCCTGCGGCGTAATCCTTTATTACTTTATGAAACTGGTAGGGGAAAAAGCGGTTATGCTGCAAAGCGGAGAAGTTGCAGAACTGTCTCAAAGGCTGACGACGCTGCTGGACGGTCTGGTGCAGAATCCGCGGATGTGGCTGGATCTGATTGCTTTTGTGGCTGTGGTTCTGGTTGTGTACTGTATCCGCAGAGCGTCCATGGATCATGCCTGGACGGCGGCTATCACAACGGGCGGACTTCTTTACATGATATTGCAGGTGGCGGGCAGTTTCCTGACGGACGCCGATGTTCCGGTGCTGTCTGTGATTGCAGGCGCGGCAGGAGCGATCGTGCTGATGCTTGTGCTGGAATTCTTCTTATTTAACGTAGATTATACCAGAGCGGAATATCTGCAGTATGAGGATGACGATTACTATTATTATGTGAAAGCTGTGCCGAAGATCAAGATGACGCAGTCCAGCCGTTCAGTAAAGACCATAGAGACGGAAGAGGTTCCTGATATGGATGTACAGAGGAAGGAAACTCTGGCGGTTTCCGAAAGAAAAGATCCGGATCCGGCAATGGAGAATCTGGAGGAAAAACTGGAGGAGTCTTTGAAAAATCTGGATTTTCATTCCCGGTAAGGGCGGGTGCGGCTGTGGAAAGGAAGTGAGAGGGTGGAAAAATATATCGAACTGCTGAAACGGTACTGGATGAACTTGTCCCTTCCGGACCGCATCGGAGTCATAGATTTCATAGAAATATTTTTGATTGCCGTATTCGTCTACTATATTATTCTGTGGGTGAAAAGTACCAGGGCGTATACGCTGCTGAAAGGGCTGCTTCTGATATTGCTCTTTTTGCTTCTGGCTTATGTGCTGAGGATGGATACGATCCTGTTTATTGCGCGGAATGTGGGCGTGGTGGCCATTACGGCTTTGGTTATTATCCTGCAGCCGGAGCTGCGGCGGGCGCTGGAACAGCTTGGCGAGAAAAACCGGCTGGGTACGCTGATTCGCTTTGATACCGGACGTACGGTGGAATGGAAGATCAGCGATAAGACCATAAATGAGCTGATCCGGGCTGTATACGATATGGGAGAGGTGAAAACAGGAGCGTTGATCGTGGTGGAGAATAACGTGATCCTGAAAGAATACGAAAAAACAGGTATTCCCCTGGATTCGGTGCTGACCAGCCAGCTTCTGATCAACATATTTGAACATAATACTCCTCTGCATGACGGCGCGGTAATCGTTCGGTACAACAGAGTGGTGGCAGCGACCTGCTATCTTCCCCTCTCGGACAACATGGATCTTAATAAAAATCTGGGAACACGGCACCGGGCAGGAGTGGGTATCAGCGAGGTCAGCGACGCGCTGACGATCATTGTATCCGAGGAGACGGGCAACGTGTCCTATACGCTGGGAGGAAAGATTTATACGGCGGTGGCGCCAAACGAACTGCGGGAGGAGCTGTATAAGCTGCAGAGGGGCGACCAGCCGGAGGAAGGTGACAAAGACAAAAAGAGGAGATGGAGGAGAAAGAATGATAAAAAAGAAACTCACGAATAATCTGCTCCTGAAAATTTTGTCTCTTGCCATTGCACTTGCCATCTGGCTTTTAGTAGCCAATATTAACGATCCCGTGGTGGTGACCAGTTACGATGTGCCGGTTACCATACAAAACAGCGCTTACCTGGAGAGCGGGGGCAAGACATACCAGGTGCTGGAACAGCAGCAGATGGTGACGGTGATCCTGCGGGGCAACAGCTCTGTGGTGGAAAACCGGACGGGCGATATTCAGGCAGTGGCGGATCTGACCCAGATCGTGGATATGGATACCACTCCGGTCATGGTGCCGGTGACGGCAACCTGCGATCGGGTGGCGGCGGAAGATATATCCGTGGTGCCGGCGGCCATAGGAATCGAAATCGAGGATATGGTCAGCAAAGATTTCACCATCACCGTGACGGCGGGGGATACCACGCCCAGCGCGGATTATGAAGTGGGTACCATGGAGGCGAATCCGGAGAAAGTAACGATCACTGGTCCGGAATCCCTGATTGATAAAATCGACCGGGTGATGGCGGAAGTGAATACCACTCCGATGAACGAAGATACCACGATTACCAGCCGCCTGATCATCTATGATAAAAATCAGGATGCGCTGGATGAAACGGAAATGAATTATCTGAAATTCGATATTGGCCAGCCGGTGGTGGATATCCATGTGGATCTGTGGAGAGTACGGGGCGATATTCAGCTGGCGGTGAACTACAGCGGCAGTCCCGCGCCGGGCTATCAGGTCGGCGATGTGACGATAACACCCTCCACCATATCCGTGGCAGGCACCGATGAGGCTCTGGCGCAGCTGGCGGTCGAAGGCAATACCATCGAAATTCCGGCGGACGCCGTCGTGCTGGATGGACAGGACAGTGATGTGGAGACCAGGCTTACCCTGTCGGAATATATGCCGGATGATCTGGTGGTCGCCAATAATGTGGAGACGGCTATCGTCAATGTGAGTATTATACCGGAAGGCAGTCAGGAGTTCAGGGTGGCGACAAGAGATATCGCCATAGAGAATCTGGATGATAAATTGAGACTGGTATTTGATACGGACAGCGTAACCGTTCGGGTGAGAGAAACGGGCGGACAGATAAATGACCTTACGGCTGATGAGATCTCCCTCTCTGCGGACATGAAGGACAGAGGGGCCGGAGATTATGAGATACAGCTGGAAGCTGATTTGCCGGACGGTTATGAACTGTTGGCGCCTGTGAAAACGCTGGTACATGTTTCAGAACTGGAATAAAAGAAACTGAGGTGAGGAAGGAAATGGTCAGTAAAAAATTAGTTGTTAACAATCCCTCCGGACTGCATTTAAAACCGGCGGGGCTCCTCTGTAATATGGCAATCCAGTACAAATCGCTGATTACCTTTACCCATGGAGATGGAACCGCCAACGCAAAAAGCGTGTTGAGCGTATTGGGAGCCTGTGTGAAATGCGGCGATGAGATCGAACTGGTCTGTGAAGGACCGGATGAGGAGAAAGCGCTCAAGGAGATCACAGAGGCGATCGAAAGCGGTTTGGGAGAACCAAGGAAGACCAGCTGAAAAATCGGACAGGGAAGAACACTTCCCTGTCCGCTGCGATACTGCCCGGCAAAAGCCGGGCAGTATTTTTCTTCTTGGAAACTTAGATCAGATAAGAAAGATAGGAAGGATCAAAGGCAGCCAGTTCCTTTACCGTATCAAATTCCCGGATAGCGCTGCCGTGATATTTTTTTATATATAACGTAAGCTCGTCCAGATGTTTCATGTAGATGTTTTCCCACATGAGGTTCACCGTCTCCGGTCGGTTATATTCCCGTTCCAGGATGTGAAGAAAGGAGGAAGAAAATCTCTGGTCGAAAAGCACATGCCCCAGCATATACCAGGAATCGGATCCGCCGATGGTGACATCGGTGATCCGGCCGCTGCTGTCGGTGGTCAGACAGTATTCCTCTGTGGGTCCGTCGGCATACAGCGCGGAATAGTATGGACGCTTTGCGGCGTCGGTGAAGAGATTTTCCGTAAAATAATTGTCAGAACTGCAGATGTAAGTGTTGGCCAGGACATCCCTGGCGGCCCAGACGGATGAATGGTTGTTTCGCACCTGATATTCCTTGTTTTCGATCAGAGAGACGCCGGCCCTCTCTCTTAAATAATCAAACTGTTGGCCAAGATATCCGGTGACTACATAGATATCGCGGATACCGGCCTCCTGAAGCTGCCGGATCTGACGCTCGATCAGGATCTCTCCCTTTACTTTCAGCAGCGCTTTTGGCGTATGCAAAGACAGGGGGGCAAAACGGGAGGAGAATCCGGCTGCCAGTATGACGGCGTTGTCAATTTTGAATTTTTTATGTTCCATTCTGATATTCCTCCTGCTGATGATTTATATTCTAGGAAATCAGGGAAAATCTGTCAAGACCGCAGGTTATTGCAATACATTGGTTAATATGCTATGATAAAAAAGCATATTTTAGAACAAGGAGAAAAAAATGTGTAAAAGAAATGTAAAAATCAGCGTCATTGTACCGGTTTATAATGTGGAACGTTATCTGCCGGCCTGTATGGACAGTCTGGTGAATCAGACCATGGAGGATATCGAAATCATTGCAGTCAATGATGGGAGTCCGGACAACAGTCTGGCCATATTGGAGGATTATCAGGAGCGATATCCGCAGAAAGTGCAGGTGCTGTCTATCGAGAACCATGGCGTCAGCTATGCCAGAAATTATGGGGCCGACCATGCGTCCGGGGAGTATCTGCTTTTTGTCGACAGCGATGATTATGTGGACGTCCGGATGTGCGAACTCATGTACCGCAAGGCGAAAAAAGATCACAATGATGTGGTCATCTGCAACAAAAACAGCCTTTATGAAAGTAATCTGGATAACGATGTCGTAGGAGCCAGAGATCTGATGACAGCCAGCCAGAACTTTTCCATCAGCCAGTATCCCTTCGAAATGTGCTGGATTTCTCCTTTCCCATGGGACAAACTGGTCAGGAGGGAATTGTTTCTGAAGGTCCGCTTTCCGGAAAAAATCCGTTTTGAAGACTTGGCCTATGTGCTGAAACTGGTCTGCCTGGCAGAAAATATCGGTATCGTTCCCGAGGCGCTTTATTATTACCGGCGCACGGGCGGCTTTTTAAGCACTTTTTCGGCGGCGACGCTGGATATCATAGCGGCTTTTGAAAATATTATGGCGTTCATGCGGGAGAATGGCTATGAAGAGCAGTACCGCGACGAGCTTGCCTATATCTGCGCCAGACATTTCTTCTTCCGTTATCCGGCGCTTTTTGAAAATTCCGGAGCCGATTTGGCCCTGAAAAAGGAAATGATTCGGGAAACCCACCGGTTTTTGGATGATAATTTTCCGAACTGGAGAGAAAACCATTATCTGAAATATTCCTGTTCTCCCGGAATCAAGAGAAACGGAAAGCTTTACTTCAGCGAAAGAAAGATGCTGGCTGCGGTGACGCTGTTTCAGTATCTGCCGCCAAAGGTTTGGTGGTGGCTGGGAAAGACCCGGGGCAGGACACGCAAGCTTGCCAGAGTCATCCGGCGGCCCAGAAAAAAGGCCATCCTGAAAAATTTCAAATTTTTAAGGCTGTTTAAAATGCCGGACAGCTACAAATATACGAAGGCCTATGAGAAATATCCGGTGGATAAAAAACTGATTCTGCTGGAGTCAAAGCATGGCGACGACCTGGCGGGAAACATCTTTAATTTTCTTCGTATTCTCCAGGAAGACGCTTATAAGGAATACAGGGTAATGGTGACCATGACGGAAGGGCTGCAGTCAAGATTTTCCCAGCTGGCGAAGGCATACCGTCTGGAGCGGGCAGAGCCGGTGATGCTGCGAAGCAAGGCATATTTTAAGGCGTTATCCACCGCGGGATATCTGATTACAGATACCAGTTTTCCTACATATTATATTAAAAAGGATGAGCAGGTGTATCTGAATACCTGGCATGGAACGCCGCTGAAGGGCATGGGACGTACCGTTCCCGGAAGGGAGTACGGCCAGGGAAATGTCCAGAGAAATTTCCTGATCGCCGATTATCTTCTTTATCAGAATGAGTTTTCCAGAGATATTTTTCTGGATGATTATATGATACGGAACATTTTCCCGGGAGATATTATGCTTTCCGGTTATCCCAGAAACAGCGCGCTGTTTCAAGACGGTATGTCCAGGGAAATCAGAAAAAAACACGGCCTGGAAAATATGCAGTTGATTGCCTATATGCCTACCTGGCGCGGTACGCTGCAGAAAAAAGATTTTGACGCTCAGCTGAAGCAGATTTACCAGTATCTGTCTGAAATCGATCAGCGCCTGACAGACCGGCAGATTTTCTTTACCAAACTGCATCCTTTTGTGGGAGCGGAAATCGATTTTTCTGTATTTCATCATGTGCAGCCGTTTATCGGCGAATATGAAACTTATGATTTCCTCAATGCAGTGGATATGCTGGTGACCGATTATTCCAGCATTATGTTTGATTTTGCCGTTACCGGCAGGAAGATCATACTGTTTACCTATGATCGGGAAGACTACCTGAGAGATCGCGGCATGTATCTGGATCTGAACAGCCTGGAGTTCCCCATCGCGGATACGGTGGAAGAACTGATATCGGAAATCAACGGAGAAAACAGAGGCTATCCGAAATTCCAGGCGGAATTTTGCTGTTATGACAGTGCACAGACGGCACGCAACGTACTGGACACCTGCCTGGGGCGCGGCGAGCTGGTTCCCTGTGAGAAGGCAGCGCGCCCGGAAGGGAAAAATATTCTGATCTATGCAGATGAGATTGGAGACAGGAAGAAATTCGAAAAGATCGTACAGGATGTCAACGAACTTGCTGTGGGAGAAGACCACTATTATCTGGCATTTCAGGCGCGGGCTGCACAGAAAAACACCACGGTGCTTCGGAAACTGGATCGTTCGGTGGGATACTTTTCGCTGCTTTCCGGAATCGACGGCCTGTTAAGAGAGTACCTGATCCGATGGCTGTATCTGAAGATGGGCTGGCATACAAAATATGCAGAGAAAAAACTGAGATCCCTGTGTGAGAGAGAACTGAAAAAATGCTTTGGAACCGTTAAATTTGATAAGGTGATTTATTATTACGGAAGCGGTCTGATGAATCTGAAGAAGCTGAGTTATTTCAGAGGGAAAAAGATCTGCAGTCTGATCGATTTTGACAGAACAAAATTCGACAAAAAGTACGGGTATCAGACGAGAATCCGCAATATGGTTACAAAGGGCGTTGACTTTGACGTGTTCTGCGTCAATGAAGAATTTACAAAAACGCAGCTGTATCAGAAGACGAAAGACCGGGTACGCTACGAAGTGATGGATCAAAATCGTATGAACATTCATGGATTGATGGAGGTAGGAGATTGAAAACCGGAATAGTAACATTTCACAGCGCCCATAATTACGGAGCGAGCCTGCAGACCTGGGCGCTGCAGAAAACGCTTCAGAATATGGGGATTACACCGGTAGTGATCAATTACCGGCCGGCGGTCATAGACAGACTGTACCACCCGCTTTATGGGTATCGGGGCGTAAAGAAACAGATAGTAAGAATGGGGAAAGCGCTGAAGGGCAATCATGCGCAGAAGCGCAGCAGGAAGTATGACGCCTTTATCGAAAAGAATTTTAATCTGACAAAAGAATGCCATACCTTTGAGGAATTAAAAAAAGAGGATTTCCAATTGGATGCCTGTATCGTGGGAAGCGATCAGGTGTGGAATGTACAGCATACGGGGGGAGATCCTGCCTATATGCTGGAATTCCTAAAAGAAGGGGTACGGAAGATTTCTTATGCGGCCAGCGTGGGGACGGATTATCTCCTGCCGGAATATCAGACGGAATTTGAGAGAGGATTAAAGGATTTTTCCTGCATTTCAGTCCGTGAAGAAAGCGCCAGACCTCTGATACAGAATCTGACAGAACTTCCAGTGGAGACGACGCTGGATCCCACCCTTTTGCTGGATGAGAAGGATTATGAACAGCTGCGGACGCCGCTGCCGCACAAGGAGAAGTATATTTTTGTCTATATGATGGAAAAGAATAAAGAGGTCATTGAATTCACAAATTATATTTCCAGACTGACCGGTCTTCCTGTCATACAGAGGCGCCCCACCCGGTTTTTCCAGAATGAATTGGAGTCCTGCTTTATGGAGACGCCGGATGGTTTTCTGGATTATATCAAGGAAGCGGAATATGTGATCACCAACTCTTTCCATGGAACGGTTTTTTCCATTATTTACGGAAAGCCCTTTGTGTCCATGCTCCATTCCGATACGGGAAGCCGGACGAAAGATCTGCTGCGGCTGCTGCAGCTGGAGGATCATCTGCTGCAGGGCGGCGACAGGTTTCTGTTTGAACGTTTTTTTATAAAAGATCCGGATCAGACCAGGGGACTGATTCAGACGTATCGTAAGTCTTCGCTGGATTTTCTGGAGAGAGCTTTGAAATCATAGCGGGGCAAAAGACCGGGAGGTGAAACAGATGGAATTGGTAAAAGATCCGGGGAAATGCTGCGGCTGCGGAGCCTGTGAGCAGGTCTGCCCCAAATCAGCGATTACCATGCAGGAAGACGAACACGGTTTTCTGTATCCGCAGATTGATGGCGCGAAATGCGTGGACTGCGGCCTTTGCCTGAAAACCTGCGCTTTTCAGAGCGGATATCCCACAAGAAAAGAGTATGATCCGCCCTTTGGATACGCGGCCCGCCATAAAGATCCTGAGATTTTGATGAACAGCCGGTCGGGGGGAGCGTTTACTGCGATTTCCGATCAGATTCTGAAAATGGGCGGCGTCATTTACGGCGTCGGTTATGAAGGGCGCGGTTATCGGAAGGTGGTTCACAAGCGTGCGCAGACGGCGCGGGAGCGGGATGAATTTTGCGGCTCCAAATACGTACAGAGCGATATGCGCCAGGTTTACCGTCAGGTGAAACAAGATTTGCAGGATGGGCGCTGGGTGCTTTTTACCGGGACGGGATGCCAGACCGGTGCGCTGCATAAATTTCTGGGAAAGGAATATGACCGACTGCTGACCATGGATCTGGTCTGCTACGGCGTACCGTCGCCGAAAGTGTGGAGAGATTTTCTTGACATGCGGGAGCGGGAAGAGCGGTGCCGCATCAGCGCTGTGGATTTCAGGGATAAGAAAAAATTTGGCTGGAAGACCCATCGGGAAACGATTACCGTAGGGAAAAAGAAGATTTCCTCCAGGCTGTATACCAAAATTTTTATCAAGGCGCTGGCCACCAGGCCATCCTGTTTTGAGTGTGTTTATGTGAATCAGAACAGAGTGGGAGATATTACCATCGCAGATTTCTGGGGCCATGAGGAAGCGGTGCCGGGATTTGCCCAGGACGACAGGGGAGTTTCTCTGGTGATGGTCAACACAGAAAAAGGGAAACAGATCTGGGAGATGGCAAGGGATGATCTGGATGTTGAGGAGTGTACCGGATATCCTTACCGTCATTCCCGGATGCAGACGCCGACTGCAAAGCCGAAACAGTATGATGAATTCTGGCAGGACTACCGGGATCGGGGATTTGACTATATCATGAAAAAGTACTGCGGTTACGATGTGATTCTGCCCGAGGACTGGAAGAAAAAGGTGCGAAAACTGGCGGGAAAATGCAAAAGAAAACTGAAAAAGGTGCTGAAAAAGATACTGAAATGACAACAGGTTGACAGTTGATTTTTTGCGGTAAATGGTGTAAATTTATAGTGAGCTGGTTGATAAGACAAGCTGACGAAATAACCATGTTGTTTTTGGATAAAGGAGAGGAAACGTATGGTACGAAAAAAATGGAGAGTACTTCTGGCCGGTCTTGGTTTGAGCCTGATCATGACCACAGGCGTCTGGGCTGCATCAGAGACTCCAAAGGAAAACGAAAACATCGTACAGGAGAACGTGACAGATCCGACGGTGGAGGACGACACGCTTGCGACGACATCGGAACCGACGGAAAGTCCGGAAGAAGGAACTCCGGAAGAGACAGAAGAACAGACAGGCGAGGAGATTCCGGAGGTATCTGTGACACCGGAAGTGAGCGCGGAACCGACGGCAGAGCCCAGTACGACTCCGACGGCGACACCTGCTCCCACACCGGAAGTACCGGAAGCCACAGAGCCGGGCTGGCAGGAGACAGAACAGGGAATCCGCTATTTTGAGGCGGATGCTGCCGGAACGCTGAAGGAAGTAACCGGCTGGCAGGATATCGACGGTAAGACATATTACTTTGATGAAGAAGGCTATCTGCAGACCGGATGGAAGCAGATGACCAAATACGCTTTTTATTTTGAAGAAGAAGGCGCACTGGGCGAGAAGGGCGCGATGGCTCTTGGATGGAAAGATATTGATGGAAAGACCTTTTATTTCAAGAAGACCGGCGCTTATGAAATCAAAGGCGCGATGCTGACCGGAATTCAGAATGTGGGCACAAAAACGTATTACTTTGCCAAAGATGGTGATCTGGGAACCAAAGGGCAGATGCTGACGGGCTGGCAGGATATCGACGGCAAGACCTATTTCCTGAAACGTACCGGAGAGCGCGGCGTGAAGGGTATGATGCTGACGGGCTGGCAGAATATTGACAGCAAGCGCTATTACTTCAAGGCGACCGGAGCTCGCGGCGTGAAAGGCGTGACCCTTACCGGCATCCAGAATATCGGTTCCAGAACCTATATGTTTGAGCCGGACGGCGGCCATGGAGAAAAGGGCGAGATGCTGCTGGGATGGCAGGACTACAAAGGAAAGACCTATTATCTCAAACAGACCGGCGAGACGGGCATCAAAGGCGCGATGCTGACCGGATTCCAGAATATCGGAAAGAAGACGTATTTCTTCAAACGTACCGGAGCTCGCGGCGTGAAGGGCGTGATGCTGACCGGATTCCAGAATATCGACAGCAAGACATTTTTCTTTAAACGTACCGGGGAACGCGGCGTGAAGGGCATGATGCTGACAGGCTGGCAGAATATTGACGACAAGTGGTATTACTTCAAGGCGACCGGAGCCCGGGGCGTGAAGGGATATATGTTCAAGGGACTGAGCAGTATCTCCGGAAAGAAATATTACTTCAACACCAAAGGCGCAAGACAGTCCGGCTGGCAGAAGATCAACGGTTACTGGTATTACTTTAACGCAAAGGCCAACAGCGCTATGGTAACCGGCTGGCAGGATATCAGTATTGACAAGGATAAATATTATACGGCTTATTCGTCCTACCGTTTCTATTTCGGTTCCAACGGCAGACTGGTGCAGGATGTGACCAGTATAATCGGCAAGCAGAAAGCGTACCGGGCGGAAATCAGCCGTACCAGCTGTGTGGTTACGATCTATGCCAAGGACACCAGCGGAAAATGGAGAATCCCGGTGAAGGCCATGACATGTTCGGTAGGTCTTCCGGCGACGCCTACGCCGAAGAGTACCTACACATATCCTTTTAATACAATTGAAAGGATTCGTTGGGGAACTCTGATGGGTCCCTCCTATGGACAGTACTGTACCAGAATCGTGGCAGGTATCCTGTTCCACTCTGTGGCGGGCAGCGCTCCCAATCCCTATGCTCTGCCGGCAGGCGAGTACAACAGGCTGGGTTCACCGGCTTCCCACGGCTGCGTCAGACTGTGCGTAAGGGATGCCAAGTGGATCTATGACAATTGTCCGCTGGGTATGCAGGTTATCATCAATGATAATATGTATCTGCCCTTTGACAAGCCGGCAACCATCAAGATTCCGGCGAGTCAGAACTGGGATCCCACCGACCCGAATATCTGATTTGTATCATTGACAGAAGGAAAGAAGGACGCTGCAAAGTTTTGCAGCGTCCTTTTAAAGTGGAGAGAATCATGACGGAAATCATAAAGAAACTCTGGCGAAAATATCGATCGGTTATTCTGTATCTTTTTTTCGGAGGATGCACTACGCTGGTTAATCTGCTGGCGTACTTTCTGTGCGCCTATCCCGGACATATGGGCACGGGAGCCAGCACGGCAGCGGCCTGGTTTACGGCGGTTCTGTTTGCCTATATTACCAATAAGCTGTTTGTTTTTGAGAGCAGATCCTCTCAGAAAAAGGAACTGATCCGGGAAGCTCTGTCTTTCTTCCTCTGCCGGGCGGGGACGGGACTGCTGGATCTGGCGGTGATGGTTGTCTGTGTGGAAAAACTGGGCTGGTTTGATCTGCCGGTGAAGGTTCTTTCCAACCTCCTTGTGATTATCCTGAACTATGCAGCCAGCAGGTGGCTGATCTTTTCTTGACGGGGAAAGAAAAATTGATTACAATAGCGCCATGTTCAACAGGCGGATAAAGGAGAGGGTAAGGTGAAACATATCATACATACAGCGGTGATACTGGCGGCGGGAGAAAACAGAAATTTCCCCTGCCCGGAAGGGTTGCTCAAGCTTACGGATATCAATGTGATGGATCGGATTCTGAAAATACTGCAGAAAAACGGCATCGATCATATCGTGATGGTGGTGGGCGGAAAAGAGGAGCAGTATCGCCGGTATTATGAAAACAGAAATCTGATCCTGGTTTCCAACCCCCGCTATAAGTGGAGCGGCACCATGACCTCGCTGGCTCTGGCGGCGCCATACGTAAAGGAAGACTTCCTTCTGGTGGAGAGTAATCAGGTCTTTGAGGAAGCTGCTGTCACAGAGGTATTGGGTTCATCCTGTGACAACGGTATGCTGGTCACCGTTCCCAGCGGGTCAAGGGATGAGGCTTATGTGGAATTGGCAAAGGACGGAACTATTTTTCGGATTTCCAAGGATATCCGCCAGATGAATCACATCGACGGCGAAGCGGTCGGCATCAGCAAAATTACGCAGGATCTGTATAAACAGATGCTGGAATACTTTCAGAGCAACACGAACCCTATGCTGAATTACGAATACGTGCTGGAAGGGATCGGGCGGCCCCATGGAATGACCGGTATCCGGGTCAATGATCTGGTATGGACGGTGATTGAGGACGAACAGCATTATCAGATGGTGAAAAACCGGCTGTATCCGAAGATTCTGCGCCGGGAACGCAGAGCCAGAGAACAGAAGGCAAAAGAAATACTGGCCAGATGTCTGCGGATAGATGAAAAGGAAGTGCAGGAGGTCCGGGCGGGCGGCGGTATGACCAATTCCAATTTTGTCGTGAAATGCCGGCGGGAATGGTTTATATTACGGATACCGGGAGCCTGTACGAAAGAGATGGTGGATCGGAAAAGAGAAGAGCATAACAGTCTGGAAGGCTTTCATCTGGGGCTGAATCCGGAAAATGTCTATTTCGATTCGGATACCGGGATCAAGATTACCCGCTATATCACAGACGGCGTCACGCTGAACGGCAAGACGGCCAGACTGGAGAACAGCATACGAAAAACCACGAATCTGCTGCGCAGGCTGCACGATTCGGCTGTCTGTATGCAGGGAGAGTTTTCTGTCCGGGAAGAATATGAGAAATATAAAAGGATGATCGGAAAAAGGAATGTGACCTGTTATGAAGGGTTCGAACAGGCAGACCGGCTGTTTTACCGTCTTATAAATCGTCTGGAACAATTGGGAACCGACAGAAAGCCCTG
>ERZ1643250.407-NODE-407-length-47096-cov-9.762548_pt1 | contig 47096 bp, 39 predicted proteins | sample MGYA00579262_ERZ1643250 | MGnify/ENA primary metagenome ERZ1643250 (study PRJEB29033, sample SAMEA4952265) | chicken gut metagenome | biome: Broiler Chicken; feature: Gastrointestinal Tract; material: Caecum | place: Ireland | collected 2018 | study: Broiler...
TGTCAGGAGCGCTTTCCAATGGTCTTCGCGCTGCCGGGGATGTGAAATTTACCATGTATGTGAGTCTTTTTTCGACCATCGGCTGCCGGGTAGTGTTCTCAATCCTTTTCGGCATATGGATGAATCTTGGTGTGATCGGAATCGCCCTTGCCATGGGTCTGGACTGGGTGATCCGGGCTGTCTTTTTCTGGGTGCGCTTCCGACGCGGCAGGTGGAAACAGTTCCGGGTGATCGCATAAGATTCAGCAGGATATCAGGGTAAGAGTCAGATCCTCAAACTGCTTTTCATGAAAGATGAGAAACCAATCCACATTTTCCACTGGTTCAAAATGCAGTGAAGAGCAGGCGCTCCGGAGTCCGTCCAGTGGGGTGATGGAGGCAGAGCCAAAGTTGCCGACCATAAAACCAAAAGAAGAAATGCCTGATGCAGAGGATGCGGAAGGGCTGTTGGATTTTTGTCTTGGCGGATCACTTTCTGCGCAGTCTGAAATAGTCAGGGTTTCTTTTGGCAGTTCCGGTGTAATGGTGTAACCGATCACAGTACAGCAGGCGGGAAATTCCAGATCCTGTTCCGTTGACCTGGGAAATTCCAGGGTCTCCTGTTCAAAGCTCTGTACCGTCAAGGTATATGGCTGTCCGTTTTCCGGGAACACAAAATCAAACGTATCGCCGGCAGCTTTGATCTGAAAATGAGGACCAGGTACAGAAACCGGTTCCTGTTCCAGTGTAACAGAAAGTGTATTCAGTTTTGACCGGCGTTTCGTGTGCCATGGGAAAGCGAAACGATAGATGATCCATCCGGAATCCGGATCCAGGCGATAGCGGTCGATGAGTTTTTTTGTTTCCGTTTCCTTTGCGGCAATCTCCGGCAGGCAGGGATTCCAGCCCGCACTGCAGCTATGGGAAGAAGCGATTTCTTTTCCATTGAGCTGGAGCAGTGGTCTGAAATCGAAGTGCAGAGGGTTTTCGATAACAAGACGCATTTCCTCTTCCCTGGAAAATTGCCGGTTTCTTTCGGTTTCAGGAGTAAGATTCCAGTGTTCCATAAAAGAGCGGATTTCTTCCGGGGGAATCTCCATACAGAAATCCAGAACCAGCCCTTTGCCGCAGGAATAGGCAGCGGGGATCAGCCAGCGGCGTCCAGCCCATTGGAACTGCTTATTTACCGGTATTTTTGCTCCAGCATGCTCTCTGCTGTTATGTCCCCAGAAGTTTCCACTGAAAGAAACGTTCAAATCTGATTCGCCGCAGTGTGCCGCATGTTCGCTGCGGTTTGTTTTTGTATTTTCCTGATTTTCCATTGAGAATGACATGGATATACACCTCCATTTCGGTACAGTCTCGCGTCATTTCTTTTTCCCTTTCATTATATAAGAGTATTTTTCAGAAGACAACGGTAATTGTTTTTTGAAGATTATACATTTTAAAAATCAGAGAATGTGTTATACTGGAGTCAGACTGATCATAGAACGGAAAGGAGAAAGCATGCGTTTTTTACATACAGCGGATCTCCACATCGGAAAGCGGGTCAATGAGTTTTCCATGCTGGAGGATCAGGAATATATTCTGCGTCAGATTTTAAAGACAGCAGACAAGGAACAGGTGGAAGCGGTTCTGATCGCAGGCGATGTTTACGATAAACAGGTGCCGTCAGCGGAAGCTGTCCGGTTGTTTGACTGGTTTCTGACACAGTTGAACAGCCGGAAGCTTCCTGTTTTTGTCATCGGAGGAAATCATGACTCGGTGGAACGGCTGTCTTTTGGCGCGCAGATCATGGAGGAAAGCGGGGTTTATCTGACACAGAGTTACGATGGGAAGGTGGTTCCGGTGCGGCTGGAGGATGAGTACGGACCGGTGAATCTCTGGATGCTTCCGTTTCTGAAGCCTGCGATGGTGAAACGGTTCTTTCCGGAGCAGGACATCGTCACTTACCAGGACGCGCTGGAAACGGTGATCGGCCATATGGAGCTGAACAGGGAGGAGAGAAACCTTCTGATCGCCCATCAGTTCGTCACCGGGGCAGTCACGGGAGGATCGGAGGATTCGGTGGAAGTGTTTGTGGGCGGAGTCGAGAATGTGGACGCTTCTGTGTTTGCCGATTTTGATTACGTGGCGCTGGGTCACATTCACCGGGCGCAGTCTGCCGGCGGGGAGCAGATCCGTTACAGCGGAACGCCTCTGAAATATTCGTTTTCTGAGATCCGGCATGAAAAATCTGTGACGATTGCTGAGCTGAAAGAGAAAGGTTCTCTGACCGTCCATCAGGAACCGCTGAAGCCGCTTCATGACATGCGGGAGATCCGGGGCAGCTATGAGGAGCTGGTCCTGAGAGAAAATTATCAGGGAACGGATCTGGAGGACTATCTTCATGTGATCCTCACGGATGAAAACGATATTCCGGATGTGATCGGACGCCTCCGGAGCATTTATCCGAATATCATGAAGCTGGACTATGACAATCAGCGTACCCGGAGGAACCAGGAGCTGATGAAGGAGGAGGCGGCTGTGGAGCAGTCGCCGATGGAATTACTGGGACAGTTCTTTTTGCAGCAGAACAATCAGGAGATGAGTCCGGAGCAGACGGAATACGCCAGGACATTGATGGAAACGATACGAAAGGAGGAAGGTGTGGAATGAAGCCGGTATTTTTGGAAATGTCCGCGTTTGGGCCCTATGCAGACAAAGTGACCATTGATTTTGAGCAGTTCGGGGAAAGCGGCCTGTATCTGATCACAGGGGATACCGGCGCCGGAAAGACGACGATCTTCGATGCGATCACCTTCGCACTGTACGGAGAGGCCAGCGGAAACGTCCGTCAGGCGGACATGTTCCGAAGCAAATATGCCAGGGAGGACGCGGAGACGTATGTGGAACTGACGTTTCTCTACGGAACGAAAACGTATCGGGTGCGCCGGAATCCGGAGTATCTCCGTCCGGCACGGCGGGGAAAGAAAATGACGACACAGAAAGGAGACGCAGTTCTGACCGCGCCGGACGGACAGGTCACCACAGGCGCCCGTCCGGTTACGAAAGCGGTGGAGGAACTGCTGGGGATCGACCGGAGCCAGTTCGTGCAGATCGCGATGATCGCTCAGGGCGATTTCCAGCGGCTTCTTCTGGCTTCCACACAGGAGCGAAGTGCAATCTTCCGGGAACTGTTTGATACGGGATTTTATAAAAGGTTCCAGGATCAGGTCAAGGAACGTGCCGCGTCCCTCCGGAAAAGTTATGAGGAAATCCAGCGGAGCATGCGCCAGTATGCGGACGGGATCCTGTGCGATGAGAACTCGGTCTGTTACGATGAAGTGCGCAGAATACGGGAACAGAAGAAAAACGTGCTTGTCTCCGCCGGGGAAATTCTTGAACTTCTGGAACGTATCATACAGGAGGACGAGGAGCATTACAGGGATACCCGGAAAGAACTGGAAGCCTGCAGCCAGCGGACAGAACACTGGAACCGGGAACTTGGCAGGGTCAGTGAACAGCGACGGACCAGAGAGCGTCTGGAGCAGGTGCGGCAGGAGCTGGAACGGGACAAAGAGCAGATGGAACAGCTGAGACAGCAGCTGGAGCAGGTGCAGGAAAAACATCCGGAACTGGAACGTCTGGAAAAGGAAACCGCCGCCGAGAGCCAGCGTCTGGTGGAATACCGGCAGCTGGGGGCACAGGAACAGCATCTGAAGCGTCTGCGTCTGGAGCAGGAGCATCTGGAACAGGAAGTGCAGACCGGAAAACAGCGTCTGGAAGCGCTGCAGCAGCGGCAGGAAAAGCTTCGGGAGGAGGCGGAAACGCTTCAGAATGCGGAACTGCGTCTGGAACAGGTGCGTGTACAGAAACAGCAGATCCGGAACGATTACAATGAATGGAATCAGATCCTGCGGCTTTGCAGGGAAGAGAGCAGAGGACGCAGGGTCCTGGAAGAAGCTCAGGAAAACTATAAGGCTGCCCTGGCGGAATACCAGAGAAAAAATGTTTCTTTTACCTTGATCTATCAGACGTATCTGGACGCCCAGGCAGGACTGCTGGCAAGGGATCTGAAAGACGGAACCCCCTGCCCGGTCTGCGGTTCCTGCAGCCATCCGGCGCCTGCGCAGCTTGGAGACGATACGGTCACAAGGGAGCAGGTGGAGCAGGCGAGAGCGGAGATGGAGCAGGCTTCCAAAACCGTGTCAGACCGCAGCGGAGACGCCAGAGGCGCAGGGGAACGTCTGCAGGAACTGCAGAAAAACATCCGGCAGCAGTGTGAGGAAAAAGGGATAAGCCTGCCGGAGAAAGATCCGGAAGAATATCTGGAACAGCAGATGGAGCGTCAGAAGGAGCAGGCTGCAGCGGTTCAGAAAAAAGAACTGGAGGCTCAGCAGCAGGTGAAGCGGAAAGGGCTGCTGGCACAGGAACTGGAAGAAACCGCAAAAAACAGGGAGCAGGAGAGCCGTGACCTTCAGGAAAAGGAAAAAAGTCTGGGGGCCTGCAGCGCGGAACGAAAGACACGGCAGGACCAGTGGGAACAGGCGAAGGAACGGCTGCCCTATCAGGATCTGGCGCAGGCAGAAGCATCCCTGAAAGAGAAAGAAAGGAAAAAGAAGCTTCTTTCCCAGGAAATTCAGCAGGCACAGAAACAGTACGACGAATGTCAGAGAGGAAAAGAGCAGAAGGAACATCTGGCGCGGGAGCTGGCGGAGCAGCTGAACCGGAACGAAAAGGCACAGGAAGCTCCAGAGATGGGAGAAATGTCCCGGGAGCAGGCACAGAAACAGGAAGACCAGCTGGCGAAAATGCTGGAGGAACAGCATAAGATACAGAAGGCCTGGACCAAGCGGCAGAACGACTGTTATACCCGTCTTCAGAACAACCGCAGGATCCGGGGGACCCTGCAGCGGCAAAGGGAAGCTTCCGGAGGTCTGGAACAGGAACTGGCGTCCGTGAAAATGCTGTCCGATACGGTCAACGGCGAGATCACGGGGAAAGAAAAGATCACGCTGGAAACCTATGCGCAGGCACTGTACTTTGACCGGATCCTGACGAAAGCCAATACCCGGTTTATGATGATGAGCGGCGGCCAGTATGAGCTGAAACGCAGCACCCAGTCCCGGAATATCAAGAGCCAGAGTGGTCTGGAACTGGATGTGGCGGATCACTATAACGGGACGATCCGGAGTGTGCGGACCCTGTCCGGCGGGGAATCGTTTATGGCTTCTTTGAGTCTGGCGCTTGGCCTTTCCGACGAGATCCAGTCCAGGGCAGGGGGAATCCGTCTGGACGCGATGTTTGTGGACGAAGGGTTTGGAAGTCTGGACGAGGAAAGCCTGAATCAGGCGATCCGTGCCCTGTCCAGCCTGACCAAAGGCAATCGGCTGGTCGGCATTATCTCTCATGTGCCGGGACTGAAGGAACGGATTGGCCGGCAGATCCAGGTAAAGAAGGAGCGGACGGGAAGCAGCGTGGAACTGCAGATCTGAATAGTTATCCTGTATTGATGCCCATGTAACAGTCCAGCCTTGCTGAACCGTTACATGCAAAATCCATTGAAAATCGCCTTCGGCGATGGGATTTTGCACTCCTGAATCACGTTCTTACGGTCCGCGCAGCATGTGCGCAGACCTGGACTGAACTGTTACAGGGGTATCGCCTGGCTCCGGTGCAGTTTCTTGACATTTGTGGGAAATGATTTTATAATAAGAAAGAAAATTGAATGCGGTCAGGTGCCTGTGTTTTCATTCCGCAGGTTAAAAGGGAAGAGGGGTGCGAGTCCCCCGCGGTCACGCCGCTGTATATGCAGAGCCGCCTTTCATGATGTCACCGGGTGAACTTGTCCGGGAAGACGAAAGGCAGCGAGGAAGCTAAGCCAGAAGACCTGCCTCGACGTATGAGATTTGTACAGAAGCTGCGAGTGACGGCTGCTGTGCAGGACAGCGTGATTACCCTGCTGTCGGCGCCCTTCATAAATCTTACATTTTATCATGATGAGGCGTTTTTTTCGTGCGCTTTTTCAGGTGGGTACGCACAAAGAATGAAAGGAGTCGTTATGACAAAAAAACAGAAGAAACTTGTAACCGTCTCAGCTGCTTTTGCGTTATGTCTCGGGATTCTGCCGGCGGCAAACGCAATGCACATCATGGAGGGCGCGCTTCCCGCCGGCTACTGTGTCGCATGGGGAGTGATCTGCGTCCCGTTTCTCCTCGCAGGATTTTTCTCAATCAGAAAAACGCTGAATACCAACCGCCGCGCGCTGACGCTGCTGGCCATGTCCGGAGCGTTCGTGTTTGTGATCTCTTCGCTGAAAATCCCGTCCGTCAGCGGAAGCTGCTCTCATATGACCGGAACAGGGCTTGGTGCAATCCTGTTCGGACCTGCAGCCGTTTCCATTCTTGGACTGATCGTTCTGGTTTTTCAGGCAATCTTGCTGGCGCATGGAGGATTGACAACTCTGGGCGCAAATACATTTTCCATGGCAATCGCAGGTCCGTTCGTTTCCTATGGCCTGTTTCAGCTGTTTAAGAAACTGAAAGTAAACCGGAAAGTGAGCGTGTTTTTCGCGGCGTTTCTCGGGGATCTGTTCACTTACTGTGTGACCGCGTTTCAGCTTGCGCTGGCACATAATTCCGCGACAAGCTTCAGCGTGGCGCTGAAAGAAAATCTGGTGATCTTTGCCGGAACACAGCTTCCGCTGGCAATCGTGGAAGGAATCCTGACGGTAGTTATCGTCATCGGACTGGAATCTTACGCGAAACCGGAATTGAAGGCAGTCGGCTATATCATGGAGGGCGAATAAGATGGAAAAGAAAAAAAATAACAAATTGCTGGTTGCAGTGCTTCTGATTCTGGCAGTATTTATTGCCTTTGCGCCTCTTTTTATGCTGAAAGACGCGGAGTTCGGGGGCTCCGACGATAAGGGCAATTCTCTGATCGAGGAGACCGATCCGGATTACGAACCGTGGGCGGCTCCGATTCTGGAAGTGATCCTTGGCGGAGAACTTCCGGGCGAGGTGGAGAGTATGCTGTTCTGTGTGCAGACAGGGATCGGCGTCGGAATCATCGCATTTCTGATGGGGCGTTTTGTGGAACGGAAAAAATGGATGAAGGATGAAGAGGAGTAAGGCAGACAGGCATGCTTATTATTGATAAACTCAGCTATCAGTCAAAACTTCGATATGTGAATGCCGGGGAGAAATTTGGATTTTCGGTGGCGACGCTGATACTCTGTGTTGCCAGCCGGTCCGTTTTGCTTGGTATTCTGGTATTTGCTGTGATGGGGATTCTTACCGTGTGGAAAGGGGGAATCCCCCTTTGGCGTTATTTGAAGCTGATGACGATCCCGCTGACTTTTCTGATGCTGAATGTGGTGATCCTGGGACTTTCCATCCGGCGCACGCCGTTGGAGGTTTTTGCGATTTCTTTTGGAAACTGGTATCTGACGGCAAGCAAAGAAACCCTGTATTACGCGTTTCAGATTTTTGTCACTGCGATGGCTTCCGTATCCTGTCTGTACTTTCTGTCCTGCAATACACCGATGACGGATATTCTGAATGTGCTGAAAAAACTGAGATGTCCGAAGCTGTTGATCGAACTGATGATGCTGATCTACCGTTTTATCTTTGTGCTTCTTGACTGTGCGCATGAAATCAGTATTTCACAGAAGTCAAGACTGGGCAATATTGATTACCGGACATCGCTGAAATCTTTCGGGACGCTGGTTTCCGCATTGTTTGTCCGGGCAGTGAAACGTTCCGGCTTCCTGTATGATGCGATGGAGTCCCGTTGTTATGACGGCGACCTTCGGGTGCTGTGTGAAGATCATCCGCCCAAAAAGAAGGAGATTCTGATGATTCTGTGTTTTGAAGGACTGTTGCTTGCGATTGCTGTCATTGTGAGGTGAGGATGATGAATGAAGTTATTTTAAAGGCCGAAAATGTTTTTTATTCTTATGATGACGGGAAGACCCATTCTCTGAATGGTCTTTCCCTGGAAATCCGTCGGGGGAAAAAGATTGCGGTGATGGGAGCCAATGGTTCCGGAAAATCCACTTTTTTTCTCTGCTGTAACGGAGTTTACCGACCGTCAGAGGGAACGATTTACTTCCACGGAAAGCCGGTGGATTATTCCCGGAAAGGCCTGCTGCAGCTGCGTCAGAAAGTGGGGATCGTCTTTCAGGATCCGGACAATCAGCTGTTCTCAGCCAGTGTGTTTCAGGAAATTTCTTTCGGTATTTTGAACCTGGGTGTTCCGGAAGAAGAAGCCCGGAAGGAGGTGGAACGGATCATGGATGAAATGGAGATTACGCCTTATCGAGACCGGCCCACCCATGCCCTCTCCGGAGGACAGAAAAAGCAGGTGTCCATTGCGGATATCCTGATCATGAAGCCGGAGATCGTGATCCTGGATGAACCGGCGGCTGCCCTGGATCCGAAACATACGGTTCTGGTCAACCAGGCGGTGGACCGGATGACCGGAGAGGGGATCACGGTAATGATGGCGACCCATGACGTCAATTACGCGATGGAGTGGGCGGACGAAGTGATGATTTTCCGGGATGGAACGGTTGCCGCCCATGGTGTGCCGGAACAGGTTTTTGAAGACAAACAGCTCCTGCGAGAAACCAATCTGGAACAGCCGGCTGTTTTACAGCTGTTTGATTCGCTGAAAAAGAAAGGAATCCTGAAAGAAGAACTGCCGCTCCCAAGAAGTCTGGGAGCGCTGCTGCAGGAAATTGAACGCCTGCCTTCAAGATGAATGTCTCAGTGCAGTTCGTCCTCGTCCACATCGACGAAGTCATCCTCCGGAAAATGCATTTCCAGGCGCCGCTTGACGGTACCGATGCCGAACATCATGCAGAGGTTGGAAATTCCATTGAGGATCAGGCAGATTCCAATAAAAATATTGGTAGTTGCCACTGCGTCAAAAGGACGCAGCCAGATGATCACACCGAGAATGGTGATAACAACTGCAAAAGACAGATCGATCCACCAGCGTTCCAGCCCTGCCTTCTTCAGATGGAACGCCTTTTTCAGATTGACGATTCCATTGACAAAAAGTACAATGCCGACGATGGTCGGGATAAAGGAAATGATTAGGTCGCTCTGTGTGATCACGAACACACCCGCCAGGCAGAGGATTACACCGACTACCAGGTCGTAGCGCACCAGAAACGGTTCATTTTTTGAGGTGACATACCGGAGAATATCGACGATGCCGCACAGGATCAGAAGGATTCCGGCAAGGTTGCAGATAAAAAAGCTGGTTTTGACCGGAAACAGGACAAGAACCAGTCCGAGCAGAATCGAAACAATCGCGGTGAGCAGAAAGTTGTTTCGAATATCTCTGAATATCTGTTTCATATTGAGAAAAATCTCCTTTCGCAAATTTTTGAACAGAAACTCCGATAAGAATATCGGAACATCCGTTGTTATCTAAAATACTACTGCGCCGGGAGGGAAAATGCAATAGACTTTTTGTCAAATCTATGGTATTCTCAGGTAGTCAGATACCCCGCGGCAGAGCTGCGGGGTATCTGACCCTCGCGGCAGTCGCCAAATGGACATGCAAGCATGTCCGCTTGGCTCGTTGCCCGCGGGAATGAAAAATCAGATAAAGGATGGTATCTATGAATCAGGAACAGGAAAAATTTCAAAAAAGTCTGAGAGAATTTCTGACCTCTGCCAGGGAAAGCGGACAGCAGATCACTGCTGAGCAGGCGGAGGCTTTTTTTGAAGAACAGAATTTGAACGAAGAGCAGCGGGCAATGGTCCGCGAGTATCTGGAGATGGAGCAGATTGACATTGTCGGGGCCGAGAAGAAAGAACGGAAAAAGCGTGAGGAACTTCCCCTGTCTCCGGAGGAAGAGCATTTTCTGAAATTTTATCTGGAGGAGCTTACGGTTCCGGAAGAACTTGTGGAAGAAGAAAAAGAAGCGTTGTTCCATGCGGCGGCAGCGGGAGACGCGCTGGCGAAAAGCCGTCTGCTGGAATATTATATGCCGAAACTTCCGGAAATTGCCCGGGGTGTTTATGACCAGAGCGTATTTTTCGGAGATCTTGTACAGGAGGGAAGCGTAAGTCTTCTTCTGGCATTGGAACATATCAGTGAGACGGAGGCGGAGCAGAGTCTTCTGGACGAAATCCGGACCGGAATGGAAGCGCTTCTGGAGGAGCATCATTACAAGAAACACCAAGATGAGGCAGTGGTACACAAGGTCAACCGTCTGAAGGACGCAATCGAAGAGCTGTCTGACGGAGAAGAGATGGATTTCTCCGTGGCGGAGCTGTCTGCTTATCTGGATCTTTCCGTGGAAGAGATTGAAGATATCCTGCGGCTGACCGGTGAGGATCAGTGACGCCGCAGCGGCTGCCGATCCGGGAGCTGCTCAAAGAAGTGGCGGAGGCATTGGAGTAAAATGAAATTCCCGCAGAGTCCGGGAGCGCGCACATACGCGTTCCGGATTCTACGGGAGTTTTTTTGTTTTTTCAAAGTCTTTTGTTGTTTTGGGAAGCTTCCAAAGATACCGTTTTGTATGTAGTCAACCGTATGTCAGTCAACCTTCGGGAATTTTGCGAAGGATGCTTCCAGTTCTTCGTCCGTCGGGATATAGTCGGTCATCTCGCCGTTGTTGTATTTTTCATAAGCTACCATATCAAAATATCCCGTTCCGGTCAGACCGAAGACGATGGTCTTTTCTTCACCGGTTTCCTTGCACTTGAGCGCTTCGTCGATCGCGACGCGGATTGCATGGCTGCTCTCCGGTGCGGGCAGGATTCCTTCGATGCGGGCAAACTGTTCAGCGGCTGCAAAAACGGAGGTCTGTTCTACGGAGCGGGCTTCCAGCAGGCCGTCCGCATAGAGCTGGGAAACCACAGAACTCATGCCGTGATAACGCAGTCCGCCTGCGTGGTTGGCGGATGGGATAAAGTCGCAGCCCAGCGTGTACATCTTCGACAGTGGGCATACTTTTCCGGTATCGCAGAAGTCATAGGCAAAGCGGCCTCTGGTCAGGCTCGGGCAGGAAGCCGGTTCTACGGCAATGATCTGGTACTGTTTTTCGCCCCGGAGCATTTCTCCCGCAAACGGGGAAATCAGACCGCCAAGGTTGGAACCGCCGCCGGCACAGCCGATGATGATATCCGGCTGAATGTCATATTTATCCAGAGCGGCTTTCGTCTCCAGTCCGATAATGGACTGATGGAGGAGTACCTGAGAGAGGACCGAGCCAAGGACGTAACGGTAATTGGGATTGGCGGAAGCAGCCTCCACCGCTTCGGAGATCGCACAGCCAAGGCTTCCGGAGGTTCCCGGATGCTCGGCAAGGATTTTTCTTCCCACGTTGGTCGTCTCGGACGGGGACGGAGTTACGGACGCGCCGTAGGTACGCATCACTTCACGGCGGAACGGTTTCTGCTCGTAGGAGACTTTTACCATGTAGACTTTGCAGTCCAGATGGAAGTAAGCGCATGCCATGGAGAGGGCAGTGCCCCACTGTCCGGCGCCAGTCTCTGTGGTAACACCGGTCAGTCCCTGTTCTTTCGCGTAGTAAGCCTGAGCGATCGCGGAATTCAGTTTATGGCTGCCGGAAGTGTTGTTTCCCTCAAATTTGTAGTAAATTTTTGCGGGAGTGTCCAGTTCTTTTTCCAGACAGTAAGCGCGGACGAGCGGTGACGGACGGTACATTTTGTAAAAATCCCGGATCTCTTTCGGAATATCAATGTAAGCGTCTGTATCATTCAGTTCCTGGCGCGCCAGCTCGTCACAGAAAATTGTCCGAAGCTCTTCAAAGGTAACCGGCTGTAAGGTAGCCGGATTCAGAAGAGGAGCCGGTTTGTTTTTCATATCGGCGCGGACATTATACCACTGTCTGGGAAGTTCGCTTTCTTCCAGATAAATTTTGTAGGGAATTTTTTTCTCCATTTCGCATTTCCTCCATATTTTTAATTCAATACCAGCCGGCTCAGTTCCTCGCAGATGCTGTCGATGGTCCGGTGGTCGGTGGCGATGATCCGGTCGGCGGCAGCCTCATATTTCGGCCGGCGCTGTTCCAGAAGTTCGGCGATCGCCTCCGGGCTTTTCCGGTTTTTCAGATTGGGTCGGTCGTCGCTGCCGCGGGTTCTGGAATAGATGGTTTCCGGGGTAGCAGTCAGAAGGATGACCTCGCCGATTTTTTTCATTTCTGTAACGTTTTCCCTGCGAAGGGGCACACCGCCGCCGCAGGATACGACACAGCCGTTTCTGCCCTGAAGACTTCGCAGCAGGGCGGTTTCCAGATCACGGAAATATTCTTCGCCGTAACGTTCAAAGATTTCCGGAATGGAGAGTCCCTGCTGGCCGGCGATCATCTGATCCATCTCCACCACTTCCATCTGGCAATGTCTGCCCAGCGCTGCTGCTACAGAACTTTTGCCGCAGCCCATGAAACCGATGAGCACAAGGTTTTTTTCTGGTTTCTGATTCATAGGTTTCCTCTTTTTGCTTTTGTACTGTGATGTAATAAACAATAGGTTGTAGTCAGTGTAACACATGTGGAGGGCAGTGGCAAGAGTTTTTCATGCAGAAAAACCCAGAAAAAAATGCAGAATGGTCATGAATGCGGTATCTGCTCAGCACCTTGAAATTCTCCGGTTTCTATGATATGATTTTCAACAATTCCATATGCTTTTCTGATGGGATAAGGCATCGAATTTAAAGGAGGAGAAATTGAACTTATGAAACGTGGCAACCTGAAATGGAAGCTGCTGGCAGTTCTGGCAGCGCTCATTGCAGCCGGTGTCTATTATTATGTGGCATTGCCTGCGGTGAACATTCACAGCAAAGGATTTTGGGGCTTTCTGATCGGCATCGTGGTCGTTTTTCTGATCGTTTATTCGCTGAGAAAGAAAACCACAGATGTGAGGGAATTGAAATCTTATCTGGGATTTAAGATCGGGGCGGGATTCGTAGGCCTGCTGCTGGTCTTTCTGATCGTCGGTACGGTGCTTTCCTCACCGATCGTCAATGCAAAGAAGTATTACAACCTGGTGGAGCAGGAGGAAAGAAATTTCACGGAAGATATCCCGCAGATCAGTTTTGATCAGATACCGATCCTTGACCGGGACAGTGCGATTATCCTCGGTGAACGGAAGATGGGAAGCATCGTGGATATGGTTTCCCAGTTTGAAGTCAGCGACCTGTATTCTCAGATCAATTATCAGGAAGTACCGGTGCGTGTCTCCCCGCTGGTCTATGCCAGCACGATCAAATGGTTCACCAACCAGTCGGAAGGTATTCCGGCATATATGCAGATCGATATGGCGACTCAGGAGACGGAACTGGTGATGCTGGATCAGCCGATCCGGTATTCCGAGTCGGAACTGTTTAACCGCAACATTTACCGTCATCTGAGATTCCGTTATCCGACTTACATGTTCGATCAGATCAGTTTTGAGATCAATGATGACGGTGTTCCGTACTGGGTATGCCCGGTGCAGAAGTTCAACATCGGCCTGTTTGGCGGCCAGACCATTGGACGTGTGGTTCTGTGTAATGCCCAGACCGGCGAGACGGAAGATTATGCGATCGAAGACTGTCCTCAGTGGGTGGACCGTGCGTATCCGGCGGATCTTCTGCTGGAACTTTACAACTACCATGGCACACTGGTCAACGGATTCCTCAACAGTGTGTTCGGGCAGAAAGGATGTCTGAAGACCACCGACGGCTATAATTATATCGCGATGGACGATGATGTGTGGGTATACACAGGCGTGACATCCGTGAACTCCGACCAGTCCAACGTGGGATTTATCCTGATGAATCAGAGAACGATGGAGACGAGATATTATGCGATCTCCGGTGCGGAGGAGCGTTCGGCAATGGCTTCCGCGGAAGGACAGGTGCAGAACCTGCGCTATACAGCGGCGTTCCCACTGCTTTTGAATGTGGCAAATGAGCCGACGTATGTGATGGCGCTGAAGGACGGCGCGGGACTGGTGAAGAAATATGCAATGGTCAATGTGCAGCAGTATCAGACCGTTGCCACGGGAGACACCCTTTCCGACTGCCAGGAAGAATATGTCCGGCTGTTGGAGACCAGCGGCATTTCCGATGACACAGATGTGGCAGCAGAGACAGAGACGGTGACAGGAACCATTACCCGGATCGCCCAGAGTGTCATCGACGGCAATTCTCACTTCTATCTGGTACTGGATGGGGACGACAGGATCTATGATGTGTCGATCACGGATTTTGTGGAAATCGTAACGTACCAGGAAGGTGACCGGATCACCATGGAGTATCAGGAAGGCGATCCGTTATGCACGGTAACCGCAATCGGTGAGGAACAGGTATCATAAAAAGATAAAGCAAAGAGAATCAACGAAAAGTAAAAAGACAGACAGAGAGATAGCAATGAGACAGAGGCAGGCTCCGGCAGCCCGGCATTTGTGCCGGCGCCGGAGCCTGTTTTTGGGAGGTTTTATGATAAGGATTAAAGATATTGCAGAAAAAGCAGGAGTGAGCCCGACGACAGTCTCCAATGTGATCCACGGGAAGACCGGCAGGGTTTCCGGGGAAACGGTGGAGAAGATCAACCGCATTCTGGAGGAGATGAACTACGTGCCGAGTATCAGTGCGCGGATGCTGGCAAGGGAACATTCCGGGTTGATCGGTGTCGTGCTCGGATATACCAGGGAAGGGATGTCTTACGCGCTGGAGGACCCATTTATCGCGGAGCTGGTGGGTAACCTGGAGTATCAGATTCAGGAAAACGGATATTATATGATGCTGGTGACACGGCACCAAGGAAGAGATTTGATGGAGCAGATCCTTGGCTGGAATCTGGAAGCGATGATTTCCATCGGACTGGAAGAGAGGGAGATTGCCAAGATTCGAAGCCGTTTTTCCGGTCCGATGGCTGTGATCGATGGTTACTGCCGGCTGCCGGAAGGCGTGGTGAATGTGCGCACGGACGACTGGGGCGGCGGTTACCTGATGGCAAAATATCTGCTGAAAAAGGGACACAGAAAACTGCTGTTTCTCACGGACAATGATCATGCGGTGGATCATGAGCGGTGGCTCGGCGTTCAGGCGGCACTGGAGGAAGAGCAGGTGGAGAATGTTGCTTCCAGCCATATTCTGATTGCGAGGGAGCCGTCGGGGCGGAAGAGACAGTATCAGGAGATGCTTCCTTTTTTGCGAAAACAGAGTGCGCTGTTCTTTGCTTCGGACCTCTATGCGGTGGAAGCGCTGAATTTCCTGCAGGATCACGGGGTGCGGGTTCCGGAAGAAGTGTCGGTTGCGGGTTTTGATGATGTTTCCTATGCGAAACTTTCCAGACCTGCGCTGACCACCGTGCGCCAGAACGTGGACGAAAAGGCGCGGCGTGCGGCGCAGGCGGTTCTCAAACGGATGCGGGAGGAACCGGCGAAAGCGGAATACAAAGTATCAACCCTGCTGATTGAGAGAGAATCTGTGTCAGACAGAACTGACCGGTCTGAAATTAGTGAAAATATATAAAAATTAAAACATAAACTTGTATAGAAATAATAGTTTTGCGCAAAACTGTTGAAAACCACGGGACAGATGTGATAGTATGGACTCGTAGAGAAAAAGATCACAGGAAAGCAGGCGAGAGGAAAGAGATGGACGTGATGCGTGCCTGCCTGCACCTGTAAAAAATAGGAAAGCGAGGAAAAACATATGGAAAAAGCATGGTGGAAAGAAGCGGTGGTCTATCAGATTTATCCGAGAAGCTTCATGGACAGCAACGGGGATGGAATCGGAGATATCAACGGCATTACCTCACGGCTGGATTATCTGAAGGAACTCGGCGTGGATGTCCTGTGGCTGTCTCCGGTCTACCAGTCGCCCAATGATGACAATGGCTATGATATCAGCGATTACCAGGCAATCATGGAAGAATTCGGCACAATGGAAGATTTTGACCGTATGCTGGAAGGCATTCACGCGAGGGGCATGAAGCTGGTGATGGACCTGGTGGTAAACCATACCTCCGACGAGCACCCGTGGTTTGTGGAGAGCCGCAAATCAAAGGACAATCCGTACCGTGATTATTATATCTGGAGAGAGGGAAAAGACGGAAAAGAGCCGAACAACTGGGGAAGTTGTTTCTCAGGCTCCGCGTGGGAGTATGATAAGACGACAGATATGTATTACCTTCATCTGTTTTCCAAAAAACAGCCGGATCTGAACTGGGACAATCCAAAAGTCCGTGACGAAGTTTTCCAGATGATGAACTGGTGGTGTGAGAAAGGAATCGACGGATTCCGTATGGATGTGATCAGCCTGATTTCCAAGAAACCGGGGCTTCCGGACGGTTATCAGGCACCGGGAGCTCTGTATGGGGATTCTGGATGTGCCAATGGTCCTCATGTCCATGAATATCTGCAGGAAATGAACCAGAAAGTGCTGTCCCACTATGATCTGATGACAGTGGGAGAATGCGCCGGTGTGACCATTGAAGAGGCGAAAAAATACGCCAATGCCGACGGAAGAGAGCTGAGCATGGTCTTCCAGTTTGAACATGTGGAAGCCAATGGACCGATGGGCAAATGGACAGATGAGAGAGTCCAGCTGAAAGATTTCAAGACAACCATGAGCAAATGGCAGACGGAACTGGAAGGAAAAGCATGGAACAGCCTGTTTCTTGGCAACCATGACCAGGCAAGAAGTGTCTCCCGTTTTGGAAACGATGCGCCGGAATACCGCGCAGTGAGCGCGAAGATGCTGGTGACCTGTCTTCATATGATGCAGGGAACGCCGTACGTGTACCAGGGAGAAGAGCTTGGAATGACCAACTGTCCGTTTCCGACACTGGAGGATCTGCGGGACATTGAAAGCATCAATGCGTTCCACGAACTGACAGAGGCAGGAAAAGTGAATCCGGAAGATATGATGCGCTATATCCGTCTCCGCGGAAGGGACAACGCGAGAACACCGATGCAGTGGGATGACAGTGCAAATGCGGGATTTACAACGGGAACTCCATGGATCATGGTGAACCCCAACTATACCGAGATCAACGCGAAGACCGAGATGGAGGATCCGGATTCTGTATTCCGTTATTACCAGAAGATCATTGGTCTGAGAAAGAAAGAGAAGGTCATGGTGTACGGAACGTATCAGCTTCTGGACCCGGACAACGAAAAACTGTATGTTTACACAAGAACTCTGGACAATGAAAAACTGCTGGTGATCTGTAATTTCACGGAAGAGGAAGAAATTTACAGCGTACCGGAAGAGTTTTCCGAAGGAGAAGTGCTGATCAGCAATTACCATCGGGAGACAGTGGAAAAAGAAATCCTGCTGAAGCCGTATGAGGCTTTGGTTCTGAAAATTTCATAATCGCGAAGCGCTGCAAACAGCTATAAAGTAAAATTGGGAGGATTACAGGAGATGAAAAAATATCTGAAAATAGACGCATATCCGCAGGCATGCCCGGAAAATATGATTCAGGGAGAACATTACCGGATCACAGTACTGACTAAAAGCCTGGTACGCCTGGAGTACAGCCCGGATGGAATATTTACCGATGCACCGACGCAGACGGTGCTGAACCGGAATTTCCCGCAGGTTTCTTTTGAGGTAAGGGAAACACCGGAAGAACTGGAAATCCGCACAGAATATTTCCAGTTGAATTACGACAAAAAAGAATTCACCAGTCACGGTCTTTCCTGCTATGCCCTGGGCATGCCGGGAGGAAACCGAAATGCCTGGCGTTACGGAGTGAAAAATGAGAATCTGAAGGGAACAGCAAGAACCCTGGATAATGTCAACGGAGCCTGTGAGCTGGAGGATGGTATTTTGTCCTTATGGTGCGGCTGCGTGGCGCTGGATGATTCCCGTACGTTGACCCTCCGTGAGGACGGATGGGTGGAGCCCAGAAAGAAAGGAATTCAGGATCTGTACCTGTTTGCCTACGGACACCGCTATCTGGAAGCGCTGAAAGATTTCTATCATCTCTGCGGAGAGACACCAATGCTGCCGAGATTCGCCCTGGGCAACTGGTGGAGCAGATATTACAAATATACGGAAGAGTCCTACATGGAACTGATGGAGCGGTTTGATCAGGAACAGATCCCGTTCTCCGTTGCGGTTATTGATATGGACTGGCATCTGGTGGATATCGATCCGAAGTACGGTACAGGATGGACAGGCTATACCTGGAACCGGGAATTCTTCCCGGATCCGGAACGGTTCCTGAAAAAGCTCCATGACAGAGGAATGAAGACGACTCTCAACCTCCATCCGGCGGACGGCATCCGCGGCTTTGAAGACTGCTACCCGCAGATGGCTGAGGCGATGGGTCTGGATCCGGAGAAAGAAGAGCCAGTCAATTTTGATATTGCCAATCCGGATTTCCTGGAGGCATATCTGGAAAAGACCCTTCATCCGCTGGAAGAGGAAGGCGTGGATTTCTGGTGGGTTGACTGGCAGCAGGGAACCAACAGCAAAATGGAAGGGCTGGACCCTCTTTGGATGCTGAACCATTACCATTTCCTGGACAGCGCAAGAAACGGAAAACGTCCGATGACCTTTTCCCGTTATGCCGGACCAGGCTCTCACCGATATCCGGTAGGATTCTCCGGTGACACGCTGATTACCTGGGAATCTTTGGATTTCCAGCCCTATTTTACCAGCACGGCATCCAACATCGGTTATGGATGGTGGAGTCATGATATCGGCGGTCATATGTTGGGATACAAGAACGATGAGATGGAAGCGCGCTGGTATCAGTTTGGCGTCTTTTCTCCGATCAACCGTCTGCACAGCAGCAGCAGTGAATTCAACGGAAAAGAGCCGTGGAGATTCAAAAAAGAAGTTCATGACACCATGTGCGAGTTTCTTCGCCTGCGCCATCGGCTGCTGCCTTACCTGTATACCATGAACCACCGGGCATGGGCAGAAGGAGAGCCGATCTGCCAGCCGATGTACTACGCATATCCGGAAAACTGGGATGCCTACGGACGGAAAAATGAATATTTCTTCGGAAGCGAGCTGATCGCAGCGCCGGTGACCACAGCGAGGATCGAGAATCTGAATGTGGCAAAGACAAAAGTATGGCTTCCCGAGGGATTGTGGTTTGATTTCTTCACGGACACCGTATACCAGGGCGGAAGAAACCAGAATATGTACCGCTCTATTGACCAGATTCCGGTACTGGCAAAAGCAGGAGCCATTCTCCCGATGACGGATGAGATCCGTGCCATCGACACAGAGAAAAATCCGGAAGAACTGACCGTTCGCGTCTACCCGGGCGCAGACAACAGCTTTACACTGTACGAGGACGACAACATAACCGAAGGCTACCGTCAGGGAATCTGCGCAGTCACAGAAATGAACCTGAACTGGCAGGAAAAAACCTTCACCATCAAACCGTCCGCCGGAGACCTGACCCTTCTGCCGAAACAGAGAACCTGGAAGATCGAACTGCACAAAGTGACAGCAGAAGAGGCAGTTGTCCTGGTTAACCAGACAGAACAGAAAGACTGCTGCACTCACAACGGAACCACCTTGACCATAACCCTGGCTGACATCCGTCCGGAAGACACTATAGAAATCCGTCTGCCCCAGAACACCCAGGTGGCAGCCAACCCGGTACAACAGCAGATCTTTGACTTCCTGAACCAGGCGGAGATCGACTTCATCGCCAAAGAAAAAATCTACCAGGCAGCCAGACACGCCCAGGAAACCCCGGAACTCCTGCTCAGCGAACTCCAGAGCATGGAAATCACTCCAGACCTCAGCGGAGCCATCCAGGAAATTATCTGCGCGTACTTAAAACGGTGAAACACAAAAAACCAAGCTATTAAAACACATAAACACAAAAAACTATAACCCCAAATACTGAAACGTTAAAACAGAAAGCACCAAAATACTAAAATACTAAAATACTACAATACTAAAGAAACACTCCCGCCATCACCCCTACCACACCCCGTCCCCGTCCGCCGCTTCGTGCTCTCCCGTCCGTTGCCAAAAAAACTTGAAATGTGAAAGGGGTTATGGTAGGATGAAATTAATAAGGCATGCCGCCCGAAGAGCATGGCCAGAGCCGGCAGAGAACTGCGGCTGCGGCTGTGCTCTTATTTTTTTCAGGAGGACAAAATTATGGCAAAATATGTAATGGCATTGGACGCGGGAACCACCAGCAACCGGTGCATCCTGTTCGATGAAAAGGGGACCATCGTCAGCATGGCACAGAAAGAATTCACCCAGTATTTCCCGAAACCCGGCTGGGTAGAACACGACGCGAACGAAATATGGTCGACCATGCTTGGCGTGGCAGTGGAAGCCATCGAAAAGGCGGGAACCTGTGCATCGGATATTGCCGCGATCGGAATCACCAACCAGAGAGAAACAACCATTGTGTGGGACAAAACCACCGGAGAGCCGGTTTGTCCGGCGATCGTCTGGCAGTGCCGCAGGACGGCGGAATACTGCGATCAGCTGAAAGAAAAGGGAATGGTGGATTTTTTCAGGGAAAAGACAGGTCTTGTGATCGATGCCTACTTTTCCGGAACCAAGCTGAAATGGATCCTGGACAACGTGGAGGGAGCCAGAGAGAAGGCACAGGAGGGAAAGCTTCTGTTCGGAACCGTTGAGACATGGCTGATCTGGAAGATGACGAAAGGCCGTGTGCATGTGACGGACTACACCAACGCGTCCAGAACGATGCTGTTCAATATCAGGGAATTGGACTGGGACGAAGAAATCCTGCGGGAACTGGACATTCCAAGAGAACTGCTTCCGGAAGTGAAACCGTCCAGCTGCGTATACGGGGAAACGGATCCTGGATACTTTGGAGGTCCGATTCCCATTGCAGGCGCAGCAGGAGACCAGCACGCCGCCCTGTTCGGACAGACCTGCTTTACGCCGGGAGATGCGAAAAACACTTACGGTACCGGATGCTTTCTTCTGATGAATACCGGGGAAACACCGGTATTTTCCACCAACGGTCTGGTGACGACAATTGCCTGGGGCATTGACGGAAAGGTTAATTATGCGCTGGAGGGCTCGATCTTTGTAGGAGGAGCGGCGGTGCAGTGGCTGAGAGACGAACTGAAGCTGATCGAATCCGCCGCGGATTCCCAATATATGGCGCAGAAGGTCAGCGATACCAACGGCTGTTATGTGGTTCCGGCATTTACCGGGCTGGGCGCGCCCTACTGGGATCAGTATGCGAGAGGAGCGATCCTTGGACTGACCCGAGGAGTGAATAAGTATCATATCATCCGCGCGACGCTGGAATCCATCGCCTACCAGGTCAATGATGTCATTCGTGCGATGGAGGCGGACTCAGGGATGGAACTGAAGAATCTGAAGGCAGACGGCGGCGCCTGCGCCAATGATTTCCTGATGCAGACCCAGGCGGACATCGTCGGAGCTACGGTCACAAGACCGCTCTGTGTGGAGAGTACCGCGATGGGAGCCGCTTATTTGGCGGGACTGGCGGTGGGCTACTGGCCGGATCAGGAGACTTTGAAGAAAAACTGGGTGATCGGAAAGGTTTTTGAACCGGAACTCACTGAGGAGAAAAGAGAAGAAAAGATTGCAGGCTGGAAGAAAGCAGTGACTTATGCCTGCGGCTGGGCGAAACCGTAAAGACAGATGGAACATGTATTGTGAGGGATTTTATATGTATGATGTGATCATTATCGGAGCCGGAGTCTGCGGCTGTGCTGTCGCGCGGGAACTTTCCCGGTTTCAGGGAAAAATCTGTGTGCTGGAACGGCAGGAGGATGTGTGCTGCGGAACGTCGAAGGCAAACAGCGGAATCGTGCATGCGGGCTTTGACGCAGTGCCCGGTTCCATGAAAGCAAAAATGAATCTGGAAGGAAATCTTCGGATGAAAGAACTGACCGAGGAGCTGGATGTTTTATTTGAACAGAACGGTTCCCTGGTGGTTTGCACGGAGGAAGAACAGAGACAGGGACTGGAGGAACTGTTGGAACGGGGCAGGGAGAACGGGGTCCAGGGACTCAGGATCCTGGAGCGGGAAGAACTGCGGAAGATGGAACCGAATCTGTCTGAACGTGTGGCTGCAGCGCTGTACGCGCCCACCGGCGGAATCGTCTGCCCCTTCGGTCTTACCATCGCTCTGGCTGAAAATGCATGCCGGAACGGTGTGGAGTTTCGTTTTAATACGGAAGTACAGAAAATAGAAAAAACAGGTAAGGGTTATCGGCTGGAAACTTCAAAAGGTGTATTCGAAACACGTACGGTGGTCAATGCCGCCGGGGTTTACGCGGACCTTTTCCATAATATGGCAAGCGGTACAAAGATACATATCACACCGAGAAAAGGAGAATATCAGCTTCTGGACCGGACGGCAGGCAAGCATGTCCACTGTACGGTATTTGCGCTTCCGGGCAAATACGGAAAAGGCGTACTGGTTTCGCCGACGGTTCATGGAAATCTTCTGCTGGGTCCGACTGCAGTGGATATCGAGGACAGGGAAGGAACTGACACGACAAGGGAAGGTCTGGAAACCGTGGCGGCGAAGTCTGCCGAAACAGTGAAAGACCTTCCCTACCGCCAGGTGATCACTTCGTTCGCAGGACTCCGGGCCCACGAAGACGGAGACGATTTCCTTCTGGGAGAGCCGGAGGACGCGGAGGGCTTCTTTGACTGTGCGGGGATCGAGTCGCCGGGACTGACCAGCGCGCCGGCCATCGGCATCTATCTGGCAGAGCGGATTGCTTCCCGGCTGGGATTGGATAAGAATCTGGAATTTGAGCCAAGGAGAAAAGGGATTCTCAATCCGTCCGACCTGGATCTGGAACAGCGAAAGGAACTGATCCGAAAGGAGCCGGCCTACGGGCGGATCCTCTGCCGCTGTGAGGGGATTTCCGAAGGGGAAATTCTTGATGCCATCCGCCGTCCGCTGGGCGCGCGGTCACTGGACGGCATCAAGCGGAGGACACGCGCCGGAATGGGAAGGTGCCAGGCGGGCTTCTGCTCTCCGAAAGTCATGGAACTGCTGGTAAGGGAATGCGGAACAGATTGGACAGAACTGACGAAATCCGGGGGCGATTCCTGGCTGATCTCAGGAAGAAACAAGGAGGGGATCCAAAGATGAAACAACATGCAATTGTGATCATCGGCGGCGGCCCTGCCGGTCTGGCAGCGGCAATCTCCGCCGCCGAACAGGGAGAAAAAGATATCCTGATCCTGGAACGGGACAGGGAACTGGGCGGAATTCTGAACCAGTGTATTCATAATGGTTTTGGTCTTCACACATTTCAGGAAGAACTGACCGGTCCGGAATATGCGGCAAGATATATAGAAAAAGTGGAGCGCATGGGGATTCCTTATCTTACGGACACGATGGTATTGGATCTGTCACCGGAAAAGGTGGTGACAGCGGTCAGCCCGACGGAAGGCATTTTTCAGATTCAGGCGCAGGCTGTAATCCTGGCAATGGGCTGCCGGGAGCGTCCAAGGGGAGCGCTGAATCTGCCGGGATACCGCCCGGCAGGAATCTATACGGCAGGAACCGCCCAGCGGCTGGTCAATGTGGAGGGCAGGATGCCCGGACGTGAGGTGGTGATCCTTGGTTCCGGGGATATCGGTCTGATCATGGCGCGGAGAATGACGCTGGAAGGGGCGAAGGTGAAAGTGGTTGCGGAGTTGATGCCCTATTCCGGCGGCTTGAAGAGAAACATCGTTCAGTGTCTGGAAGATTTCGGCATCCCGCTGAAGCTGAGCCATACCGTCGTTGCCATCCATGGGAAGGAACGCCTTACAGGGGTGACTCTGGCGCAGGTGGATCATGACGGACGCCCTGTTCCGGGGACGGAGGAAGAATATTCCTGCGATACACTGCTGTTATCCGTAGGGCTGATCCCGGAAAATGAACTGTCAAAAAATGCCGGGGTGTCATTGAACCCTGCTACCTCCGGCCCGGTGGTCGACGAATCCTTTCAGACCAGCGTCGGCGGGATCTTTGCCTGCGGAAATGTGCTTCATGTCCATGATCTGGTGGATTTCGTATCGGAAGAAGCAGCCAATGCCGGCCGCCGTGCAGCGGAATATGTCCGGGAAACTTCCGGAGAGAGCAGTGAAAAGTGGATGAAATGCGGGGAAAGCAGAAAAGATTTGCCGGAATCGCAGGCTGCTTGCGAAGAATGGACAGCAAAAAAGCCGGAAAATGAAGTTTCTGGTATTTTGGATATCCTTCCCGGAGACGGGGTCCGGTATACGGTGCCGTCTGTGCTGCATCTGGCGCAGATGGGAGAAACGCTGAAAATCCGTTTTCGTGTCAGAAAGGAATATAAAAACTGCTGTGTCACAGTCCATGCGGGAGACCGGCAGCTGTTCCGGAGAAGAAAGCAGATTTTTGTGCCGGGAGAGATGGAAGAGGCTGTGATCAAAAGAGAGGATCTGAACGATACGCTGCCGGCAGATACCATAACGATATGGATCGAGGAGGTGTAGGAAATGGAAAAGAAAATACTCACCTGCATCGGCTGTCCGATGGGATGCGCGCTGACTGTAGAACTGGAAAAAGGAGAAGTTACGGGAATCTCCGGATATACCTGTAAACGTGGAAAGATTTACGGGGAAAAAGAAGTGACTCATCCCACCCGGATCGTAACGACCACGGTCTGTGTCACCCAGGGGACCGCGCCGGTGGTTCCTGTGAAAACAAAAACAGACATTCCAAAAGATAAGATTTTTGCATGCATCGAAGAATTAAAGAAGATCACGATGCAGGCGCCTGTGCACGCAGGAGATACCGTCCTGAAAAATGTTGCCGGAACTGGAGTGGATATTATCGCGGTGAAAGCGGTAGCGAAAACTACAGAGAAATAAACCGCAGATATGTAATAAATCTGGTCGGTTCGTGAAAGTCAGAAAACGCAGGAAAGCACCGCCATATCATCAACATGGCAGCGCTTTCCTGCGTTTTACAGGATTAAGGCTTTCTGCAGAAGCTCAAGAGTTTCATCCAATCGCTTTTCATCGTTCCCTTCCATGATCAGGTGGCCGATCCGGTCTGTTCCATTATGGACTTTCGGAAGCGTTTCCCCGACGGAATAATCCAGATGCCAGCAGACGTTGGATGCGTCCAGCTGCCGGAGGATCTCCCTGTCGATTCTTTTCAGAATCCCTTCTTTTTCCGAGAACAGAAGTTTTGCCATACATGGTTTCCGTCCGCGGATCGGAAAGTCTGTCGGTTCACCAAGCGCGGCCTGTATCATTTTTTCATAATAGGAAAAACCACAGTAAACAGACATCAGTTCGGGAATGCAGGTAGCGCCGCTGCGTCCACCGATTTCGATGAGCCACGCTTTGTTTCCACGGACAAAAACATCTGCGTTAAACGGGCAGTTATCCATGCCAAGAGCCTGCACGGCCCGGGTGATCTGACGAGTGATCTCTTCCAGAAGAGCGGGCGGCGCTTCGTAAGGAAAACGATGTCCTCCTGGAATTGTGACATTGCCGGCCCGGTAAACAAATTTATCATGGGGGACCAGAAGCACCGGGCGGCCGTTCCGGACAAAACCGTCCACGCCAATTTCATGGGCGTCAATATATTCTTCCACCAGCAGATAATCTTTATCGGTAACACGGCGGGATGCCGGCCATGCGGCTTCCATCTCTTTCTCTGAGGAAACTTTCTGGATTCCACGGCTTCCGGATTTGTCCACTGCTTTCAGGCAGACCGGATAACCGAGTTCAGAAGCGGCTTCCAGAGCCTCTTTCAGGGAGAAGACCTGGCGAAAAGCGGCGGTAGAAACCTGCCCTTTCTGAAAGGCTTCCTTCATTTTCCATTTATCTGTCGCCGTTTCTGCGGCATGTGCGGAGATGCCGGCGAGTCCCAGATGGTCGCAGACATACCCAACGGCGGCGACCGCCACGTCGGTTCCGGCGGTACAGATACCGGAAATCCCTGCTTCACGGGCGGCTTTCAGGATCCCCTCCCGATCCCGTGTGTCCAGGTGACAGACCTGATCTGCCAGAGCGAAACCGGGATAATTCCCAGGAATGCTCACAACGATCGTGCAGAGTCCCATTTCTCTTGCTTTCCGGATCAGCGGCACTTGATAGATGCCGGCGCCCAGTATCATCAGTTTTTTCATTGAAATTTCCTCTCTTTGCCGCCTGTATCCTTGTCGGTGTCTGTGGTATTCAGCGTTTCGCGGATAATATACTGCGGAGTATTGTTCAGTGTCAGCAGCATTTTCCCCAGATATTCTCCGATGATCCCGAGTACCAGAAGGATCAGGCCGAAGAAGATCAGCATCGTACAGATCAGTGACGGCCAGCCAAGCGGCATCGCAGGATCAAAGAAGACCTTGCGGATGACGGTGATCAGGACAGCGACAAATCCGGCGCATGCGCTGATTCCGCCGAGAACCGAAGAGATCCTCAGCGGGATCACGGAATAATTCCAGTAGGCGAGCCACAGGCGCAGCAGCTTGCGGAAAGTATAGTTGGAAGAACCGACTTCCCGTTTGTGATGCTCCACGGTGACATTGCCGATGTTGTGAGTGGTACGGTAGAAGATACCGTCGATATATGGATTGTAACTGGAATATTTTTTTACTTCATCGGCAACCGCCCGGGTGATGAGCCAGAAATTGCTTGACTGGATCTCTTTGGGACGTCCGAGAAGGATCCGGGAAGATATCTCGTTGAGTTTGCTGGAAAGATTCTTCAGAGGGGAATTTTTCCGTTTCTCATAGACGCCGTAGACCAGGTCGTATCCCTCCGACATCTTGTCCAGAAGTTTTCCAATCTGGGAAGGGTGGGTCTGCATATCATCGTCCATTCCAAGGACATAGTCTCCGTGTACGAAATGCAAGGAAGCCATCAGAGCGTTATGCTGGCCGAAATTGCGCATCAGATTGATGCCCTGGACGTTTTTGTATTTTCCGCAAAGGGCACGGATCTTTTCAAAAGTCCTGTCCCGGGAATTGTCATTGACCAGGACAAACTCGCAGGAAGCATCCGGCCATTTTTCAAATTCTGCCATTACCATTTCCACGACTTTTTCAATCGTGGCTTCTGAATTATAGCAGGGAATAACAATAGAAACTAACATATAGGAACTCCTTTTAAATCTTGGTGTTCAGCAGCCCGGCGTTCAACGTGTCGTAGAACAGAGGGGTGCCTCCTGTATGGAGAAACAGGATCTTTTTTTCTGTGATCTGATGCTCTTTCAGGTAATGCAGCATTCCGAGGAATCCCTTGCCTGTGTAGGTGGGATCCAGCGGAACCCCGTACTGCAGGAAGAGATGCCGGATGCAGGAAAGAATCTCCTCGTCATAGCAGCCATATCCGCCCTTTCGGTAACCATCTTCCAACTGGATGTGGGAAAAGGCATCTGACGGAAGAGTCCGATGATGAAGGTAAAAATAGCTCTGAACTCCTTCCCGGAGAATTTCCGTTCCCCGGTTCCGGTCTCTGGAAACAGAGATTCCGACGATCCGTGTATCATCATTGTTGATCAGATGGCCGCAGACCAGACCGCTCTGGGTTGCTCCTGTGCCGGAGGGAAGGAAAAGAAAATCAAAGGCAACGCCAAGCTCCTTTTCCTGTGCCAGGATTTCCTGGTAGGTGTCGGCATAGGCGCCTGCCGCAACTCCTTCATTTCCGCGGCCGAAGCGGTTTCCGTAAATATAATAAGGCCGATGTCCCCGGCTGGCAAGGTCTTCCATCACTTCGTCTACTTTTTCCGCAATGGCGTTCTTCTCACAGGGGACCAGAACGGCGCCGAGCAATTTCATCAGCCGGCTGTTGCCGGTTTGTTCATGAGCTGTTTCATGTTCCTCGTGGGAACAGATGATATAACAGGGGATATGTTCCTGGAAACAGCGGTTGGCAAGAACGCGGCATAGATTGGAACGGACGTTGCCGTATCCTACCAGGACATCACATCCTTTTTGACGCATATCCTCAAAAAAAGCCTCAGCGATCCGGACTTTGTTGCCGCCCAGGGAAAAGGGCAGCAGATCTTCCCGCTTAATAAAAATCCGGTTTCCCGAAGCTTCGTCGCGGAACAGTTCATACAAAGGCGTTGTAACTCCCATATAAATCCTACCTCCCGTACAGATTTGATCTCATCTATCTAAAACCGTTCAGACAGAGAAACGGTTGCAATCTTATCTATTATAGCCTATGGTTCTGGTTGCTGCAAGAACGATATTCTTTGGGCGTGACTCCAAATTTCTTTTTGAACACCCGGTTAAAATAAGAGATGTTGTTGAACCCGGATTCCAGCGCGATGCTGGTCACCGGCAGTTCGGTTTCCGTCAGCTGCCGTGAAGCCATTTCCAGACGATACTGGTTCAGGTATTCGATGCAGGTCATGTTCATATGGCGTTTGAAGAAGCGCATAAAATGATATTCGCTGAAATGGCAAAGGCCGGCCAGCTCCTGAACGGTGACCGGCTGCTGATAATGCTCCCGGATATACAGCAGTACCAGCTTTAGCTTGTCGGTGATCTCTTTATGTTCCGCGTCTTTTTTCTGACAGGGCACATGGGAGAACAGCAGGAAGAAGAAATGGAGAAATTCCGACTTGATTTCCAGTTCATAACCGAACGGTTTTTCCAGGAACATCTGCCGGATCCGGTCAAAGGATTCCTGAAGGAACGGCACCACCGGATTGGAAGATGGAAGATGTACGGGAAAACGGCTTCTCTGGCTGGCAAGCGGTGAGAAAAACTGTGTGGTACAGGTGTCCGGCATCGGACTCTCCAGCATATCCAGGCGAAAGACGAAGCTGTCTGTGATAAATTCCGTTTCCGGTTTTCCGCTGATGCCATGGAGCATCTCCGGAGGAAGAAGAAGGAAGTCTCCTTCCCGGATAAGATAGGGCTGAAGGTCGATCTGGTAAGTGCAGGAGCCTTTCCGCACCAGGGTGATCTCAAATTCTTCATGCCAGTGGACCGGAAGACCGCTGAGGCTCAGAGGAAAGATACAGTGATAATATTCTAATGGAAACATGATAGAGCCGTGCTGTACCGGCTCCTGCAGGTCAGGGTTCTGGTTCATTGATAAAATTCTCCTCTGACAGCAGAATAGTGTTATAAAAAGCTGGAAATATGCAAGAAAAGAAGTTCTGCTGCCGGTATAATAATAACATAAGAAAGAGAAAAGTGTCAAAAATACTGACACGCGGATGAAAAAGGAAAGGAGAGAAAAGAATGATTCGTAAATATCGTTTCGGGAATCCGCTGAATACAGAGGCAGTGGTGGAAGATTACCCCTGTGAAAAGGGAGGGGTCCCGTATGTAGAGGTCAGGGAAGGAAAGGAGATTTCCTTTGTCATGACCCAGAATGCGCCGGTTTACGGTCTGGGAGAGCAGGTGCGGGGAATCAATAAAAGAGGATGGCTTTACATCAGTAACTGTACGGACGATCCGAACCACCGTGAAGATACACATTCTCTGTATGCGGCTCACAATTTTCTGCTGTTTGCTGAGAAAGAACCGTTCGGTATCTTCTTTGATAATCCGGGTAAGGTTTCTTTTGATATCGGCTATACCCGGCAGGATACGGTAAAGATCACAATGGAGAGCTGGGATATGGATCTGTACGTTATCGATGGAAAAGATCTTCTGGATATCGTTCGCCAGTTCCGTCATATGATCGGCCGCAGTTATATTCCTCCCAAGTGGGCGTTCGGATTCGGACAGAGCCGCTGGGGTTATGAAAGTGCGGAAGACATCCGTGAAGTGGAGAGAAGATACCGCGAACTGGGAATTCCGCTGGACAGCATTTACCTGGACATCGATTATATGGAGCGCTTCAAGGACTTTACGGTGAACAATGAGACCTTCCCTGAGTTCGACAAATTTGTCAAAGAGATGCAGGAGAAACATATCCATCTGGTTCCGATCATCGACGCGGGAGTCAAGATTGAAGAAGGATACCCGGTTTACGAGGAAGGACTGGAAAAGGGCTATTTCTGCAAGGATTCTGAAGGCAAAGAGTTTGTTGCAGCCGTATGGCCGGGGCGTGTGCATTTCCCGGATATGCTGAATCCGGAGGCGCGCCGCTGGTTTGGACTGAAGTATAAATTCCTGCTGGATCAGGGCATTGACGGTTTCTGGAATGATATGAACGAACCGGCGATCTTTTACTCTGAAAAGCGTCTGGAGCAGGTTTTCGATGAGCTGGAAAGTTTCCGTGGAAAGAATCAGGACCTGATGACACATTTCCAGTTCAAAGGTCTGGTGATGGGACTTGCGAACAATCCGGAGGATTACCGCAGTTTTTATCATAATTTCAACGGCGAGGGCAAGATGGTCCGCCATGACAAGGTGCACAACCTGTATGGTTATCATATGACCCGTGCGGCAGGAGAAGCATTTGAGGAACTGGAGCCGGACAAACGAATTTTGATGTTCTCCCGTTCTTCCTACATCGGAATGCACCGTTACGGCGGAATCTGGCAGGGAGACAATCTTTCCTGGTGGTCACATCTGCTGCTGAACATCAAAATGATGCCGTCACTGAACATGTGCGGATTCTTGTATACCGGAGCGGATCTGTGCGGTTTCGGAGCGGATACAACGGAGGATCTGGTTCTGCGCTGGATGCAGTTCGGCGTGTTTACTCCGCTGATGAGAAACCATGCAGCGCTTGGAACCCGTGAGCAGGAGCTGTATCAGTTTACCAACAGTGAGGCGACCGGAAGAATGGTGAAGATTCGCTACAGCCTGCTTCCGTATCTTTACAGTGAATATATGAAAGCAGCCCTGAGGGATGAGATGATGTTCCGTCCGCTTGCCTTTGATTATCCGGAAGATCCGTATGCAGATCAGATTGAAGATCAGCTGATGGTCGGCGACAGCATTATGGTGGCTCCGGTGCATGAACAGAACGCAACCGGCCGCTATGTTTATCTGCCGGAAGATATGATGCTGGTATCCATGAGAAGTCCGGAGGATTACACAGTTCAGGTAGTGGAACAGGGACATCATTATGTACCGGTGGCAATGGATGAACTGATTTTCTTTATTAAGAAAGATCACGTGATCCCGATGGCAGAAAGTGCAAAGAGTGTGGCTGATATGGACTTTGAGCATCTGAGCCTGCTGGGATATGTGACCGACAAGGCGGTTTACGAGCTGTACGACGACGACGGAAACAGCAAGGATTACGAGAATCCGGAGCATTATGAAAAGATTACAGTCAATGCGAAGGGAACCATCCGCCAGAGCGGAAAGATGAAAAAAGTATTTAGTAAATTTAACGGCATCTGATAAAGGGTGAATGAAGACATGGAGCATGTATCTGTTCGGATAATCGAAAGGCGATTCCGGACAGGTGCATGCTCCTTCTTCGTTTCATAGGTCTGAAATCAATCGAAAACGGCTTCTTTTTGCAGCCTGTTGATGAAATAAGTAGATTGAAAGAAATGGTTATGGTATACTTGTCTTAGCTTACTTGTTTTCTGATGAGAGGGGGAAGAAACATGAAGAAAAAAGTAAAACAGAACTATGAACAGATGGCACGCCAGGCAGGGCTGCGTCTTGATGAGACCGGAGGGGCATTGTACGGAAAGCGCGGAGAGTACAGTGTGCTGGTGTATCCGGCAAACCCTTCTTATCCGTATATTTTGGCGGTTTCCATTTCGGCAGCGCGCGATTCGGGTTCCCTTACGGGTGAGGAGGTCAAGCAGTTCAGAAAAGACAACGATGCGGTGACGGGTCTTGGGCAGAACGGCTACGTGATCACCATGTCGCTGAAGGGTTCGAAAAATCAGGAGATTGTCCGGGATCATTTAGTCAACGGACTGAATGCACTGACGGCATTCCTGCGCCAGCACGGTTATCAAAGCTGCTGTCAGACCTGCGGCAGGGATGTGAGAATCGCGCCGCGCTACGTGTCTGGAAGCTACGCACTGATGTGTCAGGAGTGCTACGCGCAGCTGCAGCAGAACAAAACTCTGATACAGGCACAGAAAAAGCAGAAGAGCGAAAATATCATCGGAGGTATCGTAGGAGCGTTGCTGGGTTCGCTTGTGGGAGTGGCATGTATCATACTCGTCAGCCAGCTTGGTTATGTGGCAGCGCTCTCCGGAATCGTTATGGCGGTCTGCACACTCAAGGGATATGAACTGCTGGGCGGAAAACTGTCGAAAAAAGGAATTGTGATCTCCGCAATCCTTATGCTGGTCATGGCGTATGTGGGAGACCGCGCAGACTGGGCGATTGTCGTCGCGCGGGAGCTGGAAGTGGATTTCATTACTGCGTTTCAGAGCATTCCGCTTCTGCTGGAGCAGCAGATCATTGACGAGAGCTCCTATTGGGGAAATGTGGTTCTCCTGTATTTCTTCCTTCTGGTCGGGGCGGTGCCGACGATCATCAATATGCTGAAAAATCAGAAAAAATCCGGACAGACCTACAGTCTGGATGCGGAGATCTGACCAGAGTGGTGGAGTGAACAAAATTGACCTAGAGCGTGCATGGATCCGCCGGCAGCATAGCTGCTGGTGGATCCGCTTCGTTAGTGTTATAGGTCGATTTTATTTTGTGAAAGAAACAAGGAAAATTTATCATCTCAGAAGGAGCAGTGACATGCGGATAGAATTAAAAGAAAGATACGAGGAACATGTCAGGATATATTTTGAAAAGACGAGGGATGCGCAGATCCGGCAGATGCTTCCGCAGAAATGCAGGACAGTAGAAGAGGCATTGGAGGATTACAGAAAGTCGCTGAAACCGGGAGCAGCAAGCTTCGGGAGAACAATCTATGCGGACGGAAAGTATATCGAAGTTCCAGATCAAAACAGCCGGCGGCTTCACGTTTGCGGCGAATCAGTCTTCGATTCGTGTAATGGAGAAGAATGGCTTTCAGTTGAAAGAGCGCTTTGTGGAGGATGGTGTCGAATCCTGCTATTTGCAATGGGAACGCGGAGGAAATCCCGCAAGACAGTAAGAGGAGGAATGGAATTTTGAAAGAGAACAGGTACGATGATGAAGAATTTTTTAATAAATACAGCCAGATGAGCCGGTCAGTGAAAGGACTTTCTGGCGCGGGCGAATGGCGGGAACTGGAAAAGCTGCTGCCGGATTTCCACGGAAAGCGGGTGCTGGATCTGGGCTGCGGGTATGGATGGCACTGCATCTACGCGGCGGAGCACGGGGCGCAGAGAGTGGAAGGAACGGATATTTCAGAAAGGATGCTGGCGGTTGCCAAAGAGAAATGTCAGATGGAGCAGGTACATTTTGTCCGGTGTGCGATGGAGGATCTGGAATACGCGCCGGAAAGCTTTGACGTGGTGATCAGTTCGCTGGCATTTCATTATGTGAAGGATTTCGGAGCTCTTGTGGAGAAGATCAGCCGGTGGCTCACCCCGGGCGGAAAGTTTGTATTTTCCGCGGAACATCCGGTGTTTACTGCTGAGGGAAGCCAGGACTGGATGTACGACAAAGACGGAAAGATCCTCTGCTTCCCGGTGGATCACTACTATTATGAGGGGAAAAGGGACGCCGTTTTCCTTGGGGAACATGTGGTAAAGTATCACAGAACGGTGACGACTTATGTACAGACACTTTTGAAGCAGGGATTCGTGCTGGACGCGCTGGTAGAGCCGCAGCCGCCGGAGGATATGATGGATCTGCCCGGCATGGCGGATGAGATGCGCCGTCCGATGATGCTGCTTCTGGCGGCAACAAAAAAATCCTGACGAAAACGGTTCCAAAAACTCGAAATCCGCGGAATGTTTTTTGAAAAAGCCAAATCCGGCGGATGCATCCGGAATCCCATGTGCTATACTGGAAGAAATGAAAAAAGGAGGATTCCGCCAATGGCAGGCAGAGGACGCAGAAAGCAGAATCTCACACTGGATGAACAACTGATCAGAACAGAAGAGGAAATCGACGAACTGGAACTGCGTATGGAAGAACTGAAGAAAAAGAAAGAAGAGATCGAGGAACAGATTGCCGGGCAGAAAAAGGAAGCGCTGTATCAGGCGGCGATACATTCCGGCAAATCGATGGAAGAAATACTTGCTTTACTAGAGCGTGTTTGAAAATTCATTCCTGCAATCTGCACGCCCCACTTTGCGGGAAATTCGCCCCAAAATCAGTCAGCGTAGCCCGCTACGCCTCCTGATTTCGGAACAAATTTCCCGCAAACTGTGACGCACATCTTGCAGAAAGCAATTTTCGAACACGCTCTTGCAGCAGAGGAAGGAATATAAGAACAAAACAGCCCCCACAGAAAACGAACATGCATTTTCTGTGGGGCTGTTTTGTCCGGGATTCTGAGCCGCACGGAAATATGTGACAACACATATTTAAAAAGTATGGGAGGAGATCAGAAAATCTTTTTCAGCTCCTGCCTGGAAATCTGGTAAGTCTTCAGAAACTGTTCCAGATCCTCTTCGGATGCGATCATGGCTACCTCCTGAAATTTACCGGTTTTTCGGTCTACGAAACCGGCGACTTGTTCGCCGGTACAGATACTGCAGCGGATCGCAGGTTCCAGAAGGGAACGGTCAAAAGAAGAGGAAGCTCCCGCATCGGCACTGTGTTCACGGCGATGAAGGACTGCCCGGCGGATCAGAGCGCCGATTCCGATTCCAATCAGGGATGCTGCAGCCGGAAGCAGAAAGAGCAGAAATCCCGAAAGTGTATTGGAAATCAGAAAATTCAGAAGCATTTCCGCGGCTCCGAAGCAAAGCGGAAACACCCACCGCCAGCGGAATCCCACCGCGGAAACCGCCAGTGAGGCAAACAGAGCTGCCGCTGGCAACAGGAGGAAAAAGGCAAGGATTCCATACCCCATAACATCCGTCGGATCCAGCCCTGTGTAATACAGCAGAAGCAGGTAAACCCAGACAATCCCACTGATTCCAACAGAGATCTGGACAACCAGTTTTTTCCTGTTTGTATTCATAACAGTCCCCCTTCCAATTCATCGTTCCCGCATCGCAGCCGTTCCGCCAACGGAACGGTTGCTCTGTATCATCAGCGGGAAAAACAGATTTCTTTTCTTCTGCCATTATCATACCATGAAGAGGCAAATGTCATCAATCCAAACTTCTGGATTATACTAGGTTTTATACTGTCATTACAAGAAACTGATACGGTTCCAGGTGCAGTGTCCTGCCGTCTGCGGCAAGTCCGTCACAGTTGTTGAGAAGGATCGTTCCCGGTTCTTTTTCCAGCGTGACATCCAGAGGCTCATTCTGGTAATTTCCCATCACCAGCAGTGTATGTTTCTCATCTTTCCGATAATACGCCATCAGATGTTTCTGCTCTCTGTGGTACGGGACCAGTCTGCCGTATACCAGAGTGTCCTTGTAATCCGGATGCTTGCGCAGGGCAATCAGTTTTTTGTAGAAGGAGAGAACCGAATCCTCATCCTTTTCCTGAGTGGCGACATTGATCCGGCGGTAGTTGGGATTGACGTTCAGCCACGGAGTGCCGGTGGTGAATCCCGCCTGCGGGGAATCGTCCCACTGCACCGGGGTTCTGGCGTTGTCGCGGCTGTAGGCGGAGACGGCTTTCAGCGCTTCCTCCGGAGAGAGACCTGCGTCCAACGCCACCTGGTACTGGTCCAGTGTGGAGATATCGTCTACCTCGCTGATGGAGGAAAAGACGGTATTTTCCATGCCGATTTCCTGTCCCTGGTAAATAAACGGAAGTCCTTTCAGAAGGAAATTCAGTCCTCCAAGCATCTTTTTCGCCCGCGGGCTGTGCTCGCCCTCCGGAAGATAGCGGGAAACACCCCTTGGCTCATCATGATTCTCAATGATATTGGAAAGAAAGCCGATGCCCTCTGTGCGTTCCTGGGCTTCAAAACAACAGTTTTTATAGTCTTCCCCGGTAATTTTCTTTATATCGTACCAGCCATTGGGGCTCTCGCCGAAGATGGTTTCATTGAAATCGAACATACTGGAAAAATGCCCGTCCGGGCCGATGAAATCCCGCAGTTCGTCGTCCTTCATGTTGAAGACCTCGCCGACGGTAAACGCATCATATTTCGCGAAAGTTTCCCGTTTCATTTCCTCCAGAAATTCACCGATGCCTCTGGCATGTTTCAGCATTTCGCCTACGGAGCACAGGCCGTCGTCCCGATCCGTTGTATAGTCGCAGAACGGCAGAGGCTTTTTGATATTGATGATCGCGTCGATGCGGAAACCGCCCAGACCTTTGTCCAGCCACCAGTTGATGTTTTTGTAAATTTCCTGACGTACCTGTGGGTTTTCCCAGTTCAGATCCGGTTGCTTTTTATGAAAGATATGAAGATACTGTTTGTCCGTGCCCGGGAGCGGTTCCCATACGGAGCCGCCGAAGCAGGAGCGCCAGTTGCAGGGCCGTCCGTCTTTTTGGTCGGCAAGGTAAAAAAACTTTCCGTAAGGACCGTCCGGATCCTTTTTTGCCGCTTCAAACCAGGGATGCTCGTCGGAGCAGTGGTTGACCACCAGATCCATCAGCAGATACATGCCGCGCTTTTTTGTCTCGGTGATCAGTTCGTCCATATCTTCCATGGTGCCGAACCGTGGATCGATGGCGTAATAATCGGAAATGTCGTAGCCCTGATCTGCCAGGGGAGATTTATAGATCGGGGAAAGCCAGAGCACATCCACGCCCAGTTCTTTCAGATAATCCAGTTTCTGAATAATTCCCTGAAGATCTCCGATTCCGTCCCCGTTGGAATCATAAAAACTTTTCGGGTAAATCTGGTAGAAAATTTTGTCATGCCACCATTTGCGTTCCATTTTTGTTTCCTCCATGTTAAATAAAATTTAATCTTTGCAGCCGTTTAGAGGGTGTTTGAAAATTGCTTTCTGCGAGATGTGCGTCGCAGTTTGTGCGAGATCCGCAGACCGCTGAATAATTACCTTGTGATCACAGTATACTGCTTTTAGCGGAGGGAAAACAGAACGAAACTGCGGAAAACAGATACAATTCTGCGCTGAACCGTTTGGCGTTTCGTGTGCGTGGAAACAGAAGATGGCGCCGGCTATCCGTTCCGTTATCGGAAAGGTCGGGAATTGCATGAAAATTTATATACATTTTATAACTTATTAGAAATTTTATGATATAATAGGAAAAACTCCCGTGTCAAAAAGAAAGAGAACAGGAAGCTTTGGAAAGGAGATTGCATGAAGCAGACATTTTATTATGGCGGAACGATTCTGACCATGGATGAGAAAAGATGTGTGGAGGCGGTTCTGACGTCCGAGGGCAGGATCCTGGCGGTAGGGACGTACGAAGAAGTGGAAGCGGCTGCCGGGAAGAAGGCGGAAACGGAAAAGATTTCTCTGGAGGGAAGGACGATGATGCCGGCGTTCATCGATGCCCACAGTCATTTCAGCGCCTACGCCAACGCCATGCTGCAGGCGGATCTGGAGAAGGCGGAGAGCTTCGAGGATATCCGTAACATTCTCCGTGCATATAAAGAAGAACACAAGATTCCCGATGGCAAGTGGATCCAGGGCAAGGGATACGATCATAATCGTCTGAAAGAAAAAAGACATCCGGACAAGGGGCTTCTTGATGCAGCGCTGCCTTCCAATCCGGTTATGATCTCACACCAGTCGGGCCATGTGGGCGTTTTCAATACCCGGGGGTTGGAAGCACTGGGAGTGACAGAGACGACACAGGCGCCGGAAGGCGGAATGATTGAAAAAAAGGATGGAAAACTGACCGGATATATGGAAGAAAATGCGTTCCTCCAATACATGAAGGAGATCCCTATGGCGTCTATGGAGGAGTTTCTTCATGCGTTTGAGGAAGGACAGAGACGTTATGCCGCCCATGGGATCACAACAGTGCAGGAGGGAATGATGATCGACGAGCTGCTTCCATTCTACCGGATGCTGACCGAACAGGACCGGCTGTACCTGGATGTGGTGCTTTACGCGGATATCCGCCGGGGCGAGGGACTGAGAAAGGCGCTGGAACCATATCGGAACGGCTATCGTGACCATGTCCGCCTGGGCGGTTACAAAATCTTTCTGGACGGATCACCGCAGAGCAGGACGGCATGGCTTCGGGCACCCTATGAGGGAGCAGAGGACGGATACTGCGGCTATGGCACCCTCAGTGATGAGGAGACAAAAGCGGCGATCCGTCAGGCATTCCGGGATCATATGCAGATCCTTGCGCATTGCAATGGGGATGCGGCTTGTGAACAGTATATCCGATGCTATGAGGAGGTAAAACAGGAATTTCCGGGACAGGAGATTCATCCCGTTCTGGTTCATGCCCAGCTGCTGGGACGGGATCAGCTGGAGCGGGTAAAGAAACTTGGCATGATCCCGTCCTTCTTTGTGGCGCACGTTTATCACTGGGGGGAAGTCCACAGGGAGAATTTCGGCGAGCTTCGCGCCTCTAGGATCAGTCCGTGCAAAAGCGCTCTGAATCAGGGCATCCGTTTCACGTTCCATCAGGACACTCCGGTGATCGCTCCGAATATGATGGAAACGGTTTGGTGCGCGGTGAACCGCAGAACATCCGGCGGCTATGTTCTCGGCGCAGAAGAAAGGATTCCTGTGGAGGAAGCTCTGAAGGCTGTGACGATCCATGCCGCCTGGCAGTATGGGGAAGATGGAGAAAAGGGAAGCATCACACCGGGGAAATCTGCGGATTTTGTGATCCTTGACCGTGATCCGTACAAAACAGATCCGGAAGCTTTGCGGGAAATCAGAATCCTTCAAACGATCAAGGCGGGTAAGACCATTTATCAAAGCTGAGAATCCAGGTGGCCGTTCCATCCAACAAAAACGCTCTAAATATACTGAGAGAAAAAGGGGAGAGTTATGTATTCATATAATTTTACACAGTGGTTATTGATTTTTTATCTGTATAGTTTTGTCGGATGGGTGTGGGAGTCCTGCTATGTGTCGCTGAAAAAAGCACGATGGGTTAACCGGGGGTTCCTGAACGGACCGTTCCTTCCGATTTATGGCTTCGGTGCGTTGACCATTCTGCTAAGTACACTGGCGGTGAGGGAGAATCTGCCGCTGATCTTTCTGTTTGGAATGGCTGCGGCGTCAGTCCTGGAGTATTTCACCGGTGTCGGGATGGAAAAGATTTTCCACGTACGTTACTGGGACTACAGCAATCAGAAATTTAATTTAAACGGTCATATCTGTCTGACTTCGTCGCTGGCTTGGGGATTCTTTTCCGTCCTGCTGGTGCGGGTGATACATCCGCCTGTGGAAACGGCAGTGCTGAGTATCCCGGCGACGACGGCGGAGGTTGTCACGGTCGTGCTGAGTATTCTGGTGGCGGGCGATGTAACGCAGTCGTTCCACGAGGCACTCGATCTGAAAGAAACGCTGATCAGGCTCAGCGAGAGCAACGAACATATCCGTCGTCTGCAGAAACGTCTGGAGGTGGCATCCGCCTTTGCGGAACTGGATTATGAAGAACAGCAGAAGAAATTCCGGGAAAAACTTGCCGGAAAAGGAGAATTTCTCCGGAATCTGGAAGAATACCGCCAGATGCAGCAGCAGCGTTTGAGAGAGTTGGCACAGAAACTGGCACAATCCGTGGAAGCCGGAAAACAGAAGACGGAAGAACTGTCTTCCCTTCAGGAAATGCTGGTGAAAGAACTCCAGGAGCTCGGTTCCCGCACCAATCGGAAGTACCGTCATGCGGCACGCCAGCTGCGCAGAAACCCGGGAATGATCTCGGAGAAATATGGGGACGCGCTGAAAGATATCCGGGAGATCATGAGACGGAAAAATACAAAAAAGGATTGACAAATCGCGGAAAAGGAACTATAGTTGCTATAGATAATTATTAAAGGTAATTAAATGAGAAAAACAGGAGTCATGATATGGAGCATACGGAGGAAGAATTGAAGCGATTTATTGATGCCTGCACGACAGCCAGGAGGATCGTCGAGACCATGCCGGAGCTTCCCAAAGGAATCAAGCCGCGTCATATCCATGTGATCGATGCGATCGTGCTGACAGAACAACAGAAAGGGAAAGTGCAGGTTTCCGATATCAGCCGGCATCTGAACGTGACCATGCCAAGCGTCACCCGGCTGGTCAGAGAGCTGGAGGAGCAGGGCGTTCTCGTTAAATATCCGGACAGGGAAGACGGGCGCAATGTGCTGCTGAAGCTGACCGTGCTGGGACAGGAATATTACCAGCGCTATGTCCATGATTATTATCAGGAACTTGGACAGCGCCTGGAAGAGATTTCCCGGGCAGATCTGAAAACAGCGGTACAGACGATCAACAAAGTTTATGGCTGCATGAAAGAAAAATAGGGCATGTCAGATACGGTTCAGCCGGAAATCGGCGATGGCTGGCTGAACCGAATGGATGATCCTGCCAGAGATGGCAGGAATCCTTTTGCCTATATAGTTACCATTAATAATTATTAATAGTAATAAAAGGAGAAGAGAATATGGATCATTCTGAAGACTTTGAAAATGGAAAACTTTTCCCGATGATTGTACGCTACTCCGTACCGGCGGCAATCTCCCTGCTGATCACGGCGATTTACAATATCGTTGATCGTATCTTTGTGGGAAATTACTGCGGTACCAGCGCTTTGGCGGGGCTCTCGGTCTGCTTTCCGCTGTCTTTCCTCATGATGGCGGTGGGTCTGAACTGTTCGGCGGGAGGCGCGACCCTGTTCAGCCTTTTCCGCGGACGCGGGGAAAAGAAGGATATGAGCCGGAGTTTTGGAAATTCCTATCTGATGGTCGTGGTACTGGAGCTTTTGCTTTCTGCGATTCTTCTGCTGTTTGCTGAGCCGATCCTGATGCTGTTTGGCGCGAACGATACCTGTTACACCTATGCATTGGCTTATTACCGGATCGTTGCGGTGGGCTGTGTGTTTCAGGGAATTTCCCAGGTGTGCTGCGACTTCGTCCGAGTGTCCGGAAAACCGGTGCTGGGAATGTGTGTGACCAGTATAGGCGCTGTGACGAACATTATCCTGGATTTTCTGTTTGTGGCTGTGCTGGACATGGGTGTGGAAGGCGCTGCGCTGGCGACGGTTGCAGGTCAGTTCCTTTCTGCGGTGTTTGGCTCGGCCCTGATCTTTTCTGGAAGAACCCTTGTAGTGATCGAAAGGCAGATTTTCCGGATCCGGAAAGAATTTGCCGGAAAAATCCTGTCCTGCGGTTTTGCCTTCTTTATCTCCCAGATCGCAATGGGACTGATCAGTCTGGTGTATAACGGGCAGCTTGGAAAATACGGCGGCGATACGGCGATCAGTGTCTACGCGGTTGTCTCCAGTGTCATGACCTTTGTGATCATGCCCGCCAGCGGGATCAGCCAGGGAATCCAGCCGATTCTGGGAAATAATTACGGAGCGGGAAAGTATCACAGAGTTATGGAAACCATGTGGAAGGCTTCGGCGCTTTCGGTGGGGATCACCTGTGTGATCTGGGCAGGCGTGATGCTGTTTTCCAGAGAACTGATCCTTGTCTTCGGAGGCGGAGAGGATATGCTGGCTATCGGCGTTTCAGGCCTGCGCATCAATTTTATCATCACTCCGGCGCTGGGATTTATCATGCTGGCGACCACCTTCTTTCAGTCCCTGGGAAAACCATTGCCTTCCATCATCATTACGGCTCTGCGCCAGATTGTTTTTCTGATTCCGTTTATTTACCTTCTGCCACTCGTTCTGGGAATCAACGGAATCTTCTGGGCGCAGCCGATCAGTGATGCGCTCGCGCTTCTGCTTTCCCTGTGGCTTACCCTGCGGGAACAGAAAAATATGTACCGGTGACGTTTTTTCATTATGCCGCATAATTATAAAAGTAGTTACTGACAATCTCGGATGTAACAGGGAGGAAATTATGAAAAAGAAAGCGGTATATCTGATTATTCCGGCAGTTCTCTGTGTTCTGCTTGCGGGCTGCGGTGATAAGACCAAGGAGGAAGAACCTGCGGCGGTATCCGCCGTCAGCCAGACGGAAGAACAGCCTGCCCAGGAGGAAGAGCTGATTCCGGTGACACTCAACGAGGTGACACATTCCATTTTCTATGCTCCTCAGTATGTGGCGATTGAGGAAGGGTACTTTGAGGAGGAAGGCATCGATCTGACACTGGTCAATGGCTTTGGCGCCGACAAAGTCATGACCGCTGTGATCTCAGGGGAAGCGGACATTGGATTTATGGGAGCGGAAGCCTCTGTCTATGCGTATCTGGAAGGAACCTCCAATCCTGTGGTGAATTTCGCCCAGCTGACACAGCGCGCCGGTAACTTTGTCGTTGCACGGGAGCCAGACGAAGATTTTCAGTGGGAAGACCTGAAAGGGAAAACGGTTCTGGGAGGAAGAAAGGGCGGAATGCCAGAGATGGTCTTTGAATACGTTCTGAAAGACAAAGGCATCGATCCGACGGCGGATCTTGAAATCAACCAGAGCATCGACTTCGGTTCCACTGCCGCTGCATTTTCTGGCGGCCAGGGCGATTACACGATCGAATTTGAACCGTCGGCGACCGCTCTGGAAGAAGAGGGCGCGGGCTATGTGGTGGCATCTGTCGGAACCGAATCCGGTTATGTCCCGTACACTTCCTACAGCGCAAAGGAAAGCTATATAGAGGAAAATCCCGAGGTGATCCAGAAATTTACCAATGCGCTTCAGAGAGGAATGGAGTATGTGCAGACACATACGCCGGAGGAGATTGCGAAAGTGATCGCTCCTCAGTTCGAGGAGACAAAGCTGGAGACGATCACGACCATTGTAAACAGATATTATGAGCAGGATACCTGGAAGAGCAATCTGATCTTTGAACAGGACAGTTTCGATCTGCTTCAGAATATTCTGGAGAGTGCAGGGGAACTGAAAGAACGTGCGCCGTATGACGAACTGGTAACGACGGAATTTGCAGAGAAAGCGGCAAAAGCACAAGATTAAGGGGGCCGTGAGATCCTGAAAAAAGAGCGTATCCGGAAATTGAGAGAACCAGTTTCCGGATACGCTCTTTTTTCAGCTGTTCAGCCAGACGAACGGTTATCGCTGTTGTTCTTATTTGTCCTGAACCTCAAGGATACCCATCGGACAGGCTTTCGCACAGATTCCGCATGCGATACATTTGGAAGCAACCGGAGACTCCGGAACTTTTACCATAACGCCCATCGGACAGGCTTCCACACATTTGCCGCAGCCGACACAAAGTTTTTTGTTGATCACGTAAGTGCCTTTGGCATTCTGAGAAATGGCGCCTTCCGGACAGACGCGGGCACATTTGCCGCACTGAATACATACATTTGTTTTGACTGCGCCGTTCTTCTCCACGATACGGATACAGGATTTCTCCGGATCAAAGACTTTGTAGAAAGCTGTGGAGCAGGCAACCTCACACTGAAGACATGCCTTGCAGGCAGATTTGTCGGTTACTACCAGTTTTTTCATAATGGTTCCTCCGCTTATGTAAAATTTCCACGGGAGATTCCCGTTTGGCTTATTCCAGTATACTGTTGCTTTGCCATTTTCGCAAGTGTTTTTCGGCAAAATAACGGAGACAGCCTGCTTCTGTTCGTTTTCGACTGTTTTATCAAAAAACCATTTCTAAAAAAGCTATAAAGAATGTGAAAATGCTGTGACTTTGCTTGACCGAAAAGGGCAGAAAGAGGTATAGTTGTAACAATTCGAAAGATTCTGCCGCGATCCCGGTGTGCGCCGGTCTTGCACTGTACCGGCGAAGGGCAATGAAAAGATAGAAGAGATAGAAAATCATGGAGGAAAGAACCAGTGAGTAAAGTAATCGGTATTGATCTTGGAACGACCAACAGCTGTGTGGCTGTCATGGAAGGCGGAGAGCCGGTCGTTATCACAAATGCGGAAGGAACAAGGACCACGCCGTCTGTCGTGGCGTTTTCCAAAAATAATGAGCGTCTGGTGGGCGCGGTGGCGAAACGCCAGGCGGCAACCAATGTGGACCGTACGATCTCATCCATCAAACGTGAGATGGGAACCAATTATCGTGTAAGGATTGACAGAAAGGAATATTCTCCGCAGGAAATTTCCGCTTTTATTCTGATGAAGCTGAAAAAAGATGCGGAGAGTTATCTTGGAGAGAGCGTCAGTCAGGCAGTCATCACCGTTCCGGCATATTTTAATGATGCTCAGCGTCAGGCGACCAAGGATGCAGGAAGGATTGCGGGACTGGAGGTTATGCGTATCATCAATGAGCCGACCTCTGCGGCGCTTGCTTACGGACTGGATCATGGTCAGGCGCAGAAGATCATGGTGTATGACCTGGGCGGCGGAACGTTTGACGTTTCCCTGATCGAGATCGGCGATAACCTGATCGAAGTTCTTGCTACGGCGGGAGACAACCATCTGGGCGGCGATGATTTTGACGAGCGCCTGACGGATTATATTGTAGACACTTACAAAAAGCAGGAAAAGGTCAATCTGGCGAAAGATCCGGTGGCTCTTCAGAGGGTTCGGGATGCGGCGGAGGAGGCGAAGAAAACCCTTTCTTCCCAGATGATCACCACCATCAACCTGCCGTTTATCACAACGGTGCGCAATGAACCGAAGCATCTGGAGATGGAGATCACCAGAGCCATGTTCAATGAACTGACCAGAGATCTGGTGGACCGTACCGAAGAGCCGGTACGAAGAGCATTGAGTGATGCCGGCGTTTCCGCTTCAGAGCTCGGCATGGTGCTCCTGGTCGGCGGTTCCACAAGGATCCCAGCCGTGCAGGATAAGGTACGCCAGATCACCGGCAAGGAACCGTCCAGAAACATGAATCCGGACGAATGCGTCGCGATTGGAGCGGCGATCCAGGGAGGAAAACTGGGCGGCGAGATTACAACCGGAACGGCATCGGAATTGATTCTGATGGATGTTACTCCGCTGTCACTCTCCATCGAGACAGTGGGCGGTGTGGCGACCAAGATCATTGACCGGAATACAACCATTCCGACGCGCCACAGCCAGGTATTCTCCACAGCAGGAAACTTCCAGACTTCGGTGGAGATCAAAGTACTTCAGGGTGAGCGTCAGTTTGCAAGGGACAATACACTGCTCGGCAATTTCCGTCTGACTGGAATCAAGCGTGCGCCGGCGGGAGTTCCGCAGATTGAGGTAACCTTTGATATTGATGCCAATGGAATCGTCAATGTATCCGCCAGAGATCTGGATACCGGCAAGCAGCAGAGCATCACCATCAGCGCCAGCTCGAATCTGTCGGAGGCGGAAATCCAGCGCGCGATCCATGAAGCCCAGATGAACGAAGCACAGGATTCCGACCGGATGGAGCGTATGGATACTCTGGGCGCGGCGCAGAGCCAGCTGATCCGGTGTGAACGCTATCTGTCGGAAAATAAGAAGCAGATCACAAAAGAGGAGAAGAAAGAACTGAAGGCGCAGATATCCGTGCTTCAGAGGATGATCCGGGGCAAAAAGCCGGAAAAACTAACCGAAGGCGAAGCGATGGATATACGGAGCCAGACAGAACGCCTGAAGAGCATGGTGCCCGGAGAGGACTAATTAAAAAAGGGTTGCAGAATCCTGGAAAATGGTGCATAATTAGAGAGAGTTTATGGATATGAACCCCCGGTCGGATGCCTGAACGCAGAATGCTCTGATATACGGACGCAGGTTGACCATTCTTACGATGTTATCAAAAAAACCTTTCATTTTCTTACACTACACTCGGAGCCTTCAAAGGCACCGTTTTATAAACAAACATCGGATGGACAATGAGCGAAAGAGGATCAGGCTGAAAGCGATCAGAGGGGCAGATGCAGCTTCGGATCGGCTCATTTGGAGCTTGCGTTGCGAAACAGATAGGAATCTGTATGTTCTTTCGTAAAATGACCGGAACATAGTGTTAAGAGAAAAAAGGGAACCGCACAGTGCGGCTTCCCTTTTTTCTTTGATGGTGTGTCGTCAGATATCTTCCGGCCGGTTTCCCTGGCTCAGCGTACTGTTGTGATAGGTGGAAGAAAAGGTGACATCTTCCCCGAACCAGTCCGGAGGACAGAATGCGTTTGCAGCTTCCTCGGTGGGAAATTCCACTTCAGCGAGAAGCAGTCCTTCATAGTCGTCATGAAACAGATCCAGTTCTGCGGTGAGACCGCTGTCCAGCGGGATCAGATACCGGGTTTTGAAAATCAGGATTCCGTCCACTTTTGTTTTCAGGTGTTCGTAAGCTTCCCTGGTCAGAGGCAGATTATATTCTTCACGTACCATCAGCCCTTTGGATTTATAGGTCAGCCAGTATTCCTCGTCCTGCCGGCGGATACGTACGACAGGCGCAGTACAGAGATATCCCTGCTCGATGCAGTGGGAAGGATAGGAATCCAATGAGCCGGGCAGTGTCCGGATCAGATATTTTCTTTCAATTTCCATAAAATAATCATTCCTTTCTTTTGGCTTGCTGCAGTTCATAGCCGTGAACCGTGACAAACATTTTCCGGGTTTGATTGAATTTTAGCATAAACAATTTCAGTCGTCCACCTGCAGCCTATGTTCTTTTCCTTCCAAATGTGATACAATGGGCGAAGGAAAAAAGAAACCATCAGGAGGTAGGAACATGGCAAAAATATATGTATTTCTGGCAGACGGATGTGAAGAGATCGAAGCTCTGACCCCGGTGGATATCCTGCGCCGGGCAGGCGAGGAAGTGGTTACCGTCTCTGTCATGGGAAGAAAAGAAGTGACTGGTTCTCATAAGATTACGATCCAGGCGGATACTGTGATCGAAGACGGAACGTTTACAGACGGCAGCGTGCTGGTACTGCCGGGCGGAATGCCAGGCACTCTGAATCTTGGAAAAAATGAAAAGCTCAAAGAGCTGATTCTGTCCTATCACAGGGAGGGAAAACGGCTGGCTGCGATCTGTGCGGCGCCCAGTGTTCTTGGGAAATTGGGTGTGCTGGAAGGAAGACAGGCGGTCTGCTTCCCGGGCTTTGAGGAACAGTTAAAAGGCGCGTCCGTTCTCCAGGTGCCTGCTGTTACAGACGGAACGATCACTACCGGACGGGGCATGGGAGCAGCCGTGGATTTTTCGCTGGAACTGCTGACTCAGCTGCAGGGAAAAGAGGCGGCAGAGGAGATGGCAGAGAAAATCATTGCCAGGTAACGCTCTGCACGTGTCTGAAAGTTGGTAAAAAGAAAAAAATACTGGCGTTTTTTTCAGGAATATGATACCTGACTTTGGGAGTTGAGAATTAAAATATGGTGCTAAGCCAAGGATTAAAACC
>ERZ1643250.410-NODE-410-length-46525-cov-7.873058_pt1 | contig 46525 bp, 42 predicted proteins | sample MGYA00579262_ERZ1643250 | MGnify/ENA primary metagenome ERZ1643250 (study PRJEB29033, sample SAMEA4952265) | chicken gut metagenome | biome: Broiler Chicken; feature: Gastrointestinal Tract; material: Caecum | place: Ireland | collected 2018 | study: Broiler...
TGACTAAGGTTACGTCCAGTTCATCCGGCTCCTGAATGCCTAAACTCACTGCCATGCTGCCCTGTGCGTCTGCCTCCACCAGAAGCACCTTTTTCCCGGCTCTTGCCAGTCCAATTCCCAAATTCACACACGTTGTCGTCTTTCCTACGCCGCCTTTCTGATTAGCGATTGCGATTATCCTGCACATATATATTACCTACCTTTCTTCCTTTTCTGTTCGCTCAATCTCTGCATAAGAGCGAAAATATCGGTTTGTCCCTTTATTGGAAAATATCTCTGATGTCTGGAGAACCCGGATCTCCGGGTGTTTCTCCAGAAGCCGTTTAAACCAGCGAATGTCTCTCACTGTCCCCTGCAGCCTAATCTTCAGCATAAAACAAATCCTCCCAATCCACATAGAAACAGTAATCCGGATACCGGATTTTAATTGCTTCCCAAAAATATCTGGCATCTCCCGTGCAAAAGATGTCACTGACGGAATAAAGCCGTGTCTCAACAATCTGTTCCTCCGTATCGTCATATTCATCTGTCGTAGGTGTTCCATCTGTATAGAGATTAAATGCAATACGGACAATCTTTTCGCTCCCGCTGGTCTGCCATCCTTCCTGCAGACACTCCGGCTTTATAAATCCCGTCTCAAAGTCATAGATCCGGTTTACATTACACCTGGTATCTTCCGATAATCCCAGGCAATAGACCAAAGCCTTATGGTACGAATCCTGATACCGGCATTTTGAAAGATAGGTGTTGTAAAATTTTTCGTGTTCCTTGTTTTTGAAAGTGATTTTTCTTTCCTGTTTTGCTCCTGTCGCTGTGTTCTTTGCCATTTGTTTTTCCTCCTGAATTTTAAAATTTTGTATAAAAAATAGGGACACTCTGCTGCAAGTATCCCTATCTTCTATCAATGTATTGATAGCTCTATATTCACTTTCATAATCCAGGATTTTTTGTGTTCCCCGTACCGAGGTCTAAGGCAACCACAACGGTTACTTTGTTTACAAGTACCTTTTCCTTGTGATTTTCCTCTAATCTGTTGAAACTGAAAAAGTCAACAAAGTGCGTAAATTCAAGGATTTCTAGGTATGTTTCCTTTGTAGTCTTACCACAGTCTCGACATGCACTGTCTCACAAAACTGATCCACCGCCGTCATCTTCTCCACTCTGTACCCCGCAAGCTGCATCATCTCCAGATCCCGCGCCAGACTTGTCATCTTACATGAGATGTACACGATCCTATCCACACCATAGTTCAGGATCTTTGGCAGCGCCTTCGGATGTATTCCGTCCCGGGGCGGGTCTAACACGATCACATCCGGCTTTTCCTCAATCTCATCCAGCGCCTGAAATACATCGCCTGCTATGAATTTACAGTTGGAAATACTGTTGTGCGCGGCATTTTCCCGTGCAGCCTCCACCGCTTCTTCGACAATCTCCACACCCACTACCTGTTTTGCCACCGGAGCCAGCACCTGGCTGATAGTTCCTGTGCCGCTGAACAGATCAAATACCGTCAGTTCATGGATATCGCCAATGTATTCTCTCACTGTTTCATACAGCACTTCCGCTCCTTTTGTATTTGGCTGAAAAAAAGAGAATGGTGTTATCTTGAATTCCAGCCCGAGAATCTTTTCATAGAAAAAGTCCTGTCCGTACAGCACCCTTGTCTCGTCGCTTTTCACCACATCGGAAAGCGCGTCATTTAGGATATGGAGGATTCCCACGATCCGGCCCTCCAGCTTCAGTTCCAATAGCCTGCTCACAAGATGAGTAAGATCGTGTTCTTCCTGAGTCGTTGTCACCAGATTAACCAGAATCTCTCCCGTCGCATCCCCTCTTCTTAAGAGCAGATGCCGCAGATATCCGCTGTGCTGCATTTTTCTATAATAGCTGACATTCCTCTCACGGAAATACTCCAGTACACAAAGGAGAATCTTATTCATATCCTCATGCACAAGTCTGCAGTCTCCCGCTGTCAGCACATCATATGTGCTGCCTTTTTTATGCAGTCCGAGGGAAAGCGGGCCGTCCTTGTACTCATCCCCAAAAGAAAACTCCATCTTGTTACGATAGCCGAATTCTTTCGGACTGGCTTTCACGCCTTCAAAGACATATTCGCCTTTAACCGCCTCATCCATAAGCCTGCGTATCTGCCCTTCCTTCATCTTCATCTGCTCTTCATAGGGCATAGTCTGATACATACATCCCCCGCAGGCCGGGAAAATACTGCACACCGGCTTTCTCGTTTCAAGAGGAGACTGTTCCAGCACCTCCAGAAGGCGGCCCTCCGCATTGCCCCTCTTAAACTTATTAATTACAAACCGGACTTTCTGCCCCGGGATTCCGTTCTTCACCGTAACATATCCGTCTTCTTCCGAAATATGGACAAATCCCTTATTCGGAAAATCCACCCTCTCAATAATACCTTCAAAAATCTGTCCCTTTTTCATTCTTCTCTCCAAGTTTTCAGATAATTCTTTCAAAAGGGGCCTGACCCCTTTTGCTCAAGTTTTCAGACAATTATCTTCAAAGGGGTCTGGCCCCTTTTGAAGCAATAAAAGAGGCAGGGTGCTCTTCTGCATCCCGCCTTTATTCTGTTCTTATATTTTTCCGCTAATTTTTATACCTGATCTTCCTCACTGAAATAATCATCGAAGTCATCGTCAAAGTCGTCTTCGAAATCCTCCAGATAGTCCGGTGTGAAGAAGCGGTACACTGCATATGCGATTCCAGCTACTGCCGCTATTGCTCCGATGATGGCCAACACCCAGATTACTGTGTTTTTTTGTTTTTCTTCGCCATTCCTTTTCAGTAAGTCACTTAATTTCGATTCAGCAATAAACTCTTCTACCTTGCTCATAATTCACGTCCTTTCCCTGTCCTGCCGACAGCGGTTTACTTTCTGTTATTATAACACTAACATTTTCAATTTACTACTAATTTATTACAAATTGATTGATTTTCTGATCTGGTCTCCCTGTCCGCTTCGATCATTACGCCGGTCAATACGGTTTATATTTTAATCAGCTTCGCAAACATGGCAAACATCTTTCTTATACCTGCGCCGTCAAAATTGACGGTCACTTCATAATCTCTGCCTCCTTCTTTTATATCCAGCACAGTCCCCTCACCGAATTTTACATGACGGACCCTGTCGCCCGGGCCGTAGGAGAGACCGCCGCCTGTTCCGGCCGCAAGCTGGCTTCCCTTCTGCAGGGAGGAAAAAGGCTGTCTTCCTGAACTGCCGGACCGCCCCTGTGAATAATCGGCTGCGAATGGTCTGGCCTGAAATGCAGCCCTTGCACTGCGATATGTATCCTGCGTGGGGAAGCTTTCTCCTTCTTCCGCCCTGCGGCTTCCCGTGTCCAGGATTTCTACGGGAATCTCACCTACAAAACGGGATATCCTATTGTACTGAATTTCTCCCCGGATCATCCGACGGCGCGCACATGTCAGGGTCAGCTTTTCTTCAGCACGGGTGATCCCCACATAGCAGAGTCTGCGCTCTTCTTCCAGTTCTTCTCTGTCATCCGCAGTGATCGTCATGTAACTTGGAAAAAGGCCGTCCTCCATTCCTGCAAGGTACACATGGGGAAACTCCAGACCTTTTGCACTGTGCAGAGTCATGAGCACCACATAATCCTGGTTCTCATCCAGGCTGTCAATGTCTGCCACCAGCGCCACTTCCTCCAGGAAACTGCTCAGATCTGCTTTTTCATCCCGGTCGGCACATTCCTCTTCATATGCTGCCGCCTTGTTCAGTAGTTCGTCAATATTCTCAATCCTGGCCTGGGCCTCCAGGGGATCGTCTGCGTCCAGATTCTCTATATAGCCGGTCTTTTCAATCACCTCATTGATCAGATCTGTCAGGCTTTCCTTCCGAGCCTGCTCTTTAAAATACTCAATGAGAGCCGCAAATGAATCCAGCTTTGATGCGCTTCTCCCCACACCGGGGATCAGTTCTGGAGCCAGGAGCGCATCATAAAAGCTGATTTCCCTGGCGGCAGCCGACTCCTGAATACGGTTTATCGTTGTCAGTCCGATCCCTCGTTTCGGCACATTGATGATCCGTCGCACCGCCAGGTCGTCCCTGCCGTTGTCAATGGTCTTTAAATAGGCCAGAACATCTTTGATCTCCCTGCGGGCATAGAAATTTATTCCTCCCACGATTTTATAGGGAATGCTCATTGCCACAAATTTTTCTTCCAGCATACGGGACTGGGCGTTGGTCCGGTAAAGCACTGCGCTGTCCTTATAAGACGCGCCGCCGCGTACTTCCGAGGCAATATCCTCCGCGATAAACTCCGCCTCATCATAAGCGGTGTCAAACTGCCGCAGCTGTATCTTTTCCCCTGCTCCCTTGTCTGTCCAGAGCGTTTTCTCTTTACGCCCCCTGTTGTTTCGTATAACGTGATTTGCAGCGTTCAGAATATTTGCCGTTGACCGATAATTCTGCTCCAGCTTGATCACCCGGGCGTCAGGAAACTCTTTTTCAAAATCCAGGATATTCCGAATATTTGCGCCGCGGAACTTATAGATGGACTGATCATCATCACCTACCACACAGAGATTCCTGTATTTTCCGGCCAGCAGGCTTACAAGCCGGAACTGCACGGTGTTTGTATCCTGATATTCGTCCACCATGATATAGCGGAACCGTTCCTGATAATTATCCCTCACATCTGGCTGCGTCTCAAGAAGCTGCACCGTCTTCAGCAGCAGATCGTCAAAATCCAATGCATTGTTTGCCTTAAGCTGAGCCTCATACTCACGGTATGCCATCGCGATCTTAAGCTGTGCGAAGTCACCCCCGGCATTCAGTTCAAACTCTTCCGGCAGGATCATTTCATTTTTTGCCGAAGAAATAACAGACAGAAGCATACGCTCTTTAAATTTTTTCGTATCAATGTCGGCCTTCCTGCATACTTCTTTCATCAGCGTCTTCTGGTCATCTGTGTCATAAATCGTAAACCGACTGTCATATCCCAGTCTGTCAATATATCTCCGAAGGATCCTCACACATGCCGAGTGAAACGTACTCACCCAGATACTCTCCGATCCGAACCCTACAAGGTCATCCACTCTCTGGCGCATCTCTCCGGCCGCTTTATTGGTAAAAGTAATGGCGAGAATATTCCAGGGATTGACTCCTTTTTCTTCAATGAGATACGCAATACGGTGTGTAAGTACTCTTGTCTTCCCCGACCCTGCGCCGGCCAGGATCAGCAGCGGACCATCTGTGTACAGCACCGCTTCTCTCTGAGGGGCATTCAGTTGTTCGTGTATACTCATAAATTTCTCCTTTGCTTCAATCAAAAAATATCAATTACCGGTATATACCTGTCCGTCCCGGAATACTGATCTGAGTATTACTATTATCGAACGCACATTCCCGATTGTCAACCTGATTTTGCCGCCTTTTTCTTCAGTTCTTCTTGCCATCTGGTTTCAATTACTATATAATAGCTGTACTGAGGTGATAATATGACAGTTGATACAAACGATATACTGAACAGTATTCTGGAGAGTCTCTCCCGCATTGACTATATCCGTCCGGAAGAAATCCCGAATATAGACCTGTATATGGATCAGGTCACCACGTTCATGGACACACAGCTTGCATCTACAAAGAGATACGACGAAGATAAGATTCTGACAAAAACTATGATCAACAATTACACAAAAAATAATCTTCTGCCGCCTCCTGTAAAGAAAAAATATTCCAAAGAGCATGTGCTCCTGTTGATTTTTATTTATTATTTTAAAAATATCCTGTCCATCAAGGATATTGAAACCGTTTTAAAACCTCTCAGAGAAAAATATTTTTCCGGGGAAGAAGACGTAGAGCTCTCCGGCCTCTATCAAGAAATCTGTGAAATGGAAAAGAGCCGGATCAAACAGCTCCAGGAGACGGTCCGGGCAGCTTACGACAAATCGCTGGAAGCATTTTCCGATATTTCCGACAGGAAAAATCAAGATGAACTGCAGCTTTTCGCGTTTATCTGTAATCTGAGTTTTGATGTCTATCTTAAAAAAACAATGATCGAAAAAATCATTGACGGGCTGGCTGCCCAAAATACAGAGGAAGAATAAAACAGCGGCGCTGATCCCTTTTGGAACAGCGCCGCGCTTCATTTATCTGTTAATTCTTTCAAACACCATGTCATATCCATCATTTCCATAATTCAGCGAACGATTTACACGGCTGATCGTCGCAGTGGAAGCACCGGTTTTCTCTGCGATCTCAAGATATGTTTTCTGTTCCCGGAGCATTTTTGCGACTTCAAACCGCTGCGACAGCGAAAGAAGCTCATTGATGGTACAGATATCCTCAAAAAATGTATAACACTCTTCTTTATTTTCCAGACTGAGAATGGCGCTAAACAGATAGTCTACCGCCTCTGTCCTGATTTTTTTGCTCATAATCATCCAATCTCCTTTTCAGATCCAGATAAATATAATAAAAACGGCAGCTTAATCTTTCCAGAAGCTACCGTTACATTTTAGCACACTAAATTCTTAAAGTCCACCTTTTTATCAGATTTATCTGTTTCCAGGTATTTTTCCAAAATTTATGAACGGTCTGATCTTCTCAAAATCCGTCGTCACCACCAACTCTTCCGGGAAGCCGCAGTATTCCAGCAGTTCTTCCGCCCGGGTGAAATTTCCTGCATCCACATCAATATGGGCGTCGCTTCCTGTTGTTATCGGAACCTCATACTGCCGGCACAGATCCAGCATAACGAGCATGTTTTCCCTGGCTCCCACTCTGCTGCTCTGGGGCCGGAGGGACGAATTATTAAGTTCCAGCAGTGTTCCCGTCTCTTTTGCAGTTTTTACCAGTATCTCATAGTCCACCGGAACCCGGCTGTCATCTGGATGTCCAATGATATTAATATAAGGCTTTTTCATAGCCTCCACATACGCCCTGGTATTGTTCTCCTTAGTCGGCTCGCTGCGGTAGCAGGGCGGATGGATGCTTGCCACGGCAATATCAAGATCCCGGCACACATTCTCCGGCAGATCGACTGTCCCCTGTGCATCCAGGATATTGAGCTCCGCTCCCATCAGCAGCCTCACTCCGTTCATCTCCCTGGGAACCACATCATAATTCATAAAATAAAACCTGCCGCAGGAATTTTCCATTTCCGGGGCATGTTCAGTGATCGCCAGCGCCTGCAGCCCTCTGCTGCCCGCCGCCCTGGCCATTTCAGACAAAGTGCTGTAGGCATGACCGCTGGCTATTGTATGAGAATGGGTGTCTACAAGAATCCTCATAATTTTCCTTTCCTCCTTTTCAAGATTCAGACCATATTGCAAAGTATAACACATTTTCCTGCATTTTTCCATTGTCGGAGCCTTTTCTAAATGTTATAATAGTGGTGTTGATTGCAGATTTTGTCAATTAAAATGAGCGGAGTACAAAAGAGAGGAGTATATACATGAAGTGTCCTATATGTGGTAAAGATGTGGAATTAAAAAACAGACAGGTTGGCACTGATGAAAACGGCGAACCGGTCTTTAATGAATATGCAGTCTGCCGTGACTGTAAAAAACAGTGGAACCTTGATAAACAGCGCGCAAAGAAAGCCGCTGGGCACAAAGAAGAACCTGTAAAAAAGGCGGCGCCGGCCAAAGAGAAACCGGCTAAAAAAACTGAGCCGGATAAGGAAAATGCTGTAAAAAAAGAACCTGCACAAAAAAATGCAGTACCGAAAAAAACTGCGGCAGAAAACAGCGCCCCTGTAAAGAAAGCCGCCCCTGCTAAAGAGAACGCAGATCAGGAAGCGTCTGCTCCAAAGGAACGCCCTGTCAGGAAGCCGGCTCCCCGCAGAGATGCTTCCTCCCCGCAGCCAAGGAAAAAACCCGCCTCTTCCGCGGAAAGTCGAACCAGAAAACCTGATACGGACGAGACAAAAGCAATCCCATCAGGGAAAAATTCCGGGCGCACGGCAAAATCTGCTCCCGCGTCCGACAAGCGTCCCGTCAGAAAGCGTCCTGCCGGAACGGATTCATCTGGAAGCAGCGACGAAAAGCGTTACGCAAATATCCCGTCTGAAAAAGTCCGGGAAAAACGGGAACAGGCTGTCCGCAAGGGATATGAGGATATGCTTTCTACAGACCCCAGGCACAAGCCTGTCCGCAAAAAATCAGCGCAGGAGAACTCTGAAGACAGAGAGAGAGCTGCTGCAAAAAGACGCCGTGATGATGCAAAGGCCTCGCGCCGCATGCCGGAACCGGAACCAGAAGTGGACGATTACGATGAGTACGAAGAATATCCCAGATTCCGTCCAGCGCGCATTGTGATGGGAGTTCTTTCCCTGATCGGTTTTGCATTCTTCATATACAAAGGATTTGCGGCCGGCCTTCAGGGCATTTCTGCCGGAAGCGGTTCTTCTGGCACTACATATATTATATTGGCGCTCTGCTTCCTTGTATCCGCCATGCTGTATTTTATCCTGATCGGGAAAAACACTGTGTTCGCTTTCCTGCTTCCCATGCTGTTCTATCTGGGCAGCGCCGTCGCGGCATTTTTCATGCGGGACGGGGACACAATACTTCTGATCTGCGCCGCTGCCGGCGGAGTCATGGCTATCGTTTCTCTGATCCTGGCAATCGTGTCCAGAGGCGCGGCGGATGAAGAAGATGATTACGATGATCCTTTTGACGACGATTATGCAGACTGAACCAACCGGTCAGAGATATAATTAAAGTCCTCCGATCCATTACAGGATTTTTCAAAGAACTGCTGAAATTCCTCCTCTGCTGTTTTCAGAAGCGGACAATCCGTCCGCCGGAAACAGGAGATGGATTTTCAGCAGTTCTTTTTATCTGAACACATTTTTCCTGATTTTCATATAGTATAAGGGAATAAGAACAGATTCATGGAGGATTATATGAAAAAGCGTATACTTGCCTCGCTTCTCTGTGCTGCCCTGACCGCAGGACTTCTCACTGCCTGCTCAGACGGAGCAGATGACAAAGACAGTAAGAAGAACAACGGCGATCCTGCTGTCCAGGAAGAAGAAAAAGAACTTACAAAAGTGACTTTAAACGAAGTCGCCCACTCTATCTTCTACGCCCCAATGTATGTGGCTATTGAAGAAGGATATTTTGAGGAAGAAGGCATCGAGCTGGATCTGGTCTGCGGATTTGGGGCAGATAAAACGATGACTGCTGTTATTTCCGGCGAAGCCGATATCGGATTTATGGGTTCTGAAGCCTCTATTTACACCTATAATGAAGGCGCAAACGACTATGTTGTCAACTTTGCCCAGCTGACCCAAAGGGCGGGCAACTTCCTGGTAGCCCGGGAAGAAATGGAGGATTTCTCCTGGGAGGATCTGAAAGGGCGCCTGGTGCTTGGCGGGCGCAAAGGCGGTATGCCCGAAATGGTATTTGAGTATATCCTGAAAGAAAACGGCATTGACCCGGAAAATGATCTGGAAATCAACCAGAACATTGATTTTGGTTCCACTGCCGCGGCGTTTGCAGAAGGCCAGGGAGATTTCACCGTCGAGTTTGAGCCGGGCGCGACCACCCTTGAGTCCGAAGGGAAAGGCTATGTAGTGGCCTCCCTTGGCGAAGACAGCGGCTATGTTCCTTATACCGCCTTCAGCGCAAAAAAGAGTTATATCGACGAGAACCCGGATATCATACAGGGCTTTACAAATGCTCTTCAAAAAGGTATGGACTATGTGCAGTCCCACACGCCGGAAGAAATTGCCGCCGTCATTGAGCCTCAGTTCCCGGAGACCGATCTGGAGACTATTACTACCATAGTAACCCGCTATTATGACCAGGACACATGGAAGAGCAATCTGATATTTGAGGAGAGCAGCTTCGACCTTCTCCAGGATATTCTGGAAAGCGCGGGCGAACTGGAAAAGAGAGCGCCCTATGAAGATCTGGTCACAACAAAATTTGCGGCAATCGCAGCACAGTGATATAATATTCAAAGGAAACAGATATGCCCAGCCCGGAAGCGGCTGTATGCACGGATTCCGGGCTGCGGCTGCATACGCGCAAAACGTACCGGGGATGCGCTGCGCTCCTCCTCTTCCATAACTCACGAAAGGAATTTTCAGCAGATTATGATCGATAAAAGACTTGTGCCCTTCGGCGGGCTGAAAAAAGAACCATTTTCGGGAAGCCATCACGGAATGCGCTATTTGCTGGCGGGCGACGACGGTAAAAACAGCACTACATTTACGGCCTATGTCTATCCCGAACCCTGGTGTTTTGAACAGACACCGGAGGACCAGAAAGAAAGCGCCACCTTCCCTCTCTCTGAAGAAGGGATGGATCAGGCGATGGCCTGGCTTAATGAACGGTTTGAAACTGAAAAAAAGCGATGGCTGCAGGCCGCTCAGGACACCATGCATACCATCGCAAAAAAAGTTTAGTTTCTTTTTATAATTTTTAAGATTTCTTCCATATATTGACACACCGGATTCACATTTTCCTGTTATCCTGTAAACATGAAAACAGAAGACAATGGCTGTTCATACAGCTTGTGTGCACGGCCATTGGACTTCGCCTAAATGAATATTACACAGAACGTTTAATCGCTCTGTATCTGGTTCCCGGCATACCTGTCCGGGAATATTTTTTTCAGGTCGATCTTCACCACATAGTAGTACATTCCGATTAGAAGAAGGGCGGCCAGCACCCAGGCTGCGGGACTTGCAAGACACACTCCCAGATAACTTTTCTGCCTGGCCGCTATCACCGCGACCACACCTCTCCCTGCCAGTTCAGCCACGCCGGCCATCATGGGAAGCAGCCCGTAACCCAGGCCCTGAATGCCGTTCCGGTAAATGTTCACAATGGCCAGAGGGATGAAAAAGATTCCCGCGCAGACAAGATATGTATTTACCGAATCCATGATCAACGCCACATCTTCCGACACAAACAGATACGTCATGTATTTTCCCACTGTCATCACCAGCGCAGCAGAGACAACTGCATAGACAACTCCGATAACGGTGGACGCCTTAAATCCCTGACGGATCCGTGATATGTTGCCCGCTCCCATGTTCTGGGCTCCATATGTAGCCATCGTCGTGCCCATGGCTACATATGCCTGAGTGACGATCTGCTCGATCTTCCCTGCCGCCGTATAAGCAGCTACCAGTGTGGAACCAAGAATATTCAGGGAGGCCTGTACCATCATCGTTCCCACAGCAGTAATGGAATACTGCAGGGCCATGGGAATGCCAATTCGGATCTGGGTGCCCAGAAGAGCCCCGGACAGCTTCCAGTCTTCTCTGGTCATATGCAGAAGGGGCACTTTTTTCACGATATAGACCAGACACAGAGCCCCGGACACTCCCTGGGAGATCACAGTTGCCGCTGCAGCCCCTGCTGCCCCCATATGAAACACAATAATAAATACGAGATCCAGCACAATATTGAGCAGCGCCGACAGAATCAGAAAATACAGCGGTACCCTGCTGTTGCCCAGAGCGCGCAGAATGCTGGCCAGAAGGTTATAGAGCATCTGGGCCAGGATCCCGGCGCTGATGATCATAATATACTCGTAAGCATCCGCAAAGATATCTTCCGGTGTGTGCATCAGAGTAAGCCAGGGCTTCATAAACGCCATAAAAGCTGCTGTAAGTACAAGGCCCACGAGTAAAGACAGAAACGACGCTCCCGCCACTGTCCTGCGCATGGCCGGCATATCCCCGGCTCCGAATTTCTGGGCGGTCAGCACCGTAAATCCTGCTGTCATGCCGACCACAAACCCGTAGATCAGAAACATGATCGTGCCGGTACTGCCCACGGCTGCAAGGGCTTTATTTCCCACAAACTTCCCTACGATCACCGCATCTGCCATATTATAAAACTGCTGAAACACATTTCCGATGAAGATCGGCAGAGTAAAGTTAAAGATGATATTCATCGGATTTCCAGTTGTCATATCAGACTGAACTGCTTTCATGATATCTTCCCCCGTTACTAAAATCCAGATGCAGATTATATAACAGAAGAGACAGAGTGTAAATACACTTTTGCAAAATTTTACTTTAATATTAATTTCACTTCAAAAACAGTATCTTATCCTCTGCCAGCCTGAGATAGTCCGGCAGTCCCTTTTCTTCTATTTCACTCATCTTCTCCCGCTGAACAAACCAGCACACAGTTTCCCCTGCTTTTATGTAATAATTGTGTTCGAATGGAAGCTCCGCGCTGCTCTCCAGATCAAATTTCAGCAGATTGTCTCCGCCCTCTCCCCATACGGGAACAAAATCATGGGCCCGGTAGCCCACCCACAGCGTGTCCTCCGGGATCTCCCTGGAAGTTCTCAAGGCAACTCCCCAGTCCAGCGCCTCCGCAGTATGTGCGTCCAGCCTGCGGGCACGGGAAAAGTTTTTGCAGCCGGTCAGACGGGCAGCTTCCCGGCTCACCGGATTCTCAAATATATCTTTTGTCTTTCCTCTGACCGCGATTTTCCCCTGATCTATAACCAGAAGTTCCTCGCTGAACCGGTACACTTCGTCTCTGTTGTGGGAGACCAGGATCACGGTTCCTTCATAATCTTCCAGCATTTCTGCCAGTTCCCTCTGGAGCTGGTCTTTCAGGTACATATCAAGAGCGGAAAAAGGTTCGTCCAGCAGAATAATATCCGGCTCATAGGCCATGATGCGGGCCAGGGCTGTTCTCTGCTGCTGTCCGCCGGACAGTTCTGACGGCAGCCGCTTCTCCAGCCCCCGGAGCTGAAACTTCTCCACCATCTCCTTTACCCGCTGTGCAGTTTCCGCCCGGTTTCCGCGAAGCCCTGCCGCGATATTCTTCTCCACCGTCATAGTAGGGAACAGGGCATAATTCTGAAACAGATATCCTGCATTGCGCTTCTGGGGCTTCAGATTTATCCTGGCGCTGCTGTCAAAAAATGTTCTGCCGCCCGCCTCAATCTTGCCTTCATCCGGAACCGCAATCCCGGCAATGCTTTTAAGCGTCATACTTTTCCCGCACCCGGAAGCCCCCAGGATACCGATCCTTTTTGCTTCGCTCTCAAAGCTGATATCAAGCAAAAAGTTGTCCAGACGCTTTTTTATATGCACGGATACGCCCACGTCCTACCACCTCCCCACGTTCTTCATCTTTTTCCCGGAAATGAGATTCATCAGAAAGATCACAAGAAATGCAATCACCATAACAACTGCCACCCAGATCCCGGCGGTCAGATAATCTCCGTCCTGGATGACCATTGCGATCTTCTGGGAAATGGTTCCCGTCTTGCCTGGTATATTCCCCGCCAGCATAGATGTGGCTCCGTATTCTCCCAGCGCCCTGGCAAAGGTCAGGATGGTGCCCGACGCAATACCGGGCCCGGCCGCAGGGACTACCACCTTCCAGAAAATCTGCACATCTGACATGCCAAGCGTGCGTCCCGCATAGATCAGATTGACGTCCACCTGTTCCATAGCCGCCCGGGCATTGCGGTACATAAGCGGAAATGCGATTACTGTGGCCGCGATAATACACCCCAGCCAGGTCTGCACTACTTTAAAGCCGAATTCTTCAAACAGAAATTCTCCCAGGGGCCGCCTCCGGCTGAACAGGAGCAGCAGGAAAAATCCCGCGACTGTGGGAGGAAGCACCATTGGCAGTGTCAGGATCCCGTCGATCACTGCTTTCTTTCCGGGAGACGCTTTCACCACTTTTCTGGCCGCAAATATGCCCAGAAAGAAGGATATCACTGTGGCTACCACTCCGGTTTTCAGTGAAATAAACAGCGGACTCCAGTCCAGTTCTTTTAAAATATCCATTATCTCTTCCATGTATTTCCTCCTGCAAAATACTGGTGCGGCACCGTTTTCAATTATCAGACGTTTGTATCAAAATAGTACGTTTCAAAAACTTCTTTCGCCTCATCAGAGAGCACGTATTCAAGGAAGTCTTCTGCAGCTGCCATCTGGGCGTCGTCCGCCTCCTCGTTTACCACTCTCGCGATCGGATAAATTACGTTTCCGGTCAGATCATAGCTGACTGTCTCAAGAATCTCAAGATCGTCCTCATATCCGTATGTATCAGAATAATAGGTTGTGCCAACCTCGCAGGATCCTTCCACAACCGCCGTCAGCACCTTGCTTACGTTGTCCTGTTCGCTGATCTCCGCACCGCCGAGTGCTTCGGACACTTCCTCTGTCGTAACAGAAGCCGGATCATCTGTCTCTGGAAGCATGCCCAGATTAATCAGTGCCTGTCTTGTATATCTGCCTACCGGAACGCTGCCGCCCGCCAGGGCGATACTCTCCGCGTCTCCCAGATTTTCAAGACCTGTCACTTTTGTCCCGCTGTCTTTTAATGTCACTACAACAACCTGGTTATTAACTACATCTGCCCGTGTACCTTCCACCATAAGGCCGTCCGCCTCCAGATCGTCCATCTGTTTCTGAGCTGCCGAGAAGAAAATATCACACTCATACCCTTCCCGGATCTGGGTCAGCAGCGTTCCTGAACTGTCTGCGTTAAATGTGATTTTTACATTCGGATGATCCTCATTGTACTTCTCCGCCAGTTCTGTCATGACTGTATTCAGGCTGGCTGCAATGAACACCTGGATCTCTGTCTCTTCTTCCGCTGAACTTTCACCCTGGTTTCCGCTTTCTCCCGAATCTTCTCCGCCGTTTCCGCACGCCGCCATAGAAAATACCATAACCGCTGCCAGCATTGCCGCCAATACTCTTCTCTTCATAATACGTTCCTCCTGTTTCTTTTTTATATTCCATACCGCTCTTCGCAGTTCTGGATCTGTAATACCCGGGATGAAAACATTCCTTTTCCACTGACTCCCTGGCTGCTCCAAACCGGCATGGCTCTTTTTGTGCGATAGATCTCTTCATCCGCAATATGTATATATTATATCCGATTAGTTTTTAAAAAACAATCGGTGAGCCAATAAAAAGGCAGCCGCATACTGCCTTTTTATTGTATGTAAACTATATTTTCCTCTTGGTTCAGTCAAAAATCTCCCTGTATTTTTCCTGCGCGATCCGGGCGATCTCTTTTTCAAACTGCTCATACCGGTTCAGGAGGTTAAGGCCCTGTTCGCTTACCCTGGCCGCCCCTCCTCCGATCCCGCCCGGACTGCGTTCCACGATCGTACATCCCAGCTCACGCTCCGCCGTGCGGATCAGGCTCCAGCCCTTGCTGTAGGACATCCCCGTCTTTTCGCATGCTTCCCGCACAGACCCCAGGGCCTGTATCTGCTTTAAAAGCGTTGCCATGCCCGGTCCGAAAAAGGGCTCGCTCCTCACGAGCTGCACCTTTACCCGCGGATAAATCTGACGTATATCCCTGCTGACAGCCATTTTTTCAAATACACCGTCTGCGCCCGCGCGCACCGCGACTCCCGCATCTTCTACGGGGAGGAAAGAAATATCCGCTCCAGAAGCGTCAACCGCTCCCTTCAGCCCTCTTTCACCCCTGTATGCACAGATTCCCGGCACAAGTTCTGCGCCGATAAGGATCGGATGGCCTTTTCTGCCCTCATACACTGGAATCACTGCCCGGCCTTCTGTCTTTATCATTGCCTGCACTGTCTGTACGGAAAACAGCGGCACGTCTGCCGGACAGAAAAAGATTCTTTCACAGCTTTTCCTGAGGTAATCCAGTCCTCTTGCCGCATAGTCCAGCATCTGTTCCCCGGCGTAGTCCGGGCTCCGCAGAAATACGGCGCCCAGCTTTGACAGACTTTTTTCTGTCTCCTTTGCCCTGTAGCCTGTTACAACAGCCACATCCTCCACCCCGGCCTGGTGAAATACCTGTATCATCCGTTTCACCATATCCGGGCCGTTTGCATACTCTGTTCTGTCATATGCGGCAAACCCGCCGGGAATACCGGCTGCCGCAATTACCGCGCCGACTCTCATGGACTACTTCACCGCCTTCTGCTTCTTGGAATAATAGGTAGCCTTCATGGGCAGGCTTGTACGCAGCACGTGATCCTTTGCATAATATGCCCCCTGGGCCGCCGGAGCGGTGGGAATGGTCGCAATCTCTCCGATTCCCTTGGCGCCGTAGGCAAAAGGAAGCAGTTTTTCTTTCTCAACGTAAATTGCATGTATATCGGGAATCTGAGGCGCCCGCATCAGTCCCAGCGTCCCATATTTTGCCTGGGGTACGCCGTCTTTCAGCGGGAAATCCTCCGTCAGTGCATAGCCCAGCCCCATAAGCACGCCGCCCTCGATCTGCCCCTGAATCGCAATGGGATTGACCACCTTGCCGGAATCATGGGCCGCATAGACTTCCTTTACTCTGCCATCATCATCCAGGATCACCACATGAGCGGCAAATCCGTACGCCACATGACTCTTCGGATAGGGCACGTCAGCCCCCAGCTTGTCTGTGGGATCAAAAAACTCTGCGAAGAACTCCCGCCCTTCCAGTTTGCCAAGATCCCCTCCGGCTTCTTTTAAAGCGCCGTCAAGCTCTGCCGCCGCCATCCGAACAGCCTCTCCGGTAATGAGAGTCTGGCGGGAACCGGATGTTGTTCCCGAGTCCGGGGCTACCTCTGAATTGGAGCCCATATTTTTAATATATGCCCTGCCAAGCCCTGTGGCCTCGGCAACCATCTGGACAAATACCGTTGCGCAGCCCTGTCCGATATCCGAAGCAGCGCTGTACAGCTCCACTTTGCCGCCGTGAACGACCAGCTTTGCTCTTCCTTTATCGGGAAGTCCCACGCCCACGCCGGCATTTTTCATGGCGCAGGCGATCCCTGCCCGCCCAGGATTGCTCTCATAGGCGTCTTTGACCGCCAGGAGCGCTTCCTTCAGCGCGGTTGAACAGTCCGCGATCTGCCCATTGGGAAGTACCTTGCCAGGCTCAATGGCATTGCGGTAGCGGATTTCCCACGGGGAAATTCCCACTTTCTCCGCCAGCAGATTGATATTGGATTCAAGGGCAAACTCACTCTGGCACACCCCAAATCCCCGAAATGCTCCTGCCGGCGGGTTATTCGTATAATATCCGTAACCACGGATATCTGTATTCTGATAGCAGTAAGGCCCTACCGAATGGGTGCAGGCCCGCTCCAGGACCGGCCCGCACAGCGACGCGTAGGCTCCTGTGTCAAAATAAATCTCACAGTCCATACCCGTAAATATGCCGTTTTCGTCACACCCCAGAGTAAATGTGCCCTCCATGGCATGACGCTTCGGATGAAAATTAATGGACTCCTGCCTGGAAAAGACCACCTTTACCGGACGCTGCACTTTAATCGCAGCCAGCGCCGCGATATGCTGGGCTGACACGTCTTCCTTTCCTCCGAATCCGCCGCCCACCAGCTTGTTTTCCACCACGATCCGCTCCGGCTCCCACCCAAGCATAATGGAAATCTCATGCCGGGTATCATAGACGCCCTGGTCTGTGGAATACACTTTTACCCCGTCCTTGTACGGAAAAGCGACGGCACACTCAGGCTCCAAAAATGCATGTTCTGTAAAGGGCGTCGTATATTTCTGGGTCACCACATACTTGGATCGTGCCAGCGCTTTTTTTGCATCTCCTCTTGTCACATGACGGCTCTGGCACAGATTTCCTTTTGAATGGACTTTCGGCGCGTCCTCCGCCATTGCCTCACGGATATTTGTCACAGGCTTTAATTCTTCATAGTCGATTTTAATAAGCTTCTTTGCTTTCTCCAGTGTATTTCTCGTCTCAGCCACAACCAGACAGATCGCATCTCCCACACAGCGGGTAATACTGCCCTTTGCGATCATCACATCCCAGTCCTGCTGCAGATGACCCACCTTGTTGTTCGGCACATCCTCCGCTGTCAGAACAGCCAGCACGCCTGGCAGGGCAAGCGCCTTTTCATAATCAATATCCAGGATCCTGGCCCGCGGGTACCGGGAGCGCACCGCCGAAGCATACACCATGCCCTCCATCTCCACATCATCGGGATACTCGCCGTAACCCAGCACTTTTTCCCGCACATCCAGGCGGAAAGCCTTTTTCCCGACGCCGTATTCATCCCCTTTTTCCAGTTTCTCTTCTATAGACGCGTCGCCCCGGAGTATGGCCGCAGCCAGCTGAATGCCTTCTATGATCTTCTTATAGCCGGTACAGCGGCAGATATTTCCTTTCAGGGCAGTTTTGATCTCCTCTTCCGTAGGATCAGGCACCCGGTCGATCAGAGCCTTTCCTGCCATCACCATGCCCGGAATGCAGAATCCGCACTGAACGGATCCTTTTGAGCCAAAGGCATATACAAAAGCTTCCTTCTCTTCTTCGCTGAGTCCTTCTGTAGTGATAATATTGCGCCCCACGGCAAGCTTCGTGGTCAGCACACAGGATTTGACCGCTTTTCCGTCTACTATGATCGTGCAGGTCCCGCAGGCTCCTTCACTGCAGCCGTCCTTGACAGAATGCAGATGCAGGTCATCTCTCAGGTAGCGCAGCAGAGGCTTGTTCTCTTCTGTGCTGCGCACAACACCATTTACCTTAAAACAATACTTCTCTTTCATTGCCGCCTCCTGTCACTCTTTTCTCTGCGGGCTCCCTGCCGCAAAAATCCCGTCATAATCCCGGATGATTCCTCTGGGACATTTCACCGCACACATGCCGCATGAAATACATTTCTCCTCGTCGATCACCGCGTGATTCTCCTCGATCTGTATGGCGTCTGCCGGACAGTTTTTCACACAGATCCCGCATGCAATGCAGCCCGCGGCACATTCTTTTTTCGTCTGTGCTCCGGGCGCCTCACTTACACAGGCCGGATATATATGATATTCCGGTTCGGTAAGACGGATCAGATGGCGGGGACAGGCCTTCACACACAGGCCGCAGCCAACACATCTGCTTCTGTCTATCTCCGCCGTCCCGCCGCTGTTTATGAACACAGCCCCCAGCCGGCATACCTCCACACAGCTTCCCAGTCCCAGACAGCCCCACCGGCACAGTGAACTGTCCTGCGAAAGCTTCTGAGCCGCATCTGCACAGTTTTCGTACAGCCGGCTCTCGCTGCCCTTTCCGTTTTCTCCCTGTGCAGGAGAACCCGCGCGGCATCCTCCGGCACACTGTACAACCGCTGTTTTTTTCTTACGCTTCTGAGCCATAGTTCTCATCTCCTCGCCGCTTTTTTAACCGTCCTGCCTCCGGCAGGTCTTCTCTCACGTCGATATCTCTTAACTCTTCCTCTTCTGCCTGGACGATCCGCAGGTTATCCCTGTGTTTCTCCATGATCTGTCTTCCGCCCCGGTCCCCGGCAAGCGTCATCAGTTCAGAAAAATACTTTCTGTCCCACAAAACCGGGTTTCCTCTCTTTTCCCCGCATCCTGCACAGACAATGCTGCCCGGGTGAAGAGCCGCCGCATTAAAAATCTCCTGGATCGTCGCGGCGCCCAGCCAGGGCTGGTCGCAGACCGAAAAAAGTACGCCTTTCAGATTTGGATCATGCTCCAGCGCCCAGCGAAGTCCCAGCCGCAGAGAATGGGAGATTCCCTTCTCCGGTTCACAGTTTTCCACAGGGGTGACCCCATATTCCAGGGCTTCTTCTGACATGTGTCCCGGCCCGGCAACCAGATAAGCCGGAAAACCGCCGAACGCCTGCATTCGCTCCAATGCGTGAACATAGAGCGGTTTTCCGTCAATTTCCGTCTCCAGTTTGCCGCCGCCAAATCTTCTTCCCAGTCCTGCCGCCAATGTCACATATGCATACCGGCCTGCGGTCTTCTCATAAAGAGCCGCCGCCTCCAGCACAGCTCCTCCTACTGCCCTCGCTTTGTCGGATATGGTATTGCAGTGGGAGGTTTCTGCCCTGGCATCTATATCCCCGATCTTCAGGCCCTTTCTGACTTCTGTACCTTCCTGCAGCATTCCTCTTACAATCCCCGGCATCTGCGCGCAGACAGGAACGCCTCCGGTAAGTGCGACAACCTGGCCCGGTTCCACCCGGTCTCCGATCTGAACCCTGGGTTCCATAATCCCGTCCGCCGATGCTTTTAACAGACGCTCTGTCGTATAGCCGCCCACATCACCGGGTACGCCTGTATTGGGGATAGCGCTTCCCCGCCAGATCACCCGGCCCAGAAAGTGTCCCCGTTTCGTCTCTACTACACAGTTGCAGTCTGTTCCTGCCGTAAATCCCGGCCCCACGCCGATCACAAAGGGCGCGTCCGAGATATCCGTTCCCAGATTCTTTTTGGCAAGAATCGCGTCCACGATCACATCCGGACAAAACCACTCCCTGCAGGATGCATCCGGGTCAACCATTACAGCAATATCCCCCCGGGACATAATCCTTTCCGCCTCTGCTTTTGTGCCTGCAAGATATGCCTCTGTCTCTTCCACCTGCGCTCTTCCCTCATAGACAGCGGGGGAAAAGGCCACTGTCCTCCGCACAGTCAGGGGCGCCGGGATCTCTGTCATCAGGATCTGATGTCCTGCCCGGAAAAGCCGGACCGCAATTCCCGTCGCCAGATCTCCTGCTCCTTTTATCAGTATTTTCATGTTCCTCTTTCCGGCCTCCTAAAAGATGTCACAATGACGCGGGTGACGCCCTGCTGTTCCAGAAAAGCGCCGATTTCGGCTGCCATTTCTATTCTCTGAGAATCATCCGCTTTATTTAAAACGACCGTATAAACCGCATCCTCCGGGCAGCCTTTTCTGCCTGCTTCCTCTGAAGCGGCCAGCCTCCCGATATCCTCTGCGGCAACCGGTTCTGTTATTTTCTTATCCAGCAATTTTGCCGCCCTCTCCGGCCGGAAACAGATCTCTTCCATTCTCTGTCCGACTGCGTCCAGGCCATAGACGGAAAGCACATGGGTCGTTCTGCCGGGAATCACCGGTTCTTTGGAACCGGGGCACTTCAAAGGCAGCATTCTTGCTCCGTCCGCCTCGATCAATACCGGTACGCCCATGCCCTCTATTATTGAAAAAAAAGATTCCGGCACGCTCCCAAGCCGTCCTTTTGCCCCCGGAATCCCGATCCATGCCTGTCCCCACTGTTTCAGCCTCTCTTTCAAAGCGTTCTCTGACGGCTCTGTGAGAAACCAGGGCAGGTCTTCCTTTAAAATATGGGTAGTTGTTGTGACAACCGCTCCCCGTCCCTCGTCCGCATATTCCCGGGCCAGACGCCGGAGCAGGGTCGTCTTTCCCCCGGCTCCGACTGCGGAGACTACCGGATGTTTCCATCCGGCAAGCCCCGCAGCCTGAAGCAGGGAATGTGTTTCACATAGTTTATGATCTCTGTAAATATATATCATATTGTTGTTTTTGTGTCCCTATCTCAGCAGATACGAATAGTCGCTGATCACGGTTTCCATAAGCTTTAACAGGCCGTCGGGAATTCTTGTCTCTTCCCCTTTGGTCCACACATAGGTTTCTCCAAAGAAACGGACTTTACACTTCACCGATTCTGCATCCAGCACTGTGAAGCCCTGGTTTTTGCTGTCTTCCATGTCTTTCTCGTCTGCGAACAGTGTAAATTTGTCAAGATAGGGCGCGCTGTCATAGGGACAGAAGCTTTTACAGTTGCCGCACTCATTGCACATATAGTCCACGTGAATGATCTGGTGCTTCTCCATGCCTGGTACGCGGATAGAGATATTTGCTCTGTTCGGACATACCTCGACGCAGTTTTCGCAGATACCGGAACATCCGAGACATCTTCCGCTCTCTTCCTTATCAGCTTTCTTATCGGAGAGATTTCCTTTTCTGCTGTAGATTTCTCCCTCATCGGTCTTTGGTTCACAGTCTTTTACCAGAGTTTCTCCGATTACAGCCTGTGCAGCTCTTAAGGCGTCGCTGATGCCTTCCACTACCGTAGCCGGTCCGCCAAGGCCGTCTCCTGCAAGATATACGCCCGGACGGCTTGTCTCACAGGTTTCTTCATTGACGATCGCCCGTCCTCTGTCATTTACATTGATCCCGCAGGCCTGATAGAAGGCTGTCGGCACTCTCTCGCCTACCGCTGCAATAACAGTATCCGCCGGGATCTCCTTTTCCCCGTCGGTCTCCACCACGCCTCTTCTTCCGGAAGCGTCATAGTCGCCCAGTTTCATCACTTTGCAGAGAAGCTTTCCGTTCTCCAGCTTCACCGGAGAAAGCAGTTCCATAAACTCTACGCCGTCGTCTACCGCCATGACAAGTTCTTCCTCGTCCGCCGGCATATATCGCTTCGTTCTTCTGTAGACAAGATATACGTGTTCCACGCCTTTTGTGCGTTTCGCCGCTCTTGCCGTATCCATCGCCGTATTGCCGCCGCCGATCACGACCACGTTCTTTCCGATATCGAGATCGCCGTCTTTTTCCTTAAACTCCTCAAGGAACTGCAGCGCATTGACCGGCTCGCCTTTTTCCAGCCGGAGCACTCCCGGCTCAGAAGCGCCTACGGCAAGGATGACCGCCGTGTATCCGGCATTTTTGAGCATATCCAGATCGGTGATCTCTGAGTTCAGGCAAATGTTTACTCCCATCTTTTCCAGAAGCGCCGCGTCTTTGTCTATGGCGCTGCCGGAAATCCGGAATCCGGGGATCACATGGCGCACTACGCCGCCCAGAGAGTCTGTCTTTTCAAACAGTGTAGTCTCCATACCTGCCCGGCGCAGAAAATATGCCGCAGCCATTCCCGCCGGACCGCCGCCGATCACAGCCGCTTTTCCGTTCTTTGTGACAGGCGGAGCCGTGATCTGATCCATCAGCGCATCATATCCGTTCTCCGCCGCAGTCAGCTTCATCCCCCGGATATATACGGACTCCTCATAGAAATTGCGGGTACACTTATTCATACACGGATGAGCACAGATCGTTCCCGTGATAAACGGAAGCGGATTCTTTTCCGTGATGACTTTCATTGCTTCCTCGTACTTTCCTTCTTTTACGAGCTGCAGGTAAGCCGGGATATCCTGATGGATGGGACATCCGTCCTTACACGGAGCCACAAAACAGTCCAGAAGCGGAACCTGTTTTTTCATCTTTCTGGAGGGCAGCGGTTTCACTGCTTTCACATGATGGGGATTTGTCCTCGCATCGTCCGCCAGTTTCCGCACTGCCTCAGGATCCACACGTGTAAATACAACATTTTCCTCTTCCAGGAGGGACGCCATCTGCGTCATTCTGTCATATCCTCCGGGTTTCAGAAGCGTGGTTGCCACAGTCACAGGCCAGATGCCCGCGTCCACGATCTCCTTGATATTGTGATAATCCGCGCCGCCGGAATAGGAAATGCGCAGCCTGCCGTCAAACTCCTCCGCCAGCTTCGCCGCCAGTGAAATAGACAGCGGATACAGGGATTTCCCTGACATATACATCTCTTTGCTTGGAAGCTCGTTCTGCTTCACATCCACCGGAAATGTATTGGTGATCTTTACACCGAACTCCAGATTTCTCTCCTGACAGACTTTCATCAGTCTCGTCAGCATGGGGACTGCATCTTCATACTGCAGATCATCCTTAAAGTGGAAATCGCCGAACGCGACATAATCATACCCCATGTCGTCCATGATCTTTCTCGCATACTCATAGCCAAGCAGAGTCGGATTGCACTTGATAAAGGTATGAAATCCTTTCTCGGTGATCAGATGCATGGCAATCTTCTCAATCTCCTCAGGCGGACATCCGTGAAGGGTTGAAATCGTCACGGAATTGCATATATCCCCTGAGATGCTCTCAATGTCTTCTTTCGTCACTTTTTCAAACAGATCCGCATGATCCAGCAGATATTTTTTACAGGTTGTAAAAACGTCCGAATCCTGGGCATGTTTCATTGTATTGAGGAAGGTATCAATTTTCTCCGACTTAATGCCTTCCAGGTCGTATCCTACGCTGATGTTGAACTGGAATCCGTCCATGCTGCCCAGACCGAATTCCTTTGCGATCACTTTGCACAGGAACCATGCCTTGATATACTCTTCCATAGCCTGGGGCACATAAAGTTCTGTGGACCACTCGCAGTTGTAGCACTCATCGTCCGCCTTAATGCACGGTTTGTTCACACATGCAGAAAGGTCTGCACCGTCCATGATCTGTACCGTCTTCAATTCAAAGAAACGGCTTCCGGTATAGTAAGCTGCCACGATATTCTGGGCAAGCTGTGTATGGGGTCCTGCTGCCGGACCTACCGGCGTCTCCAGCGCACGCTCAAAGATCGTCCGGTCATATCTGGCATCTGCATGATAGGGATGATGCTCTCCGAACACAGTCCTTCTTTCCTTATGCTCTGTCAATGTCCAGTTTAAAAGCTGTTCAAAGGACATGGGTCTCATAATATCACTCATAATTCTTTCCTCCTGTTATTCCGGCCGGGTTTCACTGGGCGTCCGGCTTGTCTTTCGGCAGGATCAGATTCAGGATCACTGCAAATATCGTCGCCAGAACTACCGGTGAAGATGCAAATGTGTTATTAATGATAGACTGGAAACTTTCCAGGCTCATGCTCATATTGAGAGCGTTGTGGATGCTTGCCGTCATCTGGTTCAGGCAGCCTTCGCTTAAGGAAACACCCATGCCAATGGCAATGGAAAGTCCTGCAACAGTTGTATTTCTGTATGTCAGTTTCTCAGTTACAAGCAGTTTGATACCTGTCATGGCGATGGAAGCAAATACGGATGCTACCGCGCCGCCCAGCACGCACTGCGGAATTGTCCGCAGAAGTGCGGAGAATTTCGGAATCAGACCGGCAATAAGCAGAATGATCGCGGAAGCAGTGAAAACTCTTCTCGCCACAACTCTTGTGGATCCCACGATACCTACATTCTGGCTGTATGTTGCCGTCGGCGGGCATCCGAATACCGCGCCTACCATGTTGCTGACGCCATAGCCGATAATACCGCCGTTCAGTTCTTCGTCGGTGGGCAGTCTGTCCATGCCGCCTGTCGTCGTCGCGGAAAAGTCTCCCATAGCCTGGATCGAATTCACAAGGAACAGGATCCCAAGAGGCAGGATCGCGGATATGTCAAATTTCATACCGAATGCCAGCGGCATCGGCACTTCAAACCAACCGGCGGAGGAAAGCGCGGAAAAGTCCACCATACCGAAGCAGAGCGCCACCACATAGCCGCAGAGCAGTCCGATCAGGATGGACGCCAGTTTAAACAGACCTTTTCCATAATGATTGAGCAGCACTACGATAGCCAGTGTGATAAATGCTACCAGCCAGTTCTGCCAGGAACCGAATACCAGAGCCTCTGTCTTGCCCTGCTGTTCTACGACCACTTCATATGTATTGGAAGAATTTCCAGCCATATAATTGACTGCAGTACTATAAAGCGACAGTCCGATCGCCAGGATGACCGTACCGATAACAAGCGGCGGGAATACTTTTCGTATCTGGCGGATAAACAGGCCTACAAGAATCGCTACGACACCGCCTATGATCATGGCCCCAAAGATCGTATTTACATCCTTTGCCTGTGCGGCGATGGCCGTCATTGTCGGTACGTATGCAAAGCTGACGCCGATGATAACCGGAAGTCCGCTTCCAAGTTTAATTTTTTTCGCATATAACTGCAGCAGTGTAGATAACGCCGCAAACACAAGGGATACCTGGATCAGAAGGCCCATATCCACGTTGCCGCCTGCATTGTTTGCAGCATTTGCCACAAGGATCGCCGGCGTTACGCATCCTACTACCGCAGCCAGCACATGCTGGGCCGCCAGAGGAAGGACCTGTCCGAACGACGGCTTTCCATCCCACTTAAACAGTTCGCTGTTGTCTTTTCTTACTTTCGTGTCACTCATTTTTGTTTGTCCTCCATTCCTTTCATACTGAAAGTTTATGCTGCTAACGGCTGTTGATCCTGTCGGCCAGTTCTTTTGCCGCCTGCCTGCAGTCAGCCATAACTTTTTCCGTGTCAATCTCTGTCAGTTTTCTGTCTTTCATCAGGACTTTGCCGTTGGCTACTGTCGTCACAACATCATGTCCGGTTACGCCGAACACCAGATGTCCGTTAATGTTGCTTTCATTCAGTGGAGTCAGAGGATTATAATCTACAATAATCACATCTCCTGCCGCCCCTTCTTTCAGTACGCCCATCTCCTGTCTGAAGTATCTTCCCGCGATCTTTGCATTGTTTTCAAAAAGCATCTGCGGCACTTCTCCCCATGCTGCGTTCGGGTCACACAGGTGATGCTTGTGCAGCACATTCGCCACCTTGAAAGATTCCATCATGTCATGGGTGTATCCATCTGTACCCAGGCCGGTAAGGATCCCCCGGTGTACCAGTTCCATGGTCGGAGGGCATCCGCAGGCATTCCCCATATTTGACTCTGGATTGTGTACGACCATTGTGTCTGTTTCCTTAATTAAATCCATCTCGTGGGGATTAATGTAGATACAGTGTCCGAGCAGAGTCTTTTCTCCCAGAATGCCGTGATCCATCAACCGGTCCACGATCCGTTTGCCATAGTGTTTCAGACAGTGGTGCAGGTCTTCGATCCCTTCCGCCACATGAATGTGATATCCAACTTCATCCGGTTTATTGGCGGCAGCCAGTTCCATCGTTTCATCTGAGATGGTAAACTGTGCGTGCATTCCCATCATTCCTGCGATCATCCCGGTGTCGTCTTTTAAAGCGTGCCGGATAAACTCTGCATTTTCCATTACGGAGGCTTTCGCCTTGTCCATGCCGTCTCTGTCTGAGATCTCATAGCAGAGACAGGAACGCACGCCTGTTTCCTTCGCCGCTTTCTCAATCTCAAAAAGAGAACCGCCGACAGAGCCGAAACTTGCGTGATGGTCAAAAATCGTGGTCACACCGTTCCTGATACAGTCAATATAAGTAGCCATAGCGCTTAAATATGTATCATGCAGCGTGAGATTGCGGTCAATGGTCCACCACATACCATCCAGGATATCGAGAAATCCTTTCGGATCATAGCCTTTTATGGAAAGCCCTCTTGCAAATGAACTATAGATATGTTCGTGTACATTGATAAAAGCAGGCATGATCAGGCCGCCTTTTGCGTCAATGTACTCCGCACCCGGATACGCCTCCCTGATCTCTTCGGTGCAGCCCACCTGGCAGATTGCAGTTCCGTCGATCGCCACCGCTCCATTTTCGATCAGGGGACATGCAGCATCTCTTGTGATAACTCTTCCATTCCCTAAAACCAGCATGTTAATTTCTCCTTTTTATTTATTTTCCACATACTGTTCCTAGTGCATCCCCGCACATAACTGTGCAATTCGCACACTAAGTCCTGTCACTTCTTATAGAATACCATTAATATTGTATAAATGCAACATAGATTCTAACTAATTTTTAGAACCCCTAAAATTTTTTTAGAAATCAATATTTCTGTTTTTTTACTGTGAATTTTCAAGCGCGATCCGTATTCCTAAATATTTTTTAGATTACCTAAAAAAGTTTTAGAAAAAGTATTGACTCTGTATTTTTTTATGCTATGATGAGTTTAGAGACACACGTTTTTCTTCTGTGATATATAAGTTCGGAAAAGGCAGGTGAAACAATGGATCAGAAGCTTGATTTTCTAAAACAGCTCGCTCACGGACTTGCAGTACAGTTCGGCAGTTCCTGTGAGGTCGTTATCCACGATCTGACGAAAAAGGACCTGGACAAATCTATCGTGTATATCGAGAACGGGCAGGTGTCCAACCGTCATACCGGCGACGGACCTTCGGGTATTGTATTTGAAACTCTCCGGTCTGATCCCGGGAAGATCAACGATAAACTGGCCTATCTGACAAGAACAGACGATGGAAGGATCTTAAAATCCAGTACACTTTACATCCGCAATGAAAAAGGCAGGATCGCCTACATATTTTCGGTGAATTATGACATCACTGCCCTGCTTGCGGCTGAGAATTCCATCCGCAGCCTGATTCAGACCACACCGGAAGAAAATCCTGAAGCAGACAGTTCTGACACACCTCAGAAAATCACTCACAATGTAACAGAACTGCTTGATCTTCTCATTGAGCAGGCGATCGCGAAAGTCGGAAAACCTGTAGCCTTGATGAACAAGGACGACAAAGTCGCTGTGGTGCAGTACCTGAACAACGCCGGGGCATTCCTCATCACAAAATCCGGCGATAAAGTCTCTTCCCTTCTGGGAATATCAAAATTTACATTATACAGCTATATGGACAAAGGATGAACATGCACAAAAGAATGAACATGCGCCCGGTATCGGCAGTATCTGTCGTGTGCAAGCTGGCTTGCAGGCGGCAGATGGTGACGATACCGGCATATGGCGAACGCCATGCAGCGAGAAGGGGCCGTCTGGCGGCACATTCGAGCTGGCGCATGTTCTGGAGATTATCGGCAACAGTTGCCGTGCAAGCTGGCTTGCAGGCGGCAGATGGTGACGATACCGGCATATGGCGGACGCCATGCAGCGAGAAGGGGCCGTCTGGCGGCACATTCGAGCTGGCGCATGTTCTGCAACAGTTGCCGTGCAAGCTGGCTTGCAGGCGGCAGATGCTCACCGTTGCAGACAACACCATTCACATATTTATTTAAGGAGGTTTCTTTATGGAAACAATAAAGTGGGCTGTCAACAAGATGCCCAAAACAGATGATGCTCAGCTTAAGGTCATGGATCTCGATAATGTCAGAAAGGCACGGGCTTTTCACGAAAGCTTCCCGCAGTACACTGTAACGCCTCTGGCCGGACTTGAAAAGATGGCTGAATATCTGGGCCTGAAAGAAGTCTATGTAAAAGACGAGTCCTATCGCTTTGGCCTGAATGCCTTTAAAGTGCTGGGCGGCTCATTTGCAATGGCACGCTACATAGCCAAACAGACGGGGAAAGATGTCTCAGAGCTTCCCTACAACGTGCTTACTTCTGATGAACTCCGAAAAGAATTCGGCCAGGCTACTTTCTTTACTGCAACAGACGGCAATCACGGCCGCGGCGTAGCCTGGGCTGCAAACAAACTCGGACAGAAAGCAGTTGTTCTTATGCCAAAGGGCAGCACACAGACACGACTGAACAACATTCTTGCCGAAGGCGCCCAGGCAACGATCGAGGAATATAACTATGACGAATGCGTCCGCATGGCAAATGCGATGGCGGAAAAGACAGAAAACGGCGTTATGGTACAGGATACTGCATGGGACGGATATGAAGAGATTCCTTCCTGGATCATGCAGGGATACGGGACAATGGCGATGGAGGCTGACGAACAGCTTCACAGCGCAGGATGTGACCGCCCCACTCATGTCTTTATCCAGGCCGGAGTCGGCTCCTTGGCCGGAGCTGTTCAGGGATATTTTGCCAACCGCTATCCCGACAATCCGCCAAAGGTAGTCGTTGTAGAAGCAGAAGCCGCTGCCTGCCTGTACAAAGGAGCCTGTGCTGCAGACGGAGATATCCGTATTGTTGACGGAGATATGGAGACGATCATGGCAGGGCTTGCCTGCGGTGAACCGAACACGATTTCCTGGGATATCCTGAAAAATCATGTAGATACTTTTGTCGCTGCTCCTGACTGGGCGGCTGCAAAGGGAATGCGTATGCTGGCCGCTCCCATTAAAGGAGACCAGCCTGTAACATCCGGCGAATCCGGCGCCGCGCCTTTCGGCGTGCTGGCCTGCATTATGACTATGGAAGAATATCGCCCTCTCAGAGAACATCTGGGACTGGACGAGACCTCTAAGGTCCTCCTCTTCTCCACGGAAGGCGACACAGATCCGGACCGCTACAAATCCATTGTTTGGGACGGAAACGACAGATAATCCGGCTGTTTCCTTACCATAAAGCAACCTTTCAACTTTTTGTGTCAGGGTATTCCGGGACGGCTCCCTCCGCCGCCCGGAAACCTGGCCGCACCATGTCGTTATCATTTTATCACTTATTAAAAGGAGAGAAAAATTATGGATTTCAACAAAATCAAAGAAGCTGCGCAGGGATATCAGAAGGACATGACCGCATTTCTGCGCGCTATTGTAAGAAACCCGGGGGAGAGCTGCGATGAAAAAGCGCACATTGATACGATCGCAGCTGAAATGAAGAAGCTGGATTTTGACGAAGTTATCATAGATCCTCAGGGAAATGTAATCGGCTATATGGGAACCGGTGAAAAGATCATCGCATACGATGCACATATCGATACCGTTGGCATTGGAAATATCGACAACTGGACATTTGATCCTTACGAAGGCTATGAAAACGAGACTGAGATCGGCGGCCGCGGCGTATCCGATCAGTGTGGAGGCCTTGTATCCGCAGTTTACGGAGCCAGGATCATGAAGGATCTGGATCTGATCCCTGAGGGATGCAAGATAATGGTCGTGGGAACCGTACAGGAAGAGGACTGCGACGGACTGTGCTGGCAGTACATTATTAATGAAGATAAAATCCGCCCGGAATTCGTTGTTTCCACAGAGCCTACAGACGGAGGCATCTACCGTGGGCAGCGCGGACGTATGGAAATCCGTATTGACGTAAAAGGCGTTTCCTGCCATGGTTCTGCTCCAGAACGCGGCGACAACGCGATCTACAAGATGGCCGATATCCTTCAGGATGTACGCGCCCTCAATGAAAACGATGACGCAGATGAGACAGAGATCAAAGGTCTCGTAAAAATGCTGAACCCGAAATATAACCCGGATTGGGAGGAGGCACGTTTCCTGGGCCGGGGCACTGTAACCGTATCTCAGATCTTCTATACATCCCCCAGCCGCTGTGCGGTTGCCGACTCCTGTGCGGTATCTCTTGACCGCCGCATGACGTTCGGTGAAACATGGGAGAGCTGCCTGGACGAGATCCGCGCACTTCCCAGCGTACAGAAATACGGCGACGACGTAGTCGTATCCATGTACAACTATGACCGCCCGTCCTACACAGGATGTGTATATGAGATCGAGTGCTACTTCCCCACATGGGCGATCCCGAAAGACCACAAGGTCACAAAGGCTCTCGAAAAAGCATATACTTCCCTCTACGGAGACAAGAGGATCGGCGCTGAGGAAACACTGGAAATGCGCCAGAGCCGCCCGCTGACAGACAAGTGGACCTTCTCCACCAACGGTGTGTCCATCATGGGAAGAAACGGAATCCCGTGCATCGGATTCGGGCCCGGAGCAGAAGCACAGGCACACGCACCGAACGAAAAGACATGGAAACAGGATCTGGTGACATGCGCGGCTGTGTATGCAGCGCTGCCGGAATGCTACTGCAAGTAAACATCGATTTTAAATTTCAGTAATTAAGGAGGATACACAACATGAAAACATTACAGGATTATATTGATAAGCTGAACAAGCTGAACTTCAAGGAAATGTACAATGGAGACTTTTTCCTGACATGGGAGAAGACAGACGACGAGCTGGAAGCTGTATTTACTGTTGCAGACGCACTGCGCTACATGAGAGAGAACAACATTTCCACAAAGGTATTTGAAAGCGGCCTGGGTATTTCTCTTTTCCGCGACAACTCTACACGTACCCGTTTCTCATTTGCGTCTGCCTGCAATCTGTTAGGCCTTGAGGTGCAGGATCTGGACGAGGGCAAATCCCAGGTGGCACACGGCGAGACGGTCCGGGAGACGGCAAACATGATTTCCTTTATGGCTGACGTCATCGGCATCCGCGACGATATGTACATCGGAAAGGGAAATGCTTACATGCACGAAGTTGTTGACGCGGTAACCCAGGGAAATAAAGACGGGATCCTGGAGCAGAAACCGACTCTTGTAAACCTGCAGTGCGATATTGACCACCCGACACAGGCAATGGCGGATATGCTCCACATTATCCACGAGTTCGGAGGAGTTGAAAATCTCAAAGGAAAGAAGATCGCAATGTCCTGGGCTTACTCTCCGTCCTACGGAAAGCCGCTCTCTGTTCCCCAGGGCGTGATCGGCCTGATGACACGTTTCGGAATGGACGTTGTCCTGGCTCATCCCGAAGGATACGAGGTATTCCCGGAGGTTGAGGCTGTCGCTGCTGAAAATGCAAAGAAATCCGGCGGCTCCTTCACAAAGACAAACAGCATGGAAGAGGCGTTTAAGGACGCAGATATCGTATATCCGAAGAGCTGGGCTCCTTTCGCAGCTATGGAAAAACGTACGGAACTGTACGGAAACGGTGACTTCGAGGGAATCAAGGAACTGGAGAAAGAGCTGCTGGCTCAGAATGCACAGCACAAGGACTGGGCATGCACAGAAGAACTGATGAAAACAACAAAAGACGGAAAAGCTCTGTATCTGCACTGTCTGCCGGCCGACATCACAGGCGTAAGCTGCGAAGAAGGCGAAGTTGACGCAAGTGTATTTGACCGCTACAGAGATCCGCTTTACAAAGAGGCAAGCTACAAGCCGTATATTATCGCAGCTATGATCTTCCTTGCAAAATTCGCCGATCCGGCTGACATCCTGAAAAAACTGGAAGAAAGATCAACACCGAGGATCTTTAAATAATAACCGTTCAGCCATCTGACGCGGCCGAACATCTACTCACCAAAAATAATCTTATCATCAGGAGGAAAACGAACCATGTTAAAATATGTAGATACAAAAAACGCACCCGCAGCTATCGGCCCTTATTCTCAGGGAATCATCCTGAACGGCATCGCGTTCTTTTCCGGACAGATCCCTCTCTCACCGGAAACAGGAGAAGTTGTAGGAACTACCATCGAAGAGCAGACAGAGCAGGTAATGCAGAATGTAAAGGCACTTTTGGAAAGCCAGGGTGCCTCCTTCACAGACGTGGTAAAGACAACCTGCTTCCTTGCAGATATGGGAGATTTTGCAGCATTTAATGAAATTTATGCAAAATACTTTACCGGAAAGCCGGCCCGCTCCTGCGTGGCTGTAAAGGCGCTTCCGAAAGGCGTTCTCTGCGAGGTAGAGACGATCGCCGCTGTCAAAGAGGACTGATACAGGAGGCCCGCTATGGAAAAGAAAAAACGTATCGTCATTGCCCTGGGCGGAAATGCTCTCGGCAATACCCTGCCGGAACAGATGAAAGCAGTTAAAATCACTTCCAGGGCTATCGTAGATCTTATCCAGGAAGGCTGTGAAGTCGTGGTCGCCCACGGCAACGGCCCTCAGGTCGGAATGGTAAACAACGCCATGATCGCTCTGACCCATGAAGATCCCCAGCAGCCGAACACGCCGCTGTCCGTCTGTGTTGCCATGAGCCAGGCGTATATCGGCTACGACCTGCAGAACGCCCTCAGGGAGGAGCTGCTAAACCGGGGAATCGACGATATTCCCGTGGCAACTATGATCACACAGGTGCGCGTGGATGCGGATGACCCGGCATTTGAGAAACCGTCAAAGCCCATCGGACGTTTCCTGACAAAGGAACAGGCTGATCTGATGGCAGAGAAATATGATTATATAATGAAAGAAGACGCCGGCCGCGGCTATCGTCGTGTTGTCGCTTCTCCAAAACCACAGGAGATCATAGAGATCGGAACGATCCGCACAATGGTAGATTCCGGCGATCTTGTAATCGCCTGCGGAGGCGGCGGTATTCCGGTTACCCGTCAGGGCAATCACTTAAAGGGAGCCAGCGCGGTTATCGACAAAGATTTTGCAAGCTGTCTGCTGGCAAAAGAACTGGACGCGGATTTTCTCATTATCCTGACCGCCGTGGAAAAGGCAGCCATTAACTACGGAAAACCGGACGAAAAATGGCTGGATGACATCACGGTTGAAGAGGCGAAACAGTACATAGAAGAAGGTCATTTTGCACCGGGTTCTATGCTGCCGAAAGTACAGGCAGCCGTAGAGTTTGCCGAATCCAAGCCCGGCAGACAGGCGCTTATCACTCTTCTGGAAAAAGCAAAAGACGGAATCCTTGGAAAGACCGGAACGAGGATTCATCTGTAAGGCACAGCGCTCTTCATAAATGCAGCGGAGCCGGCTTCTTATTTGAAAAGAAGTCGGCTCCGGCGCATCTGTGAAGGGTGCATTTATTGCTGATATGTGACATGGCGTATCATCCCCTGTACCGCTTTATTTGCATTCACCACTGTAAGCGTGATGTCAGGATGACGGTTCTGAAACACACGGAATGGGGGCCTTCTGTAAACTTCTCCTCCGTCCCCTTATAGATGACCCAGGGTTTGCCGATCAGTTTTTTCTCTGCCTCAGAATACTCCGTACACATAATGCCGTAGAAGGGATGATGCCATCCTCTCGGATCCCAGTACTGGTTTACAAGATATTTTCTGCCGTCGTCATCGTGAAACAATGACGCGTCGAATCCGGCCGTATTGAGCATGACCGGGTCGGACCAGGGCCCCATAATGTCCTCGGCCGTGATCAGATAATTGATACAGTCCTTAAAGGATCCGTCGGTCACCTTCACGTCTGTATATACAAGATAAAACTTCCCGTCATAATAGGAGAGATCCGGCGCCCAGATTCCGCCGGAATCCAGGTTGCCTGTCATATCAAGCAGCCTCTTTTCGTTCAGCGGATGCGTGATCAGCTTCCAGTTCGCCAGATCTTTTGACATATGGATCTGCACTCCCGGCCACCACTCAAACGTAGAGGTTGCAATATAATAGGTGTCGTCCACCCTTACAATACTTGGGTCTGAATTGAATCCCCGAAGAATGGGATTTTTGATTTCCATGACTTTCCCCTGCCTTTCGTTTTGTACATATGTACCACGATTATAGCAGGGGAAAATTTTGAATTGATATAGAAAAAAATGACAGAATACTTGAAATTTCCGCCCATTGCCGCTGTCTGCCGGCGCGGGCGTAAACGGCCGCCGCTTTGTTAAATGGATTTTCTCATACCGGCTCCATCTCCAGCATAACCTCCACGGTTCCTCCGCAGACCATTCCTTCCTCTTCCGCCGCGTCCGCCGTCATATCCACGGTACACAGCCGGAAGGCCGGCTGCCCGGCCCGCATCATAAGCAGAGCCTTCTGTATCACTTCGTTTTCAATACAGCCTCCGCCTATCGTCCCCAGGCATGTGCCGTCCTCACGGATCAGCATCTTCGTTCCCACACTCCGGGGCGCGGAGCCCTTTCTTGAGATGATGACTGCCAGCACCTTCTTTCTCCCGTCATCCTGAGTCAGCGCCTGAAGCAGTTCCGGTGAATATCCCCCGGTTTTCTTTTCGCTGTTTTTAATCTGGATGATTTCTGCCATCACGGACACTGCGATCTCTTCCGGCGTCTCCGCATGGATCTTAAGTCCGATGGGTGTGTGTACTCCGTCCAGCACGGCCCGGTCCACTCCCTTTTTGTGAAGCTGCTCTTTGACGATCTGCGTCCTGCGCCTGCTGCCCATCATCCCCACATAAGCATACTGCTTTCCAAGGATGGATTCCAGACACTCCATGTCATAGCGGTGCCCCCGGGTGACGATCACAAACCAGGAATTCGCGTTTCCCTTTATTCCGGCCAGACCTTCCCCAAAGGGCTGGCAGATCACTTCATCCGCTCCTGCGGCTCTGGCGTTATCTGCAAACTTCGGCCGGTCTTCCAGCACGGTAACAAAAAAGCCCAGCATTTTTCCCATCTGGATAATGGGCGCAGACACATGGCCGGCGCCGCAGATGATCAGACGCGGCACATGGCCGGCCTGCTCCCGGAAAATTCGCCGGGGCTCCTGCGCTGAATTTGCAGGGTCTTCACTTCTGCCGTTTTCCTCTGAGCGGGATATGCGCTTCTCCCCTGCATGTTCGCCGGTCAGAACTGTCTCGACCCAGATGTCGTTTTCCGTATTTTCCAGTTCTTCTAAAAGCCTGGCGTAGAAATTGTTCAACTTTTATCCCCCTTCTATTTTCCGAATCCGCAGTTCGGATATGTGCACACTTCACAGTTCAGGCACAGTCCGCCTTCCCCCATTCCGGTAAAATCTTCCGCCTGCAGTCTCTCGCCTGCCGCGAGCCGCGGGAGTACCAGATCAAATATCGTTCTCCTGGCATACATCACACATCCCGGCAGTCCCACTACCGGCACTTTTCCTGCATAGGCCAGCATGAACATGGCTCCGGGCAGCACCGGAGCGCCGTAAGTGACCACAGTATCCGACGCGTTGCGGATAGCCAGAGGCGTCCTGTCATCCGGATCCACACTCATGCCTCCGGTGCAGACTACCATTTCCGCGCCTTTGTCCAGCCACTCCCGGATCGCCCCGGTGACTTTTTCTGTATCGTCTCCGGCCAGCACATTTCCCATAACTTCCATGCCTGCTTCTTCCAGTTTGCTTACGACCACCGGAGTAAACTGATCTTTGATCCTGCCGGAAAGCACTTCATTCCCGGTTGTCACGATCCCAGCCCTCATCTTTTGGAACGGAAGCAGACGGAAGATCGGTTTTCCACCGCAGATCTCCTCTGCACGGTTCATCTTCTCTTCCTCGATCACCAGAGGCACGACCCGCATCCCTACGATCTTATCCCCTTTTTTCACAGGGAAATCTCCGTGCCGGGAGGCCAGCACCATCTGGCCCAGGGCGTTGACCTGCTGCAGCTTTTCCCGGTCAATCTTCAAAAGCCCATCGCACTCCGCCGTCAACTCGATCTTCCCCTCCTTCGGCGCAGAAGCTTTCATATGCTCCCCCTGGCAGATCCGGCGCAGCACTTCTGCCGCGTCATTTTCGTGAAGCATCCCTTCCTGTGCTTCCCACACATACAGATGCTCCTTTCCCACAGAGAGGAGGACCGGGATGTCCTCTTCCGTCACTACATGCCCTTTGCGGAACACGGCGTCTTTTACCACTCCCGGTATGATCTGTGTAATATCGTGGCAGAGCACGCTCCCCACAGCGTCCTCGGTTCTGATCAGTTTCATGGCGTATCTCCTTCCTTTTTTCACAAAACAAATTCTGGCTGTTTTCCCATACTGTTCTTGCCGTCAGATACGGTCCGTCAGAGAAATATTCCCCAGGTCTTTCATCCATACGTCCACACAGGCATCGCTTGGCATTCTCCAGTCTCCTCTGGGCGACAGCGCCACGGTCCCTACCTTCGGGCCGTCCGGCAGGCAGGAGCGCTTGAACTGCTGGGAGAAAAATCTCCGGCAGAATGTCTCCAGCCATTTCAGTATCGTCACATTGTCATATTCGTCTGAAAACTCCCTCTCTGCCAGGCGGAATATCTTACTCGGCTCATATCCAAACCGCAGCATATAATACAGGAAGAAATCATGCAGTTCATAGGGACCCACAAGATCTTCCGTGCGCTGGGCGATCTCTCCGTCCTTGGGCGGGAGCAGTTCGGGACTCACCGGAGTATCGAGCACATCATAGAGGACTTTCCGCAGTTCCCGGTCCTCGGTCTCATCTGCCGCATATTGAACGAGGTGGCGCACCAGTGTCTTAGGCACCGAAGCGTTTACCCCGTACATGGACATATGATCGCCATTGTAGGTGGCCCAGCCGAGAGCCAGCTCGGACATATCTCCGGTACCGATCACCATGCCCCCTGTCCGGTTTGCGATATCCATAAGCACCTGCGTTCTCTCTCTCGCCTGCGAATTCTCGTAAGTCACATCATGGCACCGGGGATCCTGGCCGATGTCCCGGAAATGAATATTCACCGCCTCACCGATAGGCACTTCCATCAGCGTAGCTCCCACTTTTCTGGACATTTCACAGGCATTTTGATAGGTACGGTCTGTTGTTCCGAAACAGGGCATCGTCACCGCAATAATATCCTTTTTATCCCGTCCCAGCATATCAAAAGCCCGTCCGGTCACCAGAAGCGCCAACGTAGAGTCCAGACCACCGGAAATACCCACGACCGCTGTCTTTGCTTTCGTATGGGCAAGTCGTTTTTTCAGTCCCACAGCCTGGATGGTGAGGATTTCCTCACACCGTTTTGCACGGATGCGCTCGTTTGCCGGGACAAAGGGCATCTTCGGAAAATGCCTGGTAAGAGAAGTTTTCTCATTTATTATATGGAAAGGAACCTTGATCAGCGAATGGCGCCCGGCAGTCTTAAATGTGGTGTTTCTGCGGCGTTCACTGACGATCCTCTGAATGTCCAGTTCGGAATATATGATCTCATTGTGGTACCGGCGGGCCTGTTTTAGGATAGCTCCGTTTTCTGCGATAATATTGTGACCTCCGAAAACCACGTCTGTTGTGGACTCTCCCTCTCCCGCATTGGCATAGACGTAACCTGCGATCAGGCGGGCCGACTGCCCGGAGATCAGCTCTCTTCGATAGGTATCTTTTCCAATCGTCTCATCGCTGGCCGAGCAGTTCACAATTACCGTGGCGCCTTCCAGAGCCGCATGGATACTTGGCGGAATGGGCGACCACACATCCTCGCAGATCTCCGCCGCCACGATCAGGCTGTCCATCCCGTCAGCCGCGAAAAGAATCTGCGGCCCAAACGGAACCTCCTCTCCCCCGAATGAAATGTACCGCGCCTCCTCCGGTCCCGGCGTAAACTGGCGCATCTCATAAAACTCTCCATAATTGGGAAGAAACGTCTTCGTGGTAAGCCCGATCACCTTTCCCTCATTGAGCGCGGCGGCCACATTATAAAGTTTGCCGTCCATCTCAAGAGGTACGCCCACAAAGGCAAGGATATCTTTGTCTGCCGTATACTCCGCTATCCTGAAGAGCGCCTTTTTCGCTTCTTTCAGAAGGATATCCTGTGTAAACAGATCCCCGCAGGTATATCCTGTCACACACAGTTCAGGAAATACGATAACCTTTGCCCTGTTGTCGGACGCCTCCCCGATCGCCTCACATATTTTCCCTGTATTAAACTTCACATCCGCCACCCGGATGTCAGGAGTGGCCGCTGCCACCTTTACAAATCCATGTTTCATTTCCTTCTCCTCTTTCATTGGGGACGTAGTAAAACCCGGTTTTACTACGTCCCCGTTCACACTTTTTTCACACTTTTGCCTTCTTCAACAGCTCTTTCAGTTCATCCACGGTATAGTTGTATGCTGTATTACAGAAATGGCATTTCACTTCGATATCTTTCCCGTCGTCGATCATGGACTGGATTTCTTTCTTCCCGATACTGATGATCGCCTTCTCGATCCTTTCTTTGGAACAGTTACAGGAAAACTGTGCCGGCAGGGTATCTGTGAATTCTACGTCCAACCCTTCCAGCACCTCCCGGAGCATCTCTTCCGGGGTATGGCCGTTGTCCAGCATGGCCGTTACCGGACGGATCTTTCCGATATTTTCTTCCAGTTTATCAAGCACCTTATCTTCCACAAAGGGCATCACCTGCACGATAAAACCGCCTGCGCAGCGCACGGTGTTGTCTCCCTCCATCAGCACGCCCAGCCCTACAGAAGAGGGGATCTGTTCAGATGTGGCAAAATAGTAAGTCAGGTCTTCCGCTATCTCTCCGGTCTGGAGGATCGTCTGACCGGAATAAGGCTCCTTCATCCCCATATCCCGTATCACAGTCAGCACGCCCTGTCCCAGCGCGCCCCCCACATCCAGCTTGCCGTTCTTCGGCGGCAGCATGACATCCGGGTTGTGCACATATCCTTTCACGCTGCCCTGGCTGTCGGCAGTTACAGTCAGGCCGCCGACAGGACCGGAACATTTAATCTGAAGCGTCAGGATATCCCCGGGATTTTTCATCATGCTTCCCATCATCACTCCGCCAGTCATCAGGCGTCCCAACGCCGCCGTCGCCACCGGACTTGTATTATGTCTCTGTCTGGCTTCCTCCACAATATCCGTGGTCACTGCGGCAAACGCGCGTATCTGTGTATTTGCGGCGGCCGCCCTTACAATATAGTCTTTCATCCTTTATATCTCCTTCCCTGATTCTTCTGCGATCACGCAGATCCTCTCGCTTTTTTCCGAAACTTCTCTGCCCGTCTCCATATCGTGCGCCTCCCGGAATATCAGCCCGGCGCTCTGAAGCAGTTCTTTGATCTCGTCCAGAGTATACCCCCTCTGGTAATGGGTTTCTGTGTACTTCCGGTACAGCTGTCCTGTACCTTCACCTGCTGCAGCTTCCCGGATAAACAGAGTCAGATCATACTCGTTGATCTGCTCCTCTTCATAATAGTAATTGTCCCAGATAAAACTGCAGTCTCCTCTGTCTTCCGCGATCGTGCAGTCTCCCATGACTTCGCGGTATTTATAGTCTGTGTTAAAATCAAAAAGAAAAATGCCGCCCGGATCCAGATAATTATTGACAAGGCGGAACACCTCTCTTAAGTCTTCCGGCTCTGTCATATAGTTGACAGAATCACAGACACTCACGACTGCCCTGACTGTGCCGTACAGTTCAAACGCACGCATATCCTGCAGAAGATACAGGATGTCATGACCGGACTTCAGGCGTTTTTCCATTGCCAGTTCCAGCATGTCCTCCGAATTATCCACTCCGATCATGTCATAGCCGTACCCGGCAAGAAATTCTGTCATCGTCCCGGTTCCACATCCAAGATCCAGTACAATGCCGTCATTAATACCATATTTACATAGCATACTGCATATATAACTCCCCCATTTCTCATAGGGGACATTGTCCATAAACGTGTCGTACACCGACGCAAAACTCGTATATGCTTCCACCTGTGTATCCTCCCATGAATAAAAGTGTACCACATTTTACGGCAAATAACATCAAATTTCAGAGAAGCTGCATTTGAAATCCCATGATCTTCGATGTAAAATCATTTTGACACCGGATTTTGAATCTGTATAAGACTTTTGATAGACGCGGCGGCCTGTGTCGTTTATGATATATGTACATGGAACAATATGCAGGAACAGGAGGGGAAAGGGATGGATATAGGCGCCAAATTAAAAGCTGCCCGGACAAAAGCCGGGCTCACACAGGAACAGGCCGCGCAGGTTCTGGATGTAAGCCGTCAGACAATCTCAAATTGGGAAAACGGAAAAACCTACCCTGATATCATCAGTGTCATAAAAATGAGCGACCAGTATCATATCAGTCTTGACCACCTGCTAAAGGGAGATCAGCCTGTTTCCGGCTACCTGGATTATCTGGAGGAAAGCACTAACACAGTAAAAAGTAAAAACCGGATGTCACAGCTCATTTTGCTTTCTGTATATTTTGTGATATGGGCCGTGGCGCTCATCGCGTTCTGGTTTTTCAGCAGCGGCTCTGACGCCATGGGCTACAGCCTGGTCTATCTGTGGCTTCTGCTCCCGCTGACGACATTTTCTGTTTCCGTGCTGATCGGCAAAAACAATTACTGGGGCTGCCTCAAATGGCTGGCCGCGCCCATTTTCGGCGTAATGTATATGCTGGCAGAGTATGCAACTTTCAGCATGGCAAATATGATCGCCTTTGATAAGTTTAATCTGCCCCAGTTTAATGCAATTCCCATAGGCGCGGCCTTCTCCGCCGTCGGATTGGGAATCGGGACGGCCGCCAGATATGCAAATGCAAAGTTCTCCAAAAACAAGCCGGAACGGTAAGAACGCCCATTTAACTTGATATTTTACCCCAATAAAAAACAGGAGGAATATTTCACATGAATATACTTATTATCGACGCCCAGGGAGGCGGTATTGGAAGACAGCTCGTCTCCGCAGTCAAAGAAAATATCCCCGACGCTTTTGTCACAGCGGTCGGCACAAACTCAGCAGCTACTTCCGCTATGCTCAAAGCCGGAGCAGACATCGCCGCCACCGGGGAGAATGCAGTCATTGTAAACAGCCGGAAAGCAGATGTTATCACCGGCCCTGTAGGCATTGTGATCGCAGATGCCCTCCACGGGGAGATCACTCCGGCTATGGCAAAGGCAGTAGCACAGAGCAGCGCCCGACGTATTCTCATTCCTGTCAATCACTGCGATAATATTGTAGTAGGAGTCAGCAGTTTAAACATCAGTAAACTGATCCAGGACGTGTTAGACGAATTGTCGGTTCTGTCTAATAAAAATAACTGCCGCTAAATCATCGGGGAAGCCATATAACTGCTTAAAAATGGAAGAGCAGCTCCATATATAAAATTCTTGACTTTGCAGCGCAAATCATGTAAAATTTTTCCGGCAGCAGGAAGCTGCCTGTATCAGTGCAGAAGCGCTGACATTTTTAAAACGAGCAAATAAATTTGCGAAGCGGCAGACCTGCTGCTTCTGCAGGAACTCTGTTTTCCATTTATATTATTATTGTAAGAAACCGTATGCTTAGACAGCACACATATTCTCTGAAGGGAATCTGTGTGCTGTTTCTGTTGGGAGGATGACTATTGACTTTACAGGATTTTTTTACATCGCATCCAAAGACCGCCATCGCCTTTTCAGGCGGCGTGGATTCCGCATACCTTTTGTATGCCGCAAAAAAATATGCCGAAGAAGTGCGGGCTTATTATGTAAAATCGGAATTTCAGCCACGGTTCGAACTGGAAGATGCGGTGCGTCTTGCTCAGGATATCGGAACAGATATAACCGTACTTGAACAGTCTGTGCTTTCTGTCCCACAGGTGGCAGAAAATCCGGCAGACCGCTGTTACCACTGCAAAACAGCAATTTTCACCGCCGTCATGAAAGCGGCGGACGCAGACGGCTTTTCTGTCCTCCTGGACGGTACGAACGCTTCGGACGACGCACAGGACCGCCCGGGAATGCGCGCCCTGAGAGAACTGTCCGTCCGCTCTCCTCTGCGCGAATGTGGGCTGACAAAGCAGGAAATCCGCCGTCTTTCAAAGGCTGCAGGGCTTTTCACCTGGAACAAGCCGGCCTACGCCTGTCTTGCCACAAGAATTTCCACCGGAGAGAAAATCACAACTGAAAAGCTTAAAATAACAGAACTGGCGGAAGATTATCTGTTTTCCCTGGGATTTACAGATTTCCGCGTCCGCTGGCAGAATGGGCATGCAAGGCTGCAGCTGCCGGAGGACCAGTTGTATCTGCTGCTTGAAAAGCGGGAAGAGATTTTGACCCGTCTGAAGAAATACTATAAAAGTATAGTGCTTGATCTGGAGGTAAGAAAATGAACGACGACACAAGGCAGCTCCTGGAAAATGTCCGGGACGGCAAAATTTCCGTAGAAGAAGCTGTATTAAAATTAAAAGTAAAACCATTTGAAGATATCGGCTACGCCAAAGTCGACACACACCGGACGCTGCGCCAGGGCGCCGCGGAGGTAATTTACGGCGCCGGCAAAACGCCGGAACAGATTGCGGGAATTGCAGACGCCATGCTCCGAAACGGGCAGGAAACGATCCTGATCACCCGATTATCGGACGGATCCGCGCAGGAAGTACAGAAAGCGCATCCTCTGCGCTACGAGAAAAATGCACGATGCGGCATCATCGGACCGGTTCCCGAGCCTGACGGGATTGGTAAAATCGTGGTTGCCACAGGGGGGACAAGCGATATCCCGGTGGCCGAGGAAGCGGCCGTGACCGCTTCTGTGCTTGGAAATGAAGTTGTCCGCCTTTATGACGTAGGCGTGGCGGGACTTCACCGGACACTGTCCCATCTGGACGATATTATGAACGCCAGCGTGATCATCGCTGTCGCCGGAATGGAAGGCGCTCTTACCAGCGTAATCGGAGGGCTTGCGGACTGCCCGGTAATCGGTGTTCCCACAAGCGTAGGCTACGGCGCGTCATTCAACGGCCTGTCGGCCCTGCTGGCAATGCTTAATTCCTGTGCAAGCGGTGTCTCTGTCGTCAATATCGACAATGGATTCGGCGCGGGATTTCTTGCAGACAGGATCAACCACATGAACAGAAAAAGGGAGGGATAATTTTGCGTACTTTATATCTGGACTGTCAAATGGGCGCGGCCGGAGATATGCTGACAGCAGCCCTGCTGGAACTTCTGCCCGACCCCGATAAATTTATAAGCGAACTGAACGCGCTGGGGATCCCCGGCGTGGCCTTTGAGAAAAAAACAGTTGTAAAATGCGGCATCACCGGCACGCAGATATCCGTAACGGTAAACGGCGCAGAGGAAGAAAGCGCTGACGTCTGTCTGCCGGGAACCGACGCGCATGAGCACATACACGGTCATGACCACGGGCACGGCGATGAACACGTCCATGATGCCGAATGCGGGCACCACCACCATGACAGCGAACATGGACATCATCACCATGGCGGCGAACACGGACGCCCCCACGGGCATCATCACAGCAGCATACAAGAGATCGGGCATATTGTGCGGGGTCTCCCTGCACTGCCCGGGCACGTACAGGACGATATCATGGCGGTCTACGGACTGATCGCAGAAGCAGAAAGCCATGTTCACGGGGTACCGGTTTCTGACATCCATTTCCATGAAGTTGGAACAATGGATGCTGTTGCTGATATTACGGCAGTCTGCCTGCTGATGGACCGGCTGTCTCCTGATGAAGTTGTCGTTTCGCCTGTCCACACAGGCAGCGGTCAGGTTCGCTGCGCCCACGGCATTCTTCCTGTTCCTGCGCCTGCCACCGCACATATTTTGCAGGGCGTGCCTGTCTATGGCGGAAGCATCAGGGGGGAACTCTGTACGCCCACAGGAGCAGCTCTTCTGAAATATTTTGCCGGTCGTTTCGGAGAAATGCCTGTCCTGAAGCCTTTCGCTATCGGATACGGCATGGGCCGGAAAGATTTTGAAGCCGCCAACTGCATACGGGCGATCCTGGGCGAGACAGACGCCCCGGAGGATGAAATCTGCGAATTAAGCTGCAATGTAGATGATATGACCGGCGAAGCCATAGGTTTTGCCACAGAACGGCTTTTCGCCGCCGGGGCGCTGGATGTATACACCGTACCCGTCGGCATGAAAAAAAACCGTCCCGGGACTCTGATCCATATTATGTGCCGCAAAGCGCAGAGGGAAGATGTGATCCGCGCAGTATTCCGGCATACCACTACCATTGGGATCCGGGAAAACCTGCTCCGCCGGTATGTCCTTGAACGCCGCATTGAAACAGTGGAAACGCCTTACGGCGCCGTCCGCCGCAAAGTTTCATCCGGTTACGGAACAGAGCGCCGCAAATATGAATATGATGACATCTGCCGCATAGCAGAAGAAAAAAAGATCAGTTTTTCTGAAGCGCTCTCTCTTATAAACGAACTGAAATAGAAATTACTGACTGATAACAAAGGAAATCGCATATGAACTTCAAAAAAATTTCAGCTATACTTTTAAGCGTGATCGCCGTTGTCTCATCTGCCTCATGTGGGAACGGCGCTTCCGGCCAGGCCGGAGCAGATTCTCCCCGGGGAAACGACAGTGTGATAATCGCCATCGGCTCTGAACCGGAAACACTGGATCCCACTCAGGGCTGGGGGCATGGAAATTCCCCGATCGTACAGAGCACCCTGGTAAGGTATACTTCTGATCTGACTTTTGAGAATGATCTGGCCACCGGATATTCTTTATCTGAGGATGGTCTCACATGGACCTTTACGCTTCGGGACGATGCATATTTTACCGACGGCGAAAAGGTCACTGCTTCTGACGTTGCCTTTACCCTTGAAACCGCAAAAAAAGCACAGAGTTCTGTTGATCTGACATATATGGAAAGTGCATCCGCCCCGGATGATACGACGGTCGTCATAACTCTGTCCCGTCCCACTTCCGTTTTTCTCAATACGCTTGCGTCCATCGGCATTGTGCCCGAGCATGCCTATGATGAAGATTACGGAACCCACCCTGTCGGCTCCGGCCCCTATCAGTTTGTGGAGTGGGATCCACAGGAGCAGATCATCTTCACCGCCAACGAAAATTACTATGGCGAAACACCCGCCATTAAAAATGTAACGGTTGTGTTCATGTCCGAGGATGCGGCCCTTGCGGCCGTCCAGGCGGGAGAAGTAGACGTGGCATACTCCTCTGCCGCTCTGGCTGCAGCAGAGGCGGATGGTTATCATATAGAAGCCATTCCTTCCGCCGACAACCGGGGCTTTACGCTCCCTGTCCTGCCGGATGAAGGCCAAACCACAGAAAGCGGCGCTCCTGTCGGGAACAATGTGACCTGCAATCTGGAAATCCGGCAGGCCATCGCCTATGCCATCGACCGTCAGCAGATCGCTGATGTGGTCCTAAACGGCTACGGAAGGCCGGCCTACTCTGAAAACGACGGGATGCCCTGGAACAACCCGGAAGTCGTGATCGAAACAGATGTGGAGTACGCAAAACAGCTTCTCTCCGACGCCGGATGGACGGATACGGACGGAGACGGCATTGTGGAAAAGAACGGTCTGAAAGCGGAATTCTCCTGTCTCTATCCTGCCGGGGATTCTGTACGCCAGGCTGTCGCAATGGCCGCCTCAGAACAGATAAGGGAAATTGGCATCCAGATCAATGTAGAGGGCACAAGCTGGGACGACATCACACGGCGCATGTTCTCCGAGGCCGTGATGATGGGCTGGGGCTCTGCAAACCCGAATGAAACCTATTATCTGTACCGGTCCGAGGGAGCTCTTCTGGATGATTTTTATAACCCGGAAGGCTACATGAGCGATGTGACCGACGGATATCTGGATGCAGCCATGAAAGCGCTGACTGTAGAAGAAGCCTATGAAAACTGGAAAAATGTACAGTGGGACGGCACGACAGGCACCGCCATGAAAGGAGCCTGCCCCTGGGTCTGGATCGTCAATCTGGATCATGTCACCTACGTCCGGGACGGACTCTCCATAGGAGAGCAGCCAGTCCACGGGCATGGCCACGGCCTGCCCCTGATCCAGAATCTTCAGGAGTGGACCTGGGACGTATAA